>Ga0099364_10000794_pt1 | contig 53677 bp, 39 predicted proteins | sample TergutTh196P3_FD_73070 | JGI IMG/M metagenome (GOLD analysis project Ga0099364, IMG submission 73070) | Microcerotermes parvus P3 segment gut microbial communities from Pointe-Noire, Republic of the Congo - Th196 P3 | ecosystem: Host-associated > Arthropoda: Insects > Digestive system > Gut ... | reverse complement strand
CGGGTGGGTTGACGGCGAACGGCGGTTATATCTGGGTGATTGCCAACCAGACGACGTTCTTTACCGGTGATGATACTATTCCTAACGGCGGTAGTGGTACGTATACTTTGGCGTTGAATGGTCCGTTTATTGGGACGGTTATTTTGTCCGACAATGACACGGTTAATGGCATTCCTCAGGGCGGTACGTTTGACAATGGCGGTACATGTACCTTTACTCTGGCTAATTACGATCCGGTGTCTAATACATCGACGTGTACTTTTGTCTATACGCCGACCGTTGCGGCAGAAGAACGGACCATTACCCTGGCACCAAGTTTCCCGCCCGAATTTGCCCGTCCGATGGCAATCACGCCTATAGATATAACGGTGTATGGGTATCCGGATATTCGGTTTATCGATCCAACCGAAGGACCGTCGACTGGTGGCAACACTGTATGGCTTACCGGTTTTGCCCTGCAGGGTGTTTCGTATATAACGTTTGGTGGCGTGATTGATGATACCACTGACCCAGCCAACCCAGTTGTGGTCGGCGGTGTGCCATGTACTAACTTGCGCATTATTACCGAAGGCGTTCTGGAGCCAATCGTAACCTGTACGGCACCGGCTCACCCGGCTGGTCAGGTGAATGTGTTTGCCAACAATATTATACCGCCGCCTGATATAGATAATACCGATCCCGGAAATCCAGTGGAGATCCCCAGAGAGCCGGTGCAATATACCTATTTCGATGTGGCGACTGATTTTGTCAATGAATGTTCAGAGGATGGCGGGATAACTTGGACGACTACGCCATATGTTCCGCCTGGCACTACAGTACCCTGTCAAGTTGTGTTGAATGGTCGTTGGAATGGCCCAGTGGAATTGTCAGACGACTGGCATACCACGATCAGCCCGGGATTGTCGGGTACTTTTGCATCTGCTGACGGGCGTTTTGACAGTGGCACCAACACATTTAATGTGCAATATGGTGATACTGTTGATCCGGTCGGTCCGACTGTTTCAACCGGCCAGACGCTGAGCTACACTTGGACCTCGCCGAGTTGGAACACGCTGATGGGTTACTGGAATCCTGACCGCAGCAACGAAAGCGATCTGTGGTGGCCGATGATCAATGTTGATATTCCGATCGACGTGTTTGAGAATACATTTTTGACTTCCACCGACGATAACGTTGTGTTTGGTTTGCTGGCTCAGTCGTACTTTATCGCGCCGGACGGTACTTATGATTATTATTGTATTGAGTGTGAAGTTGATTTCATTGTGTCGACATATGGTGCGCCGTACGAGGGGACGATTTCGATCACGGATGATTTGAGCAATAGTGATAATCCAAGTGGTACACACGGCGAATTCTGGGCTGGCGGAGTGGCCAGTAATCCCGGCGTGATTCACTTTGCCGGTAGCGATGGTACGGATTCCAGTTTCAGCTATATCCCGCAGACCACCGCCACGCCGACTAACGCTGGTCCGCCTGCTGTGCCTTGGGATGTCTTTATCCGTTTGCAAGGAACTAGTTCAGATCCGGCGGTCAACAATGCTTACTATGATATCGCGCCGGTCAAGGACCCGGGGATATTTATAATACCCAGTTCCGGCTGTAGTTTCATTGCTCGCGGGCAGACCTGTAGTTATACATTGTCCGTGACGATTGGCACCGGCTGGAGCGGTACGATTGTGCTGAATGACGAATTTATGAACGGCACGGCCGGTGGTGGCGTTTTTGCCGATGCGTCGGGCGGGGGCGATGGGAATCCTTCTGGGACGTTCTCGGGTGGCAATACTTATACGTTTACGGCTGGCGGCGGCGAAACTTATGAGCGGACGTTTACTTATACACTGCGGGACGATGGTGTAGTGCCGCCGACTTTCCCCAGCCACATTTTGCAGCTGACGGCGACTGAGCCAGTTACGAACGCCCAGACTTTCACGAACCTGTTTATTGACGCAAGTCGGGTAAATATCGGCTGTGCCAGCTCTAGTCCGAACTGCACGATCGGCTATGTCGGTGTTTTGCAAGATTACACATACACGCCAAACGGTGCTTTCATGGCCACGGTCAGTGTTTCGGCTAGCGATGCTGGGTCCTTGGGAACGCTGACTTGGCCGACGATTGCTGCAACTACTGGCACCTTGTCGTACACGCCGCAGACACCTGGTCGGCAAGTCTTGACTGCGACCGTCAATACTAGCAGCATCCCATCGATGGTCGGCCAGAGCTTTACTTCTACTGGTCCTGTTCCGGGCACTTCGCCGCCAGTTTACGATCCGCTCAACCTCAATGATTACATTTGGGTGATGGCCAATCAGATGACGATTACTGGTCCGAGTTATTTGCGGTACGGCGCGACTGGCACGTTCACGCTGACGATGAATGGTCCGTTTATTGGCACGGTTGATCTGAATGACTTCCTGAACGCTGATGGCGGGGCTGCGGCGGGTGGTGCGTTTAGCACTCCTTCTTGTACTTTTAACATAAGCGATTACGACAGCACGACTAATCCTACTGGTTATGATTCTGTGACCAATACTTCTTCTTGCACCTTTACCTACACGCCTTATGCGTTCGAGGATTTGACCAACGTGGTTCTGGGGCCGAGTATTTCTGGCTACACCGGGCCGATGACCAGAACGCCGTTACCGGTGACTGTTTACGGTCGGCCGATTATTGATACAGTTTCGCCTGATACCGGACCGACGACCGGCGGAACTGGTTTTGGTGTTTCGCATGATCCTAATGGAGTTATCGTTCTGACTGGTGCAGGTTTGGTGACCGGCGGTAGCACCTTGAACTTTGACAGTATATTTATGGGTAATATCGAAGTTGACCTGAGCAGCATTACGATCAATCCCGACGGCAGTATTGAGTTTGTGCCGCCGCCAAACGCAGCTGGTGAAGTCGATATTACCGTCAATGCCGGCGGTAGAGTTTATCACCACCCGGGGTATTATACTTATATTCCAGAGATCGACAGTATCACGCCGATTATTGGTCCGACGACAGGTGGAACTGGTTTCGGTGTTAGTTACAATGCTAACGGTACGGCCACGATTACCGGTGTGGGTATTACTAACGCGGCGCAGTATGCAGATACAACAACCGGGCAGCCATTTTCGGGACAACAGTTTTATCAGCTGGGTTGGCTGGACTTTAACGGATCGCAATATATCAATACTGGCGTCAACCAGCTGGGCAACACCAGCATGACAATTGATGCCACGCGCGACAGCGGTCAGTATGCCGCTGGTGTGTTGGTGGCCGGTCATTACTACACGATTACGTTGCCGACTGATGGGTTTATGTTCCCGACAGCCTTTTACGGTAACTCTAATGCTGCGGCTGGTGGTGCTATGCATCTCGGCGACCGAATATTGGCGACGCTGGATGCTGACGGCACAACGGCCGATTTCACGGTTAGGCTAAACAATGGCGCGACCAACACCAACACGATTACCCCTGGCACTCCGCCCAGCACGCCGTACAATATATACTTGGGCAGTGCCAACAACGGTGCCGGTGCTGCTGCTGGCATGGTCGGTCGAATTTACAGCTTTAGTATAAATAAAGACCTGGCGGCTGATGATCGCAACATGGTGCCAGTTTGTACGATGGATGGTACAACTGGTGGCATGTTTGATACTTTACACAATGTGTTTTATCCGTCGGCCTCGGGAACGCCTTTTGCTTGTGATAATTCCAGCATTCCGCCACCGACCGTTAACTTCGGTGGGACTGTGGCAACAAACGTCACAGCGGTCGATCTGAACACTATTGTTGTCGTACCGCCAGCACACGCCGAGGGTACGGTCGATGTTAATGTTATCGTTAATGGGATCACGGTTACTCTGACGCAGGCCTATACTTACCGCGCGCCGATGACGGTCGAGACTGTGTTCCCGCCGACCGGATCGCAAGAAGGTGGCACAGAACTAATCATTACCGGTCACAACTTTATCTGGGTGGATGATACTACTCCGCCAGCTCTGTCGTATACGATTACGTTGGATATTGGTGGAACGCCTGCCCCGTGTATAATCGCAGATGTATCAACAGATGTGACAAATGATACTATCGTTTGCACTACCTCGGCACATGAAGCTGGGTTGGTGACGGTTACAGTCAACAACAGCGTGGAAACCTTTACTATGGAGGTTGTGCCAGGCCCGAGCGGCAACGGTATGCCGACTTTGGACGGTTACGGTCGTTCGACCGGTGGGTTCCTTTACTCCAGCGATTTCTATCTAGAGATTAGCGCCTCTGATGATACGCTAACTCTGAATATATCACCCTCTTCGCCATTTGACGAAGGTTACTTTGACGTCTCGGTTGCAACTAATAACGCGACTGGTTACACTTTGTTCATTGAAAGCGAAGGCGCCAATCTGGTTTGCGTGGACACTGGCAGCTCTTCGTTGGTAATTCCTTCGACAGTCGGCAACGCTATTGACAATGGTACTTGGGGTTTCCAGGTTGGCACGTCGCCGACTACTAATGGATGGGCGCCGACCCCTACTACACCGACTGCGATTGCTTCTAGCTCTGGCCCAACTTTTGTAACACCGCCAGCTGTGGCTGAGGACACTCAGATAAACTTCGCTGTTCGAGATGGCAAGCCAACGCCGATCAGCCCCAACTGTTCTATGTACGTGCAGAATGTTATACATACTGCGGTGGCGAATACTTGATAGTAATTTACTGCATAAAGAAAGAAACGCTCGCGGTAGGAAGATCTCTTTCGTGCGAGTATTTCGGTACCATTAATATATCAGATCGGCTTTGAAATGTCAACAACTTCTCGCTTGCGGTTGATATACCACAACTCTTTGATTGACTTCTGTGCTTTAAACCGTTCAATTAGGAACTTCTGAATTTTTGAATCTGGTAATTTCTTAATACGGCAAGAATCAATGATGACATATGGAACTTTCTTACTAGCACGTTGCAGGTTCTTTTCGATCTGCTTCGTCTTATCAGTATTCGGTGATTTCATCTCAAATCGTTTGCCTTGTATGATCACATCTGGAACCGATATATCGCCAACTTCGTCTATAAATTCAATTATATCCAGCTACTGCTAACGCCTCAGCAGATTTTCTTTCATGTGGCCAAAGAATCCGTCCTGCAGGCACGAAGTACGAGCCCTTGCGGTATTCGACCACGGGTTCATTAACTTGCATAAGTTCATCCACCACTGGCCCTTATATAAATCTAATCTGTATCCGTCGCTGTTTTTTGGTTTTCTTAGACCTTTGATTCTTGCCTTTGCCATTACGATCATGGCGCCTCTTCCAGAACACCATGCACACGATGATTAAGAATGCTAGGATGATCATTATGCTCATTATCAAATCACTTACTGCAATTGTCAGATCACCAATTTGAATTACACCTGTATTCGGCGGTTCTACTCCTGTCGGCCAATAATAGACAACCCACTCTATGGTTTCAGTTGCACCGTTCAGACCTGTTACTGTCAGAGTTATGACGTTTCGACCAACTTTCAACCCAGGTATACCATAGGTTGCATAGCCTGATGGTCCAGCTGTTAATGGCGCCCCGTCGTAGATCAGGCTGACGTTGCCCTCGTTATCGGTGACTGTCAGTTGAACACGATTGATGTCGTTAGCATTCAGATTAACATTTAGCGGCAAATCGTTGCTGTTAGCCACATAGTCCGTCGAACCAGACACAAAAGGCAAACTGCTGCCATTCTTGTTAGTCAGGTTAGCGTCAATAATGTCGGGTCCGGGCTGGCTGGGCAAGGTATAGTTGATAATGATTTGTCGATGGATGTTCTGCGACGGATTAACTGAACTGGTGATATAAATATCAAAAACATTGCGTCCCAATTGCAGATACGGGGTTAAGCCATTGAGGGGCAAAATCTCAAATGACTCTCCTATTGCACCGAAAGCTGGATCGCTGGCAGTAAATATCTGATTGAATAATTCCAAACCAGTCGGCGCCGGATAAGCGCTATTGGTCAGCGTTACGATCATTTGTTCGGCGCCTTTAACGGTAGTATTTATCGTAACATTCGGATCATTAACGTTGTATTCACCGCTGGCGTCGGGTGCAACTGGTGCGCCATTGTTAATAACTTGGTCGGCCAGGTCGGTGCAAACAGGACCGTCACAGGTTATAGTGACGCTAACAGTTGTTGTACCTAGAACGCCCAGATCACGCTGCGTCATACCAACTTTGATAGCAATCGCACCAACTATCAGCAATACAGCTGCTATGCCTGCTGCCCAGAACTGAGCTTTCTTTGTTAGTTGGATTCTACGCTTTTTCATGTGATCGATCTTTGTTATTTAACTATTCCGCACCCATTTTATCATTAGCGATTTGGCTTGTCAACTATTTTTTCGATTTTCTAACTTTATTATTCTTTTTGACTTTGACATATATCCACAGAACGAATAGTAGAATTGCGACGATAATGGCAACAATCAAGGCAATGGGGATGACCAACACAGTTTTAGTTAGCGTAGTGGTCTCACCCAGGACCGTTGCTTCTTGTGTTACTCTAAATAAGCCCAGAGCTGGCGTACCATTCCATTTATTGGAAATTACGCGCTCGGTTTCAGCCATGACTAACGCTTTGTTACTATCCTTGTTATCTTTGGACGAATTATAAACTTCTTTTTTTCTAAAGAAAGTTTTAACGGTCATTTTATGTTCAGCTTCAAAATCCAGATTCCCGGTGTTTGCAATTTTGACTGATGAGGTGATCGGCGGCACAAACATTAGCGGACCAGAAATCTTTGTCTCGACAACGTGGCCTTCGACTTTGGCGCCTGGGCCATCTATATCGTTCTTGAGTAGATAACCAATACGATACGCATTTATAACTGCACCGTCGCCTTTGGCTTCCTTATTCGGTATAGTTTGAACAAAGATCGCTACGTGCTGACTGCCACCAACAGCGTCCTTCGGTACGGCGATTTTATAAGTAACATAACATTCTTCCTGCTGACGCATAGTGAAGTAAATCCGGCCGGCTTCTTTCTTGTTGATTGTGCAGTCTTCTAGCCCTAGCGTTACCCAATCAGTCATTTTTGTATAGACTGACGATTTGCTGAAAACTCCAGTCTCGTAGTTGTTACCCTCGCCGGCTGCGTACGGAGCGATTTCAGCAAAAACTTCTGTAGTTTCGCTAGCTGGATAACGAACGCGGAATTTGCCTTCGGTTACGCTACCTGGCTCCAGGTTCATTCGATCACTCAGCATCGGTGAAACTGCTATGCCAATACTATTGTTTACAACTATCTTTTCGTTGATTTTAGCTGTAACTGACCCCGCGCTGAACAATGCCACGCAACCGAACAACGCAACGCCAACCAACAATAACGATTTTTTATACTTCATGTCCCCTCCGATAAATTAACACTGCCTATATGTTACCACAACCAGTATTGTTTCTTCAAGCCTTTTTGTGGCTCAATCTCGGCGGCCCCGGTAAAAGCCGCTGAGTTGAGACGCAATCTCTATACGCCAGTCAAGGTGTAAAGAATCTGCGATGAGTAGGTATCGGCAGCCAGTGACCCATCTGTGTTGGCACCAAATGTTTGCTGGATATTATAGCCAGACACCGCTACGCCATTTGCAATTGTATTTGGCGTAGTCACCACAGTACCATCGACAAATGGAACTGCGTGATAAGCTGTTGCAGTAACAGCGTTACCTGTCATAGGTGTGATCTCGGTGTATCTCATGCCCCAAGTGTTGGCTGCAAAGGCAGCCGGGGTCGCACCTGATGTCCACGGCCCGAATACATCCGTGTTTGTAGGTGCTAATGCACCAACCAGGTCATTATTCGTTCGGCCACCGCCCGGGTTGATTTCCTCAGTCAGTGTCCAAGTCGAGTTGTTGCAGGTGATGCCCATGTAGTCACCGCTTGCGCTACTGATTTCTGCACCTGGATTCGTTGCCGATATGGTATTTATCGTCAACACCGATGCGCCCGCGTTCACTCCTCCCGCGCCAACTACACATTCGGTTGTCAGTTGAACCTGAACCGTCGTTGTGCTAGTCGCAGCGAAAGCAGTTAGCGGTACGACCGCTACACCAAGCATAGCCACAGTACCGGCTGCGGCAAACGCTTTGATAAGCTTCTTCATATTGTTTCCTTTCTGTGGTTACTTTATTCCCACCGTTATTTATTTATTCCTGCTCCACTGTTATATGGAGAGGTCAGGGTTAGTATAGCAAAAGCTTAATCGCAATGCAAGACTTTTTTCAGAAGTTTTCCACAGGTACGTCAGGATTTCGCGCGCAAAGCCAGCCAGTCATCGATTCGCTTAACGAAAATCACCAACAACATACCAATTCCACCGATGATAAATGTCGTCGGTAAAGTACTAATATCCAGCTCGTAACGAAACTGAACGGCCAAACTGGGTATTAATATAAAGGCCGCGAAAGTCAGCCCCGAAGACAAAATCAGACCAAGCTTCCAGCCACGCACTGGCCGTGCAAACAGAATCAACACTGTTAACGCGATCATCATCAACGTAATCGACACGCTGGTGCCGGCCACGGCACTGCTCATACCACTGCGATGGATCAGGTAGTAGTTAGCCATCATGGCAACAGCAGCGATGATTCCAACAGGGATAGCGAATCGCAAAACCCGTTTCAAAAAGCCCGGGCGGTAAATCTGCTGGTTTGGCGCCAGCGCCAGAAAGAAGGCCGGGATGCCGATGCTCAGCGCGCTGATGACCGTCATCTGGATCGGCAAATACGGATAAGTCAACCCCAGCACTGTGACGCCCAACGCCAGCACTAGCGAGTAAACGTTTTTAATAATGAACAGATTAGCAACGCGTTCGATGTTGGCGATGACGCGGCGCCCTTCAGACAGGACGCTGGGTAGGTGCGAGAATTTGTTGTCTAATAATACAACCTCGGCGACGGCCTTGGTGGCGCTGGCGCCGCTGTTCATGGCAATGCCGAGGTCGGCTTTCTTCAGGGCCAGCGCGTCATTGACGCCATCGCCGGTCATGGCGACAACGTGTTTTTGCTTTTGCAGGGCGGCGGCTATTTGGCGTTTTTGTTCGGGCTGGACGCGACCAAAGACGTTGTGCTCTCTGACGATTTTAGAGAATTTCTTTGGCGCTTTTTTGGCGTTAGGCAGATTTCGGGCATCGAATTCTTTGACATTTTGCAGGCCGACTTCTTTTGCGACAGCGGCGACGGTCAATGGTGAATCACCGGAAATGATTTTGATGTCGACATTTTGTTTGGCGAAGAATTGCAAAGTTTCGGCAGCGTCGCTTCTGATCTTTTCGCTCAGGACGACAGTCGCGAGTGGTGCCAAATTCGGAAAAGCCTTCTTTTCTTCGGGCCATTTGTCTGCTTTGACCAAGACTAGCACGCGCTTGCCTTCGCGGGCGATTTTCTTGACTTTCTTTAGATACTTTTGATAAGCCGGATCGGCCAAAACAACCTCGGGCGCGCCGAATATGAATTTGGTGTTGTCGATTTCGATGGCGCTCCATTTGCGAGCCGAGCTGAACGGAATTTCCCGCGAGAATTCGGTGGGTTTTATTTTTTTCAAGGCCGACGCGATGGCATCATTGGTTGGCGATTTGGCACGGCGAGCGATGGTGGAAAGGATTTGATTTATCATACTATTGTCATTTGTCATCCCGAGCGCAGCCGAGGGATCTTGCCCGTGGTTCATAGATTCCTCGACAAGCTCGGAATGACAATCGGGAGTTTCAGAATCACAACCTTCCTCTAAAATCACTGCTTCAAAGCGAATGTTGCCCTCTGTCAGTGTGCCAGTCTTATCCAATAATAATGTATCAACCCGCGCCAAAGTTTCAACGGACGGCATCTGCTGAACCAGAACTTTTCGACGAGCCAAATAAATCGCCGCCAAGAAAAAGGCCGCGCTGGTCAACAACACCAACCCCTCTGGGATCATGCCAACAATGGCCGCCACCGAATGAATGATCGCCATGCGCCAATCGCCGCCATCGACGCGCAGCTGGCCGACGACTAAAATCGGCGCAACAATCAGTAGCATCCACGAAATCCATTTCAAAAGGCGGTTAGTGCTGATCAATAATTCGGACGCAGCACGCTGGAATTTTTTGGCCGCTAGGGTCAGTTTAGACGAATACGATTCGGCGCCAACTTTGTCGGCCCGCATGACACCGCTGCCGGCGACGACGATCGAGCCGCTGAGAACTTGGTCGCTGGTGGCTTTTACGACGGGGTCGGATTCGCCGGTTAGCAGACTTTCGTCGATTTCTAGTTCGCTACTGTCAAGGACTTCACCGTCAGCTACAATCTGGTCGCCAAGTCTTAGCCGGATCAAGTCGTCTTGGACTACATCTTTGACAGCGATTTCGTGATTGCGGCCGTCTCTGATCACAGTAACAAGCGGCGCAGCCAGAATAGCTAACTTGTCCAGAACCCGCTTGGCGCGCAATTCCTGGAAGATGCCGATACCGCTGTTAACAACTGCAATAAAGAAAAACAGGGCATTGCGCGGGCTGTGTTCGATCAGAATAACAACCAGCATCAGTATCGCTAGCAGTGCGTTGAACCGCGTGAAAATGTTGCCATAAAGAATCTGACGAACGCTGCGCGACGAGCGGTCAGGCACGTCGTTAGTTTGATCGTTTTTGATTCGATCGCGGACCTCATCTGAGGTTAGTCCCTTAAACTTTTTCACACTTATTATTATAGCAAACTAAACATCGCCCACATAACGATCGGTAAAGTTACGGCCGACATGATGGTGCTGATAGTGACCAGTTCCGATGCCGAGCTCTCGCGCGCATTATCGCCACGATATTTCGCGGCAAACAGGCCCAAGCTGGTCGCTGTCGGCAGAGCCTGAATCAACACCAAAATGTGCACGACGTCGCTCGGGGCACCGATCAATTTCAGCACAATAAAGGTAATCAACGGCCCCAACGTCAGTTGCGCCAGACAGGTCAGCACCAGAACTTTCTTTCGGAAAATCGCGCCGAGTTTAGCCTGACTTAGCATGTAACCGATGACGATCAGCGACATCGGCGTCATCATCGCGCCGATATAGCCGACTGCATTGCCAACCGGCAGCGGCAATTTGTAACTAAAGATAAAGAACGTCAAGCCCACCAGCACGGCGATGACGTTGGGGTTCAGAAAAGTCTTGGCAGCCTCGAGCCAACTGAATTTCTCCCGGAAGAGCATGACGCCGTAGCCAAACAAAGCCAAACTGAAAACCAAAATAAAACCAGCATACGGCACCAATCCGGCCTGGCCATAAATCGAGCTGACCAGCGGAAAACCGAGGAAACTGGCGTTGTTAAAAATGAAAGCAAACTGATATTCAAAATAGTTCTTCGTGAATTTCTTTTTCGGAAACAGCAGCCGCGACACAATGATAGCCGCGCCCAACACTACAACTCCGCCGCCGGCACCGTATAAGAAAGTTTGCAATAATTCCGGTTTGAATTCGCCCGGGAACGCGCCCAGCAGCGCCGCTGGCCAGGCAATGTTCAACAGCAAATTGACCAGCATTTTGTTGGTGCGTTCGTCGATAAATTTGCGTTTGCCGGCAAAGAAACCCACCGCAATAATTATTCCAACTGTCAGCAAGCTGGTATAAAAAATATTTAGGTCGACTTCCATGACTCACATTGTAGCACATCGCCCCCCCCCGCAAATAGTATCGTGTACTTTTGACTTGTATTTGCAAAATGCTTGTGCTAAACTAAAAATAATTCGTGGTGGGCGATACAAAAATACAAGGAGGAGAAATGGCAAAAATTAAAGTTAGTTACGCCGGAAGTTACGTTCGAGTTAAGGTTAAGTAAGTTTGAATCTCTGAGCTCCCGAGTGTCATCCTGAACTTGTTTCAGGATCCAATGAATAATGATTGTTAACTAATTAGATTCTGGGACAAGCCCAGAATGACGCGTCTTGAGATCGTAGCTGTAATCACGCGCGACTTTGTCGTTTGCGCTGGTTTGGGTCGAGTTCGCTTTTCCTGAGCCGCAGATTTTTCGGCGTGATTTCCAACAGTTCGTCGTCGTTAATGAAATCCAAACATTGCTCCAAACTGAGGTCAGTATAAGGCGTAAGTTGCACTGTGCCGTCCGACGATTTCGATCGCATGTTGGTCAGGTTTTTGGCCTTGGTAACGTTGATTTCCAAGTCTTCTTTGCGCGCGTTCAGGCCGACGATTTGACCGGCGTAAACTTCGACGCTGGGCGGGATGAAGAATTCGCCGCGCGATTCGGCGTTGGCCAGGGCGTACGGCGTGCTGGTTCCGGTTTCGCTGGCGATCAATGTGCCGTTTCGCAGGTTTGTCAGTTTCGCGCCGAGTTGCTGATAACCGGCCGGCAAAGAATTCATGATCAAAGTACCTTTGGTCGCTGTCAGTAAAATGTTTCGCATACCGATCAGCCCGCGCGTGGCGATTCGGTAATTCGACCGCAAAGTTCCCTGCGTCGTCGTTTCTTGACCAAGAAGTTCCGCATGACGGGTGCCGAATTCTTGGGCGACAGCACCGGCGAATTCGGGCGCGACCTCGACGAAGACTTCTTCGACTGGCTCAAGTTTTTGACCGTTTTCTTCTTTCAGGACGACTTGCGGGCGGCCGACTTCGAATTCGTAGCCTTCGCGACGCAGGCTTTCCATCAGGACCGACAGGTGCAATTCGCCGCGGCCGCTGATGGTGAAGCCGATGCCGCTGGGTTCGACCTTCAGCGCGACGTTGGTTTCGAGTTCCCTGTTCAGTCTTTCGCCGATTTGGCGCGAGGTGGTGAATTCGCCTTCACGGCCCTTGAACGGCGAAGTGTTCGGGCCCAAGTAGACGCTGATAGTAGGTGGTTCGATTTGGATGGTCGGCAAGGCTTCGGGCTGGTTCGCGTCGGCCAAGGTTTCGCCGATGCCGGCTGTGGTCGCGCCGACAATAGCCACGATGTCGCCGGCGCCAGCTTCTTTAACCTCTGATTTTGCCAGGCCTTGGTAGGTGAAAAGTTTGTCGATTTTGGCCGCGGTGACGATTTCGCCGTTAATCAAACTCACCGCCGAACCGCTTTTAGCCACACCCTGCGCGATCTTGCCGATCGCATACTTACCGAGGAAATTGTCATATTGCAAAGAAGTAATCAACATTTGGAATGGTCCATCAACTTCGACATCTGGTGCTGGGATTTCAGAAACAATCGCTTCGAAAATCGGCGTCAGGTCGGCGTGCTCGTCAACATTGTCGGGCATTGAATTCCAGCTTTTGCCGGCGCGTGCCACGGCGAAATAAATCGGGTAATCCAGTTGTGAATCTTCGGTCGCAAGTTCCAAAAACAGATCGCTGACTTCGTTTTCGACTTCCTGGATTCGGCGGGCTGGTTTGTCGATTTTGTTGATAACGACGATCGGTTTCAGGCCCAGCTGCAACGCCTTGGACAGAACGAATTTCGTCTGCGGCATTGGACCTTCGGCGGCGTCAACGACCAACAAAACACCGTCTGCCATCTGCAAAGTTCGCTCGACTTCGCCGCTGAAATCGGCGTGGCCCGGCGTGTCGATGATGTTGATTTTGTAATCGCCAAACCGAATCGCGGTGGTTTTGGCGGTGATCGTGATACCCCGTTCCCTTTCCTGGTCGCCGCTGTCCATGATCAGTTGCTGGGCCATTTCGGCCGAATTGTCGCGGAAAGTATTAGATTGCTTCAATAGCCCATCGACCAAGGTGGTTTTGCCGTGGTCAACGTGGGCGATGATCGCTATGTTGCGGATTTTATCTGGTTCTAGCATAAAAATTTGCGCCCTCTGATTATACGAGCGACGCTCCTTGACTAGGATTATACCAAAACTTGCATCTTTATACAACTTATGTTACAATAACAGAGTTAAAATTTTCAGATGTGTTTTTATGAAATACATTTTTGTGGAAAAATTCGGAACAAGAAAGGATTTTTATGGAGCTAGGAATAAGCAGTGCTGGCTATAACGACCCATCAGCTCAATCGGACCGAAATGACGGAATCGGTAATTACTCAGCAACGAGAGAGATTGATAAACAATGGCTTGAAGCCGCCAAAACATTTAGAAGCCTTTCACTAAAGAAAGAAGAGGCGGGTGCGTTGAGCCAAGCAGAAGAAGACGAATTAAGCCGAAACGCCAGGATAGTTGAGCACGGAATTCTAACTGATCCATCTGGTCGTCTATATGACGTATTTAACGAAATCTGGGCAACTGGCACTTACTTTGAACCCGCACCGTAGTTCTTGTTTATCAGATACATTTTCTTGCCGCTGTTATCCTGTTCTGACAGCGGTTTTCTTTTTGTGATAAAATGGTTATGAAATAGGAGGGCAAAATGTTCAAACTACCGGAATTGACGTACGGCTACGCGGCGCTAGCGCCGTGGGTGTCAGAGGCAACGATGCAGGCGCATCACGATCACCATCATCAGACTTATGTTGACAAGTTGAATGCGGCGGTCGAGCAGTTGCCGGCTGATGTGCGAGCGGAGTATTTTGGATCGAATGGCGATTTCGCCCCTGAGGAAACTTTGGAAAAATTGGGTATGAAGGGACTGCCGACAATTGCCGACGCGGGAATTTATCCGGAATATTCGTGCTTGGCGCAGCTTCTTAATGATATTCGAAAAGGTCGTTTGGACGAAAAGATTCCAGAGGATTTGCGTCATGCTTTGATTAATCAGGGCGGCGGACATTTTAATCACGCTGGTTTTTGGCGGATGTTGACGCCGCATTCGGATGGCCAGCCGGTCGGTGAATTGGCTGAGAAGTTGAATGCGAAATATGGAACTTTCCAAAATTTCGTCGATGAATTTGAGAAGGCGGCTGTTGGTTTGTTTGGTTCAGGCTGGGTTTGGCTGCTCGAGGATCTTTCGATTGCGGCTACGCCGCGACAGGATTTGCCAAAGGATGCTGAGGTTATTGGGCTGGATGTCTGGGAACATGCTTATTATCTGGATTACAAATGGGCCCGGGCGGATTATGTCAAGGCTTGGTGGGAGCACGTCGATTGGGATTTTGCCGCGGCGCGATTTGCAACCAGGATAGAAGATTGATAAAATGTTTACGATGAGTTTGTAGCTCAGCTGGCTAGAGCGCTGCCTTCACACGGCAGAGGTCGGGGGTTCGAGTCCCTTCAAACTCACCATTTCAGAAAATTTTCCGCTTGGATTAACGAAAGGTAAAATCATAGAGCTTTCCAATACGGCGAAACCACAGGCGAAAAAGACAAAGAAGGCCTGGTACAAACGTCGTTATGTACTTATCATTGGACTCATTCTGTCTGTCATTTTATTGTATTTATTAGTTCAAGGGATCAGATGCCATATCGCAGTCAACGAAAGCCGCGAACGTCTCGCAACTTATAACTCGCAGACCGCAAATTTAAGTTACGGCGAAATGGCTTATGTTGTTAAAGGCGAAGGCGAAACAATTCTTTCGGTACACGGAATTTTTGGCGGTTACGACCAGGCGTATGACAGCGTCAAAAGTTTCAGCTCGCAATATAGAATTGTCGCTCCTTCTAGATTCGGTTATCTGGGAAGCGATGTCAAAGGAGATGGTACACCGGCCGAGCAAGCCAAAGCTTTTGTGGAATTATTGGACAAATTAGGAATCGACAAAGTCTACGTCTTGGGCCAATCGGCCGGCGGCACTATTGCGATTCGATTCGCGCTGGATTATCCTGAACGCGTCAAGGGGCTGATTCTGTTCTCCTCCGCGATGCCATTTACCGAGAAGCCAGAGAAATATGCGGAATACGCCGGGCCGCCATCGTTCTTGGTCAATGATTGCGCCATGTTCTTGATCAGCCCCCTATTTGAGCCGATCATGGGGATGGAGCCGTCGACGATTTACAGCATGCTCCCCATCAGCGAGAGAAAGAGGGGTGTGGCGCTAGACGCTTCGATCAACAACCCGGACATGGCGAGGAATTTCCATGATTACAAAATCGAATCTTTACAGGCTCCTACGCTGATACTTGCCGCAAAGGACGATAAACTAGTGGGTTTTGAGCAAACCGAACAAGCTGTTAAACGCTTTCCAAATAGAACCTCTATTTTCTTTGAAACCGGCGGGCATTTAATGGTCGGGCATTCGGAGAAGATCGAGAGAGCAGTGGTGAAATTTATTGATGAAAATGATTAAGGGGAAACAAAAAACAATGGCTGTTCCCTTAATTGCGTCGTGTTTAGCAAGCGGTGGCTCCTTCTGAGGCAAAGTTTGTTTTAGAGTTTTTGAAACTATTGGGTCACATATTGCTTAATGCTTGAACGATTTTTTCTTTGGCTCTGCCGGTAACGGACAATCCAATTGATCGAGTTTTTTCACGGCCTCGCGGATGTCATCGATCAGATCATCGGTCATCTCCATGCTCAGGCCGTTTCGGACGACGATACGTTGAACGGTTGTTTCGGTCAGGTTAGCCGGCAATTGATAGGCCGGAACTTGCCAGCCGTTGATGCGCAGTTCTTCGGATAAGTCGTAAAGACTCCAATTGTTCTGGTCGGTTTTCGTCCAAGCAACGACTGGGATATCGGAACCGTCGCTAATGACTTTGAACTGCGAAAATTCCGTTAAGGCTTTGGCTAATTTTTTCGCCACAGTTTGCGAAGCCTGCTGGACTTCCTTATATCCTTCAAAACCTAGTCTTAAGAAAAGATAGTATTGTAATAACACCTGCGCACCGGGCCGCGAAAAGTTCAGACTGAAAGTTGGCATTTCTCCGCCCAGGTAATCAACCTTGAACACTAAATCTTCGGGCAGATCGCTGGCGTTGCGCCAAAGAACCCAGCCGATTCCCGGATAAACCAGGCCGTACTTGTGCCCTGACGTATTGATTGATTTAACACGCGACAGGCGAAAATCCCAATTCAGATCGGGCTGCAGAAACGGCGCCACCATCGCACCTGACGCGCCGTCGACGTGAATCGGGATGTTCAGCCCTTTGTCGTTTTGAATCTGATCCAGCGCGGCCGCGATCTGTTCGACCGGTTCGTATCGGCCGGTGTAAGTTACGCCCATGATCGCCACCACGCCGATGGTGTTTTCGTCAACGTACTTTTCCAGATCGACACCGTCGAACACGGAATGTTCGTCGCTGATCGGCACGTAGCGCGGTTCGACATCAAAATAATTGCAGAATTTTTCCCAGCAAACTTGGACGGCCGAACTCATGACTAGGTTTGGCTTTGAAACATCTTGACCAGAAGCGCGGCGAGCATTTTGCCATTTTCTTTTGAACGCTAAACCAGCCAGCATGCAGGCTTCAGACGAACCGGTCGTCGACGTGCCAGTCGGCTTCTTGGCATCTGGCGCGTGCCACAGATCGGCCAACATTTGCAAACAATATTCTTCGATACGGGCGGTTTGCGGATATTCGTCCTTGTCGATGATATTTTTGTCGAACGACTCGCTGTAGAGCCGCCGCGCGTAATCGTCCATCCAGGTCCCGACAAAGGTCGCCAGATTCAGCCGCGAATTGCCGTCGAGCATGACTTCGTCGTGAATGATCTGATAGGCCGATTCGGCCAGCATCGGTTTCTGCCCCAGTTTACCGCGTGGCACGCTGCGCAGTTCGTCGCGCTGAGCGTACAACGGATTGAGTTCCAGATTATCAGAATTATCGCTCATCCCAGCCTCCTTAATAAAAACTTCGTGCTATAATTATATCATGGAAAACGCTAGCGATTTAGGTTTGACCTTGGCCGAAGCAGCAAAACGTCTGGACAAATACGGCCCGAACACCGTTATTAAGGAACGAAAGATGACTGGCATACGTGCCTATCTATCGCGATTTCGAAATCCGCTGGTAATAATTTTGATCTTGGCAGCTCTGCTGGCGGGTTTCTTTGGCGAAGTGCCGAGCATGGTCATCATCATGATCATTGTGTTGATGTCAGTGACGCTGGATTTTGTCAACACTTATCGGTCGGAAAAGGCCGCTGATCGCCTGCAAAAGAAAGTTCGCGTTTTCGCCCAAGTCTGGCGCAGCCACAAAATCCGCAACGTAGCTCTGGCCGACATCGTGCCGGGCGACATCATTGAACTCGACGCCGGGTCGTTGATTCCGGCCGACGGCGAAATCATCGCGGCGACCGATCTGACATTGGACGAAAGTTCCCTAACTGGCGAATCTTTTCCGGCCTTAAAAAACATAGACGAAACGATTTATTTGGGCAGCAGCGTGACCTCTGGCGCTGGTACGATGCGCGTGACGGCGACCGGCGCACAAACTCAGTTCGCGCGGATCGCTGCGGCGCTGCGCAAAACCACGCCGACCGAATTCGACATCGAAATCAAACGGTTTTCGATGTTGATCGCGCGGCTGACTTTCGGGTTGGTGTTGATGATTTTCGCACTCAACGTTCTGCTGGGTCACAACGCTTTGATCGACGCGTTGCTGTTTTCGATTGCGCTGGCCATCGGCTTAACGCCCGAGCTTCTTCCCTTGATCATCACCCTTAATCTGACTAAGGGTTCGCTGGCCATGGCCAAGAAAGGCGTCATTGTCAAAAAACTCAGCGCGATTCAGAATTTCGGTTCGATGGACGTGCTGTGTACTGACAAAACCGGCACGCTGACCGAAAACCGTATTATTGTGGCGCGAACTGAAAATTTCGCTGGCACTGACGACGAGGTGGCGCTGCAATATGCTTACACGGCCTGCAAATTTTCGACAGCGTATGAAAATCCGTTGGACGCAGCGATCCTAAAATATCGCAAATTCAGCATGAAGGGCTACAAACTAGTCCAAGAAATTCCGTTTGACTTTCAGCGCAAACGCGAGTCGGTTGTCGTCAAAACCGGCGGCCATGAGGTTCTAATCTCTAAAGGCGCACCTGACGAAATGCTGAAAATCGTCAACTCGTACGAGGACAATGGCAAGAATAAAGTCATGACCGACGCAGCGCTGGGCAAACTTACCAAACATTACGAGACTTTGTCCAGAGACGGCTTTCGCGTATTGGCCATCGCGACCAAGAATATGACCAAGGGCGACAAAGATGGCGATTATTCGACGGCCGACGAAACCGATTTGGTATTCGCCGGTTTTATCGCATTCGTCGATCCGCCCAAAGGCTCGGCCGAGAAGTCGCTGCTGGCCCTGCGCGACAACGGCATCGAGGTCAAGATCATCACCGGTGATGATCCGCTAGTCGCTGCCAAGGTCGCCGATGATTTGAAGTTGGAGGTCAAAAGCATCGTGACCGGTGATGAAATTGCCAAAATGAACCGGCTCAAATTGGAGAAATTGGTCGACGATGTAACGATCTTTGCGCGCGTTAATCCTGAACAAAAATTAAAGGTTATCGAGGCTCTGCGGGCGCGTGGCCATGTCGTGGGTTATCTGGGCGACGGCATAAACGATGCACCCAGTTTGCGCGCCGCCGACATCGGAATCTCGGTAAATAACGCGGTCGACATCGCCAAGGACACAGCCGATCTGATCCTGATGAACGAGAGCCTGGCCATGCTGAACGCCGGCGTCATTGAGGGCCGACGGACCTTTGCTAACACCTTGAAATATCTGATGATGAGCCTCAGTTCGAACTTTGGCAATATGTTTTCGATGGCCGGTGCCAGTTTGTTCTTGCCTTTCCTGCCGATGACAGCGCCGCAGATCCTTTTCAACAATCTGTTATACGACGCGTCACAAATGGCGATTCCGACCGACACCGTCGACAAAGAAATGATTGCCAAGCCGCGCCGCATGGATCTAAAATCAATCAAGAAATTCATGTGGGTGTTTGGGCCGCTGTCGTCGGTATTTGACTTTATCACATTCGGGACATTGTTCCTGGTCTTTCACCTGGGCGCCAGCGAATTCCAGACTGGCTGGTTCATCGAGTCGATGCTAACGCAGACATTCGTCGTCTACATCATCCGCACGCGGCGACTGCCGTTCATCCATTCGCGCCCGTCGTGGCCGCTGATGCTGAGCGTGTTGGCAGTTTGTACGATCGCGGTTGCAGTGGTCTTTTCGTCGCTGGGGCCGTTCTTTGGCTTTACGACGCCGAGCATGCCGGTTATGATTTCGATCAGTTTGATTGTACTGACTTACCTGGTTGCAGCTGAAATTGCCAAGCAGGTTTTCTACAAAAAAGTCCAGTTATAAAGTCTTTCCAAAATAAGGCGTAAAAAGTATTGCAATCAGAGATGCGGTTATGTTATAATAATTCAAGTCTAAGTGGTAGACAAATATATAGTCAAAATAATCAAAAATAAGAGGAACTTGGTTGAAGTTTAATTTATCAGCCCAGCTTAACCAGATATGGTCAGCTCTTCTTCGGCGCAGGCGATATCGAAGCCGGCAGCGTGCTAGAGCGAGTTTTCGAATTCGCGCTGTTAGAAATGGCGGCGTGTTGTTGGTTGCTGTTGCGCTGTTGTTTTCGTTTGTGATGAACTTCTGGGACCGGCTAGAGCAACCGCAAACTGCAGGAGCTATTACTGCGGCTGATCCTTTGACCATCGCTAACTGCGCTGGCAACCCAGAGTGTTTCGCCTTCTCAATCGACACGCGGTTAGATGCGACAGGTGGGCTGACTAACACTGGCAGCGTAACCTTTGCGATACCAACATCGGGCGTGGTCGGCAATACCAGCAACGCCTATAGCTGGATTGTCAACTGGGGTGACGGTAACACGCAAAACGTCAGCGGCACCAGCAGCAATACTACTGCGCCTGGTGTCAACGGTATTTCTCATACTTATGCGGCAGCTGGACCGTATCAGATCACTATTCGTCCAAATGGCGCTGCAACCACCGGGTGGTTCAACGCGTTTGGGTTTTCTAATAATACTACTGGTGCTAATGCTGACGCCAACAAATATATGTTTAGGTCTATAGACACGCCGTTTACTAATTTGATGCGTGCCCAAAGTTCAACTTACCGTTTTGCCTATGTATTCCAAGGTGCAGTTAATGGCACTGGAATCCCAGATAATCTGTTTGCTAATGTCTCTACTGCTGGCGTAACTGATTTTACTTATATGTTCTCGTCGACCTTTGGATATTTCGCTCAGAACTCTACCACGGCCGCTATCCCAGCTAGTTTATTCAGTTCTTTCGATACCAGCAGCGGGCTAAATTTCAATGGCATGTTCTATAATACTTTTATACTATGTGCTCAAAATTCTACTGCGGCTACTATTCCAGCCGGTCTGCTTGATTCCATAAATACTTCCAGCGGTACGAATTTCTATAACATGTTTAGGGGTACCTTTAATTCCTATGCTCAATATTCCACAGTCGGCACAATTCCTGAAGGGCTATTTGATTCTATCAATACCATTAATGGCAACGATTTCACCCAAATGCTTAGCGTCACATTTACTAATTATGCCAATAGTTCGACTGTTGGCACAATCCCACCGGATTTGTTTCAAAGTATCAACACGTCCAATGGCACTATATTTACCAATATGTACGTAGGTATTTTTCAGTACTACGCCCAACGTACCGCCAGTTTTGTGGTTGGTGGCTCGACGGTTAATACCCAGACATTCTTTAGCGGAGACACAGATACTAACGGTCTCTACTCTACCAAAATTGGTGCTGCTGGTACACCAAGTGTCAACCCAACTGTCAATGCTACGACCGGCAGTCAGGTGGTGCCGACTTATGACGCAACGATTCGCACTATCATCGCACCTGGCGGTGCCTATGCCAATTATACTTGGTATCGCACCGATGGCACATCTTGTGCCGTTGCCACACCCACACCAGATTGCGGTATACAGAATGCCAGCAGTTTAGTGACATTTCCAGATAGTAACGAATGGATACCAACGACGCCGACCACGACTGACAGCGTGACGTTCTATGCGTTTAATTCGTCTGTGCCGGATTGCGTTGGTACTCCAGAGTGTTTCGCGTTTACGGTTGATACACGATTGGACAGCACTGGCGCGACCAGCACCAGCAACGCAACATTTGCGATTCCGACCAGCGGCTATGTCAACGGCGTGTCGAATTACGCATATAACTGGACCATCAATTTTGGCGGAGCAGGAGTAGCGCCAGCGGGCTGCACGGCCACCAGCAATCCGAACGAATATAATTGCACCGGCACTAGCGGCACTGGCTCCAACGGCATCGCATACACCTATGCGACGGCGGGTCAATATCAGATAATTATTCGGCCCAACGCCGCGCCGGCAGCTGGTTGGTTCAACGCGTTCGGTTTTTACACTGGCACGACTGGCACTGCGAATGTCCAGGCCAACAAGGATTTGTTCAAATCCATCGACACGCCATTTTCCGACCTGATGCGGACGAAGGGCAATACGTATCGCTTCGCCAATGTGTTCTATGGCGCGCGCAACGGGGCGGAAATTCCAGAGAATCTGTTTGTGAATATCACAACGGACGGGTCCACAAACCTTAGCAGCATGTTCAATAGTACGTTTAATAATTACGCTTATAATTCGACAACAGCGACTATTCCGGGCAATCTGTTCGATTCCTTAAACACGTCGAGCGCGACGAATATCAGCAGCATGTTCGCCAACGCCTTTAACGGTTATGCCTACAAGTCAACAGCCGCCACTATCCCGGCCGACCTGTTTGACTTTCTGAGCACGCCGACCAGCAACACATCCAGCGTCACAAATTTTGGGTATATGTTCCAGAGCGCCCTGAGGTTGTACACCTTTAACAACCCTACTGCCACCATTCCGTCTGGCTTGTTCAATTTTGACACGAGCGGCGGCACGGTTTTTGAATATATGTTCAACGGCGCCTTTAACATGACACCGCCCAGTGGTGAGACAAGCTATTACAAATCAACGGTGGCGACAATTCCGGCCGACCTGTTTACTTTTCTTGATACGTCTATGGGAACGAATTTGACGTTTCTGTTCAACAGTGTTTTTTCGGCCTATGCGTATAATTCCAACACGACGATTCCGGCTGGCCTGTTTGATAGCATCAGCATCGGCAGCAACGTCGCCGTTGGTATAGTCAATTTCGGCAACATGTTTGGCTATGCGTTTAACAAATTTGCATATAATTCAAATGTCGGCACCATTCCGGCGGACTTGTTTGATTTCTTCGGCGCGCCCGGCAACAAGACGGGACAGTCGAACAGTTTTGGTAGCTTGTTCTATTACACTTTTGCGGAATATGCGATAAATTCCACTAACGGCACCATTCCGAGTGGTCTATTCAGCGCCATCGATAGCGGCGGTGGCACGAGTTTTTCGAGCACCTTTGCTTATACTTTCCAATATTACGCTCGTAATTCCACCGCCGGTACGATTCCAGCCGATTTGTTCAGCAGCTTGGACACCAGCCGTGGCACGAGTTTCCAGGCTATGTTCAACAGCACGTTTAATTATTATGCCTATAATTCCAGCACGACGATCCCAGCGGGATTGTTCGATTCTATTGTTACGACGGCTCGGCCCTTGACAGCTACGCCTTTCCAGTCGATGTTTAGCAACACGTTCAGCAATTTTGCCTATGTGTCGACGGGCGGCACGATTCCGGCGGGGCTGTTCGATTCGCTGGCGACCGACACTGCATTGGATTTTAATTCGATGTTTAACGGCACGTTCAGCAGCTATGCCAGGAATTCCACAGTTGGCACGATCCCGGCGGGACTATTTGCCAAGTTGAACACCAGTAGCGGGCAGAATTTTAACGCGATGTTTTCTAGTACTTTTGCGAACTATGCCTATAACAATACGACTGGCAACATTCCGGCCGGGCTGTTCGGTTCCATAAACACCGGCAGCGGCACAATATTTAGCTCTATGTTTCTAACGACATTTTCTTCATTTGCGCGCGTGTCCACAGTCGGAGATATCCCGGCCGGATTGTTCAGCACCATCAACACCAGCGGCGGAACGACTTTTCAGTCGATGTTCTCAGGGACGTTTAATGGTTACGCCAACAGCTCTACGGTCGGTGATATTCCAGCCGGTCTGTTTAGCAGCATTGATACCAGTTATGGCACGGGCACAGGCAACGGTGTGGGCGTTAATTTCTCTAGTATGTTCAGCAGCGCCTTCGCCAACTATGCGCAATATTCAACTGTCGGTAATATCCCAGTCGGGCTTTTTAGCGCCGTAGACACAACCAAGGGCAATAATTTGTCTGGCATGTTTAATAGCACTTTCCAATATTTTGCCACCAGATCGACGACCGCCACGATTCCGACCGGTTTGTTCGACGGCATAAATACTGCTAACTGTACGAATTTCGGCAGCACGTTCTACAGCACGTTTTCGGGTTATGCGGGGAATTCGACGGTTGCCACGATTCCGGCTGGATTGTTTGATTCGTTGAATACTGCCCTGGGGCAGAATTTCTCACAGATGTTCCAGAGCACGTTCTATAACTATGGACAATATTCAACTGTGGGTACGGTGCCGTCTGACCTGTTTTATACAGTAACCACGCCGAATGGCACGGTTTTCACCAACATGTTTAATACGACTTTCAGTGGTTACGCTCGTCGCGCAGCTACATTTATGGTTAGTGGTTCTGTTGTTAATACGCAAACATTTCCCAGCGTCTCGACCAGTGGTGTGTATCAGGTTAAGATTGGTTCGTCTGGCACGCCCGAGGATAATCCAGTGCTGGATGAAACAACCGCTGGGCAAGTAGTGCCGACGTACAACGAGGCAACGCGAACGATCAGCGCACCGAATGGTCAATACCTAGGTTATCTATGGTATCGTACTGAAAGCTGCGCGGTGGCTAATCCAGCGCCGGGATGCGATCCGGTGATTTTGCCTAGTTCGACCGAATGGACCCCAGCTACGTCAACCGAGCACGGTAGCATCGTTCTATATGGGATGTATGAGACTTTCCTGGTGCTGACGGCGTCGAACGAATCGACGATTAATTTAGCGCCGAGTACGCCATCTGACACGGCGATGGACATCATCGGGGCGGCGACGAATAATGCTACTGGGTACACTTTGATATTTCAGGCTGGCTGTGCGTATGACGCCACTGGGGATTTAGGCGCTGGCACTTGTACAAGCGATAACCGTCTGAAACGAGTCGGCTCTGCTCTTGGCAGCCTTGACACTACAGATTATCTGGCTCCGACTGGCTCTGGCAGTTTGACGACGGATTCTTGGGGTTATCAGTTTGATATTACCTCTCCTGCTAATTCGGGTTGGTCACCTGTGCCAACAACGGCTACGACTTTGAAAACTACTTCATCTGCCAGTGCTGGCTCTAGTCCGCTCTCTGCCGGGACGCCAGATGAATCCAATGTTTTCTATGGTGTGAAGATTGCGCCAGAAAGATCACCTGGGACTTATCAGGGAACGGTGGTTTGGACAGTGATAGCAAACTTATAATCAAGTGTGATAAAATGGGTCTGTATCGGCTTTGGGTTGTTAGCTCAGTTGGCTAGAGCATCTCGTTTACACCGAGAGGGCCGGGGGTTCGAGTCCCTCACAACCCACCAAAAGCGACTTTATCTAAATCCACCATCAAATCGTATGGTGGATTTAAGTTTATAACAGAGATAGCGTTGTGTCCGACACGTAGGTTCAACACCACTTCTTTATACACTGCGTCTTCTTCAACCAAATCTTTGGTTTTAAGCACGGTCTTCAGATAAGACTTCACAAGTTCAACAAATTGCTCTTCAGTCGGCAAAGCCTCGTTTAGCCTCACCAACTCTCGCTTCATATTCGCAACACTCACGGTATGGGCATCTACTAGGTTCTTGTGGCATTCAAGCCTGCCTTTGTGGTGCTTCTTATACTCTATGGGGTCAATGGATTGGAAGTTTCTGTATCTGTTATACAACTCTTGCTCTCGCTTCAAGTTATCTTGAGCGTCCTTTAATTTACGCTTGGCGACTTCTTTATCTACGGCTAATTTCTGTTCTAAGCGTCCGATATATTGCTTATACGCCTCTAGCGTGTTTTTAGTTAGGTGTCTTAGCGTCCACTCAATGCCCGCCGTGATGTATTTAGCCCGCACGCCCTTAGTTAGTTTATGTCCATACTTCTTGATAGCCTCACTATCGTTGTGGCGTATGCACTCTTGCTTATTGCGACAATAGAAACTAAGCATATACTTGCCCTTGTTCTTACCTTTGGGGATTATGGTGCGTTGAAAGGTCATAACCTTGCCACAATAATCACAAATAACTTTCTCCCGCAACAGCCCAAAATCAAGGCGTTGTGAAGAAGTAGAACGCCCCCTAAACTCCTTATTGAAACTGTCAGATATACTGCGTCCCAACGATATAAACTCATCAGGCGTTACAAGGGGCAAGAAATCATACAAATCATTTAGGTTGGCTACGTTCTCTCCATACTTATAGACACCGCAATAAAACGGGTCAGTGAATAACTTACTGATACTCTGCTTGGTCATTTTAACTATCTTATAATCGTCCTCTTCGTTTCTGCGGCTACTAAAGTGCGCTTCGTTGAGGAAGTCGGCTATTTCTTGGTTCGTCTTACCGTCCTTAAGTCTCATTAAGACGGCTTGGCGCAATAATTGCCATTGTGTCCCGTCTGGCATAAAGTAGCCCGTCTTAGTGTCCCCATAATAACCTTTCTTGATATTGCCGCCATACTTGCCCTCTTTCGCATTGCCCGTAATACCTCGCACAACATCAACCGCTAGTTTGTCGGAGTATTGTTTGGAAGTAGCAAATAAGATACCCAACATCATCTTACCGTCGGGCGTATTGTCAAAGTGGTGGGTGATAAAGTGTAGGTGTTGGATTTGCTTGAGGTCTAACATCTCAATAATTTCACCTGCCTCTTTCATATTACGAGATAAGCGGTCAGGCGACCAACTAATTAACCCTTGATAAGTGCCTCTCTTAAACTCGTCTAACATCTTAGTAAAAGCAGGGCGGTTATCTGATGTTTTAGCCGACCCTTTCTCTTCAATAATATCTTCTTCTCTCACCCTAATCTTGAGCCTGCGGGCTAACATCAGACACTCAACCCTTTGGTCTTCTAATGAGCGGACTTGTTTAGCCTCGTCGTCTGTTGACTTGCGTAGATAGATTATGTAACGGCTTTTCTCTGGCGGTAAGATACGTTGTTTGCGCCCCTCTTCAATCTTCGTGTAGAAGTCCGCTACGTTATCTACACTATATTTACTCTCTGGCAAATCATAGAAATCAGGGTTGTCCCTTAGTTTTTTAGCCGCTAACTGCTCCGCTTTGAGCAGTTGTTCTTCAGTTAGTGGCTTCACTACTCGTTTCTTCCGCTCTGCCATACCTCTATTATACCTTAACCTTTCTCCCTGCGGCTCTTACGAGCCATTGGGCTGCGCTTCCTCCAGGCTACTTCATAGCCTAGACCTACGGTGCTTATAAATAAATTGGTTCAACATTTTTTCAGTATAGACAAGCATAGCCGCTAAACGTCAGATTAACGGTGTTGTGATATAATAGAAATGTCTTAAACTGAAAATAATGCAATAGGAACTTATCGGATTTTCCGAGAGGTTACCTGTAAAAAGGGGCATCGCCCGAAACAGCAGGTAACACCTATTGCGGAAAAGACAGTTTAAGACACCGTCGGCGGTGTCCCTTTTTATTGGCACTCCGATTATAAAGTTAACTCATAAGAAAGGAGTGCATAATGAAAGACCGCAAAACATACAAAATACTAACCGCGTGTAGTTTTATACTACCGATTAATCGTTGGTATTTAGGAAACTCAAAAGGGGCATTTTGGCGAAGTGTAACTTGTAACTATATGTTCTTTGGTTGGTTTGGTGATTTGTTCTATATGGACAAGACCTTTGATGAGGCTATGGCAAAGCGTGGCTTCACTAATACTGATATACGGAATAAGCAGGGCAAATAAGTTATAGCTAGTTGTTAGGTGAAAACGCCCTCACATCTGTTGGGTGAAGAATAACAACAGCCTTTTGTTGTAGAAGAATTAGCACGTCCACTTCTGTTGGAGTTGGGCGTGTTTTTGTTGTAGTTTTTCTTGTTATGGTTTCGCTACACAATGTTCACGATAATTTGAGTAGGAAGTGCGTTTACAGTAAACTAGAAAAGAGGGGTGAGAGGTATAGGGGGGGGCTATACGCCACTCTCTACATCAATCGGCACGTCAATATGGTCTCTCGCCACAACAACATTATTTAACACGGCATAGCACTCAACATAGTGGTTTCCATTAAAATCACTACGCTCTGTGTGCTTTTTCTTGCCCTCAAAAATCTTTCCACGTTCTTTTCCAGTAGAATAACGACCAACATTTCTGACTTTCCAATAATATCTTATGGGTAAATCGCGGGGGATACTACTATTCACAATCTCAAACTTTAGGGACTTATCTTTCTTAATCTTCCACTTTAATTGTAAGTATTCCGACAATTTCCTAATCAAAAATCCGTCCTGTGTTACTTCGCAATCAAGTTTGATATTGTGGCGTATATCTATGTCAAACTTGTTTTCAATAAACTCTTCGTCTGGGGCTTTAGACTTGGATTGGTTATAGCCAAACAACTCACTCAAGATTTCCTCTTCGCTATTATCATCGTCAAACTTTTTTAGTGCTTGACTGGCTTTATAAACAAATCTTCCTTTGTCATCGTTGTCTATTTGCTGGTTACTGCCTAATGCAAGCCAATAACTCTTGTCTTTGTCCTCTTGCGATAGATATTCATACAGCCCTTTCAATAAATCTAGTTCCGACTTGCTCGCGTAGCCGTCGTCGCTCTCTAGGTAGTTGCACACCATAGTGTCAACTAGCAAGCCCTTAAACGAAAAACCTACGTGGTTCTTCCATTGTCTCATCAGGCGACATAAGCAACCATAAATGCCTAAGCTGCCGCTTTCCATAGAGCTTGCCTTATTTATCTCTGGTATCGGTTTAGTAATCTTCCAACTTCCATCATCGTGGCTATCAGGAAACTTAAAACTCCCACCAGACTGCTCAAATGCTGGGACTAACTCAATCGTGCCATCACCGAAACTCACATCAACCACTTGACCGTCCGCTTTAATTTCAGTGCTGGAATATAGCTCGCTAATAATGTTCTTCACCTCTTGGAGTAACGCCGACTGACCATTACTTTCATAACTATCAAATCTACTATAGACTTCCTGCGGGAGTATAAAGATTACATCATAATCGCTAGTTTTTGTGATTGCCGTGCCACGCCCAACAGAGCCGACCAGTAAAGTCTTATCTATCCGCTCCTCATAGTAATACTCGGATAGCTTGTTGTTGATTTTGCTTATACGGTCTCGCCACGTATCCAGCTCTTCTTCGGCTATCTTTAGAGTTTTTGCATAATCCGTAACCACCACTAATCCTCTAGGTTAAAATACTTGTAGTCGTTGGTGTAGTCGTTATCACGACTTATTTTTAGTCTTTTTGAGGCAAGGGCAACAGCTCTCTTAGAGGGGTTAAGTAACTCGGCGTTACATACTTTCCGCAACTTCTTTAGTTCATTAAACTCTTTAGCAATATCTTTCACGTCATCACCGCTTTTTAATCTGTAGAGCAAGCTAGCACAATCCTCTCGGAGTTCCCAAAATCTATTCGCCGTAATTTTGGTTTGCTCGGACAACTTTTTATAATCACTCTCTTTCTCTAGCAAGCTTATAAATGTAGCCGCTAATGAGAAGATAAAAGTTATCGTTAAAGATACAGTTTGGTGTTCTGGTAGAACTTGCAAAACAAAACTTCCTAATCCAACTGACGTTAGTGCGGCGCATACAATCTTGGCATATTTTATGGTGTTAGCTTTACTCTCGTAAATATCAGACTGTGCAATATGTATTTTATGTGTCCAACCCACATTAACGATGAAATTTCGCATTTCTTTCTGTAGAAACTCTTGCTTGCTCATACTACAATTTTACAGGATAACCAAAGCAATAGCAAGTTATACAATAATTCACATTAAAATGCTAGTGCTTATTTTTTACTCATCATCGGTAGTTCTGATGTAAGAATTGCCGCTTGGGTCAACAGAAACCTTGTTGTCTTGATTAGAAGTATCACTAGCCGACTGTTGCGGTGGAACTTCTGACATTACCGCCGCCTCTTTATTAGTATCATTTTCACTCATATTTCTATTATACCAAGAAACTTAATGTCGTCATACTTTCGGGCTTAATGAGGTTGTCTAGCAATAGCCGTGTCCGCTCCACGCTCTCCCTAAACGTTGCGTAACCCTTAAGTAATTGGTATAATTTATCTAGGATTGTAGGTTCACTAACTGTATCTTTCAGTCCACCAGGTATTATTATGAAAAACAAAAACGACTCCGGAGAAGCCCGAGCCGCCTTTGGTTGTTTCTTTTGTTGATGCGCGCCCACCCGGGGCTTGCACGTTTTTGTTTTTTGCGAACGGGTCACCCCGTTACGCATCAACACCAACAGTTTAGCATAAGGGGTTTGCAGAGTCAAGCTTTTGCTTGCGCTTATTATAAAAACCTGCTATACTACCCACTACAGAGATGATTTCGCGATACGGTTTTCCTTATCCAGAGATGGTCGACTCTCTGGTAAGATAGGAAATGTTTAGAGAATGAAGAAACTATTTGTAGGTAGCTTGGCCTGGGCGACAGATGACCAGTCTTTGCGCGAGTTTTTCGAGCAATTCGGTGCAGTCACCAAGGCTGAAGTTGTCCGCGAACGCGACAGCAATCGCAGCCGTGGTTTCGGCTTCGTTGAATTCGAAGACGACGCTGCAGCTGACAAAGCCATCGCAGAAGCCGACGGCAAAGAGCTTGACGGCCGCGCCATCACCGTTAACGAAGCCCAGAGTCGCGGTCCCCGCGAAGGCGGCTCAAACGGCGGCGGCGGTTACCGCGGCGGCAACGACCGTGGCGGTTCACGTGGCGGGTACAACAACAATCGCAGCGACAACGGCGGCGGTTCGTTCCGATCACGCAGCTGGTAATTTTGCCACCTGATATGAAACGCCCATTGATTTGGGCGTTTTTACTTTATTTCGAAATCCAATACCAATGGCAAATGATCTGACACTAATTCCTGGTCACGCACAGCGAAATTCTTCACAAGAATTTTATCATTGACCAAAATATGATCGCAGGCCACCGGTTTGTTAAATCGATGAATTGGCGAAAGGGTATTTTCGATATGATTTTCGGCCGTCAGATCGCGCAGGAAATTACGAAAAACGCGCATTGTCGAGGTTTTGCTAATCACGTTCATATCACCCGATAAAATTAACGGGTAATCCGCAAATTTGCGCAGTTCTTTGGCGACTTTTGACATGCTCCTCAGACTGACTTTGTCGCCAAACCGTTCGCCAGTATTTCGTGCGACGTAACCATGGTGATTAGCCAGAATCATTTCTTGATCGTTGATTTTCAGCTTGACAATTTGCAGATTAACCGAAACGTTGCGATCAGGATCCTTGCGTGTGGCATGCCAGATCGGTTTACCACGAATCAAAATCGTTCTTTGGTCTAAAAGCGGCCAGCGTGAAAAAATCATGTTGCCTTGAGGAATTTCTTCGCCAGCTATGTCGACCGACAATCGTGGCGAGAACCAAGTGTGCTCTAGGCCTGAAACCTTTCTGATTTCTTTACCCAAATTGAACTGTCCGTCTGGCGCCGGTGTGTCATGTTCGGAATCGAAAATTTCTTGTGTGCAGATTAGATCTGGTTTTTCGTGTTCTATAAACTGCAGGAGTTTTGGTGCGATTCGGCCTTGCCAAGTGTTTATTTGTATCAGTTTCATATGGATTATAGTAGCACAAATTCTTTGCTAGATCTACTTTAGAATCTTTATGAATTCGTTTTCGTCGATGATTTTTGTGTTAAACTTTTCAGCCTGTTCGCGTTTGGTTTCGCCAATTTTGCCACCTGCGACAAGATATGTTGTCGATTTGCCGACTGATGTGTGGAATTCCCCGCCAAGCCTTCGGATTCTGTCGGCGGCTTCTTCACGCGACATTGTTTTCAGGGTGCCGGTGATGGCAAAGTTCAGATTGACCAGTTTGCCCGTTAATCTTTCGATATGTGGTTGGACGCCTAGCTCGGTGAACTTTTCCAGCAATTGTAAATTGTCTTCGTCGGCGAACCAGGCCAGGATTGATTCGGCCACGACCTGGCCGATGCCATCGACGGCCAATAACTGTTCGAGGCTGGCATGAGACAGTCGATCGATCGAGCTAAACTTCTTGACTAAATCCTGGGCAGTTTTAGAACCAACATGTCGGATTCCCAAACCAAATATAAATTTGGTAAGTGACGGGTGCTTGGTGTCGGCTACGGCATTAACCAGATTGTGCGCTGAGACTTTGCCCCAGCCTTCCAGGTTTTCCAGGTCGGAGACTTTTAACAAATACAGATCGGCCAGGTCGTTTACCAGGTTGTTTTTTACTAGGGTTTCGACATTTTTTTCGCCCAAGCTTTCGATGTTTAGTGCCCCGCGCGAAGCAAAATGCTGTAATGCCTTCGTCAAGATTAACTCGGACGAAGTATTCTTCAACCTATAGGCCACTTCCCCATCGCCGCGCTCGAATTCCAGTTCGGGATATTGATCGTGCAGAGCTTTTTTGAAATCGAATTCTTTCGTACCTTTTGGTCGCAGATCTTCCAGGACTGATTGGACTTGTGGGATGATTTCACCTGCCTTATAGATAATCACGGTGTCGCCAATTCGAACGTCCAGCCGGGCGATTTCGTCGGCGTTGTGCAAGGACGCGTGCTGGACCGTCGTGCCAGCCACAACGACTGGATCGAAAACGGCGACTGGCGTGGCGGCGCCGGTGCGGCCGATACTGATGACGATGTCGCGGACGATCGTGGTGGCTTCTTCGGCTGGATATTTGAAGGCAGTGGCCGCCCGTGGGCTTTTGCCGACCACGCCAAGTTCATCGAATTCGACGCGATTGTTGATCTTTATGACTGCGCCGTCAGTGTTAAATGGCAGCGATTTCCTGCGTGGTTCCAGATCATTGACGTACTCTATGACGTCATCGATGGTTTTTAGATGTCTAGTTTGACCGCTGGTAGCTATACCAATTTGTTTCAAAATTTCATAAGCAAAATGGTTAGTTGGGATGTCAGTCGGATCGTCACGCAATATGTCATAGCCCAAGAATCGCAAAGGACGTGCGGCAACAATTTTCGGATCAAGCTGACGAATCGTGCCCGCTGCCAGGTTTCGTGGATTAGCAAATTCTGGTTCGCAATTGGCGCGACGCTGCTGGTTTAGCCGGGCAAAGTCTTCTTTGAAAATTACGACTTCGCCGCGGATTTCGGTGCGGCCTTTTAAGAATTTTTTTGCAACTGGGTCATCTGGACTTCGTAACTTTAACGGACCATTGTCAATTGTACGCACGTTCATCGTGACGTCCTCGCCGATGCGACTATCGCCGCGTGTTACAGCTTGGGTAAAAACGCCATTTTCGTATATTAGCGCCATTGCCAGACCATCCATTTTGATGTCGCAGAGGAAATCGAACTTGGCCGTCGGCAGTAGCTTTTGAGCTCGATCCAGCCATGCCCGAATCTCGTCAGCGTTGAATGCGTCATTTAGCGAAATCATCGGTACCCGGTGAACGACTTTTTGGAATTTATCCAATGCTACACCGGCAACTTTTTGGGTTGGGCTGTCAGCCGTGATGAGTTCCGGATACTTCTCCTCGGTTTGCGCCAGTTCGTGTTTCAGGCTGTCAGCCGCCGCATCGCTCATGATTGATTCGTCCAGAACATGATAATGATAGCGATAATCATTAATCAAATCGCGCAGTTTTGCAGTGCGCTCTTTGGCCTTGAGAAAATCTTTTTTCACAGTTCAATTGTATCACTTTTGATTGGTCTTCTTAACCTTTTTCAGCAAATTTCCAGATTCTTTTTTACGCTGGCTGGGATTTTTTGCTTTCTTAGTAGATTTCTTGGCTTCTTTTTTGACAGCCCGTTTTTGTTGCCAGGCACTCGACACTGGCGGTTCGGGATCGTCAACCATTCGCCGATACAGCAGGTAGACATAGGCAGCAAACCAGACAATTGTCAGTGTTGTCAACAGCAGCACCACGGTCGGCACCAACGGCTGCCATGTTAACTCCAGCCAACTGTCTATTAGAATTGCTGTCAGCAAAACGACAATCCACATCAACGCTGCAGGCAATGCCATGAAGATCAGGCGGATGACCAGCTTCAGCCGACGGCCTACCACCAGATCACCTGCTGCTTTCAATGCTGCAAATGGATACATGCCCGGTAGTGTGACGATGATTAGTGCTATTAACGAACTGCAGACCCAGTACAGCGTCAACACCGCCGCGACTGCCATAACACACCAAGCAGCCATGTTTTCAATCTGGATACCAGTATTGATCCAGCCTATCGCAGTTACTGACGAGTAAGCTACCAAAACCAACGCGAGCGGTATTAGCTGGAATAGAACTACACCCAGAATAATCAACGTAGCCAACACCGGCGAACCGCCACTATACAGGCCATCGCGCAGCTTGACTTTATCGCCGTTGATACGTCGGCGCAGTAGCCATATCAGAGTTAGCCAACCGTAAAGGAACAAAAGCACTGCGATAATTTGCCGGCTACTATCAGCCGCGCCGCCGCCAGTGATAGCGCCCGAGAATAACGCCATCCATTTGCCTATTCCGAGCCCTTCTGGTATTTCGTTCAGGGCCTCACGCAAGTCTACAAAACTACCCTGATTCAACATGCCTACGATAATGATCGAAAATAGCGCATACAACAATAGGAATTTTGTAAATAACCATTTATTTTGCCAGATCAATGTCCAAACTTCATGTATGAAACCGAAATAACCCCGCATTTTCCAGCCGCGTTTGGTTTTGGCGCGCGGTGTCAGATACAGGCTGCGATGTGGTCGGCGGGAAAGGAAATTTCTGGCACGGCCAGTGATTTTGCGCCAGATCTTGTCACGGAAAAAGCGACCGATCTTGGTAAGGATTCTTAAGAAGAGATTTTGTTTTGACAGGGCTTTCTTATCAAGATTCTTAAGCTTGTATTCTAATCTGGCACGCTTCTTGTCCATCTTTTGCTGGAATTTTTCGGTGCTCTTTGGCATAGGCCTTGGTGTAGATTTTTTTGACACAGAGACATCCGATTTTGCAACAGTTTTCTTGGCGGGTTTCTTAGTGTGCGATGATTTGGGCGATTCTTTCATGAGGATTTACATCCTTGCTTCGTTTTTCTTCAGCCGAGCAATTCGGTCGTCCAATGGTGGGTGTGTAGCAAAGATTTTTGACATAAAACCAGCCTTCATTGGGTTGGCAAAAAACAAATGCGCCGTTGAAGAGTTTTGGCGCTTCATCGGCCGACTAGCAGTCTTTAGTTTTTCCAAGGCCATAGCTAGCCCCTCTGGGTCGCGCGTTGTTAATGCACCACTAGCATCGGCCAGATATTCACGCTGACGACTGATGGCTAATTGCACTAACATGGCCACAATAGGCGCTACGATAATCGCCACTAAACCGATAATCATCATGGCGGGATTTCGGTTGTCGTTGTTCGAACCGCCGAAAATCGTCATGCGCAAAATCAGATCAGCAATCATGCCAATAGCACTGACCAGACCAAAGACGATCATATTGACCAAGATGTCGTAGTTTTTGACATGCGACATTTCGTGGGCTAACACAGCCTCGAGCTCGCGCTTGTCCATGATGTCTAGCAGGCCAGTTGTCACAGCCACCATAGCATGTCGCGGATTTCGCCCGGTCGCAAAAGCGTTCGGCGCTGGATCGTCAATGATGAAAACCCGCGGCATCGGTAAGCCCGTTGCAATTGACAGGTTCTCGACTAGACGATATAGTTCAGGCGCATCTTTCTTTTGGATTTCACGACCGCCGTTAACAGCGATCGCCAAACGACTGGCTGCAAAATATTGGATCAAGGCGTAAACCGCCGCAAAGCCAACCACAAAAATTGTGATTATCGGATCGTTGTAAATATAGCCCGCCAAAGCGCCTAGCCCACCGATAATCAGCACGAACAACGCCATAATAATGACGGTGTTTCGTTTGTTGGCGGCAATTGCTCGATACATTGACCTACCTATCTAGCGTTGATGGTGATATTTTCAGGTAGACCGTCTGGCCATTTGTCGGCGATGTGGTCAACCATCGACCACGAGAAGATCATTCCGGCAACTGTCAACACGATAATTGTCAGACAAATAACACTGGTGATTACCACGGCTGTCGGAAATTTGGCCGGGGCTGATTTCTTGTCATTTTCACTCATTTTGAAATCCTTTCATTTAAGAATTAATAACGATTAGAATTTGACTTCCGGAGCTTTCTCGATAGCGGCTAGATCTTCGACCTCAAAGAATTCACGCTGTTTGAAGCCAAACATGCCGGCAAAAACATTGTCTGGGAAAGTCTGAATCTTGGTGTTCAAATCGCGCACACCGCCGTTGTAGAAGCGCCGCGAGGCCTGGATTTTGTCTTCTGTGTCGGTGATCTCAGCACTCAGTTGTTGGAAGTTCTCGCTAGCGCGCAGTTGTGGATAATTTTCTGCTACGGCGAACAGGGATTTCAACGCGCCCTCGAACTGATTTTCGGCTTTGGCGGTTGCTTCTGGGCCTTTCTTAGTGGCGCTCATGACGGCCGCACGAGCCTCGGTAACATTCTCAAAAACTTCTTTTTCGTGTTTGGCGTAGCCGCGAACTGATTCGATCAAATTCGGGATCAGGTCAGCTCGTCGCTTCAATTGAACTGTGATGTCACTCCAAGCTTCATCAACGCGGACACGCAAACGCACCAAACCATTGTATATTGCAACTATCCAGATAACCAAGATAACGGCAGCTGCGATAACTATCCAAGCCCAAACTGGCATATTTTCCTCCTAAGTGGATTAACTACTATTGTCGCGCACTAGGGGAATAAAGGTTTTCTTTCTTCCCTCTTGTACGCTAATAATTATATCGCCTTTGGTTAAGCTTTTCAATATTGACATTATTGATAATGATTTTATCCCAAAGATTGAAGAGGGGCAACTAAAGCTTGATGGATTTGGCGTGGCGCGTTTTTCGATTCCTGACAAGGAAGAAGATCGATCCCGAAACTATCGTCAACAGCACCAGCCAAAATAGCACGCCGATAACTGGAATCGCATAGCCATTGACATAGATCATAAATCCAGTACTCGGCGAGCCAGGACCGCCGCCTGGGCCACCTGGTCCACCCGGGCCGGGCGGAATGATCGGCAGTGCCCTATAATCCACAGTGATACTTTGGCTGGCCACGTTGGTCGGGCCAGTGATAGTCGTCGTTAAGGTGTAAATGCCGACTGCAGGCAGATTGATATCTGTATTAATGGTTTCGATACCGGGTGTAGTTTTATCAAGAGTGAAAAGAACATTGCCATCCTGATCGGTGATTTCAATTAGGCCTTCACCCACAGCCTGGAAACTAACGTGGATCAGCGAATTATAAGTTTCGACGGGTCCGGTTTCGCCGTTGACCGTCAAATTAAAGATGTTTTCGCCGTTGACAGTAGCATTGATCTGGGTAGCGTCAGTCGTCGTGGCAGCCATGGCTGGCTGCGAAGACACAGTTCCCAGCAACGGCACGACAGCCAACAGTGCAATCGCCAGCCACTTTTTCATAGCTTCATGCCACCTTTTTTGCTGCGTCGCAACTTGCGACCCTTGCCACTTTTTCGACGGACAATGATCAAGACAATATTCACAATCAGAGTAATCAAACCAATGACAAACAGTACCATGACCCACATCGGTACGGCCAACACCGTAGTTTCGCGTTCAATGGTTTTACCGTCCATCATTTTGATCTCTTGGGTTACTTTATACACGCCAAGACGTGAGTGTTCCCAATTTAAGTCGGTGCTGCGGTGGCTTTCGGGAAAGACGCTGGTATCGACCCAGGTGCTTTTGTACTTTTCTTTGCCGCCAAAGAAATCTTTCACGACGATGCGACTCTGGGTCTTGTATTCGACGTTACCGGTGTTCTTGATCGAGAAATTAGTCTTCAGCGGTGCGTCGGGCTGAAACCGACCGATGTTTTGGTTGGTGATTTCAGCCGTTTCGACGTTCTTGCCATCGAGCATTTTGGCTTTGACAATCATGCCGACGCGACCAGAGGCGCGAATGCCGACTTTCTGGCCGTCTTTTTGGTAGCCAGTAGTTTCGGCAAAAACCGCCGCATATTGAGTGCCGTCAGGCACGCTTTCTGGTACATTGATCTGGAATTCGATGGTCATTTCGGATTCGGGCTCAATGATGTATTCGGCTTGTTCAAATGTGATCCATTTTGACAGATAGCTGTAACTAGTCTGTTTTTCGAAATTGGGGCGCGAATAGTCGCTATTCAAAATAGTATACGGAGAAGCATATAGTTTGAAAACCTCGGTGTAGGTGGTGCTGTTCTTTATCGTCATCTGGACGGTTTCCCGGTCGCCGGCGTGCATTTCGAATTGCTTGACGGCTGGAGTAACGCCAACTACCAGATAGGGCGTATTTTCGGAATCATTGTCCGCGGCCAATGCGCTGGAAACTGGGAGTGCTCCGATCAACCCCGCTGCTGCCAACAGCAACAGAGTTAGTTTGGCGGGACTCCACAGTTTCTTTATAGCGCTTGATACCATTTACAAACCTTTCTTTCCTTAGTTAGAAGTTAACGTGTAAACCACGATGTCTTCGTAGATGTCAGGAGCTTGGCTACCGCTGATCTGTGCACCGTAGGTTACAGGATAGTTGTCGCCGGCTGCGGCACTGATGGCAGATGTGCTAGCAATCTGGATAGGTGTGCCAGCGCTGGATGGCATTGGCTGGAATGTGCTGCCGGCCGCACCAGTTGTACCGGTGCCAACGTAAACACCCCAGGCCGAAGTAGACTGGTTAGGCAACAGAGTACTGGCCGACGCCAAAGTCGGAATTGTGTTGCTGCTAGAAGTTGTGCCAACCAAATCGGTGTCGGTGTCTTGGTCGTTCAAAATCAAGACGTAGCCACCCACGAAGTTACTCTTGACGTTGGCGTTCTGAGCAGCCGTGTTGGCCGAAGCAACACTAACCGTGCCGAAATCACCCGTTCCTGTCAACGTCAGCATCAATGTTTCGCCGATTGTCAATGAAACTGTGTCGGTCTTGAAATCTGTAGCGGCGTTGGCGGCTGGTACGGCTACAGCCATACCAACAAAGGCCATTGTAGTAACACTAGCGACCGCTAAAACTTTATTTAACTTATTCATGATTATTGTCTCCTTCAATCATTTTGTTTATTTATTTTACCGTAACCATTATACACACGTTTTTTTGCTTGTGCAAGACCTCTATCTTACGCATTATGCCTCCTTTCTTTCTTTATTTCATGGTCCAGTCCCCCAGTTTGATATTGCTGTCAGGATTACGTCGCCTTGGTAACTACTGCAAGGCGTAGTATTCAAAGTGACTTTGGCCCCAAAGTATAAGAAATGCGTCCGACCGGCTGTATCCGCGCCATAGCTGTCAAAGACGGCCGGTGTTGTAGTGGTACCATTCCAAGTGGTCGGCGTTGCAACGCTAGTGCCCAGCCCATACGCCCAGGTATCATTAGTCATGCTCGATCCAGAACCGCTCATTGCCGGAACAAGATCGCCGCCGCGCCCTGATTCAGAACAGGCCAAATTGGTCGTACCCACCGAATTCAAACTAACCGTGTATCCAGTCGTATCATTGGTAACGACTGTAGTCTGCAGCGGCGTAGTGCCTTCGCCGTTATTCGTAAATGGACTGGCGTTGATTACATTATCGCCGTAGAGGAAAAGCATAATATAAAGATCAATATAAGTCAGCGACTGCGGAATCGTCATAACCGTGCCATCAGAATAAGTAACTACTACATCGTAAGTTCCTGGATCATTAGACGGTGCCGTAAAGGTAACCGTGCAGCCATCGCCGGAAATAATATCGGTTACAGGTTTGCCATTAATAGTAATGCTGGCAATTGGGCTGGATTGGGTAACGGCAGTTGGCGCGTTAGAATCATTGTTTGTGCCATTACCAAGTTGTCCATAGCCATTATAGCCCCAAGAATACAACATGCCGTCAGAGGTTAATCCATAGGCTGCCGGTGCATCACTCGCCGCCATACCGACAGCAAATTTGCTGGACATGACGCCAGCCATATAGACCGCTACCGGTGTAGATTGAGGAGTATTATTACTATTACCCAGTTGACCGTAACCATTAGCACCCCAGGCATGCATTGTGCCATCCCGCGCCAATGCGTAAACTGACATCCCGTTGCTGATGATAGTCGAGATATTCTTTCCAGATAACGAACCTGTAACAGCCACAGGTACATCTGAACTATTGCCATTGCCAAGCGGCCCGCTGCCCCACGCATAGACTGTGCCGTCAGATGCGATCGCAAAGACATAGCCATCGTCGCCAACGATTTGTCGAGCAATTTTACCGCCCATTGCACCAGACATGGTCACGGCCACTGGTATATTGGAATCAACCGACGCACCATTGCCCAGCTGGCCATCGGTGCCATTGCCCCAGGAATAGACTGAACCGTCAGCTGCGATGGCGTAAGCCGTCTGGTAACCAGTCGATATTGACGAGATAGTCTTGCCCGACAGCACTCCAGTCATGTCAACTGCCACTGGCAACGGTGAGTCAGCGTTGACACCGCCGCCGCCAGTAATCGTCGGGTAGGTGTAAACAAAGTCGCCGGAAGTGGCCTGGCCAAAGTTTGCCGCAACCATCTTCTCGCCATTGGACGACATGGCTAATCCGCGCCAGTAACCGTTGGGCAAGGAAGACTGCCCTGTCCAACTCACGCCGCCATCCACAGAAGTATATACCGGACCGAGGCCTCCATCCATGCCAGCCATCAGCCTTGTGCCATCGGTCGACGAGGCTACACCGAACCAAGATTTAAAACCAGTTCCGGTCGGATCACGCTGTGTCCAGGTTGCCGGCGAAGCTGTGCCAGCGTTAGTCGTGGTGTAAACCCAGCCTTCAAATGAGTTGTCTCTTGAGCCTGTTATTACCCTAGAGCCATCAGCTGACATAGCAATCCTGCCCCAGGAAGCAATACCGCCGTTACTGGGTCGTGGGCTATTCGCCGTCCAGTTCGCGCCGCCATTGATCGAGAAGTAAACCAAGCCACCAGCAGCGCCGGCCCACATCTTGGTGCCATCGGCCGACATAGCCAAGCCATACCAATCCCTGGTAGCGCCAGCGGGATCACGCGGCGTCCAAGAAACGCCGCCATTGGTCGAAGTATAAACGTAATCATTACCAGCGGCCACAGCCATCGTTGCGCCATCGGGTGATATCGCAGCCACGCGCCAAGTCCTAGTTGCACCAGCCCCGGCCGGCGTACGCTGTGTCCAAGTTGCACCACCATTGGTTGAAGTATAAACATAGTTAGCTTGTACTGTAAGGATCATGGTCTGACCGTCAGCTGACATTTTGATGTCACTGTAGGCAAGCGCAGCCGGCAATCCCGCCGATGCGCCGCGCGCTGTCCAAGTCACTCCACCATCAGTTGAAACATAAACCGAGTCGGTGCTGTACTGAGCAACTACAGCGATTGTGTTGCCATCGGCCGACATGGCGGCGCTGTGGTAGTACTTGATAGTGCCAGTACCAGATGGATCACGCTGTGTCCAAGTCGGGCTGATTGTAACACCGCCGTTGCCCAGCTGGCCGCGATCATTACGGCCCCATGAATACACTGATCCGTCGGATGCTAATGCATAAGCCGTGTCCTCAGTTGCAGAAATCTGTCTGATAGTTTTACCTGACAAAACACCGCTGGTATTAACCGCCACTGGCACATTCGAAGCAGTCGTCGTGCCATTGCCCAGTTGACCGTAAGTGTTATCACCCCAGGCGTAAACACTGCCGTCGGATGTTAAGACATAAACCGTTTCACCCGCTACAATCAGTTGCAGGACCATCTTACCTGACAAGACACCGCTGGTTGTAACGGCCACTGGCACCGTCGAAGAGGTGTTATTGCCGTTACCCAGTTGTCCATACGTATTGTCGCCCCAGGCGTAAACACTGCCGTCGGCCCCCAAAGCCAGCACGGCCGACTCGGTGCGTACAATCTTTGTTATGGTCTTGCCCGCTAATACTCCTGTTACATCAACCGACATCGGCACATCAGAGGCAGTCGTTGTGCCGTTGCCGAACTGCCCGTAAGTATTATCACCCCATGAATAAACTACTCCATCATAAGAGATCGCATGCGCACTGTCGCCTTTGCTTACCACATCTGTAAAGGAATAATCATTCGTAACCGAACACTCGCCAATCAAACTAACTGTGCCACCCATGACTGAAATCTCCGGGGGATCAACCGTTGGCAAGAACGATCCACCCGATGTGTAAATATAATCGTTGATAGCCGCCACCACTAGCCGGGCGCCATTAGCCGAAGAAGCCGCCGCCCGCCAGTTGCGAGTTCCACCGGCCGGATCACGCTGCGTCCAGGTTAAACCACCATCGACTGATGTATAAACCCAGCCGCTAGGGTTAGCAACTAACAGCCGCATACCGTTGGCTGATGTAGCCATGCCGGTCCAGTTACCGGTAACACCAGTGCCGCCTGGCCGTCGCTCTGTCCAAGTTGTACCACCATCCGCCGATATCCAAATATAGTTACCTCCGGCGGCAGCCATAATTCTTTGGCCATCGGCTGACATGACAACTTTATTCCATGATCCAGCTCCAGGTGAACTCGTCAGTTGCGTCCAGTTCGCGCCGCCATCATTCGAAATATACAAATAGTTCGGGCCGCCGCCAGATGCAATAACTATTTTGCTGCCGTCGGCCGTCATAGCTGAGCCATACCAACTGTAAACGGCGCCTGGGCCGGCTGGTTGACGCAGGGTCCAGTTATCACCAAAATCAGTCGATGTATAGACGTAGTCGCCTGTCGTAGTGGCGACAATACTCCTGCAGTCGGCCGAGCAGGCGACTGACCACCAGTTTCGACTGCCACCCCCAAGCGGATTACGCTGTGTCCAAGTCGATCCACCATCAGCTGATGTCCAAATCATTCCTCCACTGCCCGTTCCTTCCACGCCGACAATCCTTGTGCCATCAGTTGACATAGCAAGGCCAGCCCAGGCCCTGGTAACATTCGCGCCCGGTCGGATCGGTGCCGACCAGGTATCGCCACCATCGGTCGATTTGTAAAGATAGTCACTTTGGGCGCCAGCGAACAGCGTCATGCCATCGGCCGACGATGCCAAGCTGGTCCAATATCTGGCGCTACCGACCGGGTCGCGCTGTGTCCAGGTTGTGCCAGTGTCGGTCGAGGTGTATATATAATCCGTGATGGCCGAAACAGCTGCTTTCGTGCCGTCAGCTGATAAAGCGATCCCTGCCCAGTTCTTATTGCCGCCACCAGCCGGATCGCGCATGGTCCAGGTCGGACCAGTAGCGACATCAGTCGAAACGTAAACATTGCCATTGCCCGAACCAACCATCATGACGTTGCCATTAGCTGAAATGCCCGCTGATGCCCAATATTGAGTCGAACCACCAACTACATTTTGTGTCCAATTCGCGCCACTATTGATCGATGTATAGACGTAATCATTCCGGGCCACAGCAACCAGTCTGGTGCCGTCGGCTGAGGCTGAAATAGCGGCCCAGTAGCGTGGCGCGCCGGCCGGATCCAGCTGTGACCAGCTTGTACCACCGTTGATAGATCTGTAGATATAGCCTGCATCGTTACCGACGAACATCATGGAAGCGTCACTTGACATGGCCATAGCGCTCCAGGTTCGCGTGGCCGCTCCAAATGGATAGCTTGGTGTCCAATTCGCGCCGCCATCGGTCGAAATGTAAACATAGTCCACTCCGGCACCGACCATCAACGTCATACCGTCGGACGACGAAGCAGCCGAATACCAGATTTTGGCATTGCCACCATCAGGCTGACGCATCGTCCAGCTCTGGCCACTATTGTCAGAAGTGTAGACGAAGTCATTCTGAGCCACAGCAACCAGTCTGGTGCCGTCGGACGACGAAGCAATAGCACTCCAGCGCTTGAATGTGTTGGTGCCAGAAGGATCCCGCCTGGTCCAGGTTCCTCCGCTGTCGGTCGAGGTATAAATAAAGTCATCACCGCCAATAACTGCTAACTTAGTGCCGTCGGCCGATGAGGCAATATCGGTCCAGAATTTAACAACCGCGCTCGGGCTGCGCTGAGTCCAATCTGTGCCGGGCAAAGCGGCGTCAGCGTTAGGCGAACTGGGTATATAGAGTGTACCAATTGCAATCACAAAAGCAGTTAGCCCTAGAAAGACCGCTCTACTTTTTTTGATGAATGGCTTTTTGACGGGAATACCGGCACGGACGCCAATGCGCCGCGATCGCCACACCATTCTTTTTCTAAATTGCATCTTAATTTTGCCTCTTACACCACTTTTATATATTTATCCTAGTTTATACCCTCTTTATTATTGCTTATTGTTACATTACTTTTTAATACTAACATAAGCGCAATGCGTTCGTCAATACTACACTAAGAAATTTGTGGAAAACTATTGGCCACGAATTTTGATTTTACGACTGCCCTTGCCCCGTCCGGCTAGCCAGATAATTACCGCAATAACGAGAAGAAAGATTATCAACACCAGAGAGACCAACCAAACTGGCGCAACAAAAACCCACTTTTCTGATGTGTGTGTTTGACCTAAGAATGTGCTTTCGACGCTAAGTTTGTAAAAACCTGGAACAACCTTCTCATTAAAAGATTTATCTGTGGCACGTGTTGTGTCTGGCAAAACGATCTGTTCGTCAACTATGACTGTGGCGATTTCGCGGCCAAATAAGCTGGTTAGAGTGGCTTTCCCAGTGGTTACAAAGTCAGTGTTGCCGTCGTTGGTGATGCGCTGCGTAAAGGCAACTGGCTGTTCTTTTTGCCAACCTTTAACCGAAACTTCTTTGACAAAACCAGAGTCCTTGGTCTGGCCATCGGTTGATGCGTAAAGTAACGTACCGACGCGTTTGATGGTGTTGAATGAACTGCCTTCGGTCGAGGTAGCCTCAGAGGCAGTTTCCGCTAAAAGCACCGCGTATTGACCACCATCGGGAATTGACTGTGGCGTATTGACAGTGAAGTGAACCGTTTCCTGCTGGCGCGGTTCCAAGTGATATTCGGCCTGGTCGAAATTGATCCAGCGTACAATCTGTGAGCGGGGTGTTTCGTTTTCGTAATCGCCGTCGTAGTTCTCGTTTTTGACGCTGTATGGGTTGGCACTGACTTTGACGTCAAGTGACACTTCGCCAGAGTTAAAAATCATGAACTCGCCTTTGGTTGATTGACCAGCCTTCAATTCCAGACGCGTCGAAGTCGGTGAGACAGTCAGTTCCATGATGCCATCCGGCTTTTTCGGGCTAAGGCCGGCCGTCTGCTCGGCCATAGTAATCGGGCTAAAGATAAGCAAGCTAATTGCAAATACTGTCGCGAAAGTTAAGGTCGTCCTGATGCGACGCATCTATTTACCTCGTCGTCGCCGTATAAACTACAGTGTTGGTGTATGTACCGCCAGCGCTAGCTGTCGTAGCATTCAGGCCATACCAGACGGTAGTCGCTTCACCACTGGTTGCCCCAGTCGTGGTATTGATAGTATCAGCTGAACCACTTGCCGGGACGCCGGCCCAAGAGTGTGATTCACTGGCGGCGTTGTTAACAGCCGTAGTCGGTCCAGCGCCAAAGCCGCCCTGACCATCAACACGATAACCCCAGGTATTTGCTGCCAAAGAAATTGGCGCGCCTTGAGTTCCGCTAGATGCTGGGATCGAACCGCCTGGCGTACCAGCCAGGGCTGTTGATGCGGTGCTTGTTGATAGTGCTAATGTATAGCCATTGCTATCGTTTGTCGTTACAGTGACTGTGTCAGAGGCCGTAGTAATCGAGCCACCAGCCGTTGGTGCAACATTCAACGTAACGGTTGCACCGCTAGTCACGCTGATAGTCGAACCGATGTTGGCATTGATAACGGTGTTACTGCTGTCGGTGGCAGCGAACGCACCCGGCACAACCGCGAAGGCAGCTATGGCGGTAATACCAGTCGCAGCAGCTACGGATTGTAGTTTGACGATTTTTTTCATGGATTTTGCTCCTTGTTATATTAATTTACTTAATTTAACCATACGTGCTTAAGCTTTGTCAAGTCTTTTTACATGTGTCATCCCCCAACCACTGTAATGACAAGCGTTTGCGTATAAGAACCGGATGGCTTGCTAGTCGAAGCACCAAGGCCAAACCAAATATTGACCGCCTGCCCACTAGTGGCAGCGCCAGTCGCGATGGTTGCAGCGCTAGCCAAAGGCGGCACGCCAGCCCAGCTATTAGGCAGAGCGGCCGCATTGCTGGAACCCAATGTTGGTCCGGCACCAAAACCGCCTAAGCCATCGATTCGAAAACCCCAGCTGTCAGCCGCCAAGGTAATCGGTGAGCCGACAGTGCCAGTCGAAGCAGCAACCACATCGCCGCCTTTTACCAAATTAGTGACAGCCGAGCTAGTCGACAGCGTCATCTGATAGCCAGTGTTGGTTTCGACCGACGGCGCATACGACACCGACGAAAAACTGCCTGATGCAGTGGGCGTCACCGAGATTGACGGATCGACGCCAGGCATGGTCAAAGTAATAAAAGCTGGTCGACCAGTCGCATAAACAATCACTCCGTCACCAGCTGCGTTGACAGCATAAACCCGAATGGTATAGGTAACGGCAGGATTCAACCCTGTAAAAGTATACGTCGTGTTAGTTGTCGTATCTGTCGTTGGCCATGTACCACCACCATCAGCCGAAATCCCCACGATATAGCCCGTGACAGCGCTGCCGCCGTCATCAATCGGCGGCGACCACGTCGCAGTGATTTGATTCGTCCCCGGCGTCAACGTCAGATTCTCAATACCGCCCGGCACATCACAGGTTCCGGTGCCGCCGTAATCACAGGCGCCGTATGGTCCAGCGCCATAAACACCTGCCCACACGGTTTGTGAAAAACCCGCTAGTAGCCCGACCACAAAAACAGCTGCTGTGACAATTAGCGCGCTTGTCTTTGTCGAGCCGAATATTTTTTTCATACTTGCAGATCCTGCCCTTTAGATATATACTAGGATTATAAAGCATAAACGGAAGGAGTGCAAGTGGGGATTGGAAAACTAGAGCTAGTTTTAATCATTGTTGCGGTAGTTTTGATTCTGTTCTTTGGTGCAAAGAAGATACCAGAACTAGCACGCGGCGTCGGCCAGGCCGGCGGCGAATTGAAAAAAGGCTTTAAAGAAGGCATTGGCGACGACAAATCTGACAAAAAAGAAAACGACAACAAAAACAATTCTTAGGTAAAATAATTTCCGGCTCGTTAATTTATAGGGAGCGGCACAGGATGTGATAAAGAAAAAAGGTAAACCCAAAAGTAAAGAAGTCATGGTAGTGCGCGATCATATTCGTGAGCTACAGTGGCGGTTGCTCGCAGTATTTGCTTTGTTGACAGCTGCCGGCGTGGTGAGTTTTTTCTATTATCATCAAATCTTGGACATTTTGCGCGCGCCTTTGAACCAGGAACTTTATTATACGACACCGGTCGGCAGCTTTGCATTTATCATGCGAATCTGTCTTGTCGGTGGTATGGTGGTAGCGATCCCGGCGATTATCTACAATGTTCTGATGTTCGCGCGACCGGCCTTCAAAAAACCCTTGGGGCGACCGGCGATTATGTTAATTACACTGTTCTCGCTGGGATTGGCGGCCTTGGGTGTGCTGTTTAGTTATTCGGTGATTATTCCCGGTGCACTGCATTTCTTTGGCGGGTTTAGTGTCGATGGTTTGAGCGCGCTGATTTCAGGCGACAGTTACCTTAGTTTTGTGATTAACTGCCTGATCATTTTCATCCTAATATTTCAGTTGCCGCTGATCATAACGCTGATCGATCACATGAAACGCCTATCAATGAAGAAGCTTTTCAAGGCCGAACGCTGGGTCATCCTAGGCAGTTTGATCGCAGCGTTAATGGTGCCATTCGCCATGGACCTGTCGGTCAGTCTGCTGATTTCCTTGCCAATTATTCTGTTATATAATCTGTCCATTTTGATAGTAGCTGTGCGGCACGCAATATCCAAGAAATCTAAACCTGCAAAAGAATCGCCGCTAGCAATTACTTATAAACCAACCAAACCAATTGAACAGCCTGCTGCGATTAATCCTATTAAAGTCAAAACTGCACCGGTTGCCAGCCAGATAAAGCCCAGACTGGCAACCGTCCCAAACACTACCGAAGCGATCAAGCCCAAAGTCATACGCCATACCATGGACATTTCGTCCTACCCAATAAACGGTTCTGGAATGATCCCCAAATCCGAAGCCAAAGCAAAACGGACTGAGACAGTAACGCTAAAACAGAGTACGCCCGAGCCCAGCCCGGCTATGCGCACCCTACCTAGGTCTGCCTCTAGATTAATCGTACCCGAACGTAATCAAATTGCAACTAGGCTCAGCCAAAATCAAATGATCGACTATAATTCAGAAGCTTCCTGAAGTATTCTTTTAGAGCCAGCTAGCGCCGTCCCAAATATATTCGACAACCCCATCGATTACCGACCCTGATCCTTCGGCCGGCACGTTAACGGTCTGCGTCGTCAGTATTCCTCCATCATTGATCGTCACAGTATAAACCGAATCAGCCGTGCCGCGCGGTATTAGAAACAGTCCGGCCATTGGTTGTTGAATGCCAGAACTGTTGTTCTGACCACTGGTAAATGCAATCGAGAACGATAAGGTGTTGCCGGCCCCCGACGTCGAGCCGGTAAAGTCGGCCACCAAATACGAATTAGATGTCCAAACTACTGTCGTTCCACCTGATCCAGGCGGCCAGCCCGACGCTACATCGCCCAGTTCGACATCGTCCATATCGACCGACGTCCAGCCATTAGCATTGGTCGAACCGCCAAACCGCACGCCATTGAAATCATCTACGCCGGTAGCGCCCGTACCAGTCCAGGTGTGCACGATGTTGCCGCCGCTGTCGAGGATACGAAAACCCAATTCGCCATCGGCAGTGGGAGCAGCCGCGCTAGCCTTGCCGGCAACCAAAATAAATGTATAAGTAGCACCCGGTATTAAGGCCGTCGGCGGTCGACTGTCAGGTTGCCCAGCGCCGCCATTAAACCAAGTACCAGCATTTGAAACTGACAGAAAAGGACGACCATCGGTACCGACAGCAATTCCGGCCGGACGTCCAGCACCAGCATTTGCCAGCAGAGTCGTAAATGTATTAACGACAGCACCGCCAACGGCCGGACCAGGATATCTGACTTTTAGTCGAACGTATACCCGATTGGTCATTGTAGCCGATGCATTCATAAGTAAGTAAGACTGAGCTGCATCCAAAGTCATCCGACAGCCCAAACTGCCATTTAGCGCCGCGGCTGACGAATAGATAATATTCGGCGAAGAAGACACGCCAGCGCCATTGGCCACAATCGCCGCAAAAGCCGTCCCACTAGCGCCACCGGAACCAGCCAAAGTAATCGCGTTGCCGCTGGTGCCGCCTTCGAATGTGTTCAGGTATACTGCCATTTTCTCTCCTTAACTATAATTCTGAATCGGCGCAGCTATGCCAGTGCCGGCTAGTCCAGCGTTTGTGCCGTCCCATGTTACGTTGCCAGTGATCGTCGCCGCCAAGGTGGATGACTTAACAATGTAATAGCCCGGGCTATTCACGGCGTCACCCCAGCCAGTCTGGCGGGTCAAAATCTTATTATTAGTAAATGTCAGACCAGACAAATTATTACTATTCTTGTCAACTAATTGCACTGAGCCACTGCCGCCGCCCATCCAGTTGTCGTGAATGTACAAACTGTGCACATCGCCATCCGCACCGTAAGCATTGCCTTCCTGCTGAATCATGAAACAGGAATTGTAGGCATCGTCGCCACTAGATGCGTCTGGCCCACCAGGGACATACGGCATGTTCTGCCGCTGCGCCCACGAATTGCGCTGGCCGCCGAATAGATTGTAGGCAATTTCCAGCGTGTTGCCGATATTGACCTGGAATCCGTCGGAATGAATATAGTTGCCCGATGGTATTGTCCAAACCGACCCGCTGGGCCGAACGATATTTACTGCCCCGAAATTCTTCCAGATGGCCGATTGAAAAACCTCGGTATAGGCAGTCGGACCGTTAGGCCCTTGCGCCCAGCCGATACCGTCAACACATCGCAGGACTTCACACCTTTTGACAGTAAAGTTGCCGCCGTTTAGCCCTAGGGTCCAGATCGTCGCAACACGTGTACTTAGCCCCTGGTCAAACCACCAACCCGGGTCAAATGTACAATCAATGAAGGTCAAGTGACCGGCGCGATAATTCGTCATCAGTGATGAGCGCTGCAGGGCCAAACCATTGTCCCACGTAGACAACGCGTCATACTCGGCCTGTTGGACCTGCGGGTTGCCGCCTACAAAATGACATCTATTAAACGTGACGGCTGCCGGCACGGTTGGCCCTGGTTGCACCGGACAGGTGAAACGAATGTCTTCGTATAATGTCTCTGTCGGTCGAAATATATTAAAGGTCCCTACCGTCGTAGTCGTTGGCGTTCCAGCTTCAGTTCTGACCGGCGTCCAACCGACGGGCGTCCCAACCGTATCTGGTACCAGCCCCGGCACATAAGTTCCCGGCACCAAATCGTCACGTGTGATGACATTGCCGCCGCCGTTCCATGAAGTGCCGTCCCAAATATATTCGATAACCCCATTATCAACCACCGCGCCAGTCCCCTCGGCCGAAACATTAACAGCTTGCGTCGTTAGCGTTCCACCATCGTTGACCGTTACGGTATAAACCGAATCGGCCGTGCCACGCGGGATCAAAAACAGCCCGCTCATTGGCTGCTTTATACCGCTGCTGTTGTTCTGCCCACTTGTAAAAGCAATTGAAAATGACAACGTATTACCGGCGCCCGACGTCGAACCTGTAAAATCAGCCGTCTGATACGAACCGGTCGTCACAGCTACCGTTGTTCCGCCTGATCCGGGTGGCCAACCTGATGCAACATCGCCTAGCTCAACATCATCAAAATCGAATGTCGTCCAACCCAGCGTATTAGTTGCCGTACCGTAACGCGCACCGCTGAAATCCGCTACGCCAGTGTTGCCAGTCCCGGTCCAACTGTGAACGATACTGTCACTACTGTCTAGAATGCGAAAGCCCAACTCGCCGTCGGTCGCATCGGCTGCGCTAGCTTTGCCAACTACGACGATAAATGTATATTTGGCGCCTGGTGTTATACCTGTCGGCGGCCGAGTATCGACCTGACCGGCTCCGCCGTTTAACCAGGTGTTGGAATTAGTTATGCCCAAGAAAGGCCGGTTATCGTTGCCAACATTGACATAGATCACTCGGTTACTGCCGGCATTGGCCAGCAACACGGCCATACTATTAACGACGCCACTGGCATTTGCTGGTCCCGGATAAGTTGCTTTGAAACGAATATAAACCCGGTCGGTCATCGTTGCACTAGCATTCATCAACAAATACGAAGTCGTCGCATCCAGAGTCATCCGACAGCCCAGGGTCCCGGTCTGCGCGGCGGCCGTCGAAAAGACAATATTCGGCGAGGAAGTCACACCGACACCGTTAGCTATGATCCCTGCGAAGGCCGTCCCGCTGGCACCACCAGAGTTGGCCACACTAATCGCTGTTCCGTTCGTGCCGCCTTCGAATGTGTTTAGATATACTGCCATTCTACCCCATTAACTCCTTACAAAATATTTTCTCTATCACGTTGTAGTTACTATCGCCGCATCTCCCCCTGTCAGCCAAACATTATCCGTCCAAGTTCGTTGTCCTGCAGGCATGGCTGTATTGCTTATGTATACTGCAACAAATGGCAGACCCTCTGGCGGACTACCGCCGTTAGCAGTACCACGTTCCCAACGATTGCCGGTCGCCACCAACGTGCCAACGATCGAAGTATCCACGCACTGCAACGTCTGAATACCGCCACGCATCCAGTTACGATCCAGAACCATGGCACTGTACGCGCCAGTTGGGCGTGAATACATGACTGACGTAAAAGTGACCCCAGATGAGCCGTTGACAATATTGGGCGTTGTAACATTCGATCCGGCCGACGGATAAGCATCGAAACTATTGCCAACCACCGAGACTGACGACGCTGGATACGAAGCCGTCGAGCCGTGGTGTTGCAGCACGTCGTTGTGCGTCCCAGGCCGAGCAACCCATGGATCAGGGGAGATAGCCACCAGGTCCGAAGCGTAACAACCTTCAATAGTCACGTTCGGCGCAGTCGATCCACCGCTGACCGTGAAGCTGTCGATACAATCCAAAATCGTTGTCCTAGTGCATCGAAATCCTTTGATGCCGACCCCTGATGAATAACCCAAACTGCGCGACGCCGGCGTGGGCTGAATCGTACAGTGATCGATTACCGCCTGATCCGTTACATTCCAGCCACCCGGGATGACTACATTCACGATAGGACGATCGGTCGGCGTAGCAGCACCACGAACCACACAGTTGCGCAGCGTGCCGCCAACGTTGAGGTTCACGTAACCATTAATAATCTGATTCTCATAAACCTGACCAGCATTCACCGTCACATTGCCATTCACAACGGTCGTCGGGTAAGTAAAACCATCAGTACCTGCCCCGGTATTGTCGCGGGTCGGCTCGGTTGTCCCTAATATAAAGGACGAGTCTGGGCCGCCCCATGAAATGCCGTCCCAAACGAATTCGCGGACTGGCATTACGCGGAAACCCTCCGGCGCCAACGATCACCGATCTGCATGTCGGACGGCCCGGGGTGGGAAGGAAAATCGCCCGAATCAAACGCCACACGACCAGCGTAGCCAGACGGAATACTAGAGGTCCTAGCTGGGAAAGTCGTAGCACTATCAGCCCAAACGATGAATAATGAATTAGCCAAGTCAAGTTTGTTATTCAAAGCAGCCTGAGTAGCGGTCGAAATCGGCTTGCTTAAATCGGATGTATTATTTACATTACCCAAACCAACATCACTCGACGTCAAAGTCACAGCACCAGTCCGACCCGCCACCGATGTGACAGGGGCTGCACTTGCCACCGCTGACGAGTTCAACGTCCCATCAGTATTATGAGCAACGCCCAGGAAATCATTTAGTACTGTACCCCAGTTATCTGGATCTCCGCCAACGATTGGTAAACGTGCCATATCTCTTCCCCCTGTAGTAGCTCTATGTTTGCGTCTCAATTATAAAGCAAATACATTTTTAAGTAAAGGAGCTTGCGTTTATTTTTGACTTGATTTATAATCGACATAGTTTAGCAAGATAAACTGCAAAAGGAAACCAAATGACACTGAAAACCCAGGTTGCCAAATTAGCCAACAAAGAAATGGATCGACGCGAGTTCTTGAAATACTCAGGTGTGATTTTGTTAGGTGTGGTTGGAATTACTGGGCTGATGCGAATTATGACATCATTTGGCGGCGATTCGGCCACAGTGAATGGCGCGACCAGGCGGAATTATTATGGCTCGTCGCAATTTGGCAAGTAATAAATTTTGATTTCACTTGTTTTATCGTGGTATAATTTTTATGGGAATGAATGGCGGCGGAAGCCAAAGGCTTCCCGTAAATAATTGTATACGCGGTGGCCGCGCGGCGTGAAAAGCAGCGAAACGCTCATTTACAGATTAATCACATAAGCGCGAATGGCGGAATTGGTATACGCGGCGGACTTAAAA
>Ga0099364_10000792_pt1 | contig 53701 bp, 37 predicted proteins | sample TergutTh196P3_FD_73070 | JGI IMG/M metagenome (GOLD analysis project Ga0099364, IMG submission 73070) | Microcerotermes parvus P3 segment gut microbial communities from Pointe-Noire, Republic of the Congo - Th196 P3 | ecosystem: Host-associated > Arthropoda: Insects > Digestive system > Gut ... | reverse complement strand
AACTCATCCTTTTTACCGTCTTTTGCCTTATGCAAATTTTCATTCTTTGACTTTGTTGCCATTAGGGTATGCTTTTCTTGATGTGCAAAGGTACATCTTTTTTTGTATGTTCCTGCATTAAACCGTTCAAACTATTTTCAATTGGCTCATCACTGTTGGGTCTTTTATTTTAGAATCTTCGGCTAATAACAGCGTTTTTGCAACTATTTCCGCGGTTTTGGGGTCTTCGTCCAAGAAGGGCAGGAAGATACGTCCGCGATGCTGGCTGTGGACGGGCAGGATATTCAGCGCGCCGCGTCCCGTGATATGCGCTATGCCGCTTCCGAGATGTACGGAATATTCGCCAAGGGTTCCGCGGATATGCATATGTCGGTCGCCTACGCTGACGTTGGCAAGTTTCATCAGTCGCGCACTCTCCGCCACGATGACCGCCCGCATCTCTATCGTCGAATGGCTTGCCATCGGGTCGACGCCGCCAACGTGTGCAACGCTTACTACAAGGTCGACATCACGCATGACTTCCGAAAAAAGTACCGGATGTATATCCTCAAAATTCAACGGTTTCCCAGTCTTGCGCTCGAAGAAACAGACGGTTTCGAGGGTGGGCGCTTCGATGTCGGAGGGCGAAAACCAGTCGGCCAGCGCAAACATCTGTGCGATAATGTTTTCCTTGTAATATACCTTTTGCAGTCCGTCTTCATAATCTACCGTCCAGCCCCGCCCTTTAAGCAGCGCAACGGTCTTATTCGGCTGAATCTGGTGGCCTGCATAACGGCGCGAGATGGTTTTTTCGGATTTCTCATCTTCGTTTACAGTATATAACTCCCTGAAAATCTGTTTGAATGGTTGAATCAGGTTGTTGTCGAAAGCGTAATGCTGAAAGTCGATCCATTGCCCAAGAGCGAACAGGTCGTAGCAGTGGGCGATGGTCAATTTGGCGTCGTTGGCAAGCGCTATCATTGAGCCGTCGACGAGTTTCAGTCCGCCACCTTGCATGAAGCCCAAGTTGTCGCCGCATTGGAAAACAAGTTTCCGGATGATGGGGCTGATAACCGGATGATGTAATAGTTCGGAAATATCTGCGAAACTGAAGGCGTCCTGTTTTTCCATCGCCTTTTCGAGGCTGGTACGGGCGCGTGAAAACTGTGTTTTAAGCGCCGATTTGACCTCGTTGATATCTTTTACGTAGGCTTCGTTTTTTATCGCCGCCGGAACGGATTTCAACCGTTTGCCGCCCTTTTCGACTACAAGCGTAGCAAGGCCTGAATCTTCCATTTCGAGGAAAAGTGATGTGTCGGCCACATCATGCGGCTTGAAATATCCCGTTATCTCTTCTAATTTCTCCATTTCCATCTTCCAGTTGAAACGCAACACATCGTCGTATCCGAGGTTACGGGCGAGATTATCGAGCGCAATGCCGGCAGCTTCCTTTTCGCTTGCCTGACGCTGTGCGCCAAACTCACGGCTTTTCTTCAGAAACTCATTGATAAACTCGTAACGGCGGAGCGCCTCACGGGTTTTATTCGGGCCGAAAGGCGCCAGACTGTAGCTCAACAGCAAATCCTTGTTGCGCTTATCGCGAATCTGCGGCTCCAGCCCGTCGATGGACAATTTTCCGAGTACGGCATCTGCAAACAGTTGGGCGCGCCGGTGTGCCGCGCCGTCGGAGATATACTTCGCACAATCATACAGGATGCCGAAGCGTTCGGCGCCAAGCGTCTCATAAGCCTCCCTGAACCAGTTGACGTCGAAGGCGCCGCGTTGGAAATCCTCCTTGTCGATGGGTGAGAAACGCGCTACCTCCGTCTCAAATTGAGACGAAAAGCTGTTGCGTGTGTGGGCATGAAAATACCATGCAGCGCATTTCAATCCTTCCCATCTTAAGTAATCCTCCGTGATACCTATCCACGACGGGGTATACATGGCCGCTTCCAAGAGACGCTTATCGGCGACACGACCGTCCAAGGCTTTTCGTAGTGTCGTGGCGTCGTCCGTCTTACAGGGGACGCTCGACTTCAGCAAAGACGAAAGCACCTCCCGCTTGGTATAATCGCGACTGTAGAGATATCCGCGCGCCAGCGTTTCTTTGCCGAGCGCCACAAGCGTGTTCGAGAATACTTCCGCTCCCTCGTGACGCTTAATGGCATGGGCGAGCTCGCTGACCGGCGTTTTTGTATCGCCGCGTTTCAGTTCAATCTCAATGACCCGCGCGGCAACCTCCTCAACACATTCGAGCAGTATTGGATATTTAGCAACGATAGTTTTCCCTGAAGTATATAATGTGCCGGTGTAGGCTTCGATAATGTTGTCGCCATCCAATTGCATCACCGCACGACGCAGCTCGCCCTTTTCTACAATGCCGTGTGTGGCGGCATAAGCGACATCCTTTATGTTTAAAACATCATAGCGAGAACCTGCCGCCGCGCCAATGGCGTAACACAAGGCAAGTTTCTTTAAATATTCGTCGTGGCTGACAGGATTTATCCTGTAAACGAAAAATGATATTTCATTGGTGTCGGCAAGTTTATTTTCGGAATTATAATAATAGTCGCTTCTTTCCTCATTACATGGATTTTCCCAGTCCTTTTTCGATGTCGAAAGGAAAAAGTCGGCCAAAATACCGTGATATATTGCGAACATATTCAAACTTTCCGAAAAACAACTCAATAATTTAGTGATAATACTTTGGGCAAGCGCATAGTAATCTTTCGACTTCCTTTTCTTTATAAAAGCCTTTATCTCGTCATAACCGAGGTGTTTTTTTATTAAATCGCGTACAAAAGGCTTGTAATCATCCAAATCATAATCGTCTTCCCAATCGCATAATTCGTCACAATATGCTATCTTGATGATTGTCGGTATATTATCTTTATTTTTCATCAACCAGTCGCTCCACACTTCCCCAAGTACGTAATCATCCATACCGTCCATCTTGTCTTCGTCTTTTTTGACCACAGCATGCAGATATGTGGCATTGCCCAGAATAAAATCTTCATCGTTACCGTAGTCATAAACGGCTTTGTACGCATGGTCTTTGTGTTGGTGAATAACCGCTGTCAACGTGTCGAACACCTTCATCATGTCTTTGGCGTCTATTTTCCTGAATACCTTCAAGTTATAGATACTGTCGCGTTCGACAGGCGGCAGCGCAGGGAAATAATCCGGATTGTAAAGCCCGAACCCGTTTTCTTTGGAATAATTGACTGCACCCGCATCCAAGAGGTTGTTTATTATAATCGATTCCGCATCTGTCGGGGCGGGCATGGATGTTAGTATCTCGCGGATAACAACGCCGTCTATAACACCTGATTTCTTTTCGGATGCAAGCAGGTCTAATGCTGCGAGGCGTTTCAATTCATTTTTATCGGAGATGAGCCGTTTGATGGACATCAGGATAGCGTTGCTTCCGGCGTTTCGTATCACTTCCAATGCAATCTGTCGTATCTCGCCTGTTTTAAGTGCAAACAGTTCTTCTACTTTTGCCAATTCCGCTTCGTCGGGCGTCATTTTCTTTATCATCTTTACTGCGCGTGTACGTGTCGGCATACTTTTGTCGGACATACAGCCGAAGAGAAATGTTCTGTTTTCGTCGCTCAACTTATCGTTTTTCACGTCGAAGGCTATGAAGTAGTCTAAGAAATCACATTTGTTTTTCGATTCGGCAAAAGGGAACAATTCCACAAGTCGCTGTTGATTTGCAGCATTGCGGTCGTAAACGGCAAGCGCCATCATCGTTTCAAACACCTCGCCGCGTGTCAGCGTGAAGTCACACCAGTCGAATGGTTTACCTTTCACGGCGTGCCCATTTTTCGGGATGTTGATGAGGATTTCTGCCAAACGCAAAAAATGTCTGTCGCGGGTCGATTTATCTTTCAGCTCCACCGGATATTTGTCGTGCAGTATCTTTTTTTTCGCTTCGTCCTCATACCAATATCCATCTGAAATTTCGTGAAGTCTCAGCGAATAACAGGTCAGGATAAGGGTCAGACAGTCCATGTCGGTCTCAACTAGCGCTTCGCCTGCAATACGGATGCTGTTATCACGGCTATCCGCTTCGTGGAGGAAATAGGCGCCCACCAATTTTTGATATTTTTCGCCGTGCATGTACCTTTCGATATGGGCGTTCAGGTTTTGGATCGAAAACACCGATTCTGCCCACATCGCGGCATACATCATCGTCACATCGGCGCTTCCGATGGCTGCCTGCCGTTCCGTTTCATCTTCCACATACCTGTAGCTAAGCTTCAGCAACTTTTCGACGGTGCGCCTGTCGGAATAATCGTAGCCCAACCCCATCCAAACGCAAACCGCCCGCAAGGCCGATGAATAGCGCAGCAAGTCGTTTTCGAGCACGGTTTTTATCATCAGCTTGAAGTAATCCAAAACGCCGTCATCGGCTGTTTCGAGGATGGCTTGCCGCAGTCCTTCCTGCAATCGAGCGGCCAGCAGCAAATCCTTCATCAGGTCGTGCAATTCCGTATTGTGGCTCATGGCGACAGCGCGGATCAATTCGTGGCTGACGGCGCGGGTATTATTATCCGACAGTATGACGTCCCTGACAGCGTTAATGATGGCATTGTCGTTCCGGTCGATTTTCAGTGAGATCAACAAAGGCAACGTCCACCATCCCGGCTTTTCGTAGTTTTCGTCCTCTATCTGCGCGTTTCCCATCTTCAGGTAGGTCAGCAAGTCGAACTTGTCCCAATCAAAATAGATTTCCTCCGCAAGTTCGAGCAACTTGTCGTAATAATCCCGAGGTTCGGCGGAACGGTACGAACGTCTGTAAGTATCAGTACCATACGTATATTCTTCGAGGCGTTTCACTATCGCGCAGAAGTCGGCGGCAACACCTTTCGGCAGCGCTTTCTCAAAAAGCCTGCGCAAGCCACTGTCCAAAACATCGGTCATCATTCTCGCATCGCCAACCATCTCCCATAAGGCCTCTTTTAGATAGTCAAGCGATTCCCATTTGTTTTTGACACTCAATATTTTTTTAAAATCGATCATGGATTTATAGTTTTCAGTTTTCAGTTTTCAGTTAATCATTAATCATTAATCATTAATCATTGTTCAATGGATCCTTCCTGCCAGCATAGTCAGGCGGATAAAGGTTATTTCGTCGCCGTCGGCCAACCTGATATTCTCGCTATAGCCTGCTTCGACATCGTTGATAAACAGCCTGAATAAACCGTCGTTAAAGCAAGACAGCGCATTTTGTACGGCTTCATCGACGTCTTGCGCTTTGTCGTTTTTACGGTCGTTGAAGCCTGTCTTACCGGTTTTTACGCTGTTTGCCAACTGGTCGCCAGTTAAGTATGGGAAAAGAGGAGCGTCCACAGCCTTGTTATTGTAATCGTCCACATTACGACGCACGATATACTCAACAAGTTTATTCGATGTGGAAAGCGTCACATTTACATCGATGTAGAAAGGAACCCGTTCAATTAGCGGAGTTCGTTTTGCAAGGGCTTTGATTTTCAGATAAACATTCATTGCGACTATCTTAATATTATGTTGTAGCATTTACCGTTAACACCCCAAAACGGTCACATCGCCGTCTTGTTCCCAAGTGATTCGCTCGTCCCAACTTTTTTCCTTCGTTTTTGGACGCCGGTCGAAAATAAGCAGATAAGCGGGGGCTTCGGGCGCAAATGTATCGCGGTACGCCCTTATCTGCTCCAATCCTTCTTCCCTGACTGTTTGCGGGCTGTCGTGATGATGCACTAATTTGATCTCTATTATGTAACGGCGTCCATTAAATTCAAGTCCTAAATCCATGCGTCCGCGACCGGCGGCACATTCTCGCTCTATGCGACCGCCACCGTTAAAGACACGTTGCAGAAAAGCCTGCAACAGCAGATGTGGAAAGGCTTCGGTATAGTCGGCTTTCTCTTCCCATAAATCGGCATGACGCCGCCAGAATTTCTGAAACGCTTTCAACAGTTTGTTCATATCAAGGTCGCCGACGTCATTTTGCCATTGCCAGGACGAGGGCGGGGGCAGTATATCGTGATAACCTGAATTGAGATGACGCGTTAGGATTTCATTATATATCGGGTTGGCAATCATCAGGCCGGTTTCAGACGTCCATCGCACTAACCCCAAATCCATCGCCAACATCACATCGGAGTTGGAACGCCCCAAATCGGGATTTAATTCTCCTGTAATGATCGGCTCCACCACACGGCGAATACGCGGGTCCTTCAAACGTTCGCTCAACGCATCCAAATGTGTTTCGCGCGCTTCAATCATCATTTCGCGCGCTTGTTCGATATGCTTCAATTCCACCGTTTCGACACTTTCCCTGTCCAATATACGCATGGTTGCCCGTTTGAACAATGAATTGACTATCCACGGTTGACCCTGCGATTGTTCGTAAACGTAATCCAATGCTGCCTGTGTGATTTGCTGTCCGGTTTCGGCTGTTCGCCGGGCAAAAAGTCTTGTCACATCAGCTTTGCTAAAATTGGACAAGGTCGCCGAATCTTCTTTGATATTGAACGGCGAACCCGGATTGGGCGCCACTCCGCCTTTTGAAGCGGTAATGTAATCTTTCAAGTCGCGCATACCTACCAAAGCGATAGAAACAGGAAACTTTCCAATGCCTCGCGAAGCAAAGCCGCCTCGCAACTGTCGTAAAAAACTTATCATCGTCTCGCCCTCCAGCACATCAACCTCGTCGAATAAGACAATTAAAGGTTTAGGGGCGACCAACTCCGCCCAATTTATCAAAATATTTTGCAACAAACTGAGTGGCTCTTCCGTGCTTTCTTGCGGAACCGGGATACCGAAAACTTTTGCGTAATCCTTTATGGCATTACAAATTGCAGGCATAGCGCGTCCGGCATCACCAATTCCCTGACACCGTTCCACACTTACATAACAGGCTAACGCCTCGTCTCCGGCATTAATCTCACGCATCCAACTTTGCAAAAAAGTTGTCTTGCCCACCTGACGCGGCGCATGAAGAACCCAATAGAGTTTATCGTTAATATAACGATGCAACTGTGCGCTTACCAGACGTTCTGCAGGCGAAAGCATGTAATGATCGTCCGGATTACATGGACCGGTGGTATTGAAAAATAGTCTAAATTTCATAAGTCCCTCTTTTTACGCTTCAACCATGTTTCATCACTTCATCGACGGCTTCCGATTCTAAATACTCGCCGACTTTTTTGTCGAATGTGATGCGGAATGAATAGGCGAAATCGCATGGTTTCGTCCTGGGGAAGGACAGTTTTAACCCTTCGTCGGTCAGTTGCCAGTCAATTTTTTCATTCGAACCTACTAATTGTACATTCAGGATTTTTGCATCGGCGACAACGTCCTTGCTGAGCGATGTCACTAACGCACCGGCTTCGTCCCAATTCAGCACAATCACATATAAGTCATTGCCTTTAGTGGTGAAACGCATGTCATGGGCGGTGTAAGGGGTTGCGGTATTGTCAGTAAACGAGCCTTTTGTCGATTCGGCTGCACCCTCGCCAAATTTTTTCCAGCAGCGGGTTCCGTAGATAGCATCTCCGTTTACTTTCAGCCATTTGCCGATGTCTAAAAGCACAGCCTGCTGTCCGTCGGTTATCGTCCCGTCGGCGTGCGGGCCGATGTTCAACAGCAGGTTGCCGTTCTTACTCACAATATCTATCAGGTCATGCACAATTTGCTGGGCTGTTTTATTTTCTTCGCCGTCGATATAACACCATGACTTTTTGCCGATAGAGGTATCCGTTTGCCACGGATAAACCATCATCTTACCCGACTTGCCGCGTTCCACATCCCACACCTGTACATTGGTAGGATAGCCCTGTTTAGTATTCACCGCCACCTGCTTGCCCCAATCTAATGCATTATTGTAATAATATGCCAGAAACTTGTTGAAATAGGGCATCAATACGGGATTGTTCACCGTCCAGTCGAACCAGATTAATTCGGGCTGGTACTTATTGATTAACTCGTAAGTGTGTGTCAGCCATTCGCGCGCCACGCTTTCGTTGTAAGTCTGGTCGGGCAGTCTTCGCCCATAAAGGGCAATGGTTGTATCCTGCACATCCGACGGGAACTTCATGCCCCCGTTGAAAAACCACGTATTTTCAGCGCGGTGGGTCGAGAGGCCAAAAACCATGCCTTCGCGTTCCACAGCTTGCTTCAATAACCCTACGGTGTCCTTTTTCGGTCCCATTTTCACGCTGTTCCAATTGTTAAAATCGCTGTCGTACATCGAAAATCCGTCATGATGTTCCGCAACGGGTACTACATATTTAGCGCCCGCTTCCCTGAATAACTTCGCCCATTCATCAGCATTGAACCTCTCTGCCTTGAACTGAGGGATAAAATCTTTGTAGCCGAATTTCGTATGCTCGCCATACGTTGCGATGTGATGTCTGTACTCACACGAATCGGCTCGATACATATTGCGGGGATACCATTCGTTGCCAAAAGCAGGAACGGCATATACGCCCCAATGGATGAAGATGCCGAATTTCCCGTCGCAAAACCATTCGGGAAATTGGTAGTGTTGGGCAATATTATCCCAATCCGGCTGAAAGACTTCGGTTCCTTTCGGCGATGCTACGGAATCAATGTTGATCTTCGGTTGTTTGCCTTGCTGACAAGACACGAACAAACCTGCTGCTAAAAAAATAATGTATAAACTCCTCATTGTAAAAATATTTTTAAGGTTTTAAAATGCAAAGATACAATTTTCCCATTAAAAATGGTGCATTTCATAAGACTTTTTTAATTTGTATTCCTCAAATCTAAACGGATCAATTTCAAATCGTCCAATTCATTCACCGGACGTTCGATGTCGTAGGGTATCGGTTGTTTTGAAAAGGTCTGAAAATAAAGCAGACAGGCGTCTTTCCACCAGACCGCATCGCGCGACTGTATTTTCAGGCGCGACTGTACATGTTGGAAACGCGTCGCATCAACTTGCTTTTCCAATCGATCCCATACTTTTTGATATTCGCGTACCTGCTGCACGCCGGCATCATATCGATAACAAAGCTCGTCCCAAAAACTTCGTCCATTTTTCATTTGATGATTCCATGAGACATGGTGAAACCATAAAAGCAAATTTTCAGGGCAGGAAGATACATTGTCGAAGGTCTCTTTCAAGGGGGAGAAATATTGCGAAACAGCATTACTGCCGGAAGTCGTCCGGTTAAAACCGATACCGGAAGTATCCGCTTTATGGTAATATACACAAGTCCAGTCTTCGCGCCGCCCCCTGTCATGCCAGGGTTGGGGTCCATAATGATGTCCTTCCGCAAAAATATGGTGCAATCCCAAAGGCATCATATAATTCACCACTGTTTCGCGCGATGTTAGCATTATCTCCTTTACCGGTTTAACAAACGATTCGTCGGTCGAAAAGGTCATTCGTATCCATTCGTCGGCTATTTGTTCGGAGGTCAGCGTATTGTCCCAGGCTAAACGTCCGAAACAATACCAGTTGGCCTGCGCAAAATGGTGTCCTGTCCAGTTGGTGTCTTCCCCCGTATTGGCCACGCCTGCGATAGCAGTTAATGCAGAAGGTCGCAATGTCCTGTCTGTCACTTTGGCGACTGTTGAACCTTCGCCTTCACTGTATGTATCACTATTAAGACATTCCTTAAACAAAGGCGCCAGATACACCAAATGATTGGAGAAGCCGAGATATTCCTGCGTGATCTGAAATTCGAGCATCAGCGGCGTTTTCCTCATTGCGCCAAACAACGGAGTAAAAGGTTCACGAGGTTGAAAATCAACGGGTCCGTTCTTAACCTGAATGATGACATTATCCATAAACTGCCCGTCTAACGGCATAAATTCAAGATACGCCTGTTTAGCCCTGTCGTCTGCATCCGGATCATAGACAAAAGCGCGCCACATCACGATTCCCTTATATGGTTTCAGCGCTTTTGCCAGCATATTGGCGCCATCGGCATGTGTCCGGCCATAGTCTTGCGGCCCCGGCTGCCCTTCGGAATTGGCTTTCACAAGGAAACCGCCGAAATCAGGTATCAGCCGGTAGATTTCCTTTACTTTATTGTTCCACCATTGCTGAACTGCCGGATTTAGCGGGTCGGAATCGGCCAACCCTCCCAATAGCTTTGGCGATGAAAAATTGACCGATAAATACACGGTAATTCCGTAGGGACGGAAGATGTCAGCAATCGCTTTTACTTTCCTGAGATATTCATCCTTCAATATGTCGGGCGATGCGTTCACATTATTCAACACCGTACCGTTTATTCCAATGGAGGCATTTGCACGCGCATACGCTTCATACCTCGGCGATACTGTTTCCGGCAATTCATCCCATTTCCACAGGGAACGACCGGCATACCCGCGTTCGATACTTCCGTTCAGGTTGTCCCAGTGATTCAGTATACGGCGTTCATATTTAGGTGATTCAGTAATATTTAGTTCACCTGATACATTCCCTGTTTGCTGTAATCGCAACAAATGATAAGCCCCATAAAGAATCCCGTTTTCGGTCAAGGCCTGAATTGTGATTCCCGAATCTTTATTTCCGGTAATCTGATACCCTTCTTTACCAAAACTGTTTTTCTTGGAAACGGTCAACTGAACCTTTCCACCTGCCCATTGTGTCTGTAATTCCCGTATGGCAACATCCATCACCGGACTTTTCCGGTTTGCGATGATAGTTGCATTGTAACCGGTTATCCCTCGCAGCCAAAGACGGCTCCCGTCTTCAGCCATACCGATGAAAGGGATAAATAATAAAAACAAAATTAGTCTTTTACACATAATGTCCTCCTATTTCATTTTAAAATTAATAACTTCTTCACCAATTATCTGTGCGGAAGGGGGAAGCCAGCAAACCTTCCCTGTTACGCAGATTGGCGCCTTCCGGATTATCCGCCCAGGCATACCGCACGGCAACCGGTTTTTTCACCGATTTGCTCGTCACAATAACCTGATTACCGGAAATCTCCGCATCCGCCCAAACAAATTTCTTATTCGCACCGGCGATAGCAAAATGTTTCAAGGGGCCATCGCTGGCCAAGCCGCTTCCTGTTTCTGTGAACGACAGGATGATTTTATTCCCTTCTATCGTCATCTCCTTGAATAACGGGCCGGAACTGACTGAATTTTTCTCTCCGTAGGCATGTTTACGAGCTCCCAAGAATACTCGATGTGCTACATCTTTTTTGTTTAACGGGTGTATGTCATTCCATTCGCCCACATCATAAGTGACGGCAAGTGCGGTATTGGGTATGCTAAGCGCCGCTTTCAATTGCGCCTCGCGAAGTTTAGCCCAATCGCTTTCGGCAGGTTGAGGCTTCACCTTCATATAATTAGGCAACTGTACCAACAAAAAAGGCATATCAGGCATCAGCCAAACTCTCCGCCAGTTGGTAATGAGGGCTTCTAAAAGCGGTGCATAGTTTTCGGGATACCCCGTATTCGCTTCGCCCTGATACCAGATTACCCCCTTAACTTTATAATTCGTAATCGGCGCTATCATAGCATTGTAATAGCCAGAACCGCGACTTGGTAAAGGACGATTTAGATTATTGCTGCCGGATGAAGCAGGACGTATAAATTCGGCGCCCACTTTATATTTCCATTCGCCTGTCAGGTCAATTTCCGCTTCATCGCCAATAATCTTATAAATTTTATCTTCCACAAAACCGCCTTGTCCCGTATTGTCGATTATCTTAACGGCAATTGTATTTTTCCCTGCACGGAGAACGCCGGCGGGAATATCATATTTTCGCGGAGGATATTGATACGAAACCGTTCCTACAAATGTCCCGTTGATGTAGGTCGAGTCCCTGTCAACGATCCGTCCAAGTACAAGCCTTGCATGTTTGCCATCCATTGAGGCGGGAATGTCGAATGTTTTACGAAACCACACCGTACCGCTGACATTTAACCCCCTGTCGACCCACAGTCCCGGAATAGTCATTGTCTGCCAATCGGCATCGTCCACGTTTCCGGCAGACCATACCCCTGCACCCTGGTCTGTCGGTTGGGTTGGCGTCGGCATAATATCTCTATTTGCCGTCATAGCACGCCGGATACTGTCCATGATGGCCAAAGGAGTGGTATATTGCGGAAATGCTTTCAGGTTCTCCTGACTGATCCAGCCCTCGATAGCAGTGCCACCGACGCTCGAATTGATGATTCCGACCGGCACGCCGTAGGCTGCATAGGCTTCCTGTGCAAAAAAGTAGGCCAGCGCCGTCCAGTTCATCACATCGACTGCATTCGCAGAATACCACACGCCACCGACAGGTATATCCGCTTCTTCACCCTCGACATGTGTCAGGGAAGGTGTTTTGAAATGCCTGATTAGGTGGTTATTCGACACATTGATTTCCGGAAATCTATCCAAAAGTCGTGTGACGGGCGTTTCCTGATTCGACTGACCTGAACAAAGCCACACGTCGCCAATCAAAACATCGCGAATAATGATCTCATTGACTTCCAGCACATACGGGCCTCCAAAGGGTTGTGGTGGAATCGCAACCGACCATTTACCGGCGCTATCAGTAACAGCGTCGTAATGTTTACCTGATAATCGCACGGTTACTTTCTCGCCCGGATCTGCCCATCCCCAGATGACAAGTTCCGTATCGCGTTGAAGTACCATCCGGTTGCTAATCAATTGCGGTAACCGCACAGCAGCCTGTATAAACGGCACACTAACCGCCATCAATAACAGCATTGAAAATATTTTCCTATTTAAATTTCTCATATTTAGTACTTTTTTACAATTCAAATGCAAGCGGCAACAAATCTTTGGCTGACGCTACAAGAACCGTTTCATGCTGTCCGCATAACAGGATACGAATCGGTTGACCATACCGCTGTTCGGTTTCAAGCATGACCTGACGGCATCCGCCGCAAGGAGCAATAGCCGATTGCATGTTTCCATCTTTGACGGCAACTATGGCTATCGCCGCCACCGGTATATCGGGAAAGGAAGCGCCAGCCGAAAATAGCGCCACACGCTCCGCACACAACCCCGAAGGATAAGCCATATTTTCCTGATTGCTTCCTTCTACGATTGTCCCATCTTTTAATATTACTGCAGCGCCTACATTAAAATGAGAATAAGGCGCATAAGCGCGTTTGGCCGCATGAATGGCAGCATTGCGCAACCGGCTGTCGTCCATTGACAACGCTTCCGGTTTCATTCGTTTGAACGTTAATTCGATTTTTATTTCTTCCATAGTAACGCAAGAATTATTGTTTCACTCCGCCTTCACCGCTTCGGCAGGATTTTGCCGGGTGGTAAGATACACTTGTACAGCGATTAATCCCGCCGTGATAAGGGAGACAACCAAGGGAACAAGCGCAAAAATACCCATGATAGATAGACATAAGGATATAATAGAAAAGACCGTCAACATCTTCATCGTCCTTAGTTCGGATACGTACAGGTTATTGTAGTCTTCTTCTACCGTACGATACATGACCGGTCGGTTGTTGGTTGTCGGCGTACCCATCTCCCGGTATTTTAAATAATGCGCTATCATGCCGTATTTACTGTAATATCATGACTAAATGATGCAATAAATTTGTTTTTTTGCAAAAGTACATGAAAATTTTCGATTTTCTCTCTGATGCAAAAATTAAAAACTAAAATTTTTTGTCAATTCAAAAATTAATTTTACTTTTGTACACTCTATTATACAAAATGTAGTGTTTTTTTAATATTATACTGTACAAATATTTTCATAAAATGGATACTCTGATAGAAAAATCGTTTCAAAAAGTTAAGGGAGCAAATACTCGTTTTATTCGTAGTATAATGGATAAAATTGATTGGAGCGACCGTCTGATAGGTATTCGCGGCGCGAGAGGCGTAGGTAAAACAACACTTTTGATGCAACGGATAAAAAAGTTTTTTGGGAGCTCGAACGAGATACTGTATGTATCGCTTGATAATTTATGGTTTGCAGCGCATAGTTTACTCGATTTGGTTGATTTTTTTACCAAACGAGGTGGCAAGTTCCTGTTTCTCGACGAAGTGCATAAATACCCAAAGTGGTCCCAGGCAATTAAAAATATCTACGACGACTTTCCATCCTTGAAAGTGGTTTTTACCGGTTCGTCACTGCTTGAAATCCTTAATGCACGCGCCGACTTAAGTCGCCGTGCTATCGTATATGAGATGAAAGGGTTATCGTTTCGCGAATTTTTGAACCTTACCCAAAATACAGATATTAAAGCAGTAACCCTGTCGGATATTATAGAAAATCACAAGGGTATTTCAGATGAAATACTGACAAAAGTCAAACCGTTGCAGTTTTTTAACGACTATTTACAGCATGGCTATTATCCTTTTTTTACCGAGGGAATTGCACGATTTTCGTTTCGTTTGGAGGAAGTAGTTAATATGATTTTAGAGGTAGAGTTGCCTTTGATGCGTAAGGTTGAGCCGGCATATATTCCGAAAATCAAACAATTGCTGCAAATTGTCTCCGAATCGGTCCCTTTTATTCCTAATATCGACAATCTAAGTAAACGTATTGAAATCCACAGACATACGTTGCTTTCATATCTGTATTACTTGCAGGAAACGCGCTTAACAAATCATTTACATAAAGATATTACAGGTATAAACCGTCTGCAAAAACCTGAAAAAATATATCTCGAAAACACCAATCTCGCTTACACGCTTGCCGAAAAAAACACCGATACCGGCAGTATGCGCGAAACTTTTTTCTTCAATCAACTTTCCTGTAATCATACGGTGGAGTATCCCGTTAACGGCGACTTCCTGGTCGATAAAAAATACCTGTTTGAAATCGGCGGCAAAAGCAAGTCAGGCAAACAAATAAGAGGCGCAAGCAATGCTTTTATAGCCGCCGATAATCTTGAATATGGCTTCGATAAAAAAATCCCTTTATGGCAATTCGGAATGTTATACTAACTAATGTTTCGCACCTTCTAAATCCTTGAAAAACGAGGAAAAAGAGGTAAAAAAAGTACCATAATTATTTGCTAATGTCATTGGGAATGACTAATTTAGCGGCCTAATTCAAAAGCTTTAAAAATTATGGTACGCGACAAAATTACAAAAAGAGTTTCAGAAATCCAAATGGATTTTAATCCCGGCACTATGACGATTGAAAAAATGATGCAAATTTTCAAGTCAATGAAGTTGACGGAGAGTTTTTCCGCATTTGATTATCTCAAAGAGAGCGGTTACACAGTAAAGTTTGTATTGTCATTATTGATAATCATGGTTGTTATGGTCAAAAAGACGGTACATGCTTCATTACCGGAATTAAGAGAGCACGGAATTACTGCCGGTAAAGATGTATTCTACCGCTTGAAGAACAACACCAAGGTCTGTTGGCGTCTGATATTGTGGTATATAGCGATGAGATTTATTCAAAAAACCGAATCCGAACGCCTTCCGGATGAAGCGAGGAAGCCTCATTACTTGATTTTTGATGATACCACACTTGAGAAAACAGGGAAGAAGATTGAGCGTATAGGTAAAGTTTATGACCATGTCAGTCATCGAATGGTTTTAGGATTCAAGGCGTTGATTATGGTTTATTGGGATGGAAAGTCGTCTATTCCGTTAGATTTTTCCCTTCACAATGAAAAAGGAGATCGCGAGTCTCATCCGTATGGCATGAGCAAGAAAGAATTGCGCAAGCAGTACAGCAAAAAGCGCGTGAAAGAATCGGAAACCCGTAAACGGATAGAAGAATTGGATTATAGCAAGATTTGGATGATGTTAAAGATGTTCTTTTCTGCTGTTTCCCGTAGCCTGCAAATAGATTACGTTCTGGTTGACAGCTGGTTTACCTGTGAGGCGTTAATAAAAGCCGTTGTTGAGCATGGCGTTCATTTGATAGGTATGTACAAGTTCGTGACTACCAAGTTTTTGTACAAAGGGAAAGAGTTGAATTTTAAACAAATAAATGACCGGATAAGAGACGTAAAATACTGCCGTACTTTGAAGTTGTATTACAAGTATGCAGAGGTAATATACGGCGATATCCCGATAAAATTGTTTTTCTCCCGAAAAGGAACGCAAGGCGATTGGAAAGTGTTATTAACGACAGACACTAAACTGTCATTTAAGAAACTTATTGAACATTACCAGGTAAGATGGTCTATTGAGGTATTCATAAAAGAAGCCAAGGGGCTGTTAAACCTGGGCGGTTGCCAGTCAAGTGACTTTGATGCGCAGATTGCCGATACTACAATCGTAATGATTACCTACATATTGCTTTCATTCCGTTTTCGGTTCGAACACTATGAATCAAAGGGAGCATTGTTTCGAGCCATGAACGCGGATTTTTTACGCTTGACACTTGACAAGAGATTGTGGAAATTGTTTATGGAGGTTATTCGAGTCGTTGCAGAAATTTTTGATATAGACGCCGACGACTTGCTCCAAAGGGTCTTGACTAAACCGGATGCCGAAGAAATTTTGAATCTGATTGCCGAAAACCGACTTCAAAATACAGGTTGATGATTGTTAATGAAATTTAATTTGAAATGTTAATTCGTTTATAAACAGACAAGTAAATTGTTAATGATTCTCGTAGCATCTTATTTATCAGTTTGTTATTAAGAGGTGCGAAACATTAGTAATTAATACCGAACATACGAAAAAACCTGCTACCCCTCGTTAGGAAATGAGGGGTAGCAGGTTTTTTCTGACCACTTTTTTCATCATCTTTCGCTTCAATAAATTCAGAAATTTCGTCTTGGGCAAGTTGAATGAGTGCTGTAATCGCTACCTGGGTCTTCCTCCTGACACCTATACTGTGCGTTTTGTTGATGCGGCGGGGCAGTATTATGAAGAGTATGATTTTTCATATTGACAGTGAACTCGGTATCTTCAAAAAAATCAAGCCCTAAAACGCCATCGTAATCGGATAGAATACCGTGTTTTAGATAGTCATATACCTGAACTTTCATGTCGTACACGGTATGTCCGAATGCTGATATTACTTTTGTTTGCATAATATCCACTTCCATGTATCCGCTTGCCGTTTCCACCGTACCTGTTTCATGAATGTTGATGATAGGATACTTGGCTATATACAGCGGATTAACGTCAAATGTTGTGTTTGACGCGCCGGTGTCAAGCATCATTTTGAAATCATATATTTTGTCCAGCACAATATAAACCAGTATAAGTCCGTTTACCGGGTCTTTTTCAAACTTATAAGTCATAGTTTCAGTGTTGAATAAATACTTCCAATCGCCGCTCTTTTCGGTCGCGGGGTCACTCTGTTAAAAAACAGCGCTACCCTGCCGTATCCCTCTATGCGAGGTCTTCCCAGATAAGCTACTTCGCGCTTGTCAGGGCTGTGGTACAATACTACTCCCGAAAGGATCTCCATTTCCTGCTCATTTTTTCTGACAGGATTTCCCAACAAAATCCACTCGTCGGGGTAACTTGACTTGATGTCCTCAATACTTTGTTGAACATCGGTATTTTTCACTTCCAATGTGTCCATTTTCATATATAATTTTATAATTTTTGAGACAAAGATAGTTGTTTATTTTGAATTATGTTATTTCTTTAACAATTCGGCGGCGGCGATGGCGCAACTTTTGTTTTCCTTGTGCCGACTCTGCCTAAGATTTCAAACCAGGGCGATTGAACGCCGCAGCCGCATGTTTTCCCCTCGTGCATGACGACCACTTTCTACAGCGGTAACAGCCGTTCGACGATCGTGAGCAAGAACAAAATTCCCCACACCTACCTGGTGGAGGTACTATAATGTCAGGGGGACGGAGAAGTTGACATAATCAAACATCAAACTTGGATAGCGTAAAGAGCGGGCCGATTACGGTACTTATTTATTACAAAATCTGGTATTAGACAAGTCGTTCGGAGACGATTTCAGCTATATCCTTCACTTCAATTTTGCCTGTTTCCGAAAAGCCTTTTTTGCAGGCGGGGCAGGCTGTGGCCAAAATGTCGGGATTATTCGCGGTGAGGTTTTCGACGGCATTTTCGGCTATGGTGCGGCGGCGGCGATAGCTTAAGGCTTCTGCGGCAATGCTATGACCGCAGCACAGTGATTCTTTGCCGTCATAGTCAGTGGATAACAGTCGCCCGGCGCTGTTCAGTATGCTACGTGGCGCTTCATAGACGCCCGAATTACGTCCTAATTCGCAAGGATCGTGATAAACAAAGGTTGTTTCGGTTGCTTTTACGGCAATTCGTCCGGCTTCCAATAGTTCACGAATGTATTGCGAATGATGCAAAATACGCATGTTCAGCGTATAGTTTTCTTTGAAAAATTTATAACAGACCGGACAGGAAGTAACCAATGTCTTTGCTTGGGTTTGATTGAATAGCGTCGTTAGTTTTTCCATCAGTATCTTCGCCGATTTTCGCGCCCCGGCAAGCCAAACAGGACGTCCGCAACAGATCGAGCCGTCCTCGTCAATGAATGTGTAGCGCTCGCCCGATGCTTTCAATATTTGGGTCATAGCGAGTTTGGTTGCCGGCGTCAGATGTGTCATGCACCCTGCAAAATAAATCACATCGACGTCGAGATTTTCGGCTTTTGCTTTTTTGCCATCCAAATAGTCGTATTGATTATCCTTATGCAAAGCGACCCGCTCATATTTCGTGTTGATTTTAAGCGCTGCAGTATCAACCCCCACAGGGCAGGCTTGCATGCAACGGTTGCACATCATACACTGACTTGCCGCCCTGTGAGCCTTGTCGGATTTCCACAGCCGGAGGTGGCGAGTGTAGTTGATAGCCGCCGAATCACGCAGGGCGGCGACTGAAACAAGTTGGCAGGGGTCTAAACATATTCCACAACGCGAACATGAATATATCTCCACCTTGCCATAGCCCGAATTACGATGTTCTTCGCGAATACCGGCATTGCGAAGGATGATGAACAGAGGCTCGGATAGTATGTGGGTAAATCGCGACCAGGGCAACATGAAAAAGAACACACTTAGCGAAATGGAATACGCCCACCAAATCGGGCGAACATATATTTCGTTATCCGTAAAATTGCTGAACCAGTGAAATATGGCGCCGACGCCGTCTGTCAGGAAGCTGCCGCCACTGATCTCCGAATAAAAACTCTCCGCCAGAAAACGCAACGGGAAAATCGCCCAAAGTGCATATACGGCTATCTGGTCGTTCCAGCGTAGTTGGGTGGTGCGTTTCATCCCGAACAATTTCCTCCTGAACCGTTTATAGAACGCTAACGCCAAGCCCGACAACACATACAATAGCGACAAATCCATCATGAAAAAGAAAAACGACCCGCCTAAGGTGGTTTCGGTTTCCATCATGAAATAACGGAAAAATATCGGATACCATGGCAAATTCAAGCGATGTGGCGCAAAAAACCACACTTCAAGATGCCCTAAGACTATCAGCAAAAACCATCCGAGGGCAATGCTTGAGTGCATATAACCGAGCGTTCGGTTTTTCTTCCATATTTTGCGGTGAAGCAGACATTCCATAAAAATTTCCCAACATGACGTGAAAATTTTTAGCGAAAAAATATGTTTGGTTAATTTTATTTTATCGTCGCCCGGTAGCGCTTTTATCACACGAAGGAGCGCAATAAACAGATAGACAAGGATAAAAACCAAGCCAATGATATAAGGCAGTACAAAAGGGTCGTAACTTGTAAGTAATCGTTCTTTCATAATTGTTTACGTTGTTTGTTAATGAAAGTAAAAGGGACTGAGTACCTGGCATTTCATCTGAGTTGTTGGTTTAAGATGAGTACAATATTTCGAGTATTTACTCCTTTTGGGCAGGCGAATTGACATTTTCCGCAAACCATACAGCGATGAATGACGGATTGTAGCGTTTGCGTTTCGCCTCGTTTGCAAAGTAACATGATTTTACGAAGGTTAAATTCGGTAAATTGTCCTGTCGAACAGGTTGCAGCGCATGTCCCGCATGAGATACAGGTAGCTACGCTCGGTTCTGCCTTCAGCAGTTTTTTATACAGGTCGAAACGACCTGTATCCACATCCAAGTCCAAGACCAAACTTTCATTTTTGCGATATCCAAAATCAATCATAATAATAGGTTTTTTTTCTATGGAAGCAGCGAAGCTCCAGCTTCGCCATCAATATTTACGACATAATATAACTATTGAGACTGTCGGCCGCAGCACGCGCATCGGCAATGGTTTCGGGAATGGTTTTCGGGCCGGTACAGGCGCCCGCAAGAAAAATACCCTTAACGGTTGAGAGATTGTTTTCAGTGAACAGATTTTCGGTAGATAGAAAACCGTCCGTATCAGTACGTAGTCCCAATTTCGCGTTCAACGATTTTTGCGAATGACAGGCCTCCATGCCGGTCATCAAAACCAGCAGGTCGACAGTCAGTTTGATCGGTTTCCCAGCCAACGTATCTTCGGCTTTCAAGACCACCTGACCATCTTTGTTTTCAGCTGCTTCCGACAACCGTCCACGAATGAAATTGATATGATATTTCGATTGCGCCGTGTGATACATATCTTCGAAATAACGGTCGAACATGCGTAGATCCATATACAGGTTAAACACCTCACAATCAGGATAAAGCTCTTTGATTTCGCTTGCCTGCTTCACTGCTGTTACACAGCATACTTTCGAGCAGTGGCGATTGTCGACCTTCTCGTCGCGCGATCCTACACAATGTACGAATGCTACACGTTTGGGTATTTCGTCGTTTTTGCAGACCACCCTGTGATTTTTGAACATCTGCTCCAGTTCAAGCGAAGTAATCACGTTTTCATATATCCCGTAGCCGTATTCTTCTTTGCGTTTCGCACGAAACAGGTCGAATCCGGTAGTAACCAATAGGGCATCGACCAATAGCCGTTTATTGTCGGTAAGGATGATTTCAAACTGATCTTCTTTTTTCTCGCAATGCTGAACAGTGACATTAGTCAACTCTTCCGCACGGTTGTTCAAACCTTTGAGCAACTCGTCCAACACCGATTTAGCTTCGGTTTGCGAAGGGAACAAACGGTCCCATTTTGCTACATGACCGCCTGTTTCAGCGTCCTTTTCTATCAAATATACTTTATGTCCGAACTTTGTAAGTCTTGACGCCGCTTCAATTCCTGCTATTCCGGCGCCGATTATGGCAATTGATTTCATAGGAAAATTGAATAATGATTAATGATTAATGATTAATGATTAATGGGTAAATCTTCATAATCGTTTGGGTGTGATTAAAATAACATTTTTTCATAGGAATATAATTATGAATTATGAAAACTGATAACTGAAAACTGATAACTGAAAACTGAAAACTGAAAACTGAAAACTGATAACTGATAACTGATAACTGATAACTGAAAACTGATAACTTAAAAATTTTAAAAAAAATTTTTTGATATGAAAAAAATAAATATTAATTTTGTGGCGATTTTAATAATTGCCATAATGAATGTAAATTACGGATATTCAGAGGGTTTGGGCAATAATAGTTATGTTCCAAATTCAGTAACTATCAACACTAACGCCAATATAGGAGTTGGTGAGATACCGATGTCGTCGTCTGTATCGCAAACGGGAGCGGTAACTTATACTGTTCCGATAGAAGTTTATCCGGGTATAAATGGTATGCAGCCTGAGTTGGCATTGGTTTATAATAGCCATTCAGGAAATGGATTAATGGGTATGGGCTGGAATGTTGCGGGTATTTCAATGATAACACGCGGCAATAAGAGTACCTATTATGACAATGAAGCCGATGGTATTAAATTGGAAAAGGACGATGCATTCTATTTGGATGGCATGCGTTTTGTACGTACAAATGGAACAAGTACGCCTCCAAAATATGAAAGCGAGTTCGGCAATATAAAGGCAACAGCAACCTTAAGCGGCACTACGGTAAAATATTTTGATGTTTTTTTTCCTAATGGAACACAAGGAAGATACGGCAGCAGCACAAACAATCAAAACAGATTGCAATATCCGTTGACCGAACTTAATGATTTGTTTGACAACAAAATGACTTATGAATATGATAATACTGTTTTATCAAATTACAATCATTACAGGATAAGCAAGATAAGTTATTCTTATCACTCAAGTGCAAGCAATGCATCGGTAGAGTTTCAATACCAAACGGGTAGAGCAGATGAAATATTTTACTATTCGGGCGGACTAAAAGTAACAACAAATTATTTGTTGGAAGGATTAGTTTGTAAACTTGGCACAACAGAGTTGTGGAGATATGAGTTAGCGTACGATGAATTTGAGTACGATAATTATGGCTACTACAAATTTAAAAACGCAACGGTTTTAAAGCAAATTGATTACAAATCTTCGGGCAGTAAATATTATAATCCGTTACAGTTTTATTATGGAGAAAACAATAACCTACAAGATTTTCAAACGTATGAGACTCAATTAATGAATTATCTTTACACCCATCCCAGCCATTATTTCAATGCACGAAAAGGAAAATTTGACTACGGGACTGAGGATGAGGGATTAATATATTGGATGAAATCTCATCCCTACGGAGGGGGAGGTTTTTGGAACGAATATCATGGAGACGAAGATTTGTATATATTCAGAGGATTAAGCAAGGCATACACAACGCCAAAAATTATACAAACAGAGGAAGGCTTTATCGATATTTTTTGCGCTAATATAGCTGGCAAAGGCAACGACGAAGTGATAAAAGTAAACAACAAAGTTGTTCAGGATGGAAATCAATATTATGACCGTATCATTTTCAAAACATACGAGGCTGTAGAGGGCAGTTCGATAATAACTGAAAAACATACTCGTACATTTGATTTTAATACGTTTATTTTAGGTAGTAGTCATCATAGTGTTCAACCGAAGTTATATTATGTTGGGGATTTTCTAGGAAATGGCAAACAGCAAGTTTTGGCAGTAGCAACTCATTTTAACTATACGACCTTACCAACAAAATGTTATCTGTTTGATTTGGAAGAAGATCAATTAATATATGCGGGAGCACCTTTTGATTTCCATGTTACATTTGTTGATTTATTTCATCAGATTGACGAGAACAATTCCGACCGCTTGCTCATTTTGGATTACGATGGCGACGGCAAATCTGATATTTGTTTGATAAACCAAACAGCCACTTATATGTTTACTTTTGATGCGTCACACAATTTGATTAAAGTTTGTGAAGATGAATGGGGTTTTGAAACTCCATATTACGCCCTAAAAAGAAGTGATTTGATTGACAAAATATTAATGGTCGGCGATTTTAACGGGGATGGTAAAAGCGATTTTTTGCTATCACCCGAAGTGAACTATACAGAATGGCGTACATATTATTCAAAAGGTGATGGAAATTTCGAAATTATGACTGTTGATGGAACAACAAGGAATGAAGATTTTGGTTTTTTTACGCAAGATGTAAATTCTGATGGACAAACTGATTTAATCGCTTTCGGACAAGCTGGTTTTGATATCTATTTTTCACGGAACGGAAAAGCTTTGCAAGGCACAACACACCACTCATACCGTTTAGTAGATCAAGAACCCCATATCGTTTTACCAATCAACAATTCTGTAGGAAATAATTACGGACAATTGATAGTTGTGAGCGACAATAAAGCGTTCCGATATTCATTTTTATGCAATACTACCAAAGAAAAACTGCTAACAGGTTCAATCACAAGTTTGGGAGTAGTAGAAAAAAACTATTACCGAAAAATTTATGATAAGGAAAGTTTCTATGATATGGGTACAACCGCTATTTTTCCGCATATAGATTTTCAGGATCAGATTTTTGTATCAGAAGGCAGGCAAAAATATCATAACGGCACAAAAATAGAAGAATTTGAATATAAATATGAAAATGCAATTTTTCACGTACAAGGACTAGATTTTAAAGGTTTTGAAAAAATAACAACTACCGACAAAATCAGAGATAACCGAGTGCGTTACCGTAAATTTGACCCTGTCAATTTTGGATTGTTAAAAGAAGTCGATTCTCAAACTCAAAATCATACCTTTGTATATGATATAGATGTTAATTCTCAAACAAAAATAGCTAAAATTAATTTAACCCAAAAAGAGACAGTGGATAAGTTGAAAGGTATTACTATTACTGCAACCTATTCCGATTATGATGACTACGGCTATCCCGAGACAGAAAACATAGATTATGGCGGCGGAATAAGTGAGGCTTTTTCAAATGTTTTTGTTCACAATACGACTGAAAGCAGTTATCTGCTTGGATTTCTTACTGATAGAACTAAAACCATAACCCGAGAGGGTGAAACATGGACAACACGTGACTATATCTCTACACATACCAAAGGAAAGCCAACAAAGATATTAAGATATTCGGGCGGAACTACATCATTAAATCAGGTATCCGAAGAAATATTTGAGTACTACACCAACGGAAACTGCAAAAAACAGGGTGTAAAACCTTTCTCTGAAACAACACCATTTACAACTGATTATGAATATGATAATTGGGGAAGGATGACCAAAGAGACTGACCCATTTGGTCCATCATCTTTTTTCACAACATACCACTATGCAACAAATGGGAGTTTGTCAAAGATTACTGCACACAAAAACTCCAAAAGTTGGGATACATCTTTTGATTATGATGAGTTTTACAGACAGATATCGGCAACATATTCCGATGGAACAATAGCATCTAAGGAGCGTTCGTGGAATTCTGCGGGTACAAACGGACTATTTTACGTAGAAAAAACAGCAACGGGAAAGCCTTGGTCAAAAACATTTTACGATGCTCTGGGTAGAGAAACAGCCTCTGAAACACAAAGTATCGACAACACCGCTTCAAACATCCACAAAGTGTATGATAACTTTGGGCGTTTATCGGAAGTTTCTGTGCCATTCACAGGCTCATCGCCATCTTCTTGGGACGCATTAGTTTATGATATCCATGACAGACCAACAGCTGCAAATGCAGCATCGGGACGAACAACAACCATTGCTTACGATGAAAAAGAAGTAACAATAGTAGAAGAAGATATAACAACAATCAAAGAGTATGACAACTACGGTTATTTAGTTAAAGTTACAGACCCAGCAGGAGTTATTACATACGAACTGCGACCCGACGGACAACCACACTCAATTGTTGCGCCTGGGAACGTTACAACATCGTTTACGTATGATAAATATGGACGTAAAGAAACAATGGTTGACCCCAGCGCTGGTACGCAAGTTTGGACTTATGACCCCAAAGGAAACATCGAATCAGAAGAAGATGCTAACGAAAATTTGGTAACTTATGGATATGACAATTATAACAGAATAGAAACTGTTGCAAGACCCGAATTTACGACAACTTATTATTACAACCCTGACGGATTGCTTACTTCTGAAACATCGACTAACGGTACGTCAATGGCTTATTCGTATGATACATACAGAAGGCTGACATCTGAAAAGGAAACTGTTCCTGATGGCAAGTGGTTAAAAAAAATATTTAGTTATTCTGACGGGAATGTCCAAACGGTAAATTATACGACACATAGTGGAAATATAGGTGCCGAATATTACACATATACCAACGGACATCTTACCGAAATTAAACTTGGTCCGCCAACCGTTTCAGAACTCCCCCCTTTTGAAAACAGGGATGGTAAAGTAAAAGACACTTTTATCACTATTAGGAAACTAAACTCGGTAAACGAGTTCGGTCAGCCTACAAGCGTAACAACAGGAGCATTTAACCGAACTTACGCTTATGACGAATTTGGAATACCAACAGGCAGAACAGCAGGAACGTTTCAAAACCATTCTTATAGTTTTGATGCACAAACAAGAAACCTGACATCAAGGAAAGACAATAACCGCAATATTGAGGAAATTTTTGCTTACGATGATCTTAACCGTCTGAAATCATTTGGAGAGAACAGTTCAATTACTTATGATGCAAAAGGTAATATCACCCAAAAATCTGATGCGGGCGTTTATTTTAATTATGCTATAATGGGTAAACCTTATGCGCTTTCACATATTAACTCTCCAACAGATGCTATTTCGCCAACGCCACAAAGCATTCTTTACAATTCCTTTCAACGGCCAGACTCAATAAGCGAAGGCATTTATGCTGCAAAATTTACCAACAACAGCAGCGGTGGCAGAGTAAAGATGGAACTTAAAAAGAACAACGCACAAGAACTAACTCGTTATTATATTTCAGATTGTTATGAAATAGATAACAAAGTTGGCAATGATGTAGTTCAAAAGCTCTATCTTGGTGGTAATTTTTACACAGCGCCGGCAGTTTATGTAAAAGAAAACAGCGGTGCTTGGCAGTTGTATTATATTGTTAGAGATTATTTGGGAAGTATAACACATATTAGAAATGCAACAGGAGGCGCAGTAGCGGAATATAGTTACGATGCATGGGGTAGAATGCGTAATCCTGAAAACCAAACACCTTATGCGGCAGGTGATGATCCTGCGTTGTTTTTGGGGCGTGGATATACAGGACATGAACATTTGCCGTGGTTTGGATTGATTAATATGAACCAGAGATTGTACGATCCTGTTGTTGGGAGGTTTTTGGCACCGGATCCGATAGCGCCAGATCCAGAAAACTCTCAAAATTTTAACAGATATAGCTATGCACTCAACAATCCGCTGAAATACAATGACTTGACGGGAATGGATGAATCAGAACCATCAAGTAACGGATCTGTGTCAACTTCGGATTTACAGCAATTACAAGCATTGGGTTCAAGCGGAAACCCAATACCTGGTGAAGCAGGAATGGAACCACCACCACCGCTGGTATGGTATAGTATGACAGATGATGCTATGGATGACGGAGAGCTATTACCAAAATTTATCTTTAATGATTACGATCCCATTTACAATATGCAAATCTACACAAGTGATTTAGGTCCCGTGAATGGAATGAACACAGCCCCCGCAAGAGTTGATCCCATTTCAAACATTACGAATAATGTGATGAAAAATGTGACACAAAATGCATCAGACATTCAATCAATATTTGAGAAGTCTGGGTCTGCGGACAGACTAATCAGTTGGATACAAGGTGGATTCACTTTTGTCAGGCAAGGAGGATTTGGAAATAATACAACCATAGGCAAAACAGATGGTAGAGAAATAGATATAACAAGATTTCCACTCAGTGTAGGACGAGCAAGGTTTGGTGCAATAGGGCAAAATGCTGCAGAAATGGCAGCAAGAGCGGCAACTATGTACCAAATGCATGGAAATCCGACAGCACCGGCGAGTAATTTGCAGAGAGCGCGAAGTGCGAAGCCGCATCCAACGTTTACGCCGTCTAAACAGATTTTGCAGAACATGCCGAATACACCAAGAATTAGTTCTGATTCTGCCTATTTCACTGGAGCTTTCCGTACAAATCCTCCGTATAGAGGAAATCGAACTTTCAGTGGAGGTAGTTATACTTATGTTATAAATAGTTTACTTCCTTTGAGTGATTCTGTGAATTTCACACGGGGATATGAAACTAGACCATATTATATAGATGAAACAAAATAATTAATAAATATGAAAATAGTAAAATTGCAGACGTTATTATTAGCAATACTAACTACATTAGTTTTTTTTTCTTGTCAAAAACCGAAATTAATAACAACAGAAAACTTTAAAAAAGAATTCTATAGTGATGGATCTTTAAAATCCGTATTTGAAATATCAAACGGTTTGAAAAATGGCAAAGGAGTGGAATATTATTCCAACGGTATTATTCAGTCAATATCAAATTGGATTAATGATACTATCGATGGAGTTGAAATTCTTTTTTATGAATCAGGTGTTGTAGAATCTTCAATATCATGGTTTAAAGGACAATTACATGGGAATTTGGTACAATATGAAACTGACGGAAATCTTAAAAACATTTCATATTATTTTTTTAATAAAGTGTGGGGACATGAAATAAGAGTTAATAAAGGAACTATAAATCAAGTATACCATTACATCAATGTGGATAATTCACCATATTTAAATCAAATCATAAATTATGATGAATGGGGAAATATAATTAGTAACAATAGTCTTTATTTTTTAATTGATTATCCTAACATTAGTGATACAGTGAGATTAAATCATCCGATAGAAATCATTTTTAAATTGTCACCTATTGTGGAAATTAATAAAATTCCTCAAATTCAGATTTATTCTGGTATTTTTGATGATCCTTATATTATTCTTAATGAATCAAGTTTTGATTCTGTCGTGATTGATCATCATTGGGCTGCATTATCTTTTTTGTTTAACAAGTCAGGTGATCAATTTGTTAAAGGTTATTTATCACTAAATTATATTGAAGATGATAGTTGTAGATATGAAAAAATGTATTTTATTAAACATTTTTATGTCAAAGAATAATCTTCTACTTTTTAACATAATAAAAGAAGTAAATATGAGATGTTTGTTATTTTTTGTTCTTATTTTAGTGGTCTCTTGTGGAAATTCAATAAAACAAAATAAAGAATTTTATGAAAATGGTTCTTTAAAGTTGTTTTATGAGACATTTAACGGGTTAAAACATGGAAAATCTGTTGAATATTATCCAAATGGGAAAATAAAAGAAGAATCTAATTGGGTAAATGGTACGATAAACGGATTGTTTATTCAATATTATGAATCAGGAAATCTTGAATCTACCTCCATTTGGTTAAATGGAGAACGACACGGAAATTCTGTAAAATATGATGAAATAGGAAATCTAGTTTATGTTAAAACGTATCATTGCAATAAAGCTAGCGGTTGCGAAATGTTTTTTTACAAAGGTATAATGTATCAATCACGACAATACGTCTTAGTTAATGATTCTTCATATTTGAATCAAATGATTCGTTATGACAATTTTGGATATTTAAGAGATTATGGCAGTTCTTTTTTTTCACTTTATTATCCTTATGAAAGTGACACTCTGAAATTAAAACATAAGCCTGATATTAAGATCATATTGGAAACTCCTTATTTTATTGATGGGATGCCAAAAGTACAGGCCGCCGTATGGTTAAATGAAGAATATTTTTATAATAATGAAAATCAAAGATTGGACACTGTTAATGATGTTATTGCCGATTTGCATTTAATATTTAATTCTCCAGGTCTCAAAAGTACTGCTGGCTTTGTTTTAAATCATTATTTAGATGAGAATAATACATTGCAAGAGCAAAAGTTTTATTTTCGAAAGAAGTTTTATGTAATAGAATAATTTAGTAGTTCCCGCTCCCGCCCAAATTGCGGGAGCGGGTAAAACTACTGAAAGATAGAGTTAAAAAAGTTTAAAAAGAAATAATGTGATTCAAAAAGTTTCCTACTCAAAATCAATATTTGCGAAGTCTGGGTCTGCGGAGAGGCTACGCAGTTGGATACAAGGTGGATTCACTTTTGTTACGCAAGGTGGATTAGGAAATAATACAACCATAGGCAAAACAGATGGTGGTGAAATAGATATAACAGGATTTCCACTCAGTGTAGGAGGAGCAAAGTTTGGTAGGGCGAAATGCTGCAGAAATGGCAGCAAGAGCGGCATCTATTTACCAAACTTATGGAAATCCGACAGCACCGGCGAGTAATTTGCAGAGTATGCCGAGAGCAAAGCGATTGGATACGCGGCATACTCAGCAAGTGTGGGATACATTAGGTGTCATGTATTCTGTTGTACAAAATCCTGTATATGAAGGCGTAGACTGGGATACAAAAAAACCAGGTATATGGTATAAAGGCGATACTATAAGAGCGTATATAACAGTTTGGGACGGTACACATATTAGATCTCTTTATCAACAATGGCCCTCGAAATGAAAAAGATATTTCTTTGTATATTAATAATAATTGTAGTTTCATGTGGTCATGAAACTGAATATCGCTATTATCCTACTGGGGAAATTGCGGAAAAAAAGGTTTTTTTTCAAAAAGGCGATACCTCATCATACTTATTGACAGAATACTATCTTAATAAACAGATGAAGTGTAAAGGCAATGTAATAAATAGTTTGCGTGAGGGGGTTTGGCACAAATGGTATGCCGATGGCGATTGGCTTTGGGCTGGTGAATACTATAAAAATGAGAGAGTATTACCAGACACTATAGGTTATCCGAAATATTTATTTTCAGATTCTTTGATAGTTGGAAAATCTACGTATGTACGAGTTGCTTTATTTGGCATTTATCGGCGAGATTTAACAGTATTATGTACTAATGCGTCTATATTAATTGCTGAAGATAATTTAGATTTATATGACTATGTGATAGTTCCTAGAAAATCAGGTTTTATGTCCTTTGCAACATTTAGAGAAAAAGAAGGCGAAGAAATTATGGAAATGTTAGTAGATTCATTTTATGTATACCCTAATAAGAATGAAGTTTTGCTTGAATGAACAATACGTGACTTTTTCTCATAATCAGTGTGCATAGTTTTTTTGTAAATATTTTTAGACGAAATATTTTGTAAAAGAGTTTTATGTAGTAAGTAGAATAATTTGGTAGTTCCCGCTCCCGCTAAAAATGCGGGAGCGGGTAAAACTACTGAAAAGATAGAGTTAAAAAAGAAAATTTTTTAAATTTGAGAATTGTTGTTTTGCATAAAAATTGTTATTTTTGCACGCAAAAAAGCATTCCTTTAGAAAAATATATGATTAATATTCAACACGTTATAGATTTTATTTCCAATAATCTAACTAATTTTAGAAAAGGAGGTTTATGTAAATATTATACAAAAACAAATAAACAGAATATGAAAATAGTAATAATTCTATTGTTAATAACAATAATATCGTGTAGAAATCCGAATCTTATCCGAGAAATTCGTGATGACAATTCGATTAAAGAATTTTATAACGACGGCACATTAAAATCAATATATGAAATATCTGATAGTTTAAAAAACGGAAAAGGAGAAGAATATTATCCCAATGGCAATATTAAATGTTTAACTAATTGGGTTAATGATACGATTGATGGTCAATCGATTCATTTTTACGAATCGGGTATGATAGAATCAATAAAGATGTGGTCAAATGGAAAGTTGCACGGTAGTAGTGTAGGTTATGATGAAAAGGGAAATCTCTTAAATACAAAGAATTATTATTATGATGAACAAAACAGAATTGAAACTAAGTATAATAACGGTATTTTAAGTAAATTAAGTCAATTTACATTTATCGGGGATGCTGATACCTCTTCGTTAAATCAGTATCTAATTTATGATGATTTTGGAAATATTATCAGGAATAAAAGTCGTTATTTTTCTATATTTAATCCTCATATTTATGATGTTGTAAAAATAAATCAACCAGTTTTCATAACATTGATTACAAATCCCCTCATGATCAATTTAGACGAACAGTTTCCAACGCAAATAAAATATGGTATATTTGATGATTATTATAGTAATCTTGACGAACAAAGAATGAAAACTATTTTCGTAAATTCTTATTTTTGTGATTTGACCTTTGCATTTGAAAAAACTGGTGAGCAGTTTATTAAAGGGTATATATTACGACCAAACGTCAAAAAGTATGATATTGTTAAATATGTTAAGTATGAAAAAATGTATTTTACAGAGTCTTTCTATGTCAAAGAATAGCATTTTTATTGTTATAAGCAATATATTAAAATATTTGAATAATAAAGTAAAAATTATAATATTTTTGCTAATGGCATTGTTAATAATTATATCATGCGAAAAATCTCCAATACAAGTGAAAGAATATTATGACGATGGAACAGAAAAAATGATTTATGAAATATCAAACGGGTTGAAAAATGGAAAAATGGTAGAGTATTACCCAAGTGGAAAAATCAAATCTCAATCAAATTGGATTAATGACACAATAACAGGATTAGAAATTAAATATTACGAAACGGGGCTTGTTGAATCAACAACAATGAGGTTAAATGGGCGTCTTAATGGATATTTTGTTAAATTTGATGAAGAAGGTTTTGTGAATCAAACAAGAAATTACAGTTTTAGCCAACCTGTTGGTTATGATATGAGATTTTACGAGGGAATTTTATTTAGCACACTTCATTTTGTATTAATAGGTGATTCTTCAATCTTAAACCAAGTGGTATATTTTGATAGAGCTGGAAATATTTCGGATAATTTTAGCAGTTTTTTTTCAATATATTATCCAAACAATAGTGACACGATACATTTTTACGAAAAGCCTGAAATAATAGTGATATTGGAAACACCATTTTTTATTGACGGAAAGCTCAACGTGCGAGCAGCCCCAAGGTATAGCAATATATTTTATAGTAATATTAATATTATTAATATGAGATTAGATACTATAAATGATATTTTTGTTAATTATCCATGGTTTTTTGATTGGCCTGGTGAAAATAATATTAGTGTTTATATTATAAACCAATATTTGGATGAAAATGGAATAAAAAGAGATAAAAAATTTTATTTTCGGAAACGTTTTTATATAGTCGAATAATTACACCAATGAAACAGACAACTTTATTAATATCACTCTTTATTTTGTTCGTCCAATGTAGTGATGAACAAAGGCAAGAGTTATTGCTACAACATTATTATGCTTTTTTTCAAGATGTAAAAATTGCCACAATGGAACACAAAAATCTTTGGGACAAAGATTTATACGGACCAATACTTTTGGTAGATCCGCAAACCCGAAAAGTTTATTCAAACATGTCAGATTCAGAAGGTGTTTTAAAGCGTTCAGGTAGTATTTACGAAGGTATTTTACCCATTCATATTAATATATCAGATACAGAAATATATTGGAATGGACGAATATGGGCTATGCTTACTCTTCCATTAGATTTATTCAAGAAAGAAAGAATTGATTTGGCGGCACACGAATTATTTCATAGCAATTACCACTTGTTTAATGATATTCCGCCTGATTTCGCAAACTATCATCTTATCGAAAAAGAAGCCAGAATTTATATGCGTTTAGAATTATCCGCTCTTAATAAAACACTTAATTCAAAGTCAGAAAAAGATTTACATCATCATCTTACAAATGCTCTTATTTTTAGAAAATATCGACATTCACTTTATCCAAATAGTGACTTTTCTGAAAATATGCTTGAATTGGGAGAGGGATTAGCACAATATACAGGATTGATTATCAGTGGAAGAAATAAAAATCAAATGAAAAAATGTTTGATTAATCGTAATAATTACTGTTCAAGAAGCTCTTCTTTTGTTAGAACATTTGCCTATTACACAATTCCATCTTACGGCTTTTTGTTGTACAATAAAGATAAAAAATGGAATAAAAAAATTACGGAAAAAAGCGATCTTACTGAATATATCATTAGGACATTCAATATTGAATTTCCTACAAATTTAAAAGGAACAGTAGAAAGGATATCAAATGAGTATGGTGGTGAAAAAATAATCAGACAAGAGTTAAAAAAAGAGAATTTAATGATTGTTTCCTATGAAAATATTAAACATACTTATATAGAAGAGCCACATTTTGAAATATATTTTGAAAGAATGAATTTTGGCAGAGATATGGAAGGTATATTTCCTTTTGTGAATATAGGAACATTTTATAATAAAATTAGAATAACTGATTATTGGGGAATTTTAACAGTTGAGAGTGGAGCATTGATATGTCTGAATTGGAGAAAAGTTGCACTAACAATGCCCTTAAGAAAAGATGGCAACTTGATAAGCGGTAATGGTTGGACTCTTAAGTTGGAGGATGGCTATTCAATAGAAATGGATGAATTTAGCGGAAATATTTTTCTAGATAAAGAGGATAAAAATCATATTCCATTTATACTAAATGTATTACCCATAATAGATCATGATGAAATTGAAAAATTAAAAGGCATAGATTTTTACACTATAATTTCCATCACAGTTTTGCTTGATTCTTCAAAAGTAATAATTAACACAGATTCTTTAGAACTTATTTTAAAAATGAGATAGTATGTCAGACAAAACATTTTCGTCCACTAAAAATTCGATATTTTCTCTTATCGGATTGTTATTTAATATTTTCTTGATATACAAATTCATAACATTGTGGACAAATCCGCAGGTTGATGATTTTGATATGATTTTCAATCTTATTGTTTTGCTAATTTTTGAGTTCTTTTTAATACCAACTGGTATGTTCGTTATCATTGCAGGGCGGTCGTTCATAAATTGGCTATTTGGGAGTATATTTTTTGGAACATTTGCGCTTTTATTTAATAGTCTTGTAAAAGGAAATTTTATCCTTATTATTTTTGTTGCGATGGTATTAAATAGAATTTTGTTTTTGATATTCAATCGTGCACAAACCGACAGGAATAAAGAAATGAACAAAATGTTACTCATTTTTTTGATGTATTTTGGTTTAGTTGTTTTGGTTGCTATTACTGCATATTTTATTCCACGTTTTGGGTTAACGGAATCTTTTTTGGATACTACTAATTATATGGATGACATCGATTGGGAATTTGAATTGTTCGATATGCCGCATATTTCAATGTGTTTCGGCATATTGTATTATCTTGCGCTTACAATTATAGAGATAGTTTCCTTCGTTAACAAAAAAAATAATGTTTCAATTACAGCAAAAAAATATTTGAAGATAGAAAAAATGATTGGAATAATTTTTTCTATTTTTTTTGTTGTTCTTTTGGTTATTGTTTTCGTTGTTGGGTTCTTTTTTTAGCTTGCATTATTTATAGTCTGCATTAGTCATAAAAACTATTAATAGTCTCGCTGGATCTGGGTATCGTTGTGTGTGCGACCCTTGCGGTCGCACAATTACCCTCCCGTATAGAATTGTAGGGGCGAGGCTTGCCCTCGCCCGTTTTATTCTACGCAATCCTCTTCATTGTATTTTATTTGGGCAACCGCAAGGGTTGCCCCCACAATGACTATCTCCATATCATTCTGGGCAACCGCAAGGGTTGCCCCCACAATGACTATCTCCATATCATTCTGGACAACCGCAAGGGTTGCCCCTACAATGACTATCTCCATATCATTCTGGGCAACCGCAAGGATTGCCCCCACAATGACTATCTCCATATCATTCTGGACAACCGCAAGGGTTGCCCCTACAATGACTATCTCCATATCATTCTGGGCAACCGCAAGGATTGCCCACACAGGTGTCGTTAAACGAAACGACATATTTCCTTTATGAATATTGCAGGATAAAGAAAAGAAAATATTTTTTAACCACAAAGGGAAGCAAAAAATAACTGAAAACTGAAAACTACTAATGTGTTCTCAACTTTGCGCCTTTGCGTCAAAATAAATTATACGAATAATGTAGGTTAGATATTTAACATATTGGATTTTCTTTTTAGCCTGCACTATTTACTCGCTACTCAGAAGTGGTTGTAAATGATAAGAATCTAAGCGATAAAAACGTAGCAAAAAATCAAGATTATCCATAATTAAATCAAACATATAAGCTGGGTCATAATCATTAATAGAAAGGTTAATCAATTTATTTTCAATAAATTTAACGTCTAAATCTCAATTCATCTTTCAATATTTCCATAATATTATATACAATTGGACAAATTGCATAAAATTCAATCATTGAATACAATCTGCCTGTAAAATTTGGCTTTTTTGTGTATGGAAAAGTGCTGCATTTGATCGGCATATTTTCAAATATAGTGCAGTTTTTATCTTTTAAATAGCGGCACGGTTCTGTTTTTAAATAGATATCTCCATCTTCTACAACACAATATTTTTTGATATAATCTTTTGATGATATTTTTTCAATTTTAGCCAAGTAATCTACTTCTTCCTCAGAAAAATTGGGAGCAAGTTTCTCGCAACAATTTCCGCATGTTGTACAATCAATTCTTCGTGTGATTTCATGGTGCAATCGATGTACAATTTTGTCAATTTTATCAGCTGATTGAGATTTTAAATATCTACGGAAGCGATAATTTTCATCTTCTCTTATTACCGCTTGTTTGTGGATATAGTTTAAATTTGTTTCAAGTTTATAATTTCTGTTCATTTTCTATTTTTTTGAGGTGCAAATATAGATGAAATTTTTTAATTAGAAACATTCGGATATTTTTTATTTTTTTCTACTTATTTTATTATTGATTTCTATCAAGCGATGCCTTCCTACCGAATGTTGACAACTGATTTTCTACCGATATAACATCCATTTCAATAAATTCAATGCACCCCCTAATGGAATAACAAGGCATAACACGGATAACTAATAACTGACTACCGACTACCGACTACCGACTACTAATTACCGACTACTGACTACTAACTACTGACTACTGACTACTGACTACTAACTACTCACTACTGACTACTAACTACTGAATCTTGCACTCCAATTCGGGTTCGGTCAAATAGCCAATTAAATTGATATTTTGAGGTAGTTTGTCAACTATTTTTTCATGTTCTGATAGTGGAATTGTAAAAAGTAATTCAAAATCGTCACCACCGTTAAGGGCTGCTGTTAAAGGATTGTAGTTTAATTCGCTTGCTACTTTGAGACAATTTTGGTGTAGTGGTATTTTTTGTTGGTCAATTCTGCAACCTGTATTTGAGGCTTTGCAAATTTCGAGTAATGCGGGCATTAAACCGTTTTTGACGTTTATCATTGTTGTGGGCAAAAGTTTTTGTGTTTTCAGAAAATCTAAAACATATTTTTTTGCTTCGGGCTTTAATTGTCGTTCTATAACATATTCGTTGTTAGTTCCAAAGTCGGGTTTGAGTGTTTCATTACCTTTGAGCACTCTTTTTTCACGTTCTAAAAGATGGAGTCCCATAAGGGCAGAGCCTAGATCTCCTGAAACACATATCAAATCATTAGGTTTTCCGTTGTTTCTGCGCACTAATAATGATTTTTCCACGGAACCCAATAATGTTGCCGAAATAGTTAGTCCCGTCAAAGATGGCACCAGCCTAATATCAATAATATCAATTTCATAGACGTTACATGCATATTTCATACCTTCTAAAAGTTGCTCAATATGTTCGGTCAAAAATTTTTGGCTTAAACCCAAAGAAACAGAAAGTTGTTCGGGTTTTCCGTTCATGGCATAAATATCTGATATAGCGGCAATTATAGATTTATATCCTAAATGTTTTAAAGGAGTGTAAGTTAAATCAAAATTTATTCCTTGTAAAAATAGAACATTTGCAACGAGTCTATATTTTTCGTTCTCAAAAATTGCGGCGGCATCATTTCCTACTCCCGACACTGAAAACTGATGCTTAAAAAGGTCGCATGTTCCGTACCGATTTAGCAATTCAGAAATGTCATCATTAACAATTGGTGTTATTTTTCTTTCCATTCAAAAAAATTTTGTGCAAAGATATGAAAAATTTTTAAATAATTAAAAATAATATATTACTTTTGCGGCTTAAAATATTTCGGAATTTAATTTATAAAAAAATATACTTATGCCAAATGGATTTTTTAATGTACCCGTTCCTGCAAATGAGCCGGTACTAAGTTATGCGCCCGGAACGAAAGAGCGGGCAGAATTGAAGAAACAAATTGAAGAGTTTCGTTCAATGGAAATTGATATTCCCATGTTTATTGGGGGTGAGGAAGTTCGGACAGATAATAAAATTGCCATGACTCCTCCGCATGACCATAAACATATTTTGGGATATTATCATCAGGGAAATGAGACACACATTTACCGAGCCATCGATGCTGCGTTGAATGCGCAGGAACAGTGGGCTAATCTTTCGTGGGAGCATCGCGCTTCTATATTTTTGAAAGCCGCAGAACTGATAGCAGGTCCGTATCGTCATAAAATTAATGCCGCTACGATGCTTGGTCAGTCTAAAAGTGTTTATCAGGCTGAAATCGACTCTGCATGCGAACTTATTGATTTTTTGCGTTTTAATGCGCAATTTATGGCAAAAATTTACTCCGAACAGCCTCAATCGTCACCGGGTGTTTGGAACCGTTTAGAATTTCGTCCTTTGGAGGGATTCGTTTTTGCGTTAACACCATTTAATTTTACTGCTATTGCAGGTAATTTGCCATCATCTCCCGCCTTGATGGGTAATGTAGTTGTGTGGAAACCTTCCAAGACCGCTGTTTATTCGGCCTGGGTTATTATGGAAATTTTCCGCGAAGCAGGCGTTCCCGACGGAGTGATTAATCTTGTCTATGCTTCGGGGCCCGCAATGGCGAAAGTTATTTTTGAACATCCAGATTTTGCGGGATTTCACTTTACAGGCTCAACAGAAGTGTTCCATTCAACTTGGAAAGCAATCGGTGATAACATTCACAGATACAAAAGTTATCCCAGAATTGTCGGCGAAACGGGTGGCAAAGATTTTATTATTGCACACAAATCATGCGATGCAAAAGCAGTCGCAACAGCAATTACACGTGGTGCTTTCGAATATCAAGGACAAAAATGCTCTGCCGCATCAAGAGCATATTTACCGCAAAGTAGATGGGAAGAAATTCTTAAATATCTTAAAGAAGATTTGAAAGAAATTAAAGCCGGTCCTACCGAAGATTTTGGTAACTTTTTTAATGCAGTTATCGACGAAGCGTCATTTGACAAATTGGCAGACGCAATCGAACAAGCGAAAAAAGATAGCGATGCAGAAATTATTATCGGAGGAAAATATGACAAATCAGTTGGATATTTTATCGAACCGACAGTTATTCTTACCAAAAATCCGATGTACACTACCATGCAGGAAGAGTTGTTTGGTCCAATTATTACTATTTATGTTTATGAAGACCAAAAATTAGATGAAACCCTTGATTTTGTAGATAAAACATCAATTTATGCACTTACAGGCGCAATCTTTTCACAAGACAGATATATGATTGAATATATGACAAATAAATTGCGCAATGCTGCGGGTAACTTTTACATTAACGACAAGCCGACAGGTGCTGTTGTAGGTCAACAACCTTTTGGAGGCGCAAGAGGTTCAGGTACAAACGATAAGGCAGGTTCAATGCTTAATTTGCTTCGTTGGACAAATCCACGTACTATTAAAGAAACATTTGTACCACCAAAAGATTATAAATATCCTTTTATGATTAAAGAGTAGAAAATTACTGTTTAATATTTCATACTTTGAGGATGCCACTACGGCATCCTTTTTTATTACTTTTTTTTAACAAATTTTTAAAATATTTTATATTAATTTTTAATCCAAAATCCAAACTTTTATCATCATCTCTATTTTTTCCAAAAAATAATCTATCTTTGTAAAAAAAATTTTTATTATTTTTAATGGTAAATCAAAGATAATGAGTACAATAAATAGTTTTTTATCAAAATTTTTTGGAAATAAGGCGCAACGAGACATGAAATTGCTCTTGCCATACCTCCAAAAAATAAAAGAGGTATATCCTCAAATTGAAGCATTGAATAACAATGACTTACGACTCCGTTCTGATACTTTGAAAAACAATGTTCGTAATTCGGTTGTCGACATTGAAAACGAAATAACGAGTTTAAAAGATAAAGTAGAAAATGACAATCCGAGCATCGAAGAGCGCGAAAATATTTACAAAACTATTGACAAATTAGAAAAAGAGATTTCAGAAAATTTAGAAATGGTTTTAAATAAGGTACTTCCGGAGGCATTTTCAATTATTAAAGAAACCGCACGTAGATTTACACAAAACGAAACCATCGAAGTAAACGCAACAAATTTCGATAGAGACTTGGCTGCTACTCACGATTTTGTGGAAATAAAAGATGACAAAGCAATATATAGTAATTCGTGGATTGCTGGTGGAAACACACTTAAATGGGAAATGATACATTATGATGTGCAGTTGATTGGCGGAACGGTTTTACATGAGGGAAAAATTGCCGAAATGGCGACTGGCGAGGGTAAAACACTTGTTGCTACTTTGCCCGTTTTTCTTAATGCCCTCACAGGTAGGGGAGTACATGTGGTTACAGTCAATGATTATCTTGCAAAAAGAGACTCCGAATGGATGGGACCGCTATATATGTTTCACGGTTTAAGCGTGGACTGTATTGACAAACATCAACCAAACTCCCCCGAAAGACGTAAAGCATACAGAGCCGACATTACTTTTGGCACGAACAATGAATTTGGGTTTGACTATTTGCGCGATAACATGGCTATTTCACCTGACGATTTAGTGCAACGTAGTCATAATTACGCTATTGTAGATGAGGTAGACTCAGTTCTTATTGATGACGCAAGAACTCCGTTAATTATTTCAGGTCCTGTGCCAAGAGGAGACGACCAATTATTCCTCGAACTTAGACCAAAAGTTGAAAAACTTGTGGATGCACAACGTAATCTTGTTAATAAATATCTGTCGGAAGCAAAAATTAAAATGAAATCTGATGACTCTAAAGTTGTTGAAGAAGGAAATCTTTCACTTTTTAGGGCATTCAAAGGGATACCGAAAAATAAGGCATTAATAAAATATTTGAGCGAACAGGGTGTAAAAGCACAAATGATTAAAACAGAAAACTTTTACATGCAAGAAAATAACAAGAATATGCCTATTGCCACCGAACCGCTCTTTTTTGTTATTGATGAAAAGACCAACTCTGTGGAAATGACAGACAAAGGTATTGACCTAATTACTGATACTTCCGACGACCCGCACTTCTTTGTACTTCCCGATATAGGAACCGAACTTGCAAACCTCGAAAAATTGAACCTGACAGATGATGAACGTCTTAAGAAAAAAGATGAACTTTTGCAAAGTTATTCCGTCAAATCTGAAAGAGTGCATACAATAAATCAGCTTTTAAAGGCTTATGTGATGTTTGAAAAAGACGTAGAATATGTTGTTATTGAAAATAAAGTTAAAATAGTTGACGAGCAAACGGGTCGTATTATGGAAGGTCGCCGTTATTCTGACGGATTACATCAAGCAATAGAGGCAAAAGAGCGTGTCAAAGTAGAAGCCGCAACTCAAACGTATGCAACAATAACGCTGCAAAATTATTTCCGTATGTACTCAAAACTTGCAGGAATGACAGGAACAGCCGAAACGGAAGCAGGCGAATTTTGGAACATTTATAAATTAGATGTTGTTGTTATTCCTACTAATAAACAAGTTGTGCGTAAGGATATGGACGACAAAGTTTATAAAACCAAACGCGAAAAATATAATGCAGTTATAGAAGAGATTGTTTCTTTGGTTAATGATGGTCGTCCTATTTTGGTGGGAACGACATCTGTTGAAGTGTCCGAATTATTAAGTAGAATGTTAAAATTACGCGGAATAAAACACAATGTTTTGAACGCTAAATTGCATCAGCGTGAAGCAGATATTGTTGCTGAGGCAGGGAAAAAAGGAACTGTTACAATTGCAACAAATATGGCAGGTAGAGGTACAGACATCAAATTGACTCCCGAAGTTAAAGATGCCGGCGGATTAGCAATTATCGGTACAGAACGACACGAATCACGACGCGTTGACCGACAGTTACGAGGTAGGTCGGGCAGACAAGGAGACCCCGGATCATCACAATTCTTTGTTTCTCTCGAAGATGATTTAATGAGACTATTCGGCTCTGACAGGTTAGTTAAATATATGGACAGAATGGGTGTGCAAGAAGGTGAAATGATTCAGCATAAAATGATTACTAAATCTATCGAGCGTGCTCAAAAGAAAGTAGAAGAAAATAACTTCGGAGTTAGAAAAAGGTTGCTCGAATATGATGACGTTATGAATTCACAACGGGAAGTTATTTATACAAAACGCCGACACTCTTTATACGGCGAAAGAATGAAAGTAAACATCTCAAATATGATGTTCGATACAGCCGAAAATTTGGTCGAAGAAAATCAGCAAACAGGTGATTATGAAAACTTTTTATATGATCTTATTAGAATATTTTCTACTGAATCTCCTTTTGATAATGATGAATTTTTGAAAGGTAAAGCAAACGAATTAACTCAAAAGTTATATAATAAAGTATGGGAAAGTTACGAACGTAAAACCAAACAAATAGCCGAAATGGCTCTCCCCGTCATTAAAGATGTTTTTGAAAATAGAGCCGCGCAGTATGAGAATATTGTCGTTCCGATTACAGACGGACAACGTATTTTTCAAATACCCACAAATCTGCAAAAAGCTTATGAAACAAATGGACAAGAGTTGACTCGCTCCTTCGAAAAAACAATGATGCTCGTTACAATTGATGATGCATGGAAAGAACATCTCCGCGAATTAGACGATCTTAAACAAGCCGTTCAAAGTGCATCATACGAGCAAAAAGACCCTCTTTTGATTTATAAATTTGAATCTTTCAATCTCTTTAAGGCAATGATGGAAAAAAACAACAAAGCGATTGTGTCATCATTAGCAAAAGCCTCTATTCCGATAAAGGATGCAAGCCATATTCGAGAAGCCGATAAAAGACGCCGCACCGACTATGGAAATATGCGCACAATGAAAGATGATCCAATGATGGGAATGGGACTGAGTGGTAAAAAAGAGATGAGAGCACTACAACCCGTCAGAGTAGAAAAGAAAGTAGGACGAAACGAACAATGTCCCTGCGGAAGTGGTAAAAAATATAAACATTGCCATGGAAAAGCGCAAGCGGTTATGGCGTGAATGAGTTTTCAGTTATCAGTTATCAGTTTTCAGTAAAAAAGTGAATGGGTGAATGAGGAAATGAGTGAAAAAATACGTCTATACCAAGCACTCTGGCAGGCATTCAAACTCCAGCAGGCATTCGAACTCCAGCCCTTCCTATATCCCACCCATTTGCACTCGGTAGGAGTGCAACGTAGATAACCCCGAATAAACGCAAGCGCAATTCGGGGATTCCACAACGTAAATGAGTGAATAAGCTTGAAAATTTTAAATTACGTAATATTGAATTTATTGCACCCTTTGCGTTCTCGACTTTGCGAATTTGTATTTAAAACGAATTCTTGAAATTAGAGGTTTAATAAAATAGAAATTTTTAATTTTTTTTGTTTATTTTATAAAAAAATTATTTAATTTTGCACTTTAATTTAAAACAATACATCATGAGTATAGCTTTGAAAAACCTTTCTGCAACGATTTCGTATGAGCAGAAATTAAAATAATATTATGGCAAACAAAAAGAAAATAGAAGGAATAGAAATCGCAAATCCGTTGTATGATACTGTTTTTAAGTTTCTTATGGAAAATGAGCGTGTTTCTACTTATTTTATCGAAACGTTTATCGGTGAAAAAATTGAAAGTTTGAGTTTGGTAGCCGTAGAATGTCCCGTGTTTAAGTGGGCTAAAAAATATGAGAAATCGAACATAACACCCGAAGATTTAGAGAGGCTCAAACAACTGACGGTTATACGTTTGGATTTTGCTGCTACCATCCAAACTGCTAATGGCGAATTCAAAAAAGTGCTGATAGAAATACAAAAAGCGAAGGATTCGGCAGACGTTATGCGTTTTCGGCACTATTTAGCCGAAAACTACAAACGTAAAGATTCGATAATTGAAGATAACAAACGTCAAACTGCCCCACTGCCTATTATAACAATCTATTTGTTAGGCTTTAACCTCCATGAAACTGAGGCGGTAGCATTCCGCGTAGGGCGTTCTTATTACGATATGATTGACAAAAAAGCAATGAATGTCAAAGTGACTTTTGCGGAATATTTAACACACGACAGTTACATTGTTCAGATAGGACGTATCACAGGAAAAACAAAAACCCGTTTAGAAAAAATTTTAAGCGTTTTTGAACAACGATACTTTATCAATTCAGAAACAAAAATCACAAAAAATTATCCTCACACTACTGACGATACTACTGTTAATTTGATGTTGGAAATCTTAAAACGCGCAGGCGCAGACCCCGAAATTCGTTCCGAAATAGAAATAGAATGGGCATCCTACGAACTATTAAACACAATGGTTTTAGATAAGGATAAAAAAATAAAAGAATTAGACAAAGCGCTTGCCAAAGAAAAGAAGGCACGTGTCAAAGAAAAGAAAACGCTTGCCGAAAAGAAAAAAGAACTTGCTAAAGAAAAAGAAACTCGCGAAGAAAAGGAAAAAGAACTTATTAAAGAAAAAAAGGCACGCGAAGAAGATAGAGAAATAATTGAAAATTTACAACTACAATTAAAAAAGTTGTTAGAAAATAGTACAAGGTGAACGCTCTTTTTGCTATTTATTAAAAGAATTTTATTAATTTTGCACTTTAATTTAAAACAATACATTATGAGTAAAAATTCCGAAACAAAATTCATAAAACATTATCCCCACACTACCGACGATGATACTGTTAATTTGATGGTGGAAATCTTAAGACAAGCAGGCGCTGACCCCGAAATTCGTTCCGAAATGGAAAGAGAATGGGCATCATACGAACTATTAAACAAAATGGTTTTAAAAAATGAAAAAAAAATAAAAACATTAGACAAAGCACTTGTCAAAGAAAAGAAGGCACGTGAAGAAAAAAACGCTTGTAGAAAAGGAAAAAGAACTTGCTAAAGAAAAAGAAACTCGCGAAGAAAAGGAAAAAGAACTTGCTAAAGAAAAAGAAACTCGCGAAGAAAAGGAAAAAGAACTTGTTAAAGAAAAAAAAGCACGCGAAGAAGATAGAGAAATAATTGAAAATTTACGACAACAATTAGAAAAGTTGCAAGAAAATAGTACTCGTTGAACGCTCTTTTTGCTATTTATTAAAAATTTATTTTTAATTTTGCACTTTAATTTAAAACAATACATCATGAGTAAAATTTTGAAAATCACATTATTAGCGTTTTTGGGCATATTTACAACCATAGCCGCCCAAATCCCCGACGGCTTTTCATATCAAGCCGTCATCCGAAACAATGACCAAACTCTTTTAAAGAATCAGACCGTTGCCATAAAAACGTCTATTCTCAGAAACGAGGAAGTCATTTACACGCAAACGCAAACCGCAACTACCAATGAAAATGGTTTGCTGACAGTAGTAATTGGAAACGAAAATTTCCAGACTATCGAATGGTTAGATGGTCCGTTATTTATCAAAACGCAGATAGACCCTGCGGGAGGAAATAACTATACCATTGAAACCTATACACAACTGCTTTCAGTGCCTTATGCAATGGCTGCAAAAACGGCTGAAACAGTTATTAATGTTCCACCGGGTGAGCAAGGTCCCCAAGGAGAGCAAGGACCTCCCGGCGAACAGGGACCACAAGGCCCACAAGGCGAGCAAGGAATACAAGGTGAACAAGGTATTCAAGGCGAACAAGGTATTCAAGGCGAGCAGGGGATCCAGGGAGAACAAGGTACTCAAGGCGAGCAAGGAATACAAGGTGAGCAAGGAATACAGGGAGAACAAGGTGAGCAAGGGCTACAAGGCGAAGTTGGCATCGCATTAGCATTAGAACCTCTCTTTTTAGACGAACAAACAATTTGGATTGATTTGACTGAGTATGATGAAAGGATTGATTCTTTGAAAAATGAATTAGAAAATCAGGCAAATCAAATTTCAAACCTTCAAAATTTGTTAGAAGAACTATATTTTCATTTTGAGTTACTACCCAAAGAAATCCCATTTACGGTGCATATTTCAGCGTATGGAGGAGCTTCGGGGAATTGTTATGGAACTATAAACCTCGATACAATATATTTTATTAACAGTAATGAAGAATTGGAAAATACAATCACTTGCCAATATGGTTATGACGTAATTGATTTTTCAAAATATACATTGCTGTTATCGTCAGGTTGGGCACCAATGAGTATTAGGTACGTTGACGCAGTTTTTTTTCTAAATGATTTAAACAACAATTATACATTAAACATTACAGTTCATTTAGGCGCTTTAACAGTTCCTCGACGATGGTGGTTTGCAATTATTGTCCCAAAAATGCCTAACGAAACAAATGTTATGTTGAATGTTGAATATTGTCAAACATGTTAAATTAATACTAAATCATTTATTATGAAAAGAATAAAAAGATTTATTTTTGTTACGCTAATCGTGTTGCACTGTTTGATATTAGAATCGCAGTCTTATTATTACTATTATGGCGGGAAAAAGCACTATTTTACATTAAATACTGAATATGCTTTTTTGTCGCTATCAGAACCACACTTACCTGCTGATATTCAAATGAGTAGTATTAATTCTACCACGTTTAAATCCGATGATTCTGATAAAAAGAGGTATAAGAACAAAAATGGCACTGCCAGATTTTATACGGAGTTAAGATTTGATGCAAATTTGTCGGAAGCAAAATATTTGGATCTTTTGTCTGAAATAAAACGAAGTAACAATGATGTTATTGTTTCACCTTATTTTAAAATAAACGGAAATAAAGTAGGCATGTCCAACTTCTTTTACGTAAAATTAAAAGAGGAAAGCGATATTATATTGCTTGAACAAATGGCAGAACAATACGAATGTATTATAATTGAGCAGGATTATTATATGCCGTTATGGTTTGTAATGAGTACCACTGAAACCTCTCCTCTAAACGCAATCGAAAACTCAGCCGTTTTTTATGAATCAGGATTATTTCAGGCGGCAGAACCTAATTTTATTGTTAAAAATCTTTTGCGACAAACTAATGATTCTAATCCAAAACAGCACCCTTCGATAAAAAAACAACAAAATAATGAGGAATGGGAATGTGCAAACGATGAATATTTTGTTAATCAATGGGGGCTTAAAAACATGGGACAGTACGGTGGAACAATCGGGATTGACATTAAAGCATGTGAAGCGTGGGAAATAGCTAGGGGACACAATATTACCGTGTCTGTTTTTGATACTGGAATTGAATTAGATCATCCTGATTTAGTAGACAATATGTACCCTTTAAGTTATGATTCTACCACAAGTTCTAGCCCGCAAATTGTCTGGTGGCTTTCGCATGGTACTAATTGCGCGGGGATTGTTGGAGGTGTAAGAAACAATGAAACAGGCGTTTCTGGTGTGGCTCCCGATTGTAAATTAATGTCTATAAGTTTTTATGATGGCGAGGAAATGACATTACTTGTTCAACAAAAACATGCTGCGAGTTTTAATTGGAGCTGGAAAAATGGCGCAGATGTTATAAGTAATTCATGGGGGATTGACCCTAATACTGCCTCTCAATTTTTAACGGATGCAATTGATAGTGCATTTATTTACGGAAGAAACGGTTTGGGTACGTTAGGTTTTTTTGCTACTGGCAATGGTAACATTTCAACAATTCTTTTTCCTGCATGTTTACCTAATGTTATCGCAGTTGGTGCAATAAGTCCTTGTGGTGAAAGAAAATCGCCGGATTCTTGCGATGGCGACTTGTCCTGGGTAGGTAGTCATTACGGACCAGAATTGGATGTCGTTGCACCAGGGGTGTTTATTTCCACAACAGATTTGCAAGGTGCAGATGGTTTAAATATTGGAACAGACCCCTATGATTATTCAAATCTTGATTATACCCAATGGTTTGGTGGTACTTCCTCTGCCTGCCCTCATGCCGCTGGTGTCGCCGCCCTTGTTTTATCTGCTAATTCGTGTTTGACAGGACAAGAAGTACGCGATATTATCGAGAGCACTGCACAAAAAGTCAGACCTGATTTATACTCTTATGATTCTATCCCGGAACGTCCTAACGGTACATGGCATGAAGAAATGGGTTACGGATTATTGGATGCTTATGCTGCGGTTGCTAAAGCACAAAATACAGTTGTTTTTCTTGACGATGTATTTGTTGTCAGCGGAACTATCACCCAAGATACAATATGGAACGATCCCGTACGCGCAGTGGACACAATCACAATTCCCAGCGGTGTTACATTAACAATCAAAACCGAAGTGGAATGTACAAGTAATGTCAAATTTGTTGTTGAACGTGGTGGTAAATTGGTTATAGATGGTGGTGTTTTAACAAATGATAAATGTGGAAATCATCTTTGGCACGGCATCCGCGCACTTGGAAACGGTAAAGGGTTAGGAGTTACTGCACAATACTCAAACGGTGCAGTCTATTTAACCAACGGCGCAATTATTGAAAATGCCCACATCGGTATAGCAACTTGGGACATTGACTCTCAAAATCTTAGTTCTACAGGTGGATACATTATTGCCGACAGTGCAATATTCAGAAATAATCTGCAATCTGTCAATATGTATCCCTATTCGGTTATTCATCAAATCAATACGGTTGTTTCCGATTTATCTTATTTTTACAATTGTAGTTTTGTCAATGACTTTGCAAACTTTTTTTTCACCTTTCATGACCCTTTTATATCTCATATTTCACTGAATGGAGTTAATAAAGTAAATTTTTGGGGCTGCCAATTTGAGAGCCTACTCGGTGGTACGGGTATAATGGCACTAAATGCTAATTTAGAGATTAATGAAACCTGTTATGGTCATTTTGATCCCATAACTTGTATTTGCACAGATCATTCAATTCCATCTTCATTTTCAGGTTTTGACACTGCTATTAATGCAGTAGGTGGAACACGAATAGTAGAAAGAACTACATTTACCCAAAATAGTAAATCTATCTACTATGCAGCCGGTTATTCACCAAAAATATTTCGTTCAACATTTGATTTGAATCTTTATCTTAATCATCCTCCCTCTGATTATGGTGTATATATTGATGAATGTTCGGGATATATCATTGAAGATAATATTTTTTTCAGAGGCAGCAATTATTTTGGTTCAACACCACGCGGAGTTGTTGTTTACAATTCAGGAGTAGATGAAAACAGGATATATCGCAACAATTTTTCTTATTTGCAAAGAGGAATAGAGACAATAGGCATCAATGGCAATGATATTTCTGGCTTACTATTTCAATGTAACGCTTTTAATAACAATAATTATGATATTTATGTCGATGGCTCTATTCGTTATAATCAGGGCAAACCTCGTCTTTTAGCATCCGATAATGTTTTTACTAACACCACTATATCAAGTTTTTTTGTTACGCTAAGTAGTCCCCTACCTTATGTAAATTACTATTTTAGCGATCAGTTCAATCATATTCCATTTAATCCAAATTATAGAGTTACTTTACACAATAATGCAGGCACAAATTCGTGCGATGCAAGAGATTGTTATTTTATTCCACTTAGAAACCAGACCACATCCGAAGACTTTGACAATCTTCTCGCTTTATATACCACCAAATATCAAGAATACCAAAACCCTAACATTGACCCCGAACTAAAACAAATTCTACAACAAGAACTTAGCGAACTATCCTTGCAAATTTATGAAATATACCACAACGCCGTCCGTGATATTTTATACAGCGAAGAAGTAGATTACAACGATCTTATTGTATGGTTTGAAAAAATGCCAAGTTTAACCGCAAAATATCTACTTGTAGAAACATTAGAAGAGATGCAACAATATGAAAACGCCCGCACGGCGCTTTTGCAAATACCAATAGATTTTTTGTTGGAAACGCATCAACAAGAAGATTATCAAAACTATGTAGCCCTCTTTAATTTTCAGGAAACGATACGTAATAACGAGCGTTATCTTTCACAACTCCATAAAAATGAAATTGAAACATTAAAAACCATTGCCGAACAAAAAGGGAGAAGCGCGGTAATGGCACAAGGTATTTTGTGCTTTTTCTACAATATTTGTTATGAAAAAGAGATACCTGAACTCATAGATGATGATATTCCTGAATGTGATGATTCTGAAAATTTGAGATATTTGAGTAAGCGAACGTTATGAAATGGGTGAATTAGTGAATAAGAAAATAAGAAAATGAAAATTAAGTCAAATATTCCTTTTTAAAAAAATTGCTTGGTAGAAAAAAATAATTAGTGATAATCAGTGAAATTAGTGGCTTAATAAAATAAAATATAAAAACCATAAAAAATAAATATAAATATGATAAATAATGAATTTGCAAATCGACATATCGGTCCTAGTAAGGAAGATGTTGATTATATGTTAAATAAAATGGGGTTTCAATCCCTTGATGAACTGATTAATGAAACAGTTCCCGAATCTATTCGGCTGAAAAAACCATTAGAGTTAAATACAGCCTTGTCGGTTGATGAATATTTTGACAGAATAAAGTGGTATGCCTCGCTTAATAGAATTATTAAAACTTTTATAGGTATGGGTTATTATAAAACATATACTCCTCCTGTAATTATCCGAAATGTTCTTGAAAATCCTGTATGGTATACCTCTTATACTCCTTATCAGGCAGAAATTTCTCAAGGGAGGTTAGAAGCGCTGCTTAATTTTCAAACGGTAGTTTCTGACCTTACCGCAATGGAAATTGCAAATGCTTCGTTATTAGATGAAGCAACCGCTGCGGCTGAAGCAATGTTAATGATGTATAATACACGCAGCAGGCAGCAAGAAAAAGATGGTATAAACAAATGTCTTGTCGACAACGCTATTTGGCAACAAACGAAATCTGTATTGGAAACCCGCGCTACATATCTGGGCATTATAATTGAATATTCCGATTTTGATAGAATGAAATTCAACGGAAAAGAGCATTTTGGACTTATTTTACAATATCCCAATGCAAATGGAGATATATGTGATTATCGCTCATTGGTCGAAGAAGTGCATAAAGAGGGAGGAAAAGTTTCAGTAGCAACCGATTTGCTTGCCCTTACTCAATTAATGCCTCCAGGCGAATGGGGTGCAGATATTGTGTTTGGTAATTCGCAACGTTTTGGACTTCCTTTGGCGTATGGAGGTCCGCATGCTGCCTTTTTTGCAACAAAAGAAGAACTTAAGCGTAGTATTCCGGGTAGAATAATAGGAGTTACAAAAGATGTAAATGGAAAAAAGGCATTACGTATGGCATTGCAAACACGTGAACAGCACATTAAACGTGAAAGAGCAACATCTAATATTTGTACCGCTCAAGCATTGTTAGCAATAATGGCGGGATTTTATGCCGTTTATCACGGAAAAGAAGGACTTGATGAAATTGGTAAAAGAGTGCACCACTTTACCGCACTATTAGCAGATGCACTCGAATTTATTGGAATTAAAAGAACTAATAAATACTTTTTTGATACTTTGAGATTGAAATTGCCCGATAACGTTGATATAGAGAAAATAAAGGCTGAATTTTTATTAAATAAGATAAATATTTTGTTTTTCGATAACAATGAAATAGGTATAAGTTTTGATGAAACTACCACAATCCATGATGTTCATCTTTTAGCATTAATGTTTACCATATTTTTGAAAAAACCTTATCGTAAAATTTCTGAAACTATTGAAATAATGATGCCTCCTGATTTGTTGCGTAAGTCAGATTTTATGCAGCAAGATGTCTTTAAAAAATATCATTCCGAAACTGAAATGATGCGTTATATTAAACGTTTAGAACGAAAAGACATTTCTTTGGCTCACTCAATGATTTCCTTAGGATCATGCACAATGAAATTAAATGCCGCTGCCGAAATGTTTCCTATTACTTGGGCTGGATTTGCAGAGTTACATCCCTTTGTTCCCATAGGTCAAGCACAAGGATACCACACAATGATGAAATATTTGAAGGAAGACCTTAACAAAATAACAGGTTTAGCAGCAACAAGTTTACAGCCAAATTCGGGTGCTGCTGGGGAATATACGGGGTTTATTGTTATTAGGAAATATCTTAAAAAGATTAAACAAGGGCATCGAAATATTGCACTTATTCCCGCATCTGCGCACGGTACAAATCCCGCAAGTGCTGTTATGGCAGGTTTTAAGATTGTTGTTGTGAAATGCGACGACAAAGGAAATATTGATATGGTTGATTTTAAAGAAAAAGCAGAATTATACAGTCCAAATCTTGCCTGTTCCATTATTACATATCCTTCAACTCATGGCGTTTTTGAGTCGTCAATTATTGATATTTGTAATATAACACACGAAAACGGCGGACAAGTTTACATGGATGGTGCTAATATGAATGCACAAGTCGGGTTAACAAGCCCCGGCACAATAGGGGTAGACGTTTGTCACTTAAACCTTCACAAAACTTTTGCAATTCCTCACGGTGGTGGCGGACCCGGCGTGGGTCCCATTTGTGTTGCAAAACATTTAAAATCTTTTTTACCCGGTCATCATTTTACCGACAAAAAAAGAAAAAATGATTTGGTGGTTTCGGCAGCCCCGTACGGCAGCGCAGGAATTTTACCAATTACTTATGGTTATATTAAAATGATGGGTGCTGAAGGACTTACTTACGCAACAAAAATTGCAATCCTTAATGCAAATTATTTAGCACACGAACTTAAAGATGACTACGGAATCGTTTATACTGGCGAAAAAGGTCGCGTGGCACACGAAATGATTTTAGAATGTAGAAACTTCAAAGCAACCTCGGGTGTTACTGAAACTGATATTGCAAAACGTTTGATAGATTACGGTTATCACGCACCTACGTTATCATTCCCCGTTCACGGTACTTTGATGATTGAACCAACTGAAAGTGAATCGCTCGCCGAACTTGACCGTTTTGTTCAGGTTTTGAAAAATATTCGTAAAGAGATTGCTGAAATTGAATCAGGTGAAGCCGACAAAGAAGATAATGTTCTAAAAAATGCTCCACATCCTCAATACGTTATTACTGCAAACGAATGGAATCACTCTTATGGACGCGAAAAAGCCGCTTATCCATTAGATTGGGTTAGGGAAAATAAATTTTGGATTGACGTTGCACGTACCGACGACGCTTATGGTGATAGAAACCTTTTTTGTACGTGTAATGCTTTTGAGTAAAGGGTTCTTTTTACAGGGTACAGGGTATAGAGTTTACGGTATTACTTTATGATAACCGTTAATTAATTATTAATTATAAAATAAATAAATATAAAAAAAATGTCACTTGGAATAGATGAAAAAGATTTGGACCGTTTGATAATGGTCGGCGAGCGGGTATTGATTAAACCGAAATCCCCCCAAAATAAAACAAAATCTGGACTTTTCCTACCTCCAAACGTTCAAGAGCAGGAAAGAGCATTAGCAGGATATGTCATTAAAGTTGGACCCGGTTATCCCGTGCCCGCATTTGCCGATATTGACGAACCATGGAAAACTAAAAATGATAAAGTCCAATATATTGCTCTACAGCCCAAAGAAGGAGACCTCGCAGTATATTTGCAAAGTAGCTCCATCGAAATTGAATTTAACAGTGTGAAATATGTTATTGTCCCGCATTCATCTATTCTCCTGCTTGTTAGAGATGAAGGACTGTTTGAGTGAATGAATGAGGGAATAAATGTAGGGGCGTACCCTTGCGGTCGCCCACCTTTCAATAAATAAATGAGAAAATGATAAAATACCTTATTTTTTTAACAAAACAACCTTAGTAGAAAAATAAGAAAATAAATAAAAATTCCTTTTACCACGAAGTCGCACAAAGGTTTTTTTCACAAAGTCGCACAAAGGTTATCGTTTTACGAACTTATTACTTGATACTCAAATCTCATTACTTGATACTAATTCCTTTGTGTTCCTTTGTGAATCCTTTGTGTTCTTTGTGGTTAAGAAAATTTTAATAACTCAAAGACGCAAAGTTGAGAACGCAAGGGGCGCAAATGATTTTTAGCCACCAATAGCACGAAATAGCAAGAATTTTATCTTTGTGCTACTCTGTGTTTCTCCGTGTAATTTTATTAGTTAGTGTTTGGAAGTAAAGGGTTTATTATCCTATAAAACAGTCCTATACACCGTTTTTTCACCCTCGAATATTTTTGCTTATCGACAAAAAAAAGTTACATTTTTCCCCATAAACTTGTATTTTTGTACATAAATGCATATTTTTGTGCCCTATTTGAAAAAAGATTCACTTAAAAATTGACTATGCGAAAAAGATTCGAGGCACAAATGACATTGGGTAGTACCCCGATTGAAAAAA
>Ga0099364_10000791_pt1 | contig 53712 bp, 44 predicted proteins | sample TergutTh196P3_FD_73070 | JGI IMG/M metagenome (GOLD analysis project Ga0099364, IMG submission 73070) | Microcerotermes parvus P3 segment gut microbial communities from Pointe-Noire, Republic of the Congo - Th196 P3 | ecosystem: Host-associated > Arthropoda: Insects > Digestive system > Gut ... | reverse complement strand
TCAAACCGCCTGCCGAGATACGCATTGCTTGAGGGGACGACAAACATTGACGACGTTTCGCAATATGCTCTTGAAGATTTTGAGCTTATCCTGATAAGAGAAGTTGACGAAGCGTATGAACTCTTAAAATCAGGACAGGCCGACGCGCTCATTATTGAGAACGTCGCGGAGGCGTTTTTCGAAACTTACAGCGATATAGTCATGTCGGATTTTCTCCCTATCATATTCACTCCTGTTTCCCTAACCGCTCAAAAACAAGAACTGTCGCCGGTAATATCAGTTGTGCAAAGAGTGCTTGACGAGGGCGGGATGCACCATTTTGCCGCGCTGTACAGTCAAGGTTACGAGCACTACCAACAAAACAGATTCACAAGTCAGCTCACGGATATCGAGCTGGATTTCATTAAAGCCAATCCCGTCATTCCTTTTGCCGCAGAGTCCAACTCATACCCGCTTAGTTTCTACAACATTTATGAAGAGCAGTGGCAGGGGATAAGCCATGACGTGCTCCGCGAAGTAGCAGGCTTGACAGGGCTTGAATTTCGGATCATCAACGAAACAGACACGAGCTGGTCTGATTTACTCTCTATGCTCGAGAGCGGAGAAGCCCTGATAGTCTCAGAGCTGATTCGTTCTTCAGAGCGCGAAGGCAGATTCATATGGCCGGAAACTGTCTTTTTAAAAGATCAGACCGCGCTGTTATCCAAAACGGAGTTTCCCGACATCAGCATAAATGAAGTTTACTCCGCAAGAGTGGGGTTGGGTATCGGAAACGCGTATACAGAGCTGTTTTACAGATGGTTTCCTGAACATAATAACACTGTCTTGTACGGCAGCATGAGCGAAGCGTTCAATGCGCTCGAAAACGGCGAAGTAGACCTGATAATGAACACCCACAATATGCTTTTGCAGCTGACAAACTATCAGGAAATATCGGGATATAAAGCCAATATCCTCTTTGACAACTATGTAAAATCCACGTTTGGGTTAAATAAAGATGCCGCCGTTCTTCGCGGAATTATTGACAAAGCTCTTGAATCAATAGACACCGAAGCAATCTCCGGGCAATGGCTGCGCAAGACATTTGACTATCGTTTAAGACTTGCCCAGGCGCAGACGCAGGTTGCGTGGACAGTGGGCATATCTCTCTTTTTAGCGTTGGCTCTCATTTTTATCGCATTTCTCTACGTAAGCGAGAAAAGAAAAACGCAAATCCTCGCGGAACAAACCGCGGCAAAACTTGCTAACGCCGCCAAATCTGAGTTTCTCGCGACCATGAGCCACGAAATCCGAACTCCGATGAACTCAATTATAGGTTTCGCGGAGCTTGCACAGGAAAATTCCAAAGAACCGCAAACCCGGGATTATTTGAGCAAAATCACAAACAGCACAGAGTGGCTTTTGAACATCATCAACGATATTCTGGATATCGCGAAAATAGAATCCGGCAAGATGGAGCTTGAGTTTGTTCCGTTTCACTTTGAAGATGTCTTTTCGCGTTGTCAATCAGTCATACTTCCCGCAATCACGGAAAAACGCTTAGATTTACAGATTCACGCCGAGCCGCTCGTCGGCAAAAGGCCAATCGGCGATCCAATACGGCTTTATCAGATTCTTATAAATCTTCTGTCCAACGCCGTCAAGTTTACTAAAGAGGGAACGATCCTATTCACAGTGCTCAACAAGACGCCTGCTCACAGCGCCGAATCTGATTTGACAGAAAAAGACAGAGCAGCTGAACCCGAAAAATGCACAATGTATTTTGAAGTCGCGGATACAGGCGTTGGCATTGCTCCCGCGCAGATCGAAAAGATATTTGAACCGTTTACCCAAGCAGACATCAGTACGACCCGCAATTACGGCGGCACGGGTCTCGGGCTCACTATAGTAAAGAACATGGTAGAACTCATGGGCGGGACACTCACAGCAGAAAGCGAGCTTGGGCAAGGCAGTAAGTTCAGCTTCGAGCTTAGCTTTGAGTTGACGGAAACAGCCGAAGATTTCGAAACCGACTCTGCTTATGCCGCGATTGAAAAGCCGCATTTCAACGGCTTGGTTCTGATTTGCGACGACAACGCAATGAACCGCGAGGTCGTCTGTGAACATCTTTTCCGGGTGGGTCTTAAAACACTTGTGGCGGAAAACGGAAAAATCGCCGTAGATATGGTGACGGAACGCCAACAGAAAGGCGAAAAACCCTTTGATTTGATTTTCATGGATATTTTTATGCCGGTCATGGACGGGCTTGAAGCCGCGTCAAAGATAACAAAGCTCAATACGGGAACGCCTATCGTAGCGATGACGGCAAACGTAATGACCGGAGAAATTGAAAAGTATAAAAATATCGGAATGTTCGACTGTTTGAGCAAGCCGTTTACAACCAAACAAATATGGCGGATTCTTATAAAACACTTCACATCAAGTAAGGCAAAAATGCCCAAGGCTTCCGGCACGGACAGCGCGGAGAAAAGCCAAACGATTGATGAAAAAAACAATGCCGGCGATCCTGACGACCTTGAGCTATACAAGAGCTTTTATCCCAGTTTTCTTAAAAACAACAAAGGCAGTTACGCGGAGCTTATCGAAACGCTGGTAGCGGGCGATATCCCTGCCGCCCACAGAATAGTTCACAGCTTGAAAGGCAACGCGGGGATGATAGGCATGACCGACTTGCAAAAAGCCGCGGCTGATGTCGAAGCGCAGTTTTTGCGTATAATAAATTCAAAAGCCGACAACTTTGATATACCTGACGCGCTCCTTAGCGTACTGGATACCGAATTTACTAAATGTATTGAAATTATAACGGCTGAGCTCGAAAAATAACCAAAGCCATAATAATCAACCGACCGCATCCGCAAATTTCATTATGCGTTATACATTATTCATCAATAATCGGGGGCTGCCAAATGAGGACTATCCGCAAATTTATTTCATCTTTACTTTGCGCGTTATTTATACTGATACTATGCTCCGGATGCAATGTTTCCGACACGCCCGGATCGGCGGATGCGGGGGTTTTTTCCTCTTACCTCGACATCCCCGGTGTTACAGAGAAAGAAATCGCCGAAATCGAAGCGATAAAAGACCGTTATTCTCATCTTGTTTATGGGGCTGTTCCAACCACAGAGGCGTTTTTGAACGCGGATGGCGAAATAGCCGGATTTGCCGCCTTGGTTTGCCGGTGGCTGACCGAGCTTTTTGATATTCCTTTCGTGCCGACGCTCCTTCCAACATTTGATATTTTTACCGTTTTAGAAAAGGGCGAAATTGATTTTACCGGCGACATGAGAGTCACGGAGGAACGCAGACAATCATACATTGTCACGGATCCGATTGCCCTTCGCTCCATGATAACAGTTCGCTATAAGAATGCTCCGCCGCTTGAGACGATCGCGCTGTCCAGGCCTTTGCGTTACGGATTTTTGAATAATTCCGCGTCCATTGCTGATGTCGCCGCCGTGACAGAGCCGGGTTCATATGAAACCGTACTCATAGATGCTTACGGAGTCGTAAGTATGATGCTCCCGGAAGGCACGCTCGACGCGCTTATCGTGGTCAATGTAGCGGAAGCCGCGGTTGCTTCTGACGACAACTTAGTCATTGGGAACTTTCATCCTCCGATTTTCAGCCCCGTGTCCTTGGTGACCGCAAAAGAGGAATTGGCGCCGATTATTTCCGTCGTTCAAAAAGCTCTTGACAGCGGCGCTATTTTTCATTTAAACGAACTCTACAACAACGGGTATTGGGAATACAGAAAGTTTCTCCTGCAGCAGCGACTGACCGAAGAGGAGATTGCCTACATTCAAAATAACCCTATCATACCTCTCGCGGCCGAGTATTATAACTACCCCATCAGTTTTTATCACGCTCGCGAAAGCTCGTGGCAGGGGATATGCCATGATGTTCTCCACGAGATCGAAGCTCTCACAGGGCTCAAGTTTGAAGTCATTAACGGCAGCAATACCAAATGGCCCGAACTGATGCAGCTCTTAGAGAGCGGGGAAGCGAGCATCATTTCCGAACTTATCCACGCGCCGGAACGGGACGACTATTTTATATGGCCGGAATCTTCATTTTTATCCGACCGTTCCGTGCTTATTTCCTCATCTTCTCACAGAAACATCAACGCGAATGAAGTCTATGCCGTAAAAGTGGGATTAGGAAAGGGCAACAGGCACGCCGACCTGTTCCACAGATGGTTTCCTGACCATAAAGACTATGTGGAATTTGAAAGCCAAAGCGACGCTTTCAACGCGCTGATCCGCGGTGAGGTAGATATGGTGATGGGCGGCAGCCTCAGTCTCCTCTGGCTGACAAATTACTTGGAGATGCCCGATTATAAGATCAACATCCTTTTTGAAGACAACTTTGAATCTTCTTTTGGGTTTAACAAGGATGCCGTTATTTTACGATCCATTATTGATAAATCCATGATGCTGATTGATACGGAAATGGTAGTTACCAAGTGGCGTAACAGGACTTACGACTATCGCTTGATGCTCGCCGAGGCACAGCTTCCCTGGATTATCGGCACGATTATAGCGATGGCTCTGATCCTTGCCATGCTGACATTCATCTATGTCAGGGATCGCAAAAGAAGTAAAGCTATCGCGCTGATGAAGGCAAGAACCGACGCTATTCTTAAAAACATTCCCGGAATGGTGTTTCAGCAGCTTTATGACCCTCCGCACTACACATACACCTTTGTCAGCGACGGCTGCGAAGATTTGACAGGCTACTCGCCCGATGAAATCTTGAGCGGCAAGGTCACATTACATGACTTGGTGCATCCTGACGATATTGATTTCATACTGCAATTGGCGGAAGAAACAATACCTAAAGGATTGCCGTTTGAGACAACTTTCAAAATGACGACACGGGATGGCTCTGAAAAATGGATTTGGGAACGCAGCCGCCTGATAAAAAAAACGGCGGACGGTTCGCCAAGCATCATAGAAGGTTACTATGCCGATGTCACAGAGCGCAGACAATTAGAAGCCGCCGAGCTTGCCAGCCGCGCCAAGAGCGAATTTTTGGCGATTATGAGCCACGAGATAAGAACGCCCATGAACTCTATCATGGGATTTGCGGAGCTTGCGCTCGACAAAACCGCCGAATCCCAAACCAAAGATTACTTGACCAAGATCACCGACAGCGCGGGTTGGCTTTTGAACATCATTAACGATATTTTGGATATTTCAAAAATAGAATCAGGCAAAATGGAACTGGAGCATGTTCCGTTTGCCCTGACGGATGTACTTACGCGCTGCCAGTCCGTGATACTTCCGGCTGTCAAGGAAAAAGACCTTGACTTGAGGATTTATGTAGAACCTACACACGGAAAGAAGTTGATAGGAGATCCGATACGGCTCTATCAAGTGCTTATGAATCTTCTCTCCAACGCCGTTAAATTCACTACGTCGGGAACGATACGCTTCTCCGCTTCCGTCAGAACGCTTCCCGAAGCTCACCCGCCGCAGCCCGGAGACGGTGATAATTTCATCACTGTATATTTTGAGGTTCAAGACAGCGGCATTGGCATAACCCCCGATCAAATCAGCAAGATTTTCGACCCCTTTACCCAAGCGGACATCAGCACTACCCGCAATTACGGAGGCACGGGACTGGGGCTTACTATAGTAAAGAGCATGGTAGAACTCATGGGCGGGGAGCTGAAGGTGGAAAGTTCTCCGGGGCATGGCAGCTCGTTCAATTTCTGCCTTACTTTCGAGACAACCGGGTCTATTGAAACTGAATACGAAACCGATGATTTTGACATCTCCGTCAAACCGCGTTTTGACGGTCTGGTTTTGATCTGTGACGACAATCCTATGAACCGCGAGGTCGTGTGCGAGCATCTTGACCGCGTGGGGCTTAGGTCAGTTACAGCCGAAAACGGGCAAATCGGCTTGGATATGGTTAAAGAACGCATGGAGAAAGGCGAAAAGCCCTTTGATTTGATTTTAATGGACATTTTTATGCCGGTCATGGACGGAGTTGAGGCCGCGTCAAAGATAACAAAGCTCAATACGGGAACGCCTGTTGTGGCTATGACGGCCAATGTTATGGCCAGCGAGCTGGAAAAATACAGAAATAACGGGATGCCCGATTGTTTGAGCAAGCCGTTTACAACCAAAGAGCTGTGGCGTATGCTCCGCTCTTATCTAAAAACAATATAAGGCAACCTCCAAAAACCCTATCACGGCAATCTCCCGGCGATTTTTTAGCCATACTTCGTTAAATTTCCTTGAAATGAAGCAATCATTCCTGCGAAAATTTGCCTCGTATAGCAAAAAAATCACTCGGTATCTTGCGCGCTCAGGGTTTTCGGAGGTTGCCTAAGAGCCTATCCTCCAGGCCAGATTGGCAGGGTCATATCGGGATTCCAGCCATCGGTGTCTTGCATCCGCCAGACCAACACTTTGTAGTCATCCCCTATTATGGCTATCTTCGCGAAAAGCTCTTTTCTGTCGGACACTGCGCAGGCAAACTCGGCGACATGAGAGCGCGTGGACTCGTCCCGGCTTAAATTTATTTTCACTCCAAACAAACTATCGGGAATATTTTCCGCTCTTGAGATACTCTCCGCGATACTTATCGCCAGAGCATCCGCCTTATAATATCCCAAAATCAGCTCCGCTTCGGCATTTGCCAAAGCCATGTCGTTTTCAGCGGAGCTATAGGATATGAACGCAAAAAGAGCTAAGCAAAGAACCGCCAATATCAAAACAAGTGATGTACTGCCAATGCCTATCCCGCTTTTATCCACTATCTTGCCGCCCCCTTTCAATTCATAATGCCAAATTTTACCAAAATCATAAGTCTTCCGCTTCTATTCTTTCGCTGTCAAAAAGGCAACTTCCGAGAATCCTGGACGAGCAAGATAAAAATTGCCGTTAGATTGCCGTGATAGGGTTTTCGAGGGTTGCCTCAATCATTCCTCCCCGAACCACTGCGTCATCCCTGCGCAGACGGTTCGGACGCTCCGCATCCATGCTCCGCTCTCGGAATGGATTTTATGACCGCTTTTTTGTGAGTTACATTTACAGTAAAGGCGATTATCACATCCCCTGTGACTCTTTGCACGGAAAGTTCGCATAAAAGCGGGTTTGCAATATCTTCCGCAACCGTCAAGCGCATCAGATATTCCGCCGACTGCTCTATACATACCTGCCAGTCTGTATCGTAGTAGACGACCGCGTCCTGCAAGCTGTATGCGTGTCCGCCCAACGCGAGAGCCGCATCGCTTGGGTTTTTGAAATATTTGAATGTTTCCGCGCCGTTTCTCGCCGCCGCGAGCGCGGCGCTGATATCCTTTGCGTCGTTTGCCTTAAAATAGGACTCGGCAAAAACCCCGGCACATACAGCGGCGCAAACAGCGAACACAATTACAGCGACTACCTGCTCTATCAAAAAAAGCGAAGCCCTTGTACGCAGCTTGATCATCTCGTCATTCCCCCCTTATTTGCGGCTGTCAAAACGTATCACTCACCCGTGTTTAGATATATTAAAGAGCTGTCAGTGCCTGTTGACACTTTTATAAGCCCGTCTTCTAACTGTTCAAATCGGAGTGAATCGCTTTTGAGAATTGGGACACCGTCTCCGGGCCGCATTTCATATCCCGGCTCAAAAAACAATTCGTAAACAGAGCCGTCATAGTGGTAAATCGCTGTGCGGCCCCGCACCTGCGCGTCCGCCTCGTCAATAAAAAGGGCGCTTAGACCGTTAAAATCCCCGATATGCACCTTAGCGGCTTCGTCTCCCATTTTGATTTTTGTCCAGATATATGAAAACAACAGGCGTTCTTCAAGCCCTTGCTCGCAAACCTGTGTTATGTTCCGATACGTTCCGACACCCAAAGCGAGCGCCGAAAACGCCGATATGATAAAGACAGATAATAAAATCAATACGGCAATTGTGCCGGGTTTCTTTGTTGTTTTCATTTTAGTTCCTCTACGGTTATGTCGGGCATTATGTTTGGCGCGATAATTCTATAGAACACGGCGTATCTTGAGCGGTCTATGCGTATCCCGTAATTATCTTCAATGACCTTGATACTCTCGGGATAACTCCCTTCGATCGCGTAATGTCTTATAACGGACGTATTGATGCTCTCTTGGAGCAAAATGCGTCCCTCGGCTCTGCTTGAAACCTCGATGTGCCTCAAAGCGAAAAAAATAAGCATTGCAAACGCAAGGATGAATAAAATAATAGGCAAGCCGCCGCGTAAAGCATCCGCAAAACTGTTTTTAAAAACCTTCACATTCATAAAAACCCTCTTTTACCCCTCTTATCCGCCTATAGAACTCATAATACCCATGAGCGGCGCCATAACCGAGAGCAAAATAACGCCGACCATAACAGAAATAGTAATAACAAGCGCGGGTTCTATCCTCCCGACAATACTATTTATTTTATCTATCAAATACCGCTCTTTTCTGTCCGCGATTTGAGCGAGCGTAGAGTCGGTCATACCACCGCGCGCGCCAAAACTCAAAAGCTGCGCCTCTTTTGCGGAGAGTATCCCGCACTCGCGCATTGCCGCCGCGAGCTGTGCGCCTTCTTGTATCAGCTCGGCACATTTTTTGTTTCTCTTGTCCAATGCCGGTGTACCGCCGCTGACCGCGGAGGCAAGCGCCATCGCGTCTTTGGTTTTGATGCCGCTTTCCAAGGATATAACCATTACTGACATAAAATGATACGATGCCAAATCCGTGAGCAAGCCGCGCCCTGTGGACATTTTTTTTATCACACCGAGCGCCCTTGCCCGTATTTTCGGGAAAATCCATAAAATCGCGGTGATAATCAAAATGACGGCAAAAACGGCGGCGATAACAGCGGAAGCACCGGAAAGCCACTGACCAAAGCGCATGAATGTAGAGGCAAGCGACGACATTCGCTCTCCGTGACTGCCGAATACGCCGCTGAATATCGGCAAGACTTGAGTAATCAGAATAACCACAATCCCCACCATTATAGCAAGCAAAATAAACGGGAAAAATACGGCGTTTTTTACAGTAACCGTCAACCTATCAAGCCTGTTATAATATTCTCCCAATGATTTGAGCACCTCTATAACGCGTCCTGTTTTCTCACCCGCGGCCACTACCCCGACCATATGTTCCGGAAAGTAGCCCGAATCATGCAGCGCCGATGAAAGCGGGGCTTTTTTTTCAAGCTGCGCAAGCAGGCTTTGAAGAACAATTTTTCCGTTCTTGTCCGCTTCGTTTAATAGCTCGCGCACTCCGTCCACCGGCGGTATACCCGCTTGGACGATCAGTGTCATCTCCATGCAAAATGCGGACAGATACGCGGATGTCAGTTTACTTTTCACAAATACTGCCTCCTTTGGCGATTTTAACAAAATCATAAGTATCGCGTTTTTGCAAGCGGTGAGTTACATATTACATGGAACTCAATATGGTTCTTAGCTTGACCAGCGCCTCGGAGGCGGCTTTGAAATTAAAGTCGTCTATCAGCAGTAAAAGCTCGGATGCCTCGGGGATCGCGCGCAGACCTTCCGCCATGTCGAGGCAGTTTGGGTCAATGTTTTCGAGCATCAGCTCAAGCTTGTCGAGCAGTTCCATAACTTCTTTTTTGTCATACGTACCCTGTTCTTTTGATTCTTCGAGGCTCTCAGACCAGAGCCTAAGCTCTCTTAGAGCCTGCTCTAACTCGTTTTTGAAATTATTCATACACTCTTCCGAAGCGGTATTGCCGTCATTAAATATATGCTCAAGCTCGGCGGCCAGCTCCCGCAGCTTATTTTGGCCTATCATTGCCGCGTTTGTTTTCATGTTATGAGCCAGCCTGTGGGCAAGCGCGAAGTCTTGCTGCGCGATTGCGGAGCTGATTTCGGCATATCTGTTACTATTTCTTTTGAGAAAATCAAGTTTTATCTTATGCGTCAGTTTCTCATCATCATCAAAGCCGTCGTCTTTTTCCGTGCCTTGGGTTTGCTCAAGATATTTTGTCAGTATATACCACAGCTCCTGAGAGGTGAAAGGCTTGCTCAAGCAATCTGGCATCCCGTTGTTTCTGTATTTTTCCAGCTCGCTGGCCATCACGTTTGCCGTCATCGCTACGATAGGCGTTTTTGTATCGAGCCTTGTTATCTTTGACGCGGCTTCAATTCCATCCATAATCGGCATAAAAATATCCATGAAAATCAAATCAAATGGTTTTTCGCCTTTTTCCATGCGTTCTTTAACCATATCTAAGCCTATTTGCCCGTTTTCGGCGATTTGAACTTGCAGCCCCACGCGGTCAAGATGGATACCGATAACCTCTTGATTCATTGGATTGTCGTCGCAAACAAGAATCAGGCCGTCAAAATGCGGCTTTTCGATTCTGTTGAACACAGCATCATTTGAAACGCTGTCGGGAATCTCCGCCGTCTCAAAAGTAATTTCAAAACCAAATGTACTGCCCTCTCCCGGCGAGCTTTCCACTTTTAGCTTGCCGCCCATCAGCTCAATCAGATTTTTTGTAATCGCAAGCCCGAGTCCTGTCCCGCCATAATTGCGGGTCGTGCTGGAATCCGCTTGAACAAAAGGCTTGAATATCCTGCTGATTTGCTCCGCGTCCATACCGATACCGCTGTCTTTGACTTCAAAATATACAGTGATGCTCTCCTCTTCCAATTTCATTACCCGCGACGTAAGCTCGATTGTTCCGGCTTTTGTGAATTTCACCGCGTTTGACAGCAAGTTGATAAGAGATTGATAGAGTTTGACAGAATCGCCCACCGGCATTTTATTGGATATCTGGTCAACATTCACACTAAATTCAAGGCCCTTTTCGTTAATATTCGGGAGGATGACAGACTGGCAGCGCATAAGGACGTTATTTAAGTCAAAAGGCTCATGTTCCATATCCATTTTTCCTGATTCAATTTTGGAAATGTCCAGAATATCGTTCAAAATAGAAAGCAGCCATTTCGTACTTTCTGTAATATTGCGTAAGTAGTTTTTTATTTTGCTCATATCGGACGAGGCTCCGGCAAGCTCCGCAAAACCCATGATCGAGTTCATGGGCGTTCTTATCTCGTGGCTCATCACCGCCAGAAACTCTGATTTAGCGCGGCTGGCAAGCTCGGCATCAATAATTGACCTATGCAAAGGCCGTATAAGCCGTACTATAAAAAAGTTGAAAATGACGAAAATAGACGCGATCACTATTATTATTATTACAAACAGCATGGTCAGCGGGGTTTCGTAATCTTTTATGCTGTCCGGTATAAACGCTGCCGAATACCATTCAAGCAATGGTATCGTGCCTATCGCGATTCTGCCGATCTGGGTGTCTATGGTTCGCACTTCACCGGGGTTCATGCTTTTTGCCAACGCGATAATGCCGCTGCCCGAAGAGCCTAATTCTTCTTCAATATCTATCTTCTCGACTACGAGCGTTTCATCTTTCGCGCCGGTTATTTCACCGGTCGCGTTGAAAAAGTAAATGCTTAGTCTTTCGTCATAATCGGAGAGGAGAAACTCGAGATATTGCGATATATCTATGCCCGACCCTACCATTCCGACCGCGTTTCCCAAGTTATCAAAGACAGGCGCGTTGATCCACAGGTTTATTATTTCCAAATCAGGATTGAAGTTGATATTAAAATTATAGTCTTCCGTGTCGTATATGGTCATATTATACCAATAATTGTCGGGCAAATCAGGGTCGAGGTAGTACGGCTCGCTATCCGTGAAATGAAACATTTTGTCGGACTCTTTTACCCAAAACGCCGTGCCGGACGAAAACGCTCTGCTATAGGACGCCAATTCTTCAATTGCCATCGCTTCCATCTCGGCATCACCCGGGTTGGCGAAGTATCGGGAAATCAATGGGGAGTTTGCCATTTTCAGCGCGATTACAATCTCGTTGTTTAGAGCGGTTTCAAGACGTATTCGCTCATTTCCGAGCAGTTGATAGAGTGTGTGCCCTTTGCCGGTTCTAATGATTTGCTGCATGGAGAATATAAAGACCGAGATTCCGACGATAAGGACTGTAAGGAAAAATATTAAGGAAAAAATCACGAACTTTCTTATCTGAGGTACCCTATCTCTCTTTGTCTCATCTGATACTTTCTTTACGTCCATAAAATAACCCCCTTTGATCTGTAAATGAAATCGCTAAAACCTGTCATGCGCTAATAGTGGAACTTTGCTATGTAGGTCGTGTCTTCCGCAAAATAGCCCGCGTCGCCGCCGCTCTGAATCCTGCCTGATGTGAAAGTCGGGTCCATAAGTTTCCAGTTGTGTCCGTCAAAGAATATGGCTCCGTCTATCCAGCCTTCTTCCTTTGAATATACGCTGATCCATGCGTGGTAATAGTCGTCTATATGCCCAAATACCATCTTGGTCGGGATGCCCAGTCCCCGAAGCATGGCGGTCATCACAGCGGCGTAGTCAAAACAAATTCCCTTTCCGCGCTCTAACACCGCGTCTAAGTCCGGCAAATAGCCAACTTCTATTTTGTCTACAATTTCCGTGTCATAGGTCAGGTGAGTCGTGGTATAGTCATATATTATGGAGATTATTTCCAATAAATCTTTCGCTCCGGCCGTAAGTTCGGCGGCAATCTGCAGAGCTTTTGTGTCGCTCGAGTAGTTTACAAACAGGTTTGGACGCAAAAAAGGCGCGAATTGGTCTTCCAAAACTACGTCTATCTGCGCCCTGAGGGCTACCTTGAGTTTCATGTCTTCCATCTGCTCACAAACTGTTATCGTATATTCGCCGTCGCCTTCCGTAAAGGTGAACGGCGTATATACTTCACTGTCCAGCCAGTAGAAATATTGCTCGCCGCTCGGCCCGTCAATAAGGGCGACCGGCGCGTTGCCGGAATGTTGATTGTGCTTGACCATCACATACCCTTCCGATGAGTTGGAAAAGTCTATGATTGCCTTGTCGTTTTCTTCGGTTGCTTCGCCCGGCGCGGATAGGAGCGGGACGTATATCTCACGGGGGGGCATGGCAGGCGGAGGGGCAGTCTGCACGAGGTCAGCGCCGGCGTCCGCGTCAATCCGGCATCCCGCGAGAATGACTGCGTTCGCGGCAACGAGCAGCATCGCTAAAACTGCGCGTCCGGCTTTAAATCGAATTGATTTTGCCATAAGATACCCCCTCTCATATGAGGTAGTATGTAGTATATCATGTTTTAAAATTTTTGTGTAATTTTTTGGCAAATTTGCCAATATTTTTCAATTTTTTATTAAATTTGAGAGGTTGCCGCTTTGTCAGCGCGGACTTGCGCAAAAAGCCGCTCTAAAGCTCATTTCAGCGGCTTGCAAACTCGCTCTGCTCAAACAGTGCAAGCCTTTTTCTGAAATTTCGCTAAGAACGGCTAATTTGCTCCACTATGCGCTGACAGAGCGGCAACTTCTCAAATTTTCAACATTGACAAACGATAAAAAAATGTTTATTATGGATATGCATCGGTTTGCCTGTTCTAAGAGGCAGACAAAAGGAGGGATTGCGTGAAATTGCGGGATTATCTGGAACAGGCAGTCGCTTCAAAAGCCTCGGATGTTTTCATTGGGGTGGATTGCAAGGTTTCCTTCAATATCAACGGAATCATCGTCCCACAGGGAGAAAGCGAATCCGGCCCTGACGATATAGATAAGATGATGACCGACTTATACGAAATCGCGGGCAGACCCATGAAGCGTTTTCTGGAAACAGGCGACGACGACTTTTCTATGCATGTCAAAGGGGTGGCTCGTTTTCGGGTGAATACTTTCAGGCAGCGCGGCACAATGGCGGCGGTCATAAGAGTAATATCTTTTATCATCCCCGATTACGCAAATCTGCGAATCCCCGACGAAATCATGGGAATCGCATCCGAGAGAAACGGTCTTGTGTTGGTCACGGGGCCTGCCGGAAGCGGAAAGACCACCACTCTCGCCTGCATAATTGAAAGAATAAATCAATCCCGCAACTGCCATATCATTACTTTGGAAGACCCGATCGAATACCTTCATAAGAATGATAAAAGCATCATTAACCAGCGTGAAGTCTCCAGCGACACCGGTTCTTATATCGCGGGCCTGCGAGCCAGCCTGCGTCAGGCTCCCGATATTATCCTGCTCGGCGAGATGCGCGACCTTGAAACGATAAGCACGGCGATGACTGCCGCCGAGACAGGCCACCTTGTACTTTCAACATTGCACACATCCGGCGCAGTGAACACGCTCGACCGCATCATAGACGTTTTCCCGCCCAGTCAGCAGCAGCAAATACGGGTGCAGCTTGCGATGGTACTCAAAACTGTGGTGTCACAGATTCTGCTGCCCGACACTTACGGGGGGCTGGTGCCCGCGTTTGAAATCATGCACGTAAACAACGCTATTCGGACTTATATCCGCGAAGGAAAAACACATCAGATAAACACTGTTTTGGAAACATCTACAAGTCAGGGTATGATCAGCATGGAAGCCTCTGTCGCAAACCTTCTCAAAGAGGGCCATATCACAAGAAAAACTGTAATAGATTATGGAATGATTAAATATAAAGATGATTAGTAATTACATTGCCGGAAAGATGGAGGATTTGCGATGAGTAAGAAATACAGCGTATTGATTGTGGACGACGAGCCCTCAAATATCGGAGTGCTTTCGAGTATGCTGAGGTCTGATTATAAGCTGCTTGCGGCTACAAACGGATCGGATGCTATTGAAGCCGCGGAAAAACACTCTCCCGACATTATCTTGCTCGACGTAGTAATGCCGGAAATGGACGGTTACGCCGTCATAGAGGTTCTCAAAAGCTCCGCGAAAACAAAAAACATACCGGTCGTTTTTTTGACCGCGAAAGCCGACCCCGAAAATGAGCGCAGAGGTTTGGAATTGGGCGCGGAAGACTATATATTCAAACCGTTTTCAAAGAGTATTCTATTAAAACGCCTGAAAATGCATTTGCGTTTAGACGGATTGTCTTGAGGTATACGTAAAAACAGTATATGCCGTGTTGAAGGTGAAAAGCATGGAAAAGAAAAACAGTATTCTCATAGTAGATGATGAGGTCGCGAACATTAAGTTATTATCGAATATCTTAACCTCTGACTACAATCTTTTTGCGGTCACAAACGGCTCTGATGCCATTGAAGCGGCAAAAAAACACTCTCCCGACATTATTTTGCTCGATGTGATCATGCCCGATATGGACGGATTTTCCGTCATGGATGCTTTGAAAGATCACGAAGAAACTAAAGATATACCCGTGATAATCATCTCGGGGCTTGGCGGCTCTCCCGACGAGGATAAAGGTCTGTCACGCGGTGCGGTAGACTATATATCAAAGCCGTTTTCCCCCATAGCTATCAAGTGCAGGGTTTCTAATCAGGCATTGTTTATTAACATGAAACGGGAATTGGAAGCCTTGAAGAAAGGGACAGGCAAATGAATGAACCGGATATGAAAAGCCAAGGTTATTTGCTACTCGTCGAGGACGACCCCGCGATACAGGCGCGAAACAAGGCTCTGCTTGACGAGAAGCAGCATCCTCTGCGGCAAGCGCTTACTCTGGCGGCGGCTTCGTCTATCATAGCCGCCGAGGGGATGCCCCGCGCCATAATCTTAGACGTCATGCTGCCTGACGGGAACGGGTTTGATTTTCTTTTAAAATTGCGCGAGACCTCAAATGTGCCCGTTTTGATGCTGACCGCCGAGGACACGCAAGAGGATATACTCAGAGGTCTGACCGCCGGCGGCGACTATTACCTGACCAAGCCTTGCCCTCCCGCAATATTTTTGAGCCATGTCGAGGCGCTCTTGCGCCGCAGCGCGTTATTGCCCGAAATTGTTGTTTTAGGCCCAATCAAATGTGAACCTTCGTCCGGTAAAGCATTCGTCAATAACGAGGAAATTGTGCTGTCTCAAAAGGAGTTTGCTCTGCTTTTGCAGTTTGTCTCGCATCCCGGCAAAATCTTGCTCGCGACCGATCTTTACAAAAAAGTGTGGGGGCAGGAAATGTTTCCCGAAGAGTATTCGCTGAGCAGCGCGATATATCGGCTGAGGAAAAAACTTTCGGACTCGGGATATACAATAACCTCGGAGTACAAAGAGGGATACATCTTGGAGCAGGGGTAAAAGACAGGGTTTTTGGAGGCCGCCTCAATGAAAACGAGAATTATAGTATCCGCAATACTGCTGCCGCTGTTTTTTGCGGTTTTATTTTGGCTTCCTCCCATTGTCCTCACAGCGCTCATTTCCGTCATCTGCGCAATAGCCGCATGGGAGTTTACAAAAGCCGTAAGCAATTTTTGCGACAGCGGTGTCAGCACCGTCGGCGGCGAGCGCACCGTCGGCACAAACAACCTCGAAAAAGGCTATGTTACTTTGCGCCCCGCGTTTTACGCAATCATTGTCGCGGCACTGATGCCGTTTGTCGTTTTTCTGAGCGGCTCTGTGGGAATCATCGCGTTTATGACTTCTTCATCGGATATATCGCAATACGACCCGTACAATTCCCTTAGCGTTCAGACATTTATCTCTTTGATACTCGTTGTCACTTTTATACTTATTTGTCTTTTGGTTATAGATTTTTTGCTAAATTTCCGCTCCTGCCGCCGTATTCGCCTTTTGCAGTTCCTGACAGCTCCGATAGCCGGGCTCGTTATACCGCTCATGCTATCGGCTTTGGTTGCTTTGAAGATGATGCCGTCGTCGGGTCATTTGCTCGTGCTGCTTCCGATAGTCGTGACATTTCTCACCGACTCGGGCGCGTATTTTACGGGGGTTGCAATAGGCAAAAAGAAAGCATTTCCAACTATCAGCCCGAATAAAACGGTTGAGGGCTGTGTCGGCGGCATTGTTGCGGGTATTGCGGGCATACTCATATACGGCCTTGTCCTTGATCTCACAACACCGCTGGTTATCGCCTATCTTCCGCTCACTGTCTTGGGGCTTGCCGGGGCTTTTGTCACCGAGGCGGGCGACCTTGTGTTTTCGTACATCAAGCGCAAATGCGGCATAAAGGACTATGGCAGCCTCATTCCGGGTCACGGAGGCGTCCTCGACCGTTTTGACAGCATGGCCTTTACCGCTCCGTCAATGTTTTTGCTCGCGACGCTGCTACCGGTAATTACGCGGTCATAAAATCATTCCTCCCCGAACCACTGCGTCATCCGTGCGCAGACGGTTCGGACGCTCCGCATCCATGCTCCGCTCTCGGAATGAATTTTATGACCCCTTCTTACTCAAACAAGGCGGTTGAAAGGTATCTTTCCCCCGTATCGGGCAATATGACCACTATGGTTTTTCCCTCGTTTTCCGGCCGCTTTGCAAGCTGTGCCGCCGCCCAAAGCGCCGCTCCCGAAGAGATACCCACAAGCAGGCCATCCGCTTTGGCGATTTGCCGCCCCGCGGCAAAGGCGTCTTCGTTTTTTACCGTAATGATTTCATCATAGATGTTCGTATTTAAAACCTCGGGGACAAATCCCGCGCCGATGCCCTGAATCTTATGCGGGCCTGCTTTCCCCTGTGAAAGCATCGGGGAGTCTTCGGGTTCTACCGCCGCTATTTTTATGCCCGCTTTTTTTGATTTCAAAAACGCACCCGCGCCGGTAATCGTACCTCCGGTTCCGATGCCGGACACCAAGATATCAATTTCACCTCCGGTATCTTCCCAAATTTCAGGTCCCGTCGTCTCTTTATGCACCTTTGGGTTTGCCGGGTTTTCAAATTGTCCCGGAATAAACGCGCCCGGCGTTTGCTGTGCAAGCTCCTGTGCCTTGGCGATTGCGCCTTTCATGCCCTTTGCGCCCTCTGTAAGGACGATTTCGGCTCCGTAAGCGGCGAGCAGCATACGCCGTTCCACGCTCATTGTTTCGGGCATGGTGAGGATTATTTTGTACCCCTTTGCCGCGGCCACCGCCGCAAGCCCGATGCCTGTGTTTCCGCTGGTGGGCTCAATGATGACAGAGCCGGGCGAGAGCTTGCCGCTTTTTTCCGCGTCGCTTATCATCGCCCACGCGATACGGTCCTTGACGCTCCCTGCCGGATTATAATATTCCAGCTTTCCTATCAGTCTGGCTTTGATATTTTCTTTTTTTGCGTAGCCTTTTAGCTCTATCAAAGGGGTTTTGCCGATAAGCTCTGTTATGCTGCCTGCGATTTTTGACATTTTGATTACCTCCCGAATTATAATTCATAATTTGGCAACCTCCAAAAACCCTATCACGCCAATCTACCAGCGATTTTTTCACCATACTTCGTTAAATTTCCTTGAAATAAAGCAATTATTCCTGCGTAAATTTGCCTTGTATGGCAAAAAAATCACTTGATATCTTGCTCGTTCAGGGTTTTTGGAGGTTGCCATTTGGCACTGCTTATAACTGCGTTGCGTATAGTTTGCATATATGAATAATAGGCATTATAATTTGCCGATTCTTATTTGTCAACCATAAAATGAAAGGCTGTGTGAAAAATGAAGGGCTGTGTGAAACAGATGACGGCATGGTGCGGGTGTCGCCGTCTGCGAATGGGCGTGTCGCGTTATTCGGCGGTGTCCGAAAGCTGCGTTGCCAAATACCGCTCTCCCGAATCGGGCAGCATGACCACAATCGTTTTTCCTTCACTTTCGGCTTTTGCCGCAACCTGCAATGCCGCCCACACCGCCGCCCCTGACGATATACCGCACAGTACACCTTCTTCGCGCCCCAATCTCTTTGCTGTATCAAAGGCGTCCTCGTTGGTGACGCGGATGATTTCGTCAATCACCGATCGGTTCAGGATTTTTGGCACAAAACCCGCGCCGATACCCTGTATGCGGTGAGGCCCCGCCTTGCCGCCCGAAAGCACCGGGGATGCGTCCGGCTCAACGGCAATGATTTTTACCGATGGCTTGCGCTCTTTTAAGATTTCGCCCACACCGGTTATCGTGCCGCCCGTGCCGACTCCCGCAACAAAAACATCAACTTCGCCGCCTGTATCGTTCCAGATTTCTTCCGCCGTCGTAACACGATGCACTTGCGGGTTTGCGGGGTTTTCAAATTGCAAAGGCATAAAACCGTCGGGTATTCCCGCCAAAACCTCCCGCGCTTTTCTTATCGCGCCGGACATGCCCTCGCTGCCCGGGGTGAGGATCAGCTCCGCCCCCAGCATTTTCACTAACTTGCGCCGTTCGATTGACATGGTCTCTGGCATGGTAAGAATCAGGCGATACCCCTGTGCCGCGCAGGCAAACGCAAGCCCAATGCCTGTATTTCCGCTGGTGGGCTCAATTACCGTGCCGCCGTCTCTCAGCCTGCCATCCTTACGCGCCGCTTCCAGCATTGCGGCGCCGATACGGCATTTGACGCTGCCCGCCGGATTAAAGGCTTCAAGTTTTCCGAGCAAAATACCCCCCATTCCCGACGAGACTTTCAAAAGCCGTACAAGCGGCGTCGCGCCGATGGCGTCGGTAATGCTTTCGTAGGTTTTTGACCGAAACATAACACTCATTTTATAACACTCACTTTCATAATCGTTATCTCTTGATACGCCGCCGACGGCGTTCTTATCATATATTACGAGTATTACGAGCCCGATTTTTCGCTATAAAAACCAACGCGCCGCCCTTTATATTGAATACTCGCTTTCATGGTCAATATCATATTTGAAAAGCGACATTATACGCGCTTTCAGCGCCAAAAGCTCCGGGTCGCTGCGTCTGCGCGGGCGCGATATATCAATCTCAAACCGATTGCGTACCTGACCCGGGTTTGGGGAAAACACCACGATTTCATCCGATAAATACAAGGCTTCATCCGTGTCGTGCGTGATTATTACAACGGTAATCCCCGTCTGCCCCCATAACCGCAGCAAATCGTCCTGCAAGCGTTCGCGGGTCAGCGCGTCTACCGCGGCAAACGGTTCGTCCATCAATATAATTTTCGGCTCAACAGACAGTGCGCGGGCAAGCGCCAATCTCTGCCGCATACCGCCCGAAAGCTGCGACGGATATTTTCTCAAAGAATCCGCGAGTCCGACTTTTTTCAGATATGCTACCGCTTTTTCCTCCCGAATCCGACGGGGGACGCCCCTGAGTTTTAGCGTAAAGGTGACGTTTTGCAATACCGTCATCCACGGGAATATGGCGTAATCTTGAAAGATTATGGCGACGTCGTGTTTTGGCTGGTTTTTCCACATACGGTTTGCCAAAGGCGATAAGAAGCTATATTTTTTCCGGTAAGCCTCCATTTCCTTTCGTGTAGACGGCAGCGGTTCAAGCACTTGCACCCCGTCAATGAATACGCTGCCTTCCGTCGGCGCTTGCAAGCCGCCGAGAATCTCCAAAAACGTAGACTTTCCGCAGCCGGACGGTCCGAGCAAGCTGACGATTTTTCCGTCCCCGATCGTCAGTGATACCGACAGCACTGCCGTAATTCCGTCAGCGGTACGGTCTTCATTTATTATAGAAAAAAATTTACTTACATTTCTTGCTTCAATCATTTTGCATTGACCCATATGTTCATTTTCAGCTCAACAAACTTTAAGATTTCTATCAAAAACCAGCCAATCACACCGAGCGTAACCATACATACCACCATCTGCGAAATTCTAAAATAATCCTTCGCTTCATTTAAAACATAGCCGATTCCCGTCCGTCCGCCATACATTTCCGCAATTGTCAGCATCACAAGACCCATCGCCACGCCGGTCTTAACGCTCATAATAATCGCTCCGAGCGAACTATAAAAATACACCCTCAAAATAAGCGTAAGCTCGCTTGCCCCAAAAATCCGCGCCGAGGCTAAGTAGCGCGGGTCGGTGTCTTTTACAGCCCCGTAAGTATTGAACAAGATCGGATAAAATGCCGCCAAGAAAATCAAAAATGTCTGCATTGGCAAGCCTACCCCAAAAATTATGACGGTGATTGGCACCCACGCGGGCGGCGGTATGGGCGCGAGCAATTGAAAGAGCGGCAAAACCCGTTTTCTAATTGATATATTCCACCCCATGAGCAGCCCGACCGGGATCGCCGCCGCGATTGCAAGCCCAAGCCCCAAGAAAAACTTGCCCATACTGTCGCCTATGTCAGATACAAAGCCCCGTTCGGCTATCATCGTCCAAAATGTTGCGGCGACTTCGCTCAGGGGCGGCACAAGCCTGTCGTTGACTATGCCAAGTCTTGGCAATAGCTCCCACAGTCCCAAAAGCGGAATCAGCACCGTGAGAAATTCCCGCGTAAAGAGGTTTTTCGCCACGCCTTTGAAAAAGCAGCCAAGTTCACGGATTATCACCCGTATAATGCCCCGCCTTTTGTTTTTCTTTTTCAGCAACACGGAAGCTCCCAACTCCAATCATCCCGTCTTGGGGCGAAATCATCTATCTCATTCGCCCCATTTTCATTTATACCATATTTATTTACACCATATTCATCCGCCCCGTAAGACGTGAAAATCAGTATAACAATCAACAGTGCCAACAATCCGAGCAATCGTTTGAGCATCCCGTTAGCTTTCAATCGCTTTGCTACCATGTTATACCCCGAAAAGCCTCGGCAAACATATCATCACCGGGGTTTTCTCTTATGTCGTCCATGTTGACAAGCTCATCTGCGAGCTTCTTCAAGCCTTCGACTTCAAGCGTTATTCCGAACAGCAGGCGATGATTGCCGTGTATTATCGCGTTCTCCGGCGCACCCGTGTATTTGGCGGCGATGGCCACAATATTTTCGGCGATCGGGTCACTTAATATAATCGTGTTGGCTTCGTCAATGGCTTTGATAAAGTCCACGAGCGCGTCGGCGTTATTTGCCAAAAAGCTGTCGCTCGCGTTTATCGTGCGGCATGGGATATTTGCCGAAACATCGTCAAATTTCCTGATATAGCCCGCAAGCTCCGCGATACTCGCTTGAGGTTCTTCAAGGATCGCTCCGTCCACCGCGCCCGCTTCAAGAGCCTGTATAGCCGGTCCTCCCGCCAAACGCTCTAAATTAAATTCCGCTCCGGCAGCTCTCGCGGCGACTGTCAGAGAAATAATCGCCTCACAGGTCGGCGATATGCCTGAGATGTTCTTGCCCTGCAAATCGGATAGCTCCTTTATGTCGGAATCCGCCGGAACAAGCAGTACGCTTGTGCAAGGCTTCTTGACCTGCGCGATGGTTTTGATTGGCGCGCCGCCCGCGATAGCGGCAATGGCCGTGGTCGGACAAGTCCAAAATACGTCCGCACTACCCGAAACTACTAAATCACGCGACATCGCGTTGTCGTCCGTCGCGACAATTTCTATGTCGAGATTGTACTTCTCGAACAGCCCGAGTTCTTTCGCGACATAAAGGTTGAGGTGATGGGTGGTTCTCGCATCGGCCACGATGATTTTTGTTGGCTCCGCTTCGTCCTCCGGCGCGTTTGAACATCCCGCGAGCAAGGTCAGCAGCAGGGCAAGGATAGCGATTGCCGCTATCAGATGTTTTCGTTGCTTGGTCATTTGTTTTTCTCCTTTTTCTTTTACATATAATACCTATGTGTATGCTATGTAATAAACTATATCACTGACTAACCCTGCCTGTCAAGCAGAAATTGAAAAAATTTTTTAGTTCTCTATTGCGAGCGTACACTGCGTGGAGCTTCAGACCTGCGTAAATAGACACTGTACAGCTCATAGCGGGGTCTTCGCAAACTCGCAGAGCGAATTTCATTCTCCAACCCGAACTTCGTTCGCAAAGCGACCTTTGTTCGCTTTGTCAATGAAATTCGCTCTACTCAAACAGTGCTCGACCTTATCCGCTATTTCGCCTACAGTCTCTAATTTACTCCGCTACGAAGCTCCCCGCAGCGCACACTCGCAATAGGCAAAAAGCAGCCTTTCGAGCACAAGGGGTGAAAGATGAGCTTGACAAGGGGGAGCTGCCTCATTATACTATACTAATCTCATATGTATTGTATGATAGCAAGCGAGGGAAGAGCCATGAAGCCTGAAACAGCCTGCATCCACGCCGTGAGGGACACATCTCATAACACCGGCGCGGTGGCTGTCCCAATCTATCAGTCCGCTACTTTTGCCCATCCCGGTTTCGGGCAAAGCACCGGGTATGATTATTCCCGGTCGCAAAACCCCACGGTCGAGCATACGGAAAAACTGCTTGCGGCATTGGAGGGCGGCGCGGGCGCGTCCGCTTACGCTACCGGGATGGCAGCCATCACTACGTTGATGGAATTGTTTGCGCCCGGCGACGAAATCATAGCCACCTGTGATTTGTATGGCGGCTCGATACGCCTTTTTAACAATATCTCCGCAAAAAACGGCATCACGGTACGCTATACCGACACGTCCGACCTATCCGCTGTTCAAAGCGCGATTGGAGACGCGACAAAGGCGGTCTTTATCGAAACCCCGACCAACCCCATGATGAAGCTGACGGATATTTCCGGGGTGAAAGATATTATAGGCAATCGGGATATACTGCTGATTGCGGATAACACTTTCCTGACGCCGTATTTTTTAAACCCAATCGCGCTCGGCGCGGACATCGTTGTTCACAGCGGCACAAAATATCTCGCCGGACACAATGACACACTGGCAGGCTTTCTTGTGGCAAAAACTGTTGAAATGGCGGAAAAGCTCCATTATTTGAAAAAGACCGTCGGCGCCGTACTCTCTCCCTTTGACGCTTTTTTGGTGACGCGAGGCATTAAAACCCTTGCAGTCCGCATGGAAAAAGCAAAAGCAAACGCGGAGGAAATTGCCGCGTGGCTCAAAACACAGCCGAAAGTCACGCAGGTTTATTATCCCGAAACGGGCGCGATGATAAGTTTCAAAATGGAAAGCGAAAAAGCCGCCCGGAGCGTTTTGGATAAAACAAGGCTTATCCTCTATGCCGAAAGCCTTGGCGGTGTCGAGACACTGATCACATATCCCGTGACCCAGACACATTCCGACGTGCCGCAGGCCGAGCGCGAGGCTCGCGGCATTGACGGGAGATTGCTCCGATTATCCGTCGGCATTGAAGCGGCTTCGGATATTATTGACGATTTGGATAGGGCTATGAGATGAAGCATGATTTTGACGCGGTGATCAGCCGTTACGGTACAGATTCGCTAAAATTTGATTTTATCCGCGACAGGGGCAAGCCCCCGGACATTTTGCCAATGTGGGTCGCCGACATGGATTTTCCCGCGCCGCCCGAAGTGCTTGAGGATATTCAAAAATCCGTCCTCCACGGTATATTCGGCTATACCGAACCGACGGACGGCTATTACAACGCGGTGTCAGACTGGTTTGCCTCACGCTTTGGCTATCGTGTGACCCGGCATGAAATCGTCAAAGCGCCCGGGGTAGTTTTCGCGCTGGCGCAAATTGTCCGGGCTTTTACCGCGCCGGGCGATGCAATAATGATACAAACTCCGGTTTATCACCCGTTTTATAGCCTCATCCGCGATAACGGCAGGGCTCTTGTGACCAATCCGCTGCGCTACGGCGGCGGAAAATATTTTATTGATTTTGAGGATTTTGAGCGAAAAATCGTGCAAAACAAAGTAAAGCTCTTTCTCCTGTGCAGCCCTCACAACCCGGTCGGCAGGGTTTGGACAAAAAGCGAGCTCGACGGGCTAAACCGCATTTGCTCAAAATATGGCGTCATCGTGGTATCGGACGAAATCCACTGCGATTTTGTGTGGGATGGTCATACGCACACCTGTTTTGGCCTGCTCGACGAAAACGCCGTCATTGCCACCGCGCCCAGCAAGACTTTTAACCTTGCGGGTTTGCAAGCGTCCAATATTTTTATCAAAAATGTAAAGCTGCGCGAGAAGCTAAGCGCCGAAATAAAACGAAGCGGTTATGATAATTTGAATACCCTCGGCCTTGCCGCCTGTAAAAGCGCGTACACGCACGGCGGGGCGTGGTTAGACGATTTGAGGGCGTATCTCATGGCAAACATACGGCTTGTGCAGGACTTTTTAGCACAGCGGCTTTCTAAAATCAAGCCCGTCCCGACCGAGGGCACTTATCTCATGTGGCTGGATTTTTCGGCCTACGGGCTTGGGCAAGCCGAGCTTGACCGCCGCATGACACAAGAGGCAAAGCTGTGGCTCAACAGCGGGACTATGTTTGGAGCGGACGGCGAGGGGTTTTTGCGTCTCAACGTCGCCTGTCCGCGTTCGGTATTGACCGACGCACTCGCCCGGCTGGAAAAGGCAGCTTTCCTCACCGGGTCTTGAACAAAAAGTTTATTTTTTCACAATATTTTGCAAAAATGCAAAGTTTTTATTGCATTTTTCCGTCATTTGTGATAGTTTATTGACCTCAAGGCCATAATCAAGGGCCGCAGCGACCATGATAGTACTGTAATACTTTCATGGCGAATGTAGGGATACTCTAACAGCCAACCGCCTACAGACACGGAAAATCCGCCGCTACAGCCATTATCAGTATACCTTTTCATCTCGGTATTTTCAAGCTGATTTTGTAACTTTCGCGGCAAGGCTTTTCGTAACAAACGCTGAATATACACATCAGCGCACATGTAGGTAGAGCCAACTTCGTTGGCTAACGTCTCCTGACGGAGACGCAGGCAATATATGCCCTTCTGCGTGTGTTTTCTTTATGGCCTTTAGTTGAAATAAACAAACAAAACAAGAAGAAACAAGAAAAGACAAGGAGAGGAAAACACATGAAAAGAAAATTATTAAGGCCCATCGCAATCGTACTCATGACCGCGCTCGCGCTGTCGCTTACCCTAAGCCCGCTGACGGCTGTCGCGGATGATGCAGTCTCGCTTCCGCCTTGGACGAGTAATCCGGGATTTGACTTAACTTTTGAGGAAGGCGTCAAAGGTTCAAGTGCTGTTTTTGTTTACAATCACAATGAATACGACGAAAGTGACGAAGAGACTTACACCTATAGAGAGTTTTATATCGTAAATGCGGCTAATGTTATAAAACTCGTATTGACATTTGGCAAAGATATAACCTCTGCAACTATCGGCGTGGCAAAAAATGTTAATACTGCTACCATCGGCGAAGATGAAGATAGTAATATACTTACCATTACGCTGAAAGATTTTGACAACAATTACACAAATCGGATGAGCCGCCTCCCGGTGGTGGTTGATGGGGAAACATATTACCTTGCTTTCTATAATTTTGCCGGAGTACATTATAACATTACAGGCAGCGGCTCTGTGACGCAAACGGAGGGCGCCGAAGCTCCGGCCACCAGAAGAAATGGCCAGCTCAGCGTTTTTGACGCTGAGCAAATAATTACAGTCACACCTCTTCCCGGCGGGTCAATCAAGTCCTTTACCGTAGAGGGCGAGGACAATTTTGAAGATTTAGCCATAGATGAAAATGGCGTTGGCACTGTTACGCTGCCTTACACCGGCGGTTCTCCAAATGCACTCTACTATGTTGCGGTGGAGTTTGTATCGCCGCCCGCGCCTCCGCCTTCCGCGCCGCCCGCGCCGTCAATGCCTTGGACAGACCCCGAACCGAACACGCCGGACTCTTTCCTCGCGTCACTGTATTTCGCGGCGCTGGGTCGTACTCCCGATGAGGGCGGGTTTGACGATTGGGCGGACGCGCTCGAAAGCGGCGCAATGACCGCCACCGACGTCGTATACGGTTTTGTGTTCAGCCCCGAAATGGTAACAAAGAACCTTAGCGATGAAGAATATGTCGTTATGCTCTACGCCGCGTTTTTCGCCCGCGACCCTGACGAGGGCGGCAAGGCGCATTGGCTCGGCCGGCTTGCTTCCGGCGCCACACGCTATGATGTATTTCTCGGCTTTGCAAACTCTGTGGAGTTTGACGTATTTTGCGACGCCCACGGCTTCGTGAGGGTGTAGGCGAGATTGCTTGTCACATTAGCCAAAAAAAAGAAAGCCCGGAGTCCGACAACTCCGGGCTTTCGCTTTTGGATGAACTCGAACTGATAGCGTTTGCGTAAGTGTACTATACCACACCTGAAAAAAGCTGTCAATATGTAATTTTCGTAAATGCACCCGCTTACTCCATCAGTCCTGATATTTTCGCTTTTGCAACCGCGTCTTTTGCGTTATGTACGCCCAACTGTTTATATAACAGCAGTACATGGGTTTTGACCGACCCGTGTTTTAGTCCGGTCTCGCCGGCAATTTCATTGTATGTCAATCCGCGTTCCAAAAAGCCGAGCATTTTACGGCGCATTGGCGATAATGCTATAGGTATTACATCCGGCTTATCAGTTTGATGACCGCAAATCCCCGCGCAAAGCCTGTCGGCAAACCGCGCCTCGCCGCCGCTTTTCTCGCTTCGCAAAGTTAAGAGTATCGGCAGTATATCCTCACCTTCATTCACAAACAGCTGCGTAAAATCGTAAGGCATGGCAAGTTTTACAGAGCGCGACATTTGCTCTGTAGATTCTTGTTTTTTGCCGTTTTTCCATAACGCGGCCGCCGTCAGAATACCACTTTCGATTTGGTCAAGCGGACGGTTGTATGAAACCGACAAAATTTGCAAACGCTTGCCGAAATCAACCGCTTGCGAAAATTCTTTTAGGGCAATATGAGAACGAAGCGTCGTAAAATGCTGGCAAATCAGATAAAACGGCAGATGTGACCCCTCAAATGCGTAAATATCAAGCCACTCACGCGCTGCGCTTAGCTCTCCTGTAAGTATGGAGCGTTTTGTCTGCAGGGCTTTGAGGTTTGTTTGCAAAAATTGCGCGTGTTCTTTTACAAAAGATTCCGTCCGCTCCATGATTTTCCCGGCATCAGCTTTCGCGCCCATAGCGTCCAAAACCGAACAAAGTATCATATGCGAACAAAAAACCGTTTCGGGAGACATATCTTCCCCGCATAATATGTGATAACCGTTAATGGCATGGCGCAAAGCCTCTAACAATTCGCCGCGCTCAAAAAGCAGCCCGGCATAAACGGCCTGTTCCTGAACAGCGTAATCTCTTCCGATAATCACGCCAAAAGCTGCTTTTATCATAGCAAAATCATCCGGCTTTAGTTCGTGGTATTCTGAAAAATCGCGCATTGAACGGTGATAAAACGGAAGATTTTGGGTAATCGAATTTATACGCGCGTTATTTCCCGATACGGCGGCTTTTGCCATAAGCGGCAGCATTTGCGTCACCCGTTTTACATATTCCCGAAACGTCATGCGGTAATCAATCCCGATTGAAAACCCGATCGTTTCGAGCAAGTCGGGCTGTTTTGCCGCGATTTCAGGCAGCTTCAAATAAAGCATATCCGCATAACGCGCAAACATTTCGGCATTTGCGCTGCTATGTGCCGCCGCCGCGCATTTTGAAATCAAAAGGGGGCTGTTTGCAATAAAATCATCAGGAAGGCTTAAAATATATCGGTTTGTAAAATTAGTGCGCGTTTCTATTGACATCGTGCCGGTTTGAAAACGATTGATTTCATTCATGCACAGCTCAATGCCGTTATGGTCGGCATTGGATATATAATGCCGCATACTCGCATAATAATCCCCTTGCTCATAATACCACTCGGCGGCAATATCATTCAGCCGCCGTATTTCCTCAAAGCCGAGAAGCTCTGAATGTTTCATCACAAAATCACGGAATATGTCATGAAAACGGTAAGTATCGCCCGCAATCTGTGAAAGAAAGACGTTTTTCTCTCTTATCAGCCGTTTTAAGAAAGCCGCGCCGCCTGACCCGCCGGTCAGCCGTTCGTATAACAGCGGAGTGACCTGCGACGGAACGCAAAGCGAAAGCAGCAGCTTTTGAAAATCTTTGTTCCACAAGCTCCACACTCTATTTTCAAAATACTGTGTCAACGCGTATGGCTTTTTTAAATCACCTTCTCCGGTCAAAATAGCGGAAACATATATTGCCCAGCCGCCCGTTGCCTTTAGCAAATCCGAAATTTGCTTTGAGGTCAAAGCACGGTCTTTTTCCGCGCAGAGCCACTCCACTTCTTCTGCCGAAAAGACTAAATCATCTTGCATCAAAATTTCAAATAATCCTGTTTGGAGCAACGCATCCGTCGGCTCACAGCGGCCGGCGATACATAAGCGGATATATTTCGGCAGGCGCGCGGCAATTATAGGAAGAAAACGGACAATGTCCGGGTTTTCGATGTTATGCACATCGTCGAGCAGCAAATAACAACGCTTGTGTTTATTTGGCAGCAAATTGACTGTTTTTAAAAAATCATTCGCAGAAACGGGCGCGTCCGCCAATCTTTTTTCTTTTCCGGTAACTTTCAAAAGCGCGTACGCGAGCCGTTTGTAAAAAACGACAGGGTCATTGTCGTCCGCCGTAAGATATAGCTTGACCGTCGCGCCATTCACATAAGAAAGCCATTGGTGGGCGGCAACGGTTTTGCCGTATCCTCCGGGCGCGGTAATAAAAATATGCGCTCTATTTTGAATCTTTTGCATTTTTTCAATCAGATTTGGGCGAAGAATTATTCCGCTTACAGACGCTGTATACATAATTTACCTCATTTACCTCGTCATCCGTGCTCAGACGATTTTATGACCGCTTTGCGGGGCTGTCAAAAAAGATTATATTATACCGGGTATAAAGTTGCAAGTGTTGCTTTGTAATATTTCGCCCAATTATAATTGACTATAAGTAGCTACATCAGTATTGCTTTTTATGTAATTTTTATATATAATGATCTTTAAGAGGTGAGGTTTCATCAAACGGTTGCTCAAAATAAAATTACGCGATAAAATCTTAATCATGGTGATTGCGATTTGCCTTTTCTCTATCATCAGCATTTCCTTGACAAGCTATGTGCAAAATCAAAGTTTGGCCGACTATTCGAGAGAAACGAATTATATATTAGGAAATAATGCCGTTTCCGGCGCGCAGGACGCGCTTTTGGATATGGCTCATGATTTTGTGCGAATTATTTTAAAAGAGCAGTCTTCAAGCTGCAACAATATGCTTGATTCGATAAAGTTTAATATACTTCTTTTGGAGGGTGTCGTCACAGACATTCTCAACAACCCCGAAGATTATCCCAACAGCCGCCCGATAATGAGGCCGTCGGAAGCTGTGGAGGGCATTTACTGCAATACATATTCCCTGCCGGGAACGGTTGCGATGACTCCCGAAATTGAGCGTGAGCTAAAACTTTTGAGCAATACGAGCCTGCTCATGCCTATACTCGCCGAGAACCCCAACATCATTGAGCTTTATGTCGGCTTGGAAAGCGGTTTGTTCTATAATTATACAACTTTCACGTTTGAAAATCCCGAATACGACGCCAGAACCAGACCGTGGTATATTGCCGCGAAAAATCAGCCTGATGAAGTGATTTTTACAGAGGTTTATGCGGACGCTTTCGGAACGGGAATGGTACTGACCGCGGCAAAAGCTATTTTTGATTCAAACGGCAATTTTATGGGCGTGGCGGCTCTTGACATACTTTTGGAAAATTTGAAAATCCTTGTCGAGCAAACCCAAGTGACCGAAACGGGCTATACGTTTATCATAAACGAGGCCGGTATGTATATCGTGCATCCCGATATGGGGTCGGACGGGGTAGAGCTTTTTTTGAGCGAATCTGATTTAAACGGGCAGGGCGGTCTGGCAGAGGGATACAGGCACATGATGAACGGCGAGGATGGATTTGTTTCCGACGAAATCAACGGCGACAGGATTTTCTTGGTGTTTAGCCCCATATCCGTAGCAAATTGGTCAATCGGAAGCATTATCCATGAAGAAGAGCTTCTTTATCTGTTAAAAACGCTGACAACCGAAATAGACGATTATTCTGCCGAGTCCGAGCAGAGAATTGAAGTTATGTCAAGCCGTACTTCGCGCATCATTCTTATTATTGTCGCTATTGTTGTGCTCTTGACGGTAATACTTGCAATAAGCGTCAGCAAAATCATATCAACCCCGATCGGAAAACTGACGCGCAGCATCTCTTTGATAAAAACAAATAAAAATGAAGTTGTTTATGGATTGCAGCGCTTTGACGAGATAGGCACTATCGCAAATGCCGTACAGGATATGAAGGACAGCTTGATTGACGCGCTTGAGAAAGTGCATTATGACGCGCTGACGGGCATTTATAACAGACGGTTTTTGGAAGAGAGCCTCTGCAGCATTGTTAATTTGTTGTCGCGCTGCGACGGAACTCTCAGCGTTATGATGATTGATGTGGACTTTTTCAAAAAATATAATGACACGTACGGGCATGATATGGGCGATGTCTGTCTGAAAAGTATTGCTCAGGCTTTTTTGCAATGTCTCGAACGGGCGGATGATTTTGTCGCCAGATACGGCGGCGAGGAATTTGCCGTGATTTTACCGAACACGGACGAAAACGGCGCAAAACTTGTCGCGCAAAAGCTGCTTGAAGCAGTCAGGCTCTTAAATATACCGCACAGTAAAAACAAGGCCGCAAGCTGCGTCACCGTTTCCATCGGTGTCACGACCGCCAAAGTCACCTATCCGCAAAACACGGGAGATTATATCAAACGCGCCGACGAAGCGCTGTATATCTCCAAACAGGATGGACGTAACAGATATACGTTTTCACCCTTTGGCGATGCATAGCAGTATATGAAATAAATCCGCAAAATTACGCAAATTAAGATTGATTAGAAAATGATGTAGCTTGCTTCACTGCCAACCGGGTGATATAATGGAGTACATACTGGGGGAGGTTAACGCATGACCATTGTGTATTCTAAGGATACAGCAAAGGCTTTGAGCCGCATGGACGCACCCACAAAGCAACGCATCAAGCAGGGCATACAGAATATACCGGGCGGCGATATAAAACCGCTGAAAGGTACGAAAGGAACAAACAGGCTGCGCATCGGGGACTGGCGTATATTGTTCTCGTATATGAAAGAGGACGAAGTGTTTATTAGGAACATTGGGTCGCGTGGCGATGTCTACAAAGGAGGTTAGTGTAATGTCTACAGTTACAATTGCGAAACTATATGAGCAGTTAGGCGAACGTGAACAGAGCATCATAGCTGAATTGATATGGCGACTTTTGCCTGACGACGTGGCAACACCCGCTGACCTTGCTGCAATAGCAAAATCGCAAGAGGAATATGACCGCGGAGAGTTCATAAGGCACGAGGACATCAACTGGATTTGACTAAGGGTAAGTTGAAACCCAAATGCCCGCTTAACCGACGGTGGCGTTACAATGCCTGATTTGCAGCGGTTATTTCGTCCAGCGCTTCAATCAAAGCGTCAATTTCCGTCTCGGTGTTCATGTGACCCGCTGAAACGCGCACCACACCGACCGGATATGTTCCGAGCACCTTGTGCGCTCCGGGTGCGCAAAGCAGTCCGCATCGCGTCATGATACCGTATTTTTCATCGAGACGCTCTGAGACAGCGGCATTGTCCGTCTCGGGAAAGTTCAAAGCGGCAACGGCGCATTTTTTTGTGAGGTTTGTTGTGCCGGCTATATGTATGAGCCGGCTGTGTTTTTCTTGCAGCTTGTTTTGCAAGCGTGAAATGAGGTTCATTTGGCGTGAGTAAATAGTATCAATGCCTATGCGCGTAATATAATCGAGCGAGGCGGAAAGCGCGGCGATACCCGGCAGATTTAATGACCCTGCTTCCAACTTATCGGGCAGCATATCGGGCATTTCTTCAAGATGGGAAAGGCTTCCTGTCCCGCCCGAGATGAGCGGGTTCATTTTGTCGGCAGTCTCCTGCGAGAGAACTAATCCGCCGAGTCCTTGCATGGCAAGCAAGCCCTTGTGCGCGGAAAACGCCAAAAGGTCAATACAGTCATCTTTGACCGAAATCGGTAAAACCCCGGCAGTCTGAGCGCTGTCTACAAGTAAAAGAGCGCCTTTTTTGCGGCAAATCTCCCCGACGGAGCGGACGGGCATAATCGTTCCGCAAACATTTGACGCATGGGTCATGATGACAAGTTTTGTATTCTCTGTTATCTTCTTTTCCATATCGTCAAGGTCGAGCGTTCCGTCCTTATCGCATCGCGCATAGCTTACATGTACGCCGCGGGCTCTAAGCTGCGCCAAGGGGCGTATTATCGAATTATGCTCCATTGGCGTTGTAACGACGAGGTCGCCCGGATTTAACAAGCCTTTTTGCGCGATATTGAGCGATGTTGTGAGCGAGGCGGTAAAAACAACCTGTTTACCGCTCTTAGCGCCGAAAAAACGCGCTATCTTTTGGCGCGTGTCAAAGATAAGCCGCGCCATATCGTAAGCGTCGCCATAGCTGCCGCGCCCCGCGTTGAAACAGCCTTGGTCGAGCAGATTTTTTATTGTGTCCGAAACGCCCGGGGCTTTCGGATATGATGTACTCGCGTTGTCAAAATAAATCATTTTTCCCGCCGATTTTTTTATTCGTCTTGCAGCTCCGGCTCAAAAAGAACCCAGTTTCTGTTCGGATTTTTTATTACGCTGCCCACGCCTCGTCAATTTGAATTGTAACAAAATTATTCCGCCCTGTCAAAGTTCGGCAATTTGACAAAGGCCGATACAGGGTTCGGAGACATTTTTCGCAAAATTCTGCTCAACCCTGCAAGAGCCGGGTGATGTATCTAACTCTTATGTTACAAATACTCGTGCTTGCTCGATATAATACGAGAAGTCAACCTTGTCAAAGTCCGTTGTATCAACAGGGATAACCTTACCACCTACGTTAAACGCGTCAAGGTCATTACAGTATCTGTCAAACACATCAAACGGAGTTTCGCAAAAATCCCTGTTTGCATCACCTCGCTCAGGTGTTTTTTCTCGTTCAACATACCGCTCATGTAAAATTCGGGTATCGCCTTTGAATTTAAATGTGAGGGACTGATAGCCGTATTTCTCGATCAACGCTTTTATCACTCCGGCTTCATCAACTTTTTTCATACCGGAAGGCACAAAATTTCCCTCAATAATAACTGGTAGTCCTGTTTCCATAAACCTTTCCGTCACATACATTATTGCATCAAATGTAACGGCAGAAAATTGACCGCCTTCTTCCCGATTTGTTATTTGTACGCTTGCGCATATCGCTATTTTGAAGGTATCCTTAATTAAATATGGAATAGTCAACTCTTTTGAAAGTCTGCGTGCAAAAGTAGATTTTCCTGAAGCGAGATACCCCTCTACTATGATTATCTTCCCGTTCATACAGCACCTCCTTATATATAATATCGCAACCTCGCGCCTAAACAGTCCCTGCGAAGTATCTATACTGTGCCAATATAACTTTTCGTAACAACAGGCATAATTAACTTTCCGTCAATAGCGTGTTTATTGAAGCTCGCTGTCATTTCAGCGATGTAGGAATGATAGTTTTCATCATTTGCTTTTAACGCGTATGAAGCAGAAAGGTTTCGTCCGATGAATCCGTCCAAGTCGCAAGGCTGGTCGTTTTGAAAGACTTTCTTTTCGCACTTATCGGCGAAAAAGTCATTGAAATCATCTTCACTTTCCGCGCCGCGCATACCACCGCTAAAACCTTTGAAATTCGGACAAAATTTTCTGTTAATGCTATCACCCTCTTTAACAGATTCCGCCTCAAAAACGCGACTGTTCCAAACAAGAATGACCTTACCACTGGGTTTGAGCACACGTCTGCACTCTGTTTTGAATTTCTCTCTGTCAAACCAGTGAAATGCCTGTGCTACAGTTATAAAATCAATGCTGTGAGTGTCAAGCGTTGTACTCTCGGCTGTTGCATTGACCGACACAAAATTATCATATCCTATCAAGTCCGATTCTGCAATTATCCGCATATCATCATTTGGTTCAACAGAAAAGACCTTGTTTCCCTTTTTGAGAAGCAGTTTTGTTAAAATACCCGTTCCTGAACCGATATCTGCAATAATACTATTTTTCCGAATACCGACTTCCGAATACAAGTAATTTATAAATTCCTGCGGATAAGGCGGGCGATATTTTGCATAGATGCTACCCATTCCATTAAATTTTGTTTCATTCATTCTGCTTACCTCTGATAATATAAATTCTTTTGCCTGTTTTTTGCTTTCCGCCGCTGCGGCAAGCGGGTCAAACACACCCCGTATTATACCTCAACCGCTCCCACTTCACCGCCGTGAAAGTATAACTCATAAATCTTATTTCCGCTCAAAAATATCTCCTCATATCCGGTGAACCAACTAAAATCGCCGTCAACTTTACATTTGTAAGTAAAATCCCCGCGTGAATACTCGCTCGGGCCTCTGTATGGGTTTTCTGCGGGAACGTGCGACAGAGCTTCTTTGAGAAAATCGCCCGAAAACCCGCTGCCGATTACCCTGCCGACATAGTTCATCGCCCAAAAAGGAGCATCATTTTCCCAAAGGGCTTCCTCACCCGCAAACTTATCTCCGCCCAACCAAGAATCAATGTATTTGAGCGAACCCTCGCTGTATTGTAAATCATGCGAATTGGGTCTTGATGAACCCGTTTCGTTTCCATTTCCCGCATATGTTGCTTTTTTTGCTCTGATAAGAAAATCAATGATGTTTTCTGCCATTGTTGTACCTCTTTCATTTTTATACATTTCCGCTCAGTCATTATACACTATCAAACACGACAACTGTGTGTCTTGTTTGAAAATATTTTTTACCCATCGCGAAAGTCGGTCATTTCGGCGAAGGCGATATATTTGACTTTCTGCATATCAGCAAGGCATGGTTGCTCATTCCCGCGCAAGATTCATATTTTACCATTTCATCGGCAAGCTCCATATAAATCTCAAACTTTTCATCGTCCATCTTGTCAACAACGCTCATGGTAACAAAGAAATCTGTACCCATATTACGTATTTTAGTCAAGCCGTGCCTGCTTGCGCTTTCGGTCATTTCTTCCGGCATAGAGAAATAAAAAACTCCGGGATTTAAGTCAGAAGTACCTTGCTTTAAAACATAACTATTTGTTTCTTTATTCGGATAATCGGAGCGCATTTCATCGTGTACGCAACCGCCCACATAAGCACCAATTTTATTTACATAAGCGAACGCCGCAATTCCGTTCGGTTTGCATATTCTCGCACATTCAGCGAAAGCGGCCTCCCTATCTTCCTTCGGCAAATGATACATCGGGCCAAGACACAAAATAACGTCAAAGCTGTCATTATCTATTCCAGAAAGATTCATGGCGTCGCCTTTTTGACACGATACGTTAGTTAATCTGTTTTCTTTGATTTTACTATTGAATATATCAAGGTGCGGCTGATATATATCAATACCGACATATTCTTTGCATTTATCGGCAAAATATATTCCGTAGTGACCTGTGCCGCAGCCTACTTCCAATACACGGCTGCCTCTTGTAATGAATTCACTCAAGGCTTTTTTCGTGTAATGAAATTCCAAGCTGTTTGAGCGTGAAGAAGTTGCCCTCTGGTCTTCTCCGCCTCTGCGTGTGTACTCATCGTAAAATGATAAAACTTTATCTGACATATAACCAATCCTTCTTCCTATTATACAAATAATACTCATAACGTCGAAAGGCTGTAATCACACGCATTATACTACACTATGAAACGCAATGAAATAGCATATTCGTATATGGTGGATACAAACCCGCGCAATCAAAAAGACTTCATAAATTGGCCTACCTTAGACACTATCAAAAGTATTCATGAAAAACTTGGGTTCCCTGATTCTCTTTACACAAAAATGCTGGATACTCGGGCACTTGACGGAAGGCAGTCCGATTCATACGGTGACATTGCAATTAGTTGGTCATACCACCCCAACAATGGACTCGTTATCATATATGAACTGAGTGCATGATGAAAAAAACTCAATTTTTTGAGTATCAGACGTTATCTAAGCCTGCTAGGAACAGGAGCCAAAGCTCCATCCAAGCAGGTTTCTTTATGCTTGCTCTCTATCAACATCCTCTACGCTGGGTCGCGCCAAGCCTACATAACTGTCCATATCGGGCAAATCAAGCGCCCTCGGATTTACGTCCAATAAGGGCAAAATAAAAACTCGCACACTGGCGCGAGTTTTTGTTATTTATCATTTTTCCCGCCGATTTTGTTTTATTCGTCTTGCGGCTCCGGCTTAAAAAGAACCCAGTTTTCCGCCATAAAGAGCCCAATGCCGTTACCGTGTTCGATATATGGCGTACCTGCCTGTACGCAATTTGACTGTCCGTTTTCGGTCGGCATTTCCGAAAGCGGTATACTTGATGTTACCATGCCGAGGTAATCGGCTTTATCAACCTCAATGTTCAAATTCCTTCCCTCCGGGTTTTCCGATATTCTGTACAAAATATCGTTTACCATAATAGCCGGAGGCATTGCGTTTGGGGCATTCGGCTCTGCGGTAAGCGGCGGTGATTGCGATGCGGCGGATTCGCTTCCGGCGCATCCCGAAAGCCCCAACAAACCCAGCATAGTTAAAAAGAAAATGAGCCGCAAATTATATTTTTTCATAACAGCACCTTGAAAAATGGTAAATGGTTAATATGTGTATGCATAAAGAGTCCATGTATAACCTGCGTCTGAATAAACGCCACCTTGACTAAGAGGTGAAGTTACTTGTGTATAGGCGTACCAAGGATTTTTTACCGTATAAATCATTATACCCCCTGCAGAAAAATAACCAACAATAATTACACCGTGATAGACCTTTCCTCCCCCTGCCGGATTTGGAGATTCCCAACTTCCCATTATTGGTCTGTAATCAGAAAGTAAATTCATCACAGTGGTTGGAGAGGGTGCACCACTAATATAAACCGCATTAGCATTAGTGTAATTAGAATTGGCGTAGTCAGGATAACTTTGCATAGAAGGGGTGGATGTTGCATTTGGGATATATCCTTGATTAACAAACGCTGTAGTCAAAGTGGCAGTGGTGTAGGTACTTGAAAAACGATAATTTAATACTGCCGCCCATGCCGCAATGCCACAATTTTGACCTGAACTTTGTAACACATGAGGCACTGGTAGGGTAAACTGATATCTTGTCACAGGAGCGTTTGGAGCTATATTTCCGCTTATTGATTCCAAGACGTCCTCAAATTTTGAGTTCGTAATCGTATCATAAAGCGGAATGGATAATAATAATTGATCAACATCAACTGCCGTAAGTCTCAAACTGCTTCTGTTAAAGAAAACATTTGCTTCTCTGCCATTTGATGAAAAAAGCATATCGTCATAACGTCCGATAAATAATTTTTCATCTGAACCGATATAATTATTTTTTACGGTGTTCAATTCATCGCCATATGCCTTCCCAAAAGTAAAGTTGTATTCTTCATTCCTATTATTGTATGAAGATTCAACAACACCAACAATATCGCCGTTGTAAAGTATTGGGAAAACCCAGTTGTCCATTGAAACAAGTTGAAATCTATCATCAAAAATGTATATAGAAAACGGCTTGCCTAATTGCAAATCTAATAGTTCTCTTGATGTAAATCCAAACATTTCAGGCGCTTGCAATGCAACAGGTATCACATCGGCTAAGTATTGAATAGCGAGTGATTCCAAATTTTCGGGATAAGAAATAGCGGACAATTTGAATGTATCAGAAGCGTCCGCGTGAGTTATATTGGCAGAAGCAGGCATCGCGGAGACCGAAACGCTGAAAACTATAACAATGGTAAGAAAAAAAGAAATATACCTCTTTGTGCTTTTCATTTGAAAGCCCTCCATTTTCCGTTTAAATTCTATTGTTATGACTTTTTTCGCTTCCCTGCCGCAAGCCGGTATTATCCGTAACAGTTTTATTGTATGTTCATGGCAGTATACTTGTCAAGCAAAATATATTCCGTAGTGACCTGTGCCGCAGCCTACTTCCAATACACGGCTGCCTCTTGTAATAAATTCACTCAAGGTTTTTTTCGTGTAATGAAATTCCAAGCTGTTTGAGCGTGAAGAAGTTGCTCTCTGGTCTTCTCCGCCTCTGCGTGTGTACTCATCGTAAAATGATAAAACTTTATCTGATATATAACCAATCCTTCTTCCTATTATACAAATAATGCCAGTAAAGTCGTTTGATATCTCAAACGCTTATTTACAATAATTTAAACATTATACTGAATGACGCATATAATTTTACACCCAATATCAACCGAACCTTTGAAAATTCTAAACTTTTAAGCCCTTGACAGTTTGATGGTTTGATTTTAATTATAAAGTTACTATTGCCTGAAAAATCCCGTAATAAAATCCTTTATCCATTGCCACATCTGCGGAAATTCCGAGTCAAGCAGTATCCTCATCTGCTCTCTGCTTACTTCGGCGAAAACGCCGCCATGGTTAGCCGCTCGTTCAACCTCAATGGTCTTTACACCGTTTACAATTCTGCCAATCGCGATATGCCCCCATGTCCAGTCGCCTATGGCTACGTGACTGGCGAGTGAAGCCGCACCGTATGAAAACATACCTATTGAAACCGCGCCTAATGTAAAAATACCCATAGCAACCGCACCAATAGAAAATGTTCCGATACTAATCGCCCCTATTGCAAGCAAAAGCCCCAGACTAAGTGCGCCTATTCCGATAATTCCCGCACCGGCAACACCTATTGATATAACTCCAATCGAAGCGATTCCGATAGAAATAACCCCGCTTGAAATATTGCCGATAGCGATAATGCCTTTTGCCTTTTTAGGACCCCAGCCGATATTTATGTGAACAAGCGGCAGTCCAAATAAGGTTCTTTCGCTTTTATATTCAAAGTTTCCGCGCATATGCAATACGACGGTTTTTTCGGTATTGCCCGAATTGCTTCCTGCTTGCTGTATATCGCCGTCTCGAATAAGACTGTCAAGCGTGACACCGAACATTTCCGACAAGGTTAACAGTTTTTCTGTTTCGGGGTAGCTTTGCCCCGATTCCCACTTTGAAATCGCCTGTCTTGATACGTCAAGAGCCTCAGCCAAATTCTCCTGCGACATACCTTTTTCTTTTCTCAGTTTTTGTAGTTTTCCGCTAAAATTCATGTTTACCTCAATCCTCTCCTGTTTGTGAAAATATATTTGCAGTTAAGTCCTCCTTGAATTTTAGCTTTTTTATCCATGAAAGCCACCAAATTATGATTGCGTTTTGTCAACCTGCGGTTGCGTTTTATATATCGCAGTATAAAATCCCGCCGCAAGCCTTTGTTTGCTTTTTTATGATTATAATGTAACGTCACTAGTGTTTACAGAATGGTAGCCATATTTTCTATATACGAAATACATTTGCGTGCGGTATTGCAGGCGGGACAACGGCAAACTTTGCCGTTTTTGATCCAGTCTTTTTCCCACGGCGTTCCTGTATGGTCGCAGTCTTGAGCATCAATCAACACTTTGCGCAACACCGGAAGCGCAGCCGCTTTCTCGTCGTTATTCAACACAAGCCATCCGGCAATGTACTCAAATAACGGCGTATAGAGAAAATCAGGATTGTTATTTCCAAATTCCGCTAACCACTCTATACCGTCAATCAATATTGAGTATGCCGGATTAAAATGTTTATCAAAAATGCCTTGCAGGCTCTCGGACGCTTCCGCCTGAAACGCCTCAAATGTCCTCATAAGTTTTCTCGCGTCGCCGGTCAAAACGGAAGAGCCTCCGCTTTTGCCGCCTTGCCTGCGCCGGACGATAGCGCGTCCAAGCTGCTTTTCTATACGCGACACCATATATCTGCCTTTGCCGTAAGATATTCCCATTTGACGGCAAGCCTCGCGCAAAGAGCCTGTCGTCCCCGTGAGTTCCAAAAGCTCATGCGCCCCCGGCCCGTAAAAGGCTTCGTCTTTTACAATTCGCAGCTTGTAGTGCAATGACAGCCCGCCTGTGAAGCTATCCGCATTATCATCTGAATCCGCTGACGCCGCAGTATCTTGCGGCGGTTTTTTTGCTGACATATGCCTCTCCCCCTGCCTTTTCTGCTCACACGATTATACAACATTCACAGAGAAATTAGCAAGGGTCGCAGGTATACGCAAATAATCAAGAGCCCCTGTAGAGAACGGCGAGCTGCTCATCACTTAGCTCTATGTGATAAAACAGCCGAAAGAACTCGCGTACCTCATCGTCTACGTCAAAATCAAAAATATCAGGATAAACAACAGCCGCAAGCCATCTCATGCCAATAATACGGTTTGGACCCTGCGGGCGGTCTACCCAACTAAACGGCGCGTTTGGCGTGCCAAAGACCATACCGTTTTGCACCGCTTTCAGCGTCGCAAAATTGCCATTGCCGAGCATTGCGTCGGCCGCGTCGCCGCCCGTCAAATTTGCCCGAGGCTCGCCGTTTAGGATAATCACGTCGGGATTCCACAAAAGAAGCTGCTCTGCCGATATTTGCACACGCGAACCGTCCGCCGATTCAACTTCGGCTACGTTTACGGCGTTTACCATATCAATAATTTGACCGTGACTTGACCCGGCGGGCGCGGTTTGAAGCGAATCCTCCCCGTTGCCGTAGTAGATGCGGACTTTTTCGCTGTCGGAAAGCGATATGCCCGCAATGTCGTCAAAGGTCTTTTCCGCGTAGGCGGCGAGCTTTTGCGCGTGAGCGTCCACATCAAATATTTCGCCCAGCAAGCGGAATATATCCGGCGATTTCTCTAAATTTACGTCAAGCATGAGCACCGGTATTCCGAGTTTGTCCGCCATATCATCGGATTGGCTTATCGTGCCGTCATTTATGGCGGCGATGTTTATCGCGAGTGTCGGGGCGGCGGCGATTATTGCCTCAAAATTTATCGAGTCGCCCATGCCCAAATTCGGCAAGTCGTGATACTTTTCAAGTATCATGCTTCGCTCAACATTGTTTAGCTCATAATTCCAGCCGAGCAAAAGTTCGGGAGCCAGCATATACGTATATATCGCCGCGATTGGGTTTACGGGAAATATGCTTTCGATTTCGGCGGGGATTATTACTGTGCGCCCTGCCATGTCCGTGATTTCCCTGTCGTCGGCTGGAGTGTCAGTGGCGGAGTCAGAAGAGGCGCAAGCCGTCAAAATGCCGAGCAGCAAAATAAGCGCGAGAAATAGTGAGGTAATTTTTTTCATTGTTATATCTCCTAATATAATATATTTGCGCGGTTTTTGTGTCCTCGCATCCACTTTCTTGAGCCATTTGACATCGTGCAGTCAACGTGATATTCTATCGCTATCAAAATGACAACAAATTGCGAGTCGCAAATGAATGTTATTCGCTATGGTGTGAGTATAACATACTCAAAGGAGCACTGTCAATATCGTTGCCTTATTTTTTAGTCATGTCTGAAACAATGTGTTATTTAGCTGCGACCGCAAGGGTCGCAATTGAGCAAATATTTAGTTTGGGGGTATCGTGAACAACATAAGAGAAGAGCAAAAAAATAAAAAGCGCAATCGCATGATGATGCTGATTATGTTTGCCGGAATGTGCCTTGCCGTGATTTTCTCCTTATGCGTGGGGTATTATCCCCTCTCGCCGCCGCAGCTTTTTAAAGCGTTTGCGTCACGGTTTGGGTATGAAGGAGACGTTTTGCCCGAGGCCGTGACGATATTTTGGAACATACGCCTGCCCCGAATCCTTGCGGGCGTGATGATCGGAGCGTCATTGTCGGTCGCGGGCTCTGTCTATCAAGGCATATTCCGCAACCCGCTCGTATCGCCGGACATACTTGCGGTCGCGTCGGGCGCGAGCCTCGGGGCGGCTCTCGCAATACTTGGCGCGTCCCCCGCCTGGCTCATACAGCTATCCGCGTTTATCGGCGGTATCGCGGCGGTTTCATTGACGTATTTTATCGCGAGAAAATCAGCTCTCGCGCAAACACTCGGGCTGATACTTACAGGTATCATGGTGACGGCTTTGTGCAATGCCGGCGTTACCATGATAAAATATATCGCAAATCCAAACGACGTGCTGCAGCAACTCACGTTTTGGCTTATGGGAAGCCTTACGAAGGTAAATATGAGTTCGCTCGGATGGAGCGTTATCCCTATGGTTGCCGGGCTTTTGGCGATATTGGCTCTTCGCTGGCGCATCAATCTTCTCACGCTTGATGATGAGGAAGCTATGAGCCTTGGCGTTAACGTCAAAAGATATAGGCTGATTCTTATCGTCGCGTCAACGCTGATCAGCTCCGCCGCCGTCTGCCTCGGCGGGTTGATCGGCTGGGTCGGCCTTATGATACCGCACATATGCCGCGCGATTGTTGGGCCTGACTATAAAAGGCTCGTGCCCGCGTGCGCCATGGTCGGCGCCGCTTATTTGGTGCTCATTGACGATTTGGCGCGATCTCTCATATCGCTCGAGCTGCCGCTCGGAGTCGTGACAAGCGTTATGGGCGCGCCGTTTTTTGTGTTTTTGGTCATCAGGCGCAAAGACAGGCAAATGTAACCGACGCCGCCTCCGAACAAAAGATTCTGCACTATAATGTAACCCAGCGCAAAGCGCGAGGGAATAGAGGCGGGAGACTTATGATTTTGTTGAATAAGAAAAATAGATTGCATAAAGAGGATAAATCAATATGCTGCTCAAAATCGAAAATCTATATGGCGGTTATGGCGGCGACGACGTTATAAAAGACGTCAGCTTGACCGCCTCGCCAGGGGAAATCGTTTGCCTTGTCGGCCCGAACGGATGCGGCAAAACAACGCTCTTTCGGCTTATTCTCGGCTCGCTCAAACCGACGCGCGGAGCTATCCTTATGGACGGCAAAGATACCCTCGCGCTTTGTGCGAAAGATACCGCAAATTTAGCCGCTTACATTCCCCAGCATCACACACCGATATTCAACTACACGGCGCTCGATATAGTCTTGATGGGCAGGTCCGCTCAAATTCCGGCGCTCGAAACTCCGCGTCAAGCCGATTATGACGCGGCGTATGCCGCAATAGACGCGCTGAACATAAAAATACCGCCAAACCGTAAATATACGTCACTTAGCGGCGGCGAGCGTCAAATGATACTCATAGCGCGGGCGGTCTGTCAAGGAGCAAGAATGCTCATAATGGATGAGCCGTGCGCAAATCTTGACTGGGCAAATCAGCACAGGCTCATGGAACACATAGTTTCTTTGGCGGAAAAAAACTATACGGTAATCATGTCCACGCATAACCCTCAGCACCCGCTTTCCATCGGAAGCAAGGCCGTGCTCTTGCAAAACGGGCAAGTTGCGGCACTGGGAAAACCATCGGACGTGATAACGGGGCAAATCATGGAACAAATATACGGTGTTTCGATGGATGTTATAAAAGTAAAAGACCGCAACGGCGCGGAAAGGACGATATGTCTGGTTATTTGATTAGCCGATCATTTGCAGCACGTTTTGCGGACGCGCGTTGGCCTGCGCGAGCACCGCGGTAGAAGCCTTTTGCAAGATACTCTTTGTTGTGAGCTCGGTCATCATCTTTGCCATATCAGCGTCGCGTATACGGCTCTCCGCCGCTTGCATATTTTCTGCCCCAATGTCGAGGGTCTGCATACGAAACTCAAGGCGGTTTTGCATAGCGCCTATTTCGGCGCGTTTTAGCGAAATATCGTTGATCGCACTGTCAACCGTGCCGATCGCGCTCTGCGCCGCACCCGCGCTGTTTACATTTGCGTCGGTTTCGGCATTATATTCATCACTCGCAAAGCCAAGCAACGCGCCTGCCGACATATCGCCAATGTTTATGTCTGTGGTGTCGCCTTCGTTCGGGCCTGCCTGAACAGTGATAGCTCCCGCAGAGCCGTCGAGCACGTTTAGTCCGTTAAACTCTGTAGTGCCTGCTGTTTGGTCAATCTCGGCGGTGATGTTCGCAAACTCGCCTTGAAGAGCCGCGCGGTCAAGGTTGTCGTTTGTGCCGTTTGCCGATTGCACGGCAAGCTCGCGTCCGCGCTGCAGCATATTTTGGATTGCCGAAAGCCCGCCCTCCGCGACTTGAAGCAGAGATACGGCGTCTTGGGTGTTTTGAGACGCTTTCATAGAACCCGTAATTTGGGTGCGCATTTTTTCGGATATGGCAAGTCCCGCGGCATTGTCCGCCGCTGAGTTTACGTTTTTACCCGAGCTGAGCTTCTTTAGCCTGTTGAGAACAGCCTCTGTGTTTGTCTCGCGCTGCTTTTGAGCATGGATCGCGCCGGGGTTATTATTTATCCTCATAACTTTCCTCGCTTCCTTTCGCCGTCAGTTATTATCCGTAACATTTTCATTATACTCCCATGCCTCCATGCTTGTCAAGCAAAAGAATTTTTTGAGTTTTAATCGTTTTTAATTTATTCTTACACCCAAACATGATACAATAGTGCCGGTTTCACACTGTCAAATGACACGATATAAATGACACGATATAAAAACATGGCGTTTTTTGCGCAACTTCAATAAAGAAAGAAATACCCCCGCAAATACTATAGTACGAGGTGCTTAAAGGTTGAGCGACTTCCTGTATAAGCCAAAATATACCATAACCGACCAAATCTTGAACTTAGTCGCGCAGATTGCCGCCCTCGTGGACGTGCTGAGTATTCGAAGCGGTATGGAGCAAAACCCCAAGCTGCGCAAGCGGAACCGTCTGCGCAGCATACAATCGTCGCTTGCGATCGAAAACAATACACTTTCATTAGAGCAGATAACGGCACTCTTTGAAGGAAAGCGCGTCCTTGCCCCCAGACAGGATATTTGCGAGGCGCAAAATGCCTTTGAAGTATATAATCGTTTGCTTGAATTTGACCCATATGACGTTATGGACTTGCTTGCCGCACACCAAATTCTTATGAAGGACTTGATAAAAGCTCCCGGGCAGTTCCGTACAGGCCGCATCGGTGTCGTTCGCGGTAAAGAAGTCATACATATCGCGCCGCCTGCCGACAATGTTTCGGGGTTGATGGCGGACTTGCTTCGTTGGGTAAAGGGCGCGGCTGTTCACCCGCTTGTTAAAAGCTGCGTGTTTCATTATGAGTTCGAGATTATCCATCCTTTTCCGGACGGCAACGGACGCATGGGCAGAATGTGGCAGACATTGCTGCTCTATCAATGGAAAAAGATTTTCGCGTGGCTGCCCGTAGAAACGCTCATACACGAACGTCAGCAGGAATATTACGCCACTCTCGGCAGCTCGAACAACGCCGATGACTGCACGGTGTTTGTGCGTTTTATTCTGCAAGCCATATTGGACTCGCTCGAAAAATACGCAAAGGACGCCGTAACAAACCAAAGCTCCGACCAAGCGACCGACCAAGACGCCGACCAAGCAAGCGATCAAATTTCCGACCGAGTTAAGCGGCTTTTGAATATTCTCGCCGCACAAACACTCTCCGCCGCAGAACTCATGAAACTGCTAAACCTTAAACACCGCCCAACATTCCGCGAGAATTATTTACACCCCGCGCTTGAAGCCGGGTTAATTGAAATGACTCTGCCTCAAACACCGAACGCCCCCGGACAGAAATATCGGAGGAAAAACACGGACGCAGGCGGCGTTGCGTAAATTGCGCCGCCCGCCGCCCGGTAGACAAATCAACAAACAGGAGGATTTTCCATGTCATTTGCTTTATTGCAGCAGAAAATTGATGAGCTGAAAAACCCGGCGGTCGTCGGTCTTGACCCCGATCTGGCGCATATCCCACCGCAGATAATTGACAAGTATTTTGCCGAATTTGGCGAGACCCCCGAAGCGGCTTCCCGCGCCGTGATTGAGTTTAACATAAACCTCATAAGCGGCCTATGCGACATTGTTCCCGCCGTAAAGCCACAGTCCGCGTATTATGAGGCACTCGGACATCACGGGGCGCTGGCGCTCAAAATGACCTGCGATTATGCCAAGTCAAAGGGTATGTACGTGATCATTGACGCCAAAAGAAACGACATCGGCAGCACGGCGGCGGCTTACAGCGCGGCTTATCTTGGCTCGGTAAAAATAGGCAGCGCCGAATTTATGCCATATGACGCCGACGCGCTCACGGTAAACGCCTATCTCGGCTCTGACGGCATCTTGCCGTTTATTGATACTGCCATCAGATTTGACAAAGCTGTGTTCGCTCTCGTAAAAACGTCAAATCCGTCGGCGGGCGAGCTGCAAGACAAGCTCCTTTCAGGTGAGCAGAGCAAAACCCTTTATACCGCCGTGGGCGAGCTTATGGAAGAAATCTCTGCCGATACTCAGGGCGAATATGGATATACCCGCGTCGGGGCGGTCGTCGGAGCGACATATCCTGATGAAATGAAATTTTTGCGCGAGCATTTGAAGCGCACTTTCTTTCTCGTGCCGGGATACGGAGCGCAAGGCGGAAGCGCCGCCGACGCGGCATATGCTTTTTGCGAAAACGGGCGCGGAGCTATCGTAAATTCGTCGCGCTCCATTATCGCGGCGTGGAAAACATCAAATGAAAGCGGCATCCATTATGTGGACGCCGCCCGCAAAGCCGCACTGAAAATGCGCGATGAGCTGCGAAACGCGCTAAAATGACAACTCTGCTGCCCGACTCCGACGGCTGTTACGGGTTATACAAAACAAGCATTGACTTTGCCAAGCGGCTTTATATCAACGGAAAGCATTATTGGTGCAACGGAACGATTTCTAATGTGTAGCCCAATGGTTTAAGTATCTTAAAAAGCGTGTCAATCTGCGGCGTTGCTTTCATGTTCTCGAGCCTTGCTACCGCTGATTGCTTAATACCCGCTTGTTCTGCGAGAGCTTTCTGCGTCAGTCCTTTTGATTCTCTCGCTTCAATGAGCTTACCAATGAGTGCCACTTCAAAATCTATACGGCTTTTCTCGTCATCGGCGAGCAATTCGGGGTCGTTCCAGAGGTCGCTAAATGTGGTGTAGTTTGTATTATTTATACTTTTCATCTTTATTCCTTTCCAAATGGTCGGCTAATAACCGTTCTGCCTGTTCGATTTCGAAAGACGGTGTCTTTTTTGTGGTTTTGACAAAATGTCATCCCTCGGCATTATTATAACAAATTAGTAATATTCTGTCAATAACAAAATCATCACAATCGCAAAAAAGTAATCACCACTGCAAAACACCACACCGCCTCTCAAAAAGCCCTTTACAACCCCTAAATCCTCTCTCAACGCAAACAGTCACAAAGAGGAATTCTTTTAAAATTAAAGAATTCCTCAAACGCTTGCAAATGCTGCGTTTCTCTCATAAAAAAGCGAGTATTATGTAAACTGCGCACGCCCCTGCGCCCCCTCCTCAAAAAACACACTCTCAAAAAATAGTTTGACAATTTCGCGGCAATGTGCCATAATAAGCTACGTTTGTATTTAGTTCGTATTGCGAGCATACGCTCGCAATATAAACAAACAAATCCGCAAAAAAGAAACGACAAAGGTTGCAAATTATGCCGGAATATGCTATAATTGATCAGCCAGCCAGCCAGCCAGCCAGCCAGCCAGCCAGCCAGCCAGCCAGCCAGCCAGCCAGCCAGCCAGCCAGCCAGCCAGCCAGCCAGCCAGCCAGCGGATAATACCGTTTTCTTTCCGTGCGCCGACCCGTGCGCTGACCAGCGCACTGCGCACTGTGATGACCTAAGCATCCGGCTATACGCATATCTGCGCGTCAAATTTCACATAAACCACCAGGCGGTTATTCCCTTGCCGAGGGGAGACCCGCTTTTTTGCGTTTTGTCCTCGCCGTCGGCGAACGCACCGTCGGCACTCGGCGCCCCGACGCTCGCGCAGCGGGGAACACCTCATACCGAGGTGCGCCCACCGACGCCTCACCACCGCACTCACCCGCACCCCGCATAACAAAAAATCGGCATAACCCGACAAACAAATTTAGGAGGAGAACAAAATGAACACAAAAACACGCTTATCCACAGAAACGGCGCGTCAAGGATTGCGCGCCATACTGGCAACACTACTGACCATAGCAATGGTGCTAACATTCATACCCGGCGGCTTCATCGCGCCGCTGACGGCAAGGGCGGATGAACACACTTGGAGTGGTGCCGGAAGTTCGATATCCGTAGCAAGCGGCGACACGGTAATCCTTACAAGCACTTCAAGCGGAACGCTTAATGTTCCGAATGGCGCGGAAATCTACATAACCGACGGCGGAATCCCCATAGCGAACGGCAATCCAATCTCCATTTCTATGACAGATGCCGATACCGTTGTGAATTGGGACGCGAGCTATAGTAAAACCACTGCCAGCTACGCACAGCTTGTCAGCCTTATACCGAGCGACAATTCCGCGGCCGGCACATTTAATTTTAATGGCGGTCTTATTTTCAATACAGGAACAAGTGGCTTAGATGTAACACCCGACTGGACCTCTGCTGCACTCTTTGCCGCCGGGACTACAAGCGGTGTTGATATTGTTATAAACGGAGGCGCAATTGAACAAGTAGAAGGCTCGCTCTCCACAGCGGTTCGCGGTGCCGGGAATATAACTGTCAAAGGCGGAACTGTTAGAGGATCTGCAGACATTTTTTATTTAACGGGCGACAATAAAACGCTTACAATCGAGGACGGAACTATTTATTCAACCGCAAGCGGCGGGGCTACGATAGTTCTTGAAAAGGCCAATTCGTCTCTTGATATGAAAAACGTCACATTTCCTTTTCTTGCGAGTCAGGGAGTTAATACTTTATTTAGGATTCCTGAAGGCGACAGTATTGGTGAAAGAGATATCAAAATAACAGGCTCCGTAACCGTAAACACTGACATGAGAATTGCAGATAATGTAACCATTACGAAAGATGGCACGCTTACTCTTAGTTCGAACAGAACATATACCGTTAATACAGGCGTTACAATCACCAATGAAGGTATAATACATCAACTAGGAACCAGCGCTTCGCTCGTAAATAACGGTACAATATTACTCAGCGGCGGAAACATGACTACAAACACCCAGTACGAAGGCAGCTATGGTGCGATTACAAATAACGGTACAATATTACTTGACGGCGGAACCATTATGGATATCATCAATCACCATAATGATACCAGCAGACTTACAAACAACGGCACCATTGTAAGCATACAGGCGCTTGTGACAGCCGTAGACGGACTGACAACGCCGGATATAAGCGATATAACCGATAACGCAGGCACGATTACCTCGACCGAAGCATACGATACGGGAACGGTAGACATCACGGCGACAGTCAGCGAAGGCTGGACGACAGACGCTACCGCCACCTATTGGGCGGATGCCGCCTGTACCACGACAGAACTGACAGGCGAGGATGTCACGGAGTTTGCTCTCAGTGTTGGTGCAAATGTGGCGTATGTAAAGGTCGTATCGGAAAGCGGGACTGTGACGAATATCTACACCATGACCATCACGCGGCCGACGCTTATCAACATAACTACACAACCGGCGGCAACTACCAACGTCACGCAGGGCGCCATAACGCAAACCCTGACCGTGGCGGCAAGCGTATCCCCGAGCGGAACGGCAACTTACCAGTGGTACATAAACGGGACGGCAACCAACACGGGCGGTACATCTCTAGGGTCAACAGGCGGCGCGAACACGGCAACGCTCACCATACCCACAACGCTTACGGAGTCGGGCAGTCCATACTATTACTACTGCGTGGTCAGCGCGACAGGCGCGGCGGACGTTACGTCACGCGTAGCCACGGTTAATGTCACGCTCCCCGCTCTCGGCGGCATGGCTTCTATCACAGGCACAAACGCCATAGGGCAGACGCTCTTGGCAGTTACAACATCTATTACAGGCGGCAGCGGCACGTTTAGCTATCAGTGGCAGGCAGGCGGCGTGAATATCAGCGGGGAAACAAGCTCAAGCTACGCCATAAAAGCCGCGGACGTCGGCAAGACCATCACCTGCGTCATCACCCGCGCAGACGCCACAGGCAATGTGATCGCAACGCTGGCAGGCGGTGTTGTTCCGTACAACATCACCATAAGCAATATCGACATGGGTGAAGACGACGAAGGAGTAGAGCTTTCAGCAACCACCGGACGTGCGGGCGACATTATAACGCTAAGTTATGTCCTCGGCGAAACCGATGACGGCGGCGATCCTACAACAACGAACACACTATCGTTCACGGGCGGCACAGGGCTTGTCAACCTGACAACGGCGGGTACAGACCCAGTGCACACATCGCAAACCTATACCGTAAACGCAAGTGACGCGGTAGACGGCGTGATCACGATAGTGGCGACATTCCTGCACACGGATTTGGAGGCGCAAACGCTCTCGTTCGCAGAAAGCCATGTGGATAAAGACTTAGGCGACGATAACTTTACCAACGCGTTGACAAAAAGTCAGGCCGCCTCCACGGGAACTATAACCTACTCGAGCAGCACTCCGGGCATAGCAGCAGTTGACACCGCAGGTGAAGTGACGATAGTCAGCGCGGGCACAGTCACCATCACGGCAAGTATCGCCGCTGACACGACCTACGCAGGTGCAAGCGCAAGCTATACACTGACAGTGACAGACCCCGCCGACGCAGACAATGCCGCCATCGCCGCCGCAAAAGATTTGGTCGAGGATGAGACATACGAAGCCGACCAAGCTGACGTAGGCAGCGAAGAAGAGGCTAAAGCGGCGGTTGAGGCAATTATCGGCGAATTGGAATTAGACGGCGTAGGCTTTGTGGTCAATCCAGTGCTCTTCACGGCTGCGCAAGCGGAATCAGAGTTTGAAGCTGGCGACGGCGTTGACGGTTCTTACACCTTTACTGTCACGCTTTCTAAGGGCGTCGGAACTCCGGCCGACACAGAAACTTTATCCCTTACCATAAACCATACGGCAGCGGAAGAGGTAATCATCCCGCCGCAGCAGCCGTCAGAGTCAAAACCGGCGCCTGACATCAAACCGACCCCCGCGCCGTTTACCCCCGCATCATTCTCGACAAACCTCTATCTCAACGCCCTGGGACGTGAACCGGACGAGGCCGGATATGACTATTGGATGACCGGGCTTCTCGACGGCTCGCTTAGCGCGGCGCAGGTTGTCTACGGCTTTGTGTTCAGCGCGGAGATGAACGAGAAGAACTTAAACAACGAAGAGTTTATAGAATACTTATACATGGCGTTCTTTGGGCGTGAGCCCGACGCGGGCGGGTATGCCTACTGGCTCGCCGCGCTAAACTCGCACGGCGACCGCGTGCTGATATTCCACGGCTTTGCCGGCTCTTTGGAGTTTGAGCTGTTTTGCGAGGCGCACGGCTTTGTAGTCTACAACACGGCAGCGGTCAACTTCTGATGAATGTTTGGGCGGGCGCATCCCTTTAGCGTTTATAAGGGCGGCGGCAAACAATATTCCTCTCCAAAGGCAAATATCCCTGCCGCCGACGCGCCCAACATCTTCTTGTCCCTTTCATTGGCCAAAAGCCCCTCTTGTTCAAGGGGCTTTTGGCGTGTGGTGATAATAGTCAGAGCGGGCATAAAAATCATTCCGAGAGCGGAGCATGGATGCGGAGCGTCCGATCGTTTGCGCATGGATGAACGCAACTGATCGGGGAGGAATGATTTTATGACCGTAGCTTATATATCAAAATAGTCGGAGCGTGAGCTTGACATCATGATGGTGGAACTGGCGGGAGTTGAACCCGCGTCCGAAAGCGTTTTGCCGTAAAATTCTCCGGGCGCAGACGGTTATTTTAGGTTCTCGTCAAGAAAGCCGTTTTCATTAAGAAGCTTGCTTCCGTCAGAGAAACCTGTTTCCCGAACCGCGGCGCAATCCGTCAAGCGTTCACGATCCGGTAGCTTCATTGTTCATGGCGCGGGCAAAGCTTACCGCACTCACGTTCTCCGCTAATCAACGCCCTCGGGCGCTTTCGCGCCTGCTCCCGGCTCGCGGACCTTCCGGGGAGGACGGGCTGCCTCAAGCGGCGGCCAGAACTACGTTATCGTCGTTCTTTAATTTATAAGTTTTGCCTTTTTAGGAGGATGCACCTCCGCCCGCTATTTACGCCTCCGCACCCCCGTCGAAACCCTTACAGTCCCATCCGTTGCGCTTCGCGCCGTAATGCCTCAACCTAAACGCGCCATAGCGCATTTTGCGGCCATTACATATTATCGTCTGTCTATCCCCTTTCCTTTAGCCTCCTTTCCATTTCGCGCTCCGAAGATTTCTCTGCGGCGGCGTCGCGTTTGTCGTGTAGCTTTTTTCCGCGAGCCAAACCGATTTCAATCTTTACGAGCGAATTCTTAAGATACACCGAAAGCGGTATGATTGTCAAGCCCTCTTGCTTAATTTTCGCATAAAGCCGGCTGATTTCGCGCTTATGCATGAGCAGACGCTTTGGGCGCAGCGGGTCTTTGTTAAATATATTCCCCTTTTCGTATGGGCTGATATGCATTCCCCGCGCAAAAAGTTCCCCGTCTTTGACCATGCAAAACGATTCTTTGAGATTTACGCCGCCTTGCCGCACAGACTTGACTTCCGTCCCAAACAGCTCGAGACCGGCTTCATATTTTTCGAGTATGTGATACTCGTGGTATGCTTTTTTGTTTTGCGCCACTATCTTGACGCCTGATGCTTTCGGCACTGCTGCCGCCCTCCTTCGCTCCGCTTTTGCTTCTTATCAAATCATCACTGTAAATCCGCTCGCGCAATGCGTGTTGAACTACGCACTTACCATGCTCTTTAATTTTTTGAAATCCTCATCATCGGGTATTATTTCGTCCCAATCGGCAAATTCAAGCTTTGCTTTTTCTTTTTCTCCCGCGTCAATCAATAATTTAATCTGTACTTTCTTAAAGAAAACAAAATATTCCGCACGTTCCAACTTAGCCGCCAATGTAAGCGCACGAGTAACAGATTGAGCCATAATCGCCTTTCGCGCTGCTATCGCTTGAGCGCAAGCGGGTATAAGGAATACCCCCCCCCCCCCCCCCCCCCCCCCCTCTTTTTTTTTTTTTCTTTTTTTTTTTCATATTTTAAACCACACTTTTTTTTTTCCTTCTCATCATCAAAAAAGAAAGAGATGGGGGGAGGGGGGGGG
>Ga0099364_10000790_pt1 | contig 53730 bp, 59 predicted proteins | sample TergutTh196P3_FD_73070 | JGI IMG/M metagenome (GOLD analysis project Ga0099364, IMG submission 73070) | Microcerotermes parvus P3 segment gut microbial communities from Pointe-Noire, Republic of the Congo - Th196 P3 | ecosystem: Host-associated > Arthropoda: Insects > Digestive system > Gut ... | reverse complement strand
CGTCCCTTCCCGTCCCTGCCGGTGCCGGAACATTCCAAATTGGCATACTTCTTTATAACGTTGCTGAAGGAAGAACTATTGCTGATGGTAATGCTGGCTGGAGAGCTACACAGGCAGTGGCTGAACCCGACATGAAGTTCGCGATTCCTATGAGGTTTGTATATAGCTTCTAGTCTAAGATTTGTTTAAAAAAAAGCCACCCGCAAGGGTGGCTTTTTTGAAACAGCTAAATGTTCAGTTCTTGTTTGTTAGGCGCAATTTTTTGAATATTTTGGTGAACCAACGGCAAAATAAAGAATATGATGTATAAATTACCACAGAGTAAATATTAATATTTATGGAGGAGTAATAAATGGCTTATGAAGAAGTTATGAGATTTGAGTTTCAAACTTCAGAAGCGGCAAAGGTTGCAATGGAAGAAGTTGACAGATTTGAGCCGTGGGATGCAGTCAGGAGTACAGGTTCCTCTGGTATATTGAAAATTACTACCGCTGCAAGGGATTTGCAAAAAATTGTGGAGGTTTTTGCAAAACGTGGGGGAGTACGTTGTTAAAAAAATTGAGCTTATTTCTGAACTAACTTAATTTTGTAACATGATTCAAGAAACGGCTTAAAAACCGTTATTAAAAAATAGAAAGATATGCTCCAAAAATTGAAATTTTGGAACAAACAAAATATTTTAAGAGGTATAAATATGAGACTACCTAAAATTAAGACACGATCACCTATTCGTTCAGGTATTGAACCATTAGACATGTTTTTTGATTTATTGGTTATGGTTGGATCATTGATTTGGTTTTTAATTTGTTTAATTTTTGTTCCTTTGTTCAATTTAATATTTACTTTAATCAGTGGAGCAGAAAATAAAAATACAAATGTTTATAAAGATTATAATGAGTAGAAACGTTCGATTAGATTTTTCTCAGATTTTTTAAAAGGCGGAGGACAATATTGGCGGTTCTCACTGCAGCACTTGCTGTAATTTTACTAATTTTCATTTTTTTATTTAAAGACTTTTTTGACTCAATGAAACATCATGCTACTGAAGCTAGAGAAACTGGCCATTCCATACCATGGATTGTTTTTTGTTTTATTGCGGCATTCGCAATTGTTGGATTACTTATTGCTTTATACATTTTTATCGGATCACGTAATTAAAGAAAATAATTGTAAATATAAAAAGGAATTATTTGTTAATTATTATTCGGTAATTAGATTATGAATTTCATTTACTACATTTGTTATAATGTCCGCAGAAACAACGCCAAACCGTTTTACAACAATATTCTGTTCAAGCGTATAAATCTTTTCACAACGGATTATAGACTTTTTGGGAAGTACGCCGATAGTTAAATCGTCCTGTTCAATAACTATCCCATTTTGAATTAAATTTGAGGTAATAGCAACAACAACCATATCGGGGCCTGCAAAATTGTGATCGGTATTTGAAACAACAAGAACAGGTCTTTTCTTTGTATATGATAAATCGCTAAACGGAACAGGAACTAAAACAATTTCACCGCGTTTATACATTATCCCAAACCTCATCTTCTTCATTATCCCAAAAATCAAGAGTGCTTTCGCTCGCTTTCATTAAATCAATAGTGTCGCTATTGTTTTTCAGTTGGATAAACTGCATAAAATGCGCTGTTTCCAACAATTGAATTTCACTCATCTTGTTGGCTAGATTGAGAATTATATCTTTTGAATTTGCTTGTACCTGCATTGTTATCTCCTATATTATACTATACCGCTTTTCAAGGATTTTGGAAAGCCCCCCAAATAGGCGAATCCAGCCCATTTTGCCTGACAAATTAAGAACAATATTCCTTGATTTCACCCATGACATCTTCTGCGGATATATCTAGTGTAGAGCCGATTTGTTTTCCTATTTTGAATATTTGTTCAAATTCGTTTTTAATATTTTTTTTATCAAAATACAGGTTTAAAGCTTCCTTGATAATCTCCGAACGTGTTATTGATTCACTGTTCGCGATTTGATCAAGTTGAACTAGAAAATCATCCTGAATAGAAACGTTTACCGTAGATATAGACATAAAATTCCTCTATATCTTACTGTAATAAATTAAAATGCTGCTGTCAATGAATTTCAAGTTCACAAACTATCAATCCATTCCAAAAAAAAGCCACCCTTGCGGGCGGCTTTTTTTCAAACAAGTCTCAGACTAGAAACTGTAAGTAAATCTGAACGGAAGAGCAAAGTTAACGTCTGCGTCAGTTCTTTGATTCGGGGTTTGACCACCAAGACTGATATTACTGTAAATTAATAGACCAATCTGGAATTGTCCTGGACCTGCAGGCAGAGTAAGGTACGGGGTTACCCAGAAACCTGTATAAACATCATCGGCACTAACGTCCAGCATGGAGAATCCAATATCAAGAAAACCTCTAATAGAGCCAAAGTTGTACCAAGGCATTACGTTAGCAGTAAGCATTAAGTAATCTTCTTTGAGTTCCGTACCGGCGCGGAACTTAACTCCCCAATCACCACCGGCGTAATGAACACCAAGACCAACCCACACAGGTTCATCATTCTCATCAGGCAATTTGGTGGCAAAACCAAGTTGTGCCTGGAGACCAGCAATCGAAGTAAGGCGGAACGACAACCCTAAGTGACCAAAGTCATTTGCATCATCAAAATTTGTTCCCGGGCCAATATAGGTAAAGAATACTGTACCAATGTCGGCAACTGCATAGTGGGTATATAACCGCAGACGGCCAGGATACACATCTCCCAATTCATGCTTGTCATCAACTCTAGCTTGCGTACCTTGAAACCATTCAAGACTCCCGGTAGGAATCGCAAGATGAATTCCCAAACCAGGCATCGGGGTGACAGAGAAAGCCAAACCAAATCCATCCCAGTTGCCGGGGAATATATTGCGCCAAAATCCCCAATCGTGAACTGCTAATAACCCTTCAGGTCCCTGATGAAAGCCCCAGCCAACAAGATCATTGTCGGGATTGAACATTCCATCGTTGTCAATACCCAAGAAAACCCTAAGTTGAGGAATAGGTCTCCACCATGCAAAAGCTCTGTGCCAACGGCCTCCTGCAATGTTATCCTGGTTTCTTAACCTGAAAAGACCACCAAAATTTCCATCCGCATTTTGACCAGACAACTGGATGTAACCAGAAGCTACAGTACCTTTTGTCTCTAACTCAGAGCCCTCAGCGCTAGAACCTTCAAACAACCAGAACCTGGTTTCAATAAGTCCGCTGACTGCTGTCTGTGCGAACGCTGCTCCTGCGACCAGAGCAAACATTACCGAAATTGCAATCAATTTTTTCATACAATCTCCTCCTAAGATTGACAATACGAGAAGCAGCGCACGGCTGTTTTTTTCCCCGTATTGGCCGCCGAATTTAAACGAACGTTTAAAAGTCACTGACTTTAGGAGGTTTTTTGTTAATGTAAAATTTTATTTATGGCGAGAGTTTAGTCCCTTGGGGTTCTGGTGTGCGGAGGCGCTATTTAAAAAGTAAATGCCTATTAATTGAAGCTCTTGCAAAACTCGGTTAGTTTTGCAAAGGCTCAATTCTTTTAAATTTGTGAAAAATTAGATATTCTGACATTTCCATCTGGGAAGCGGGCAATAACTTCAAGTTCTCCACCCATAGCCTCAATATGGCTGCGCAAGGTAGAGATATACATATCGGTTCGTTTTTCCAGTTTTGCTATAGCCGGCTGTTGTATATGCAAAGCCTCTGCAAGCATTTTTTGTGATAGTCCCCGGGCATTCCTTAATTCTTGGAGCGGCATTTCTGCCAGAGTCTCTTTAACCTTCATGTCTATCTCTCCTCTGCGCTTGGGACTCATTTTTTCCCATAATGTATTAAAATTTTGAGCCATCTTTTTCCTCCTGAATCTCTCTCAAATATTCGTCATAGATTCTGTCTGCCTTTGGAATCATCTCCTCATAAAATCTATCATCGCCTGTTTTATCACCGCCAATAAGCAAAATTGCAATACGCCTTGGATCGAAAGCATAAAATGTTCGATATGGCTTTCCGGCATATTGGCTTCGCAATTCTCGCATATTCCTATGCCTTGACTGCTTCACATCAGAACTATAAGGGAATTTCAACAATGTTCCTTCGCTCTGCAATAAACGAACAGAATAAGCAACAGCATTTTGTTCTGCTTCGTTCAATGATTCCCACCATTCTTCAAACTCGTTGGTATATTCAACTTCCCACATATTGATAGTATATTCCATGCAAGGAATGATGTCAAGATATTAATACAGTCAAGTTATTAATTACTTGACAAAAATCCTTGTTTTTTGTATGCTTCAGTTAATAAGCCTGCCGGGCCTCTGTCGGGTTTCCCGATATGCACACTTGGCGGGTCTTTTTTTGAAATGAACAAAATACCATATACGAAACCGCCTTTGACGGTACAAGAACATATAAAACTTCTCAAAACTCGCGGCTTACAAATTCCCAATGAAGAAAGAGCAGCTCGTTATTTGCAGAACATTAGCTATTTTCATTTAAGTGGGTATATGTATCCTTTCCTTGCTGATAAAAAGCAGCATCAATATAAGCCAAATTCCAATTTTGATGATATTGTCAATCTTTATCGTTTTGATCGGGAATTACGCGTATTGATTTTTTCTACTATTGAAAAAATTGAAATTGCCATCCGTGCCCAGATTACAAATAACTTTGCTGTCGGTACAAAAAATCCATTTTGGTACACAGACATAAATAATTTTTCTGTTTCCAAAGAACATAAGGATTTTCTAAATAATACATCTACTGCCGTAAAGCGATCCACAGATGTTTTTATAAAACATTTTACAGATACTTACAGCGATCCATATCCACCTATTTGGATTGTTTCAGAAGTCTTATCAATGGGGCAACTATCAATTTTATATCATATAGCAAAACGTTCTGCACCTCGAAAAGCAGTTGCAAAATATTTTGGTGTAAAAGAACCGATAATGGCAAACTGGCTTCATACACTTGTTTATGTAAGAAACATTTGCGCCCATCATGCACGTTTGTGGAATAAAGGCTTGCGTATTCCGGTTAAACTCCCTAAAGTTACAGATCGCACATGGCTTTTTTCGCCTAATCTTTCAAATGATAAAATATATGTTGTCTTGGCTGTAATTGCATATTTCTTAGATACAATAACGCCAACTAACAAATTCCGTAATAAACTTAAAGACCTTCTTGTGAAATATCCCAATATTGATGTAGTCGCAATGGGTTTTCCTAAAGACTGGTTAAACGATCCTTTCTGGGGATAGAAAATGTGAGAAACTCTCGCCACAAATAAAATTTTGCATTAACAAAAAACCTCCTAAAGTCAGTGACTTTTAAACGTTCGTTTAAATTCGGCAGCCAATACGGGGAAAAAAACAGCCGTGCGCTGCTTCTCGTATTGTCAATCTTAGGAGGAGATTGTATGAAAAAATTGATTGCAATTTCGGTAATGTTTGCTCTGATCACAGGAGCAGCATTCGCACAGACAGCAGTCAGCGGAGCCTTTGAATCAAGGTTTACACTGATCGATACTGTTTTTGACGACAGTGATGTTACCAATGCGACAATAGGCGGTACATTACACACCGGTTATGTCCAGTTGTCCGGTCAAAACAGTGAGGGAACATTCGGCGCCCTGATAAGGCTCAGGGCCGAGAATATGACTGATGCTGCCTCAAATCGCTGGCATAGAGCATTTGCATGGTGGAGACCCATCCCCCAACTCAGAATCTTCCTGGGTATGGATCCGGACGGATTGTTTGAAAATGCAGCCCTTGCAGGCTGGTCATTCCATCAAGGCAACGAAGAATTCATTGGATTCCAGAATTGGGACTTTTGGCGAGGAATATTCCCCGGTAACTGGGACGGCTTCGGTTTGGCTTTCACCATTACCCCGATGCCCGGATTCAACATCAACTTGATTGTTCCTACCAGCGGATATGGAGATCACCTTGAATCTTGGCCCCGCCATACTCAAGCTAAAGTAATAAACAGAGTAAATTATGATGATTTGCTGGCAAGCTTGCGTCTTAATGCCAACTTTACTATTGATGGTATCGGCAGAGTGTTATTCAACTACACTGGCCCAAGGCAAGATTTTGGCGAAATTCCCGACAATGAACACTTTGGTGACATTGGCCTGTCGTTCCTTTTAACCGCAGTTGACGGGCTTCAGGTACAAGTAGGTTTCTCTACATTCATTCCTAACGATTCTGACCAGTCAGATTTCCCATTAAGGCTTGGTTTGGCAGCTCACTATGCCGCCAGTGATTGGGGTCTAAAAACACGTTTTGGTACTAATATCACGGATGCGCAAACCCTAGTCCATGGCAGTGTAATGCCCTGGTACAATTTTGGTAATTTTAGGGTAAACTTTGACATCGGTATTACACTGATAGCGCCGGATGAAGGCGACAGCTTGTTTGGTTTCTGGCTCAGTCCGTACCTTACCGTACCTGCCGGTGCCGGAACATTCCAAATTGGCATACTTCTTTATAACGTTGCTGAAGGAAGAACTATTGCTGATGGTAATGCTGGCTGGAGAGCTACACAGGCAGTGGCTGAACCCGATATGAAGTTCGCGATTCCTATGAGGTTTGTATATAGCTTCTAGTCTAAGACTTGTTTAAAAAAAAGCCGCCCGCAAGGGTGGCTTTTTTGAAACAAAGGAATATATAAAAAAAAGCTACTTACATGAACTACCGTATATATTGACAATGCGCATCCTATTCTAAGGTATATTATTAGATTAATATTTAGTATTAGTTATTAAAATAATTTTTAAAGGAGTTTGATTATGAAAAGAGTAATTATTTTCTTTATTCTAGTGATGATATCGGTATCAGTATTTGCCGAAGTAAAAAGAACATCAAGAGGTGGTGTGACACTTGCTTATGATACATCTATCCAAAATGATCTAACTATTGTTGCGTATGCCTGGAATAACAATGATTATTCTGTCAACATATATGTAACGATACATTATACAAATGGACGTTCTAATCAATCATGGGGATTTGTTAGTCTTGGTGCTGGATCATTTGGATCGGGTGAACCAGTTGTCTTTACAACGATACGTGGTACAGTGGATTATATTGTAATTGATAGAGTAGAAAGAACTTTTAATGGAGGATTGTATTGAGGTTCTTGCAAAACTTCAGATGGGATGCTTGCGGCATAATAGTCTAATCCAGCGCTCAGAACGGCTATATAGAAAAACAGAAGAAGGCGATAGAGAGTTAAGAATTTTGTAAAAATCACTCAAGTAATTAAATCAAAAAAAAGCCACCCTTGCGGGCGGCTTTTTTTTAAACAAGTTTCAGATTAGAAACTGTAGGAAAACCTCATCGGAATAGCAAACTTCATTTCAGGATCTTCTCTTGCTACGTTGATAGAATTCCAACCGGGTCCGTCAACATTGTAAATAATCATACCAATCTGGAATGTTCCAGGACCGGCAGGTACGGTAAGGTACGGGGTGACCCAGAAACCAAAACCATTATCCGCATCGTCGTCGTATGCTAACATTGTGATACCAATGTCAAGATTTACACGGAAACTGCCAAAGTTGTACCAAGGCATTACGCTACCATGAACTCTGGTCAAGCTTTCTTGGATACCAGCGCCAAAGCGGGTTTTTAATCCCCAGTCACCTTCGGCATAATGAGCTGCCAAACCAAGCATTAAGGGGTAATCAGATGCATCAGAATCTTTGGGGATTCTTGTAGAGAAACCAACCTGAACCTGGAGCCCGTCAACTGCGGTCAGAAGGAACGAAAGGCCGATGTCGCCAAGATTTCCATCATCAGCAATATCATCAAAATTTTCCTGCGGGCCAGTATAGTTGAATAACACCCTGCCAATACCATCAATGGTAAAGTTAGCATTAAGCCTCAAACTTCCAGGATAAACATCCTTTAAAAATTTGGTAGCTCTTACTTGCCTGTCCTCATGGCGAGGCCAGCCTTGTGTATGATCACCTGCTCCACTGGTCGGAATAACCAAGTTAATGTTGAATCCGGGCATCGGGGTAATGGTGAAAGCCAAACCGAAGCCGTCCCAGTTACCGGGGAATATTCCTCGCCAGAAGTCCCAAGGCTGGAATCCAATGAATTCTTCGTTACCCTGATGGAACATCCAGCCTGCAAGGGCTGCATTTTCAAACAATCCGTCCGGATCCATACCCAGGAAGATTCTGAGTTGGGGGATAGGTCTCCACCATGCAAATGCCCTGTGCCAGCGAGCAGCTTGACCAGTACCAACATAATCGGTCATATTCTCCGCTCTTACTCTGGCAAGAGCTCCGAATGTTCCCTCACTGTTTTGACCGGACAACTGGACATAACCGGTGTGTAATAAACCTCTTGTTGTCGCTTCAGCATCATCGTTGCTTAAATTAGCTTCGATCAGCCAAAACCTTGCTTCAAAGGCCCCGCTGACTGCTGTCTGTGCGAACGCTGCTCCTGCGACCAGAGCAATCATTACCGAAATTGCAATCAATTTTTTCATACAATCTCCTCCTAAGATTGACAATACGAGAAGCAGCGCACGGCTGTTTTTTTCCCCGTATTGGCTGTCGAATTTAAAGGAACCTTTAAATTCGACAATACCTAAAAGTGAAAGTAGTAATCAACGATTACGACTTCTTTCACTCATATTATAATGTATAACACATTTTCAACGTATTTGTCAACATATTTGTCAAGTATTTTTAATTATTTTTTAACTTTTCTCTAACAAAAGCATTTTAGAAGGGGCTTGTTTTTACAGCAAATATCCTCTCTATTTTGTCAAATTTTGGTTTGATTTTAATAAAATTGGAATTAAATTAATCTCGTTATTGTATATGTTGACTATTTTCGTTATTTTACCAATACTGAATCATGAAATATTTATTAATTCTATCAATATTATTGTCATTTGCCGGATGTTCTTCAATTCAGACTGTCCCGGAAGAACCATTTTCCGTAGATCTTGAGGCGCCAAACATTTCGGTTGGCATTGTAGAGGCGTATTTTGAAAGATTCATGTCCATAGGCGGGCTGGCAAATCGTGACATAACCGTAGATTACTACCCGGACGAAGATGCCGTCTGTCTTCAATTCAGAGTTGACTTTATGACATATTATCAATTCTGGACCAGGGACAACCGTGAGTATTTTTTAGCGGCGCTGGAACAATATAAGGAAGATTTCACACAACGGAACCTTAATACAAGAGGCAGCAAAAGAACAAAGCGTCAGTACGGTGTGATTCCGGGGTTTTTAATCTGGCAGTCAACCAGATTTACTTTAAGATCATCAGGGTATCCCGATATTGAAATCGGCTACTTTCTCAGAAGCATATCAGGAAACAGGGTATCATTTTTTACACTAAATCAGAGAGAAGCGGAATATCAGGATGTTACAACAGGAAGCGAAAGGGTTAGAAGTCCGGAAATATTAATTTATTTTTCAAGGTCTCAGGCAGATGAACTGGCGGCCATGTTCGATCAGCAGTTATTGGATAGTCTTTTGACAGGCAGAATAAGACCCGCATCAGACGCGGAGTTAGATTCATATTGATTATGGTAGAAAAAGAAAAACTTGAACAATGCGCGGCGTTAATAGACGCGTGCAAAAAAGAAATATCTCTGCGTGTCGTTGGTCAGCGTGAAATGATAGACGGGCTTATTGCCGGGCTTATTGCCGGAGGACATGTTCTGCTGGAAGGCGTACCAGGGCTTGCTAAAACTCTGGCAGTAAAGAGCCTAGCCGAAATTACCGGCCTTGATTTTAAAAGAATTCAGTTTACTCCCGATTTGCTGCCGGCAGACCTGACCGGAACTATGATCTGGGAACAGGCAAGCGGGAATTTTACCGTACGCCGTGGTCCAATTTTTGCCAATGTAATTCTGGCGGACGAAATTAACCGTGCGCCGGCAAAGGTGCAGTCCGCCCTATTGGAAGCGATGGAAGAAAAGCAGGTAACCATAGGCAATACTACCCATGCTCTGCCCTATCCCTTCTTTGTGCTTGCTACCGAAAATCCAATTGAACAAGAGGGAACATATTCCCTGCCGGAAGCGGAACTTGACCGCTTTTTAATGAAGCTTCTTATTGTATATCCCCAGCCTGTTGAAGAACTTAACATTATCAGGAACAGCGCTCCGCTTTCGGCTCATCCAACAGACAGGGGAACGCCGCTGTCGCCGGTATTGAATACCGAAGCTCTCGGCTTTTTGCGTAACACAGCCGACTTAATTCATATTGACGAAGAAATCAACAAATATATCGTGTCAATTGTAACCGCCACACGGCCTGCTTCTACAAGGCAAAGGGCGGAAGGAACGAAATTCGCCGATGGTGTTTACCGTTATGTGTCATTCGGGGCTTCTCCCAGAGCGTCAATAGCGTTGTACCGCTGCTGCCGGATTTTCGCTATGTTCGAAGGCCGGAACTTTGTTACTCCCGAAGATGTCAAAACATGCGCGTATCCTGTCCTGCGCCACCGTATTGTACTTTCCTACGAAGCCGATGCCGAAGGGATGGATGCTGATGCCGTCATCGCGAGGATTCTTAACCACGTTCCGGTTCCCTAAAACGGAAAAACCGCATGGAAACAAGTGAGCTTTTGCGCAGCATTACGGCTCTTCCCAAAATATCGGGCAGCCTTGCCGAAGAAATGCTGGCGGGTAATTTCCGTTCTGTTTTTAAGGGGCATGGAATGGAGTTTGACGAAGCCCGCCATTATGAGCCGGGAGACGATATTCGCTCAATCGACTGGAACGCGAGCGCGCGCTTTGGTTCTCCCTGGGTAAAGCTGTACAGGGAAGAACGTGAGTTAACAATTTTAATTTTAATGGATATTTCCCCGTCCATGCGCCGCCAAAACATAACCCGCGGGGATATAAGCCCTTATGAGCAGGGTCTTATCTGCTCGGCTTTAATCGCCTTTGCCGCAGAAAATACAGACCAGCAGGTGGGGGCTGTTTTTTTTGACAATGGTATAGAGAAGATTTTCCCCCCGCGAAAGGGGCGGCGGCACATAATGTCGTTTATCACAGCGGCGCTTCAGTATCAGAACATAAATGCACCTAACAGGGATAAGTACGGCAGCAATATCGCTTCGGCGCTTGCAGGGGCGCAGCGTCTGTTAAAAAGGCACTCCCTTGTTGTACTTATTTCCGATTTTTTCAGTATAAACTGGGAACATGAAATGGCGGGGCTTTGCCGCAAACATGATCTTATTGCCCTGCGGATTATCGACCCGCCAGACCTTCCCTGGCAGGGGCTTATCACCCTGGAAGACCCGGAAACAAAAGTACGAATAGAAGCGCCTGCCGGAATGGGGACTTTCCAGGAAGCCTGGTCGCAATGGCACACGGAACGTTCGGCTCATTGCGAATCCCTTTGCCGCAAGCAGGGGGCGTCTTTTTTGGAACTTACAACCACGGCGGACGCTCCCGCTGCCCTGTTAAAATTTTTCGGCAGACATATCCATTCCAAAAATAAACACGGGTACAGAAAATGAAAAGGTATCTTGCGTTAACAATTTTTATTTTAACCTGCGCTGTTTCCCACGCCCAGACAACACAGATTATGTTAGTTCCCCGGACTGTTTTTGTAGGAGACCCGGCAGTCCTTGTTTTACAGCTTCCTCCGGCGCAGAATGTGGAAGACATTGTACTTAACGCACTGTCGCCGGACTTTCCAACAGACAATAACATCGACTTTCACCGGATTGTGCTGGAACGCCGTACCGGAGGAAGCAGACTCCTTATTGAATTTACGGCGTTTGTACCAGGCATTCTGGAACTGCCTGTTATAGAGGCGGGAGGCGAACGCTTTGCCGGTCTTACTGTAAGGATTGAATCTATAATAGATACACAAGGGGCTTTGGGGCTTTCAAGACCAGCTTCTTCGCTGGCAATGCCCGGAACAGCCTTTATGCTTTACGGAACCATGGCGGGCATTATCCTGTTTTTAATTCTTGTTGTCCTGTTCATCGCTAAAGGGCGTACCTTACTGAATCGATGGATAGAAAAATACAAACGCTGGCGGCTTTTTGTCTCAATAAAGATTACAGAAAAACGGCTGCGCAAAATACTGCAAAAGGGCGGGGACAAACGTGACATTCTGGATAAACTTTCGCGGGTCTTCAGAGGCTTCCTTTCCACCCTTACAGAAAAAAACTGCCGGGCAATGACCGCCCGTGAATTTGAAAATCTTTCCATAGGTTCAGAGATTAACGGCTCCTTATTGGGGAATTTTTTCCGCCGCTGCGATGAGCTTAGATTTTCCGGCAGGGAGATCAATTCACAGGATGTTTCCATGTTGTTAGACGATACGCGGGATTTTTTCATGGCTCTGCGGAACCGTAACGGGGAGGAAGAAGCGGCGTGAATTTGGGTTTTGACCGCCCGTTTCTGGCGGCGGCGGCATTTGTTATTATTCCCCTGGCGGCTTATATTCTTTCTCGGATGAAAAACCCGTTTGTAGCGGCAGTCCCTCTGGGCGCTCCGGGCGGCGTCCCTTTTAAAGCTCCGCAAATTGGAGGCCTGGTAAAATTCTTAAAGTTTCTCGAAATCCTTGGAGTTTTTCTTCTCTTTTTCAGCGCCGCCGGTCCTACAATTAACAGAACAGAAACCGTTTGGCTGAACCGTGGAGCGGACATTGTTTTCGTATTGGATGTCAGTCCCAGTATGGCGGCTCTGGACATGGACGGTAAAAACCGCTTTGACACAGCAAGAAACCTGATTGGCGAGTTCGCTCTACGGCGGCCTTCCGACAATATCGGGCTTGTAGCAACTGGAAGCGAAGCAGGGCTTCTTGTTCCTCCAACCACCGACAGGGATTCGTTAATTCTTAGGCTGGATCGGCTTATGATCGGCGAATTTGGCGAAGGCACTGCCCTTGGCATGGGGCTTGCCGTTGCCGCCTACCATCTTGAAAAATCAAACGCCAGGCGCAAGGTAGCGGTTCTGCTTACAGACGGAGAAAACAATGCCGGAGAAATACATCCCGAAACTGCCGCCGCCATGTTACGTGAAATAGGAGCTTCCCTTTGGGTAATCGGAATTGGTTCGGCGGGAGAAGTGCCTATAGATTATATCGATCCTTTCACAAAGGTACGCCGCACCGGTATTTTCGATTCCCGCTTTGACACCGAAAGCCTGCGGCGTTTAACCTTTGCCGGAGCGGGAACATACATTTACGCTCCCTCCGCAGGCAGCTTTGCCGCCGCTTTTTCACAATTGGACGAAGAAGAAATAACAGTACAGGTATCACGCAATATAACCCTAAGAAGATCATGCTGCCTTCATTTTTTAATTCCCGCTATAATTCTGTTGGGAGCGGTAAAAATTTCCAGACGGCTGTTGGGGGCAATTGTATGAACTTTAATCATATAACCTTTGATAATCCCGTTTTCTTAACAGGATTTGCTGTCTTTATTCCATTGTTCCTTTTTAACGCCCTGAGCGGAAAATATAAACTCAACCTAAGCGAAGAATTAAACAAAAAATTAAAGTTATCCGCCTTTGTTTTCCACGCCTTTATCGTTTTTTCTATTATCGCCATAGCAGGTCCTCGCTGGGGAACGCAGTTAGCTGTCAATGAATTCCGCCGCGGCCTGGATGTTGTTTTCGCCATTGACGTGTCACGCAGTATGGATGTAAAAGACGCTCATGCGTCATCCGTGTTATCCCGGCTTGAGCGTGGTCTTATAATAGCTAGGGAAACTACCATTTCTGTTACCGGTATACGTTATGCCGCCGCAGTCGGACGAGGCAGGGGGTATTTGGCGGTTCCCCTTACATGGGATAACGAAGCGGCGCTCACCTTTCTGGAAGTCCTGGACGGCTCCTCAATGACGGGCAGGAGTACCAATCTGGAAGCGCTGGTAGAAGCGGCGGCTGACGCTTTTCAGGATTCGTCTCCGGCTGGAAAAGTGATTGTATTAATCTCGGACGGCGAATCTCTCAGCGGCGTTTTAAGGAACGCTCTGAACAGGTGCGCCAAGGAAAATATCATTGTTACCACGGTTGCTCTGGGCAGTGATACCGGCAGTCCGCTGTCTGTGGGTGAAGCCGAGGCGGATACCAACGATGGTGATGCCGGAGTTATAATCACCAGAAGGGACGCTGCCGTTATGCGAATGGCCGCCGAAAGAACAGGCGGTATCTACATAGACGGCAGCCGTGATGACGCTGCGGTGATTTTGTCGAACCATCTGCTTTCGCTCGCTCAGGAAACATCCGCCGCCTCGGCAAGCGCCGGAAGCCGAAGCGAACCCAGAGAGCGGCGTGTCTTGTTCGTCATTCTTGCCATAATAGCCTACGGCGTTTCAAAACTAATCCCGCTTTTGCCCTTTGGAAAAATTTTACACCGGCTGCCCACAGCAGCTTTAATTCTATTTACTTTTACTTTCCTTTCCTGCTCCGAAGGCAAGCTGCTGCTGGTAGAAGCCAACTACCTGCACTCACGGGGCAGGTATGACGAAGCGCTTATTCCCTATCTTAAAGCGCTTAATTTTGAAGATGCCGCTCCTTATGCCGAATATGGTTTGGGAGTAACATTCCATTCGCTCGAAGAGGGAAGGGCGGCATTAAAAAGATTTGATAGCTCACAAAAAAAACTGGAAACCCTTCCCGAGGTTGAGCATAGGGAACTTCGCTACAGAAACAATTACAATTCGGGTATAGTTTTTTTTGAAGAAGGAGATTTTCACTCGGCAGCCGCCGCTTTCAGAAACGCCCTAAGGGCGGATCCAAAAAAAATTGATGCTAAACGTAATCTTGAATTAAGCCTTTTGTCCATAGCAAAACTTGCCAGCGAAGAAAACCGGGACGAAACACGGCAGGAAAATGAAACAAGGGAAATTCTTTTTGAATATATCAAACAGCAGGAACAGCAGCAATGGAGAAGCCTGGAATGGGCGCCGGAAGAACAATCTACAGGACCGGACTATTAATGAAAATATTAACAATTTTTCTGTTAAACCTGATTTTAATCTTTCCGGCGGCTGTATACCCGCAGGATTCCGGTCCCGGGGTCAGTCTGGAATTATCTTCTACAGTTCCGGCGGTCGGCGTGCCATGGCGACTAACATTCCTTGTCGATCATGCCGTACCTGACGAAGTAACCATTACCGTACCGCCATTCGCGGGGTTTCTCCATCTTGACCGTTACGCGAAATACCCAAGGACAATAGACGCCCATGTACATACTGTTATTGAATATGTTTTTATCCCGAACAGAAGCGGCAGACTATTGATAGCGCCGTTCAGGATTACCACTCCTGCCGGAACTACCGAAACAAATTTTATGGCTTTTGATATAGAAGCCCCGGAAATAAGGCAGTTAACCCATCAATTTATCTGGGAAGGGGCGCCCCGGCAAATGGCGGCGGGCGAGCGGGCAGTGTTCTCTCTTAGGCTTTCCGGCATGGGTTCATTGCCGCCGCAGTTGCCATTGCAGGAATTTATGCCGGAAGTTCCGCCGGGAGCAATCCTCGCCTCTCTGCCGCTGACAGAAGCGGAAAGGGAAATAGGTTTTGTACTTCGTCTCAATCTTATTCCATTGGAAGGGGATTTCCTTCTGCCCGCCCGTGTTATCCGGCAGGAAAATGTTGTGTATGAAATCCCCTCGCTGAGTATTCGTGTAAGCGGCCTTGCTGCGGAAATTTCCGAAAATGCCTTACACGGAAATACGGCGGAGATAAGGGAGGAAAGGACGGAAGAAGTTCCATTATACCCTCAGTTTCCGGGTTTTCATTTTGAGGTATTTGAAAAAACAATTATGGGTAAAGTTTGGGGAAGCCAATTCAAAGATATTTACAACACAGCAAAGGAATTGTGGGATAATGGGCTTTACGTTCAAGCCTTAGCTGAACTAAGGCATAACGAAAGGAATCATCCGGCGGGCGTGTCTCTGCGGCCAATCCGGAAAGAAGCGGAAGAAAGCCTGGGGGTATTTGACACAGAAAATGAAAACCGCTGGCGAAGAAGATTCCTTTTCGCTATGGCGCTTTTTCTTTTCCTTATTGTAACCATTTTACCGTTTGTTTACTTTGCTTTGATAAGAAGACCTCTTTGGAAAAAAACGGTTCTCCTGTTGTTTACCATTGTGTTCGCCTTATTTGGGTTTCTTTGTATTTACCTGTTTATGAATACAAGGAATGTTTTTCACGGAAAAAACAGCCGTTTTGGAATAACAACCGAGACCCCGGTACGCAGACTGGCGGATAATGAAGGACAGGAATTATTCAGTTTTAAAGAAGGTCAGCCGGTGGAGGTCATGCTGAACAGCGGGGACTGGATTTTTGTCCGAGCGAAAGACAAACAAAACAAAGCGGGCTGGATACCAGTTACGGCAATAATTTTTTACTAGCGAGGCTTGCGCGAAACTGACCGAGTTTTGCAAGAGGCACTAGCCTCAGGAGAAAAACATGAACTTTGGAGATATTCTTGATAAATGGGAACGCGGGCAATCCCGTGTTTCAAAAGACAACGCCATGGAAACATGGCTGGAAAACAATGAAGTCTACGACAAGGACGCCAACGCAGACAAAACCTTTTCCCCCAGCGAACAGCGCCGCCGTCTACGCAACTCCCGTCCAGATGACACTCTGGACATCCACAATCTTACAACTAAAGAAGCCTGGCTTTCTCTTGACAATTTTTTCACAAAAGCCAGGGACAGCGGTTATAAAAAGCTGCGGGTAATTCACGGCAAGGGGAATCATTCTCAGGGAGAAGCTGTCCTTGGAAAGACCGTCCGAGACTTTATAGAAAAGTGCCCATTCGCCGGAGAAAGCGGCCACGAAAAAGCCCCCAGCGGCGGTTCCGGTGCCACTTGGGTACTGCTAAAGGATTAACCCTAATTTGTGTGAGAAATATGGGAATTATTTTTTCGCGCGTACAATCATCACATCGCCTAAGCCGAGGCGTTTGGCGAGGAAGTCCGCCGGTTTTTTCAGCCACGGCGGAGCAAGTCCGGCGGCAAGACCTCCCCAGGTGGAAATGTTTTCAACCTTAAAACCTGTGTTTTCAAGCAGCCGTGTCAAAGTGTTTACGGAAAAAAGATAAAGATGATCAAAAATAGCAGACCGCCAGCGGCTGCCGTAAAGACGGGCCTGGAAACCGCTGATATTGGGAGTGGTAATAAAAATACGGCCGTCGTTTTTAAGTATACGCCGGGCCTCAATTAAAAAAGAACGAGGATCGTTCAGGTGTTCAATAAGATGTGAGGCAAGAATCGTATCGTAGCTGCCTTCCAAAAAATTGTTTTCTTCCAGCGGAAGTTTTCGCACATCAAGGCTCTTTTCTTTCCTGGCGTAATCGGCGCATGGGGAAATTTCCACTCCCGTTACACGCCATCCACGGTCTCGCAGGAAGGCGAGAAGCGCTCCCGTGGCGCAGCCTATGTCCAAAACACAGGGAGGCTCTCCAGCGCTGTCTGACATAAGAGCCTTCTCATAATTGTCAAAGCCTGCGTCCCGCAGCGCGAGCTGCTGCAGTTTAAAAAAGTCAGCTTCGTTTTCAAGCTCATAATCAAGATAATCCCCGCCAAATACGCTGTTGTAACGCGCAATTATTTCACCTTTTACTGGCTGGGGATTCATCTGCACAAGACCGCAGGATACACAGCGGACAAAAACAAACTCCCCGCAATTAAGGGCAGGTTTTAAAACAAAGCCTCCGCAGTAACAGCAGGGGATTAAAACACTGTTTCCGGCGCGAACCGGAGTTGACCAGGTTTTGTTCATCAGTTAACAATCATACGGATAATATGGCCGCTGGAATTGCCGGAGATGTCCTGCACAATGATTTCCAGGCTGACTTGTCCCCGGTTCAGGAAAATATCGGCGACTTCAAAAGCGGGGGAAGCGGCATAGACCTGTTTCGCCGGAACAAGGCCATTGCGATTAACCATTAAAACCCCATCCCTCGCCGAAATAGCTTCAAAGTTCAGGGAACCGGCTTCGGTGCCGTTTACCAGACAAATTATTCGCTGCGGAGCAAAAAAAGTATCCCTGGGCGCCCTTGGAATGTTTGTATTTACCACTACCGTATACCGCCCCTGGCTTACATTCCAAGCCTGTATGGGAACACCCTGGGCATTGCGTAACTCAACCGAAAGAATCTGCGGAGGGAGGATTTCCCTTTGGGGAGTCATAATCATTGCCGGATTAATCCAGCGCCTCTCACGCCTGTCATAAACCTGAAAGAAAAATCCGTTACGCGAAGACCAGCCTGAAATTCCAGAAGCGGCGATTGTATCCTGCCTTTCAACCCGTGCGGGAGGCTGACTTTCGGTATCATAGCGGCTGTAAATACTTATTAAACCGTCTCCGTGATCGACAGCAGTCCACGCTCCAAGCGGAGAAGGAAGACGGGAAGCTCTGCCGTCCCTGCCTCGTGAGAAAATTACTTCGCCCCTTTCGGCGGCAAGTATCTCTGTATCTCCGGAAAAAACCATGCCCAGCACCGGTTTACCCGTGTCATTAGCTCCAAAATTACGGATTAAACCGGCAGTCTCGGAGGGCCAGTCCATGGCGCCGACAGCAACGGAATGAAACCCGGCAAAAACAGCCAGCGCAAAAAGGCCGGCAGCGGCTGTTTTGAACTTTACAGCGGTCATATTATCTTTCCTCCAACTCAAGGGAAATCAAGGCGTTCCCTCCTCCGGCAATAAGCATTGAGCCGGTTCTGCCAAGGAAAACATCATCACTCCTAAAAGAAGCCTTCATAAAAATTGCGTCACGCATATCACGCTGGTTTCCTGAAACCAAAAACCGGCTGTCCTGCGGAAATCTTATACCGACAAGCTCTTTCCACTGATCAGAACGGGAATTAATCAAAAACAAAAACCCCTGATCTCCAGAAGCTTCCACAGCGGTAATTTCACCGTCCAGCGGTATCCGAAACCCATGTCTGGATTTAATGTTGTAAAAACCAAACCCGCCGGGACGTTCAAAAACAATACGGCGATCCTGGTCTACAAACAAAACATGAACAGGCCGCCTAAAGCCAGCGCCCAAAAATTCATGGTAAACAACCCTGTAATCTCCGCCGGTTCCGAACCGCTCCAGCATCAGAAACCGCTGCTGGTCAACTCCGCTGATTATTCCAATCCTTGAACCGTTACTCGAAACAGCGCATCCCAGAATTACAGCGTAACGGGAACCGCCGGGTTCAAAATAAAAAATACGCCTTCCTTCTGTGTTGATAATTTCAACTACGCCGTCAATTGAACCCGTCAATACAAGACCGGCGGCAGCGTCAATACAGGTAATGGGCGCGCCAAATTCATAAGTCCACAAAACATTGCCGTTCTCTCCAATTTCGGAAAGGGTATTCTGCTCACTGCCCAGAATAAAAATCCTGTCATCAAGCAAAATCGGATAACCCACGGGATTATTAATGGTTATCATTGTCTGTAAGGCTATATTTTTTATTTCTATAGATGAAGGCTCGGCATCATATTCCGTCCATAAATCTTGGCTAAGGTAAATTCCGCCGGTTGTTACATTGTTTATATGAAAATTCCCAAGCGTATCTACATAACCATAACGGCTGCCAAGGATAAACGGAAGGGGCTGCCCCTCTGTCTGGCTGTTATCGCCAAGCAAAACCGGTACGCCGGAGTCCAAGGAGCTTAACCATTTGGGAGCGAGAACTGACTCACGGGGTACAGGCCTGGCGGCCAGAATAAAATAGGCAATAAAAATAAAAAAGATGATTATTACCCGAACTCTTTTTTTTTGTTGCGCCAACTTCCCCCCCTGGGCTATTATATATTGTAACAATAAAGGAGGCAAGCATGATAAAAAGGGAACAAATGGACGCTTTATTCTTGGAAGCCGAAAAGGCCGCGGAAAAGGCATACGCTCCGTATTCAAAGTTCCGTGTTGGCGCGGCTATATTGTGCGAAGACGGAAGCGTTATCACCGGAGTTAATGTAGAAAACCGTTCTTTTGGGCTGACCATCTGCGCCGAACGGAATACCGTAACAAGGGCAATTGCCATGGAAAAACGAGGATTTCTGGCAATTGCCATCTCAACGCCGGATTCGGTAGATCCTGTCAGCCCTTGCGGCGCCTGCCGTCAGGTACTAATGGAATTTATGCCTCCGGACACGCCGGTACGTTTTGCCGGTACCGGTTCGAATCAGGTAAATACCACCATTGGAGAGCTACTCCCCTGGGATTCCCTTCATGAATTGAAAACATAGGAATCTCTTGACATTTAATGTCAAATCGTACATAATACAGCATGGCTGATGATGATATTCTTACCCTGGAAGAAGTTGCCAAGTACCTCAGGGTATCAGAGCGTACAATATATGACTGCGCCCAGAAAGGCGAAATCCCCGCTGGGAAAATAAGAGCCTCGTGGCGATTCAAAAAAACAGAAATTGATAAATGGGTTAATGACAAATTAACATCAAGCGCCCTAAATCCAACAATTAACCCAATACACGCTGATTCTATTTTATCCCTGCACCGGATACTCTTTCTTAACCACTCAAGCAAGCGAGATGTCCTTATTTCCCTGGCGGAAAACCTCGCGGCTGCCCCCCAGATAAAAAACAGGCAGGAATTAACAACAGAAATCCTAAAACGTGAAGAATTGCTGAGTACCGCCATTGGCTGTGGCATAGCCATTCCCCATGTCCGTCTTCCATCAATAACCGACCTTGTTGTATCTGTTGGCATAAGCCATACGGACATTATAGGGTTCCAGCCAATGGATGATGAGCCTGTCCGGCTGGTCTTAATGATCGCAGCCGCTCAAAACCAGCACGGCTATTATTTGCAAGCCCTGTCATGGTTCAGCGCCCGTCTGAAAGACCGCAATCTGCGGGACGCCCTTTTTGCAGCCCAAACCCAGCAGGAAGTATACGACCTATTAACAGGCAAAACCAGCCTGTAATTTACTCAAAAATAATCCCCAGCCAGTAAGCCGGGTCATTTACGTCCTGGGCGATTAAGCCAATATTTATGTTCGCGGTTGTTTCAGCAACCAGCCAGTGTATGCCGTGCGCTTCAAAGCGGGCGCCGGTTCCTTCAATGTCCGCCAGACCCATGGCGTGGCTGTAATGGTGCGAAACCATCATAGCAGAGCGAATGTCGGCGCGGGCAAGGACTAAAGCCCAAAGCATCGCGCGGCTGTCGCAATCGCCACGGCCTTCGGTAACGGCGGTAACAAGGTTTAAAAAGTCGCTGCCGCTGAAATCCCTCTCATAATGAAAGTCCTGCACAAATTCAAGGGCTTTTTGGGCAAACTCCCTTTTCGCCTCGCCGGAAACACCGGCAGCGCCCCAATGCCGAGCTAGGGCGGATACGGCGTCCGCTGTCCTGTCATAGGAATCACGGTAGATAGACCTGTAATAACGAATCCAGGCTTCCCTCCAGTACGGAGTATCAACATAGTTCAAAAGAATATTGAATTCACGTTCTATCAAAACCTGCGCGGCCTCGGCGTCGTTTTCACGTATCATGGCGCTGACTCCGCTTGAGGCAAGGGATACCCGTTTCTGTTCTCCACGGGGATAACTGTATTCCATTATCGGGCCGGGATAATGCCTGTCCGCCTCGGAAGGAATGATTGAATCCAGCGCCGATATATGAAACAAAGCCAAAGCGTCTATCTCCGAGGGGCCGTAGGAAATGGCAAGAAGCATTGGCGGGCGCCCCCCGGCGGAAGCTCCGGGAAGTTCAAGACCAAGCCCCCAGCCGGAATTATTGTTAAAGCTCAACTCGATAATTGCCGCCTGCCTACTGCGGTAAGTAAAAAAATCGGCACTGCCCCTGTTTCCAAGCCGCCTGTTAATATCGTTAACCAGTTCCTCCATGTTTCCGTAAACACCGTTGTACACGATAATTTCAAACATAGCTTCGCTGGGGCCGCTAAAGGAAAATCGATCCCTGCCGTCTCCTTCAACATATTCATAACCTTCAGGAAGGTCCAGTATGAAACCCCATGTGGGAGAATATAATGGCTCTGCCAAAACCAGCGCCGGAATAAAGAGTAAAAAGAAAAAGCATCGGTTCATATTATGATTATCGGGTTAATCATCAGTGTCGCTTTCAAGTTTTTTTATCAGGTCCCGGATTTCAGCGGCTTGTTCGTATTCTTCCTCGGCGACAGCCTGATCCAACTGGTCAAAAAGGGACTTGTACTTATGATTTTCTTCTTCTTCAAGGGTTCCCAGAAATTCTTCCAGAGGTATTCCGGTTTGCTCAATAACAGAAGCGGCAATAAGGATGGGGCATTTTTTACGAATCGCTATGGCAAGAGCATCGGAAGGGCGACTGTCCAGAACAAGGGGTTTATCATTAGAATATTCGCCGCCGGTGATTATCATACGGGCGTGGAAAGTATCGTCCTTTATATCAAAGATTTCGACTCTTTTGACCGAAAGGTTTACATGTGAAAGCATGTTAAGAAACAGATCATGAGTCATGGGGCGGGACAGGCTCACTCCCTCTCTGGCTATTAAAATGGACTGCGTTTCCAAAGTCCCGATAAAAATCGGAACCGCCGAGTCCATGTTCCTGGGTTTCAGCAGTACCGCGCTGCCATGCCTGACTTTAAAAATAGACCAGATATCGCTTATAAACATATCCCGCGCTGTCTTCCTTAACGAATCGCGTCAATAAGACCGTTAAGCAAAATACGGCCTCTTTTATTCATGGCAGAACTTGTTGCCTCCAAAGAAGAAAATAAATTACGGGCTTCTTCCAACAGCGAGTAAGCGTTTTCTTCGGACTCTTTTATCACTCCGACATTGGTTAGATTATTAATTAATTCTTCTACCTCCGGCGCGGCAGGTCCGTTAATTTTTGCAGTATGGAAACAATAGTAAACCTGTTCCCGTCTTTCGGGATACCTTGTCAGATACAATAAAATAGGAAGACTCTTTTTCCCCTCGACTAAATCATCTCCGCGCTTCTTTCCGGGAATTCCGGTTGTCAGGTTTTTAACATCGTCCAGTATCTGAAAACCAATGCCCAATTTTTCGGCAGTGTCTCCAAATTTTTGCGCCACTTCTTCCGAAGCGCCCGCAACATACGCGCCAATTTCGGCAGCTAACCGTGAAAGGCTGCCAGTCTTAAGCCCGCACATAACAAAATATTCCTCTACGGCGGGAATGAACGAAACTTTCCGGTGCCAGCTTATATCCATTGCCTGTCCCAAATGAAGCCCGCGCATACACTCCGCCCACAACTTGTAATAAAGCGCCTTGTTTTCTCCTTTGTAGAATTCAATACAGGAAAGAGACAAAAAATAAAGAAAAGAACCGGAATTTATAGCAGTGTCTACTCCGTAAATTTTATGAATAGCAGGCTTACCCCTGCGCTCATCGGACTCATCTTCGATATCGTCATGAATCAACGCCGCGTTATGCGAAAACTCAACCAGAGGCGTAAGTGGCAGGGCGGCATCGCCTCCTCCAAGGCTTTCGCAGACAAGCGTCATCAAAAGAGGCCTCCAGCGTTTGCCTCCCCGTGAAAGAATATCCTTTCCCGGAGTAAGAAGAACCCGCAGGGATTCATCGGTAATTCGCTTGACAGCCTCGGGAAATTCTTCCTGCGCCCATAGCGAATCCGCCGAAGTCGCCTTGGCAGAGTCCAGTCCTCCTGATCCAAGAAATCCGGGGAGCCATTTATTAAGCTCCGCTTCAATTTTTTTAATTTGTTCTGTATACTCTTTATCCATATAGTTATTATACAGGATATATATGGCAGATTACAAGAAACCTGATCACTGGCAATTGAAAGCTCGCAAGGAGGGATACCCTGCCCGTTCAGTTTACAAGTTAAAGGAAATTGACGAAAAATTCGCCATTTTTAGGACGCCTTCTGCCTTCCGTGTGCTTGACCTGGGCGCCGCCCCCGGAAGCTGGAGTCTCTATGTCCTGCGCGAAATGGCAAGAAAAAAACGCGGTTTCCTAGCCGCCGCCGACCTTTCCCCGCTTTCCCGTGAATTTGACAAGGGGCTTTTTGACGGGGACAATTTTTTCTTTATACAGGGCGACTTTACCGCAACGGCAGTCCGGGAAGCGCTCTTTGAAAAAGGCCCTTATTCAACGATTATCAGCGATGCCGCTCCGCCAACCACCGGCAACCACACGGTAGACACCGCCCGGTCGCTGGGACTTGCTGAGGAAGTCATTGCCTATGCGGAAAGCGCCCTTGCCGTAGGGGGTAATCTGGCGATCAAGGTTTTTCAGGGCGGCGACAGCGGGGCTTTTCTTAAACAGATAAAAACACTTTTTACAACAGCAAAAACTTTTAAACCCCAGTCTTGCCGGGGCGAATCGTTCGAGACATATTTTATAGGGCTGGGGAAAAAATGATTTCCCAGCCCTATTACACCAACTAATCCAAGTTAGCGTCTGTAATCAAAGTGTTCCAGTTCTGAGAAACTGATTCGATTAACTGTGCTGCTTCGCCGTCATGCCAAAAGACTTCCCAGGCAATAGCGCCTCTGTTAAGACCAGGTATATGCAGGTGGTACTTCCACTGCTGTAATCTGGGATCGCGGATTAAAACCCATGTTTCTTCTACAGCGCGAATGTCCCTGTAGTGATGATAAAGCGGGGCTCTCCAGTTATCATCTACCGGAGTAAGCCATGCCTGTACAGCCCAAAGAATAGCGTTTACCTGAGCAGGCGGTGTAGAAGAGGGAATTACCATTACATTTTCATCTGTAAATACAACAAGATTCCTTGATCTTGGACCTCTTGGAGGCAGAACCATGCCCCAGTCGTCCCTCATGTTTGCCAAATCGTTATTTGCCATATACTGCTGATCAATGAACATGGCAGCCTTGCCGTCTATAAATGCAGGCTTATGCCAGTCCCAGTTGGACTCCTCGGGTCTTTGCATTAAAACACCTTCGTCTCTTAGCCTCATATAGAACTGAACAGCTTCTATAAACTCCGGCCTGCTCGTTGCATTAACAAAACGGCCTCTATTATCCCTGTCTACATACATTGCACCATTGCTGGAAACAAACGCATCAAGGATTTCTGTAGAAAGGTCGCGCGGCATGGCATAGACATCTATAATACCATCATTGTCAACATCTCTTGTAAGCTGTTTGGCAATTTCAAGGAATTTATCCCATGTCCATTCATTATTTTTTTGAAGATCATAAGGAAGGTTGGGATCAAGCCCTGCTTCCCTGAATAATCTTTTGTTCCAGAATAAAACAGCGGCATGCAAACTTTCGTTATACCCATTTGCAAAAGCATATGCTCTTCTGTCATAAGTAAACGCCTGTGTAACAGTTCTATTCCATTGAACCGGAGTATCACTGTTCCAGTTTATAGCTCTGGAAGTACTTACAGGAAACAGAAGATTCTGACGCATCAAAGAAACCGCCCAGTCGGGCTGTAGTAAAAACACACTGGCTGCTGGTCTGCCTGTCATAATTGAGGTTGCGGTAACCTGCTGCATTTCGCCCCAGCCGGCAATCTGCTTGGTACTCATTGTAAAGCCATTTTCGCTAAGAAGCCTTCTGCGGAACTCAAGCTGTCTTTCATCATAATCACTTCTAGGCACATAGGTATTGACATCGTAGTCTGCCCACCAGTTACCAATAGTGATATTCATTCCCCTAAGCGTTCTGGCGATGCTTGCCGGTGGTGTGGGAATTCTTGGAATTCCCTGGCCAAATACCGGTAAAACACAAAAAAATACAATAGCGGCAACAAATAAATTTTTCTTTGACATTTTCTAGCCTCCTAAAATATAGATTATTCCAGCCGGTAATTGGTCAGATCCGGCAGCTTGTCCAGAGTTATTACAAGATCATGATTGTAAACATGTTCTTTATGAGCCTGAATATTGTGAAACTCGCCGCTCCAGAAATTGTCTGCATGATCCTTACCGTTCTGGGCAATCCAGTTGTTTCTTTGTCCATCGTTCCAGACCATGAACCAGAGCCACATTGCACCGTCCTCTTTGCATTTGTCCGGGTCGGGGATTGCTCCATTTTCTGTCATGGCAACCATGCGCTGTCCTTCTGCCATATTTCTGGTTCTGCGATATAAACTTACCTGGGAATTGTAATTCTGCGCTGTCTGCGGAGTATTCCTTGGCCAGGGATAATAATCATAACCTGCAATATCTACAGTATCTGGATTTGGATACCAATCTTCGTTCTGACCATTCCATACCCAGATAAGGTTGTCAAGATTTTTTACATTGGTAAAATAGTCATGCATAAATTCCCAAAGGGCGATATACGGCTGCGGGCCGCTTGCCCCCCACCAGAACCATGCGCCGGTGGAATTAAATAAAGTCCAGTTACCTGCCGCTTCGTGAAGTGGCCGCCAAAGGACTGGTATGTCTAAGTCTTTAAGCTGTTGAAGCAATGCAGCAGCCTTGTCCAGATCTTCCATTATTAGCCTAAAGTCTGCGCTTCTTGTGTCCAACCTGCCGTTCCTCCAGGGTATGCGAAAACCGGTTCTGCCGGAATAAAATTGAGGTACATTGCCGATAAAAGCAGGCATACGCCAGTGCCAGCAGAATGTAACGATACCGTGGATGTCCGGCTGGTCGGGGAGCAGCGTGGTAAGACTTGTTATGTTTACGCTGTTTATACGGTTTTTGCCTTCCCACCATTCAATGGCTTCGTCAATCTGCTGCTGACCAAAACCGCCGGAACTTATAGGAATTTCCATGAGATCAAAGCCCTTGATAGCAGGGTATTTGCCAGTGTCCGCAAAGACACGGGAAATCATATCACTTTGGCCATTGGTACTCCATGTGGTATCCATTTGACCGGAGATGATGTATTGCCCATAAGTGTCTTCCAGATAGTTCATAAGACGCCTGGCATTAGGTGATACATTCCTGTTACCAATTTTATAAGGCGAAATAGAAACATTCGACTGCCTGTCCGGCGCACTTGAACAGGTAATGCAAAGGACAAGCAGTATGACAATAAGTAATGGTGTAAATATTAATTGCAATTTGTTTTTCCTTTCGTTCATTTCTGCTCCTTTACCCTGTTTTTACTGAAGCCGGTACGTGGTTAGATTTGGCAGCTTATCCAATGTTATAACAAGATCATGATTGTAAACATGATTTTTATGAGCGTTGGTATTGTGAAACTCGCCGATCCAGAAATTTTCTGCATCATCCGGGCCATTCTGGGCAATCCAGGTGTCTCTCCGTGCATCATTCCAGACCATAAACCAGAGCCACATTGCATTGTCCTCTTTGCATAAATCGGGGTTGGGAATCGCGCCGTTTTCTGTCAAAGCAACCATACGCTGCCCGTCGGCCATATTCCTAGCTCTGTTAAATGTTAAAGATTGCGAACCATATTGCCGCGCTCGCTCTGGAGTATCCCTTGGCCACGGATAAAAATCATAACCCACAATATCTACAGTTGCAGGGTCGGGATACCAGCTAACATGTTGCCCGTTCCATACCCAGATAAGGTTATTTAAACCTTTTTCCTTGGATAAATATTCGTACATAAATTCCCAAAGGGCGATGTATGGTTCAGGGCCGCTTGACCCCCACCAAAACCATGCGCCGTTTGGTCTGTCTGGTCTCCAATTACCGGCGGCTTCATGCAAAGGCCGCCAGAGTACTGGAATATCCAGGTCTTTAAGCTGTTGGAGCAAAACGGCGACTTTATCCAGATCTTCTACTATACGTTGATACTCAGCGCTTTCGGTGTCCAATTCACCGTCTTTCATGGGAATACGGAAATCTGTAGAATTTCTATTATTTCTATTAGGCGTCAATACATAGAATTCCTGATTACTACCTTCTATCGCTGGCATACGCCAGTGCCAGCAAAATGTTACAATGCCTCGGATTTCCGGTTTGTCCGGCAGAAGTTTGGTGGCCGCTCCAGCTTGGGTGTTATTTTTGTTTTCTCCATTCCACCATTCAATGGCTTCGTCAACCTGATCCTGACCAAAGCCGCCCCACGAATTGGGAAGATCAATAAAATCGAAGCCCTTAATAGCAGGGTATTTGCCGGTGTCCGTAAAGACACGACTAATCATGTCCAAGTCGCCATTGTTAGCCCAGGCGGCATCCATCTGGCCGGAGATAATATAATTGCCATACATATCTGTAAGGTAGTTCCAAAGCCGTTTTGTATTATCCGTAGCCTTTTCTATACCGCCATGACTAAAATCTCTTTCACTTTCACGGCCAGGGACTGGATCGGATGGGCAGGCAGATAACAATAAAACTGTTAAAGCAATTAATGTAAAAAATATCCTAAGGCCGCCCAGCCGATTTTTATTATTCATAATACCTTTCCTTTAAAAGCCTACTTCCAGCCTGATTGGGAAAAGAACATCAAAGCGCTGTTTTTGTCCTGCCCATTCAAGCGGCAGACGGGTTACAGCGGCCACCTTAAAATTAGCATTCCCAAGGCTGCGCGAAAACCAAACCGCGGCTCCTGCCTGCATGGAGTCATTTTCCCATAAGTTAAAATCATCCGACTGCTCGTATTCAAACCCAATATCCAACCCAACTGTACCAACAGAAAGATTGTAAGAAGGAACAAGGTAGGCAATAAGGTTTAGGCCGCGCATTTTTATTACATTCCCGGAAGAATCAGAACCGGCAAAGGCAGTATCTATACGGCCAAGCATTCGGAAATCATAGTAGCGGTATGTGGCGGCAACAGAAGCCTGTATGTCCCTTTTTCTTTTGTAATGACCAGTTAAATATGCATTGGTTACATCCTGCTCAGTACCCTCGTAAGGAATTTTAAACCCAATGTCCATCATTAGGTCTCCTAAGGCCAGTACCTGAAAAGCGAATTCAAAAGTATGCCGTATTCCTACCCACTGAACGCGGGCATTACCGATACCCGGAATATTATAACCAACTCCCACCTGCATTTTTTTGTACACATCTTTTACATCAGCATAGTCCTGGTTAATATCATCGCTCCCTAATGGATGATTATTAATGGGATCCGTTACAGCATTGCTTATTCCCATAGCATCAGTAACCCAGCCGTCCAGCCTTAAAATTTCCGGGGCTACAAATAAGCCAATAAATAAACGTTCAATTGGTTCCCATGTGATCATTGCCGCTGCCGAGACTCGCGGCCACCAGAGGTTCTGATTTGTATAATCTGCGTTTCCCCAGGAATAGGGATTAAAGCGGGTAAAGGTATTGTACTGCGGGTCCTGGATTTCCAGACGGTAATCCCTGTTTTCTCCGTTAATATGCCAGGAATTATTCAGAACATAGGTTGAAAGATTAGAGCCTCCTATCTTACCTGCTAACCTGTCATTATTCGGATTCCCAAGCCACATTGTAAAAGTTTCCATGTACGGGATAAAATCAAAAGGCTTTACCCAAACCCAACCGCTTCCTTTTGCAGAAGTAGCATGAGCCGACCTGTTTGCGGCGCCATTCGCAATGTCTATGCCTAAATGAAAACCGCCAAATTCAGAATGACCGCCAAAGTTAAGACCTGCGCTGATGTCGGGCTCGCCCCAAGGGGTTTGTACAGCAGTAGTATGGTACGCATCATCGTTCTGAGAAGTATAACGGTAGGGTACAAAGAAGGAACTTACATAGCCGCCCACATTAAGCTGGGCAATGGCGGGTAAGACAAGTATACAGCCAAGAAGGCATAATACAGCAATTTTTTTCATAATTGCTCCTTTCTGTTATTCAAAACGGATATTATCAAAGAACACAGGTCCTTTGTAATTGGTATAATTTCCTGCAATACTAAAGCGTAAGTCTGTCATAAAACCGGCAGTACGCGGAACAAACATTAAAATTTCCTGCCTTACAAAGCCATTGTCAAATTCTTCTACGGAGCCTTCTATGGGTATCCCAGCAACATCTATCAGTATGCCATTGTTGTTGGTAAATATTTTGGGTGTAAAAGTACCGTCATTTAACAATGAAGGATCATAGTAAAAATCAAATGCAAATATGGACACGCCCCTCATATTAAAAGCTCTGGGAAAGTCGTTTTTCATTTTTGGTTCCGACCAATCTTCAGCGCTTGTTTCTGTAAAATTTAAATCCAGCCTTAAAAGCCCTCTTCCAAAAGTCTCGCTGTCATAGCTAAGAGTGGCGCCGCCGCGGTAATTCCAAAATTCCGAGTTGGCGACTTCCCAGCCCTGAACATCTTCCGAAGGATCTGCAAAACTCCAGATCTTGCCGTCCTGTCCGCCACCGCCGCCGCTGTCCCCGCCTGTTGAAGCGCACGAATAAATAAACACCGCGATTAGAGCGATTGTAAATACAACCGCTATTTTTTTTATCATTTTCATTTTGTTCCTCCAAAAATAAATTTAATTTTCATACACCGGCTTAAAAAGCTCGGCTTTAGTAACTGTAGCGCCGTTATAGGGGTTAATTGCTATTTGAAACCCCGCTGGCTGTAATTTAAGAAGATCATCAAGGGTTAAGTCGGCAGTAAATTCCAGCGGTCCTGTTTGTGCGTCTGCAGGTACAGTAATTGACATGCTGTTATTACTTTCCCAGCCCCCTACACCAACAACTCCGTTCCCAGGATCGGCACCGTTTGAACCAACAACAACCGAAACCGTAACACGAATAATACTTCTTGGGTCTTCTTCTACAAGTGTTCTGATTCTTTCCATATCTGATTCTGTAAGGGCGCCTTTACCAGCAGTACCATCATTGCCAAGTGTTACTGTCCCCTTGCTTTCCCAGCTTGTAATTGTTACCAACTCTTTTATGCTAAAACTGCCTTTAATGCCAAAACTAACACTAGCAGGATAGTCAGCCCAGCCATTAGTCTGGGCTGTCAGTTCAAAAAACTGCGGCGCACCTTCGGGGGTTGTAGCGGGAACTGCTACGTCCAAACTATCACTGTTTTTTTCCCCTGCTTTGAATTCCCACTTGTATTGCTTAGTTGCACTCGCCACTACTGGCGGAGTAGAATTCAACCATCCGCTCAAAAGTTCTCCTGTGCCACCACGCGTAAAAGTAAGTTTTCCGCCAGGCCTACTTCCAAGAAAACTCAGATCGCAATCATCAATGGTCAAGGTTACTTCGTATACTCTCCCTTCGATAATACGGGGAGTTTCAAAAGGAAAATTAAACTTCCCCCCAAGCAGGATAAAATCAACTTCGTCTTCTTCGAGTTCTTTGCCCTTCTCAGGATCCGAGGGGCAGCTTGTCATGATAATTCCGGCAAAAAGCATTAGTAATGCCGGTACAAGCATCCATTTGCTCGTCTTTTTCATTTTATAACCTCCTTAAAGTATAAAGGCGCTTCCAAACCAAAACAGACAACGTCCGCATCCCAAAGGGCAAGGTTTTTGGAAACAATGTACTTTTTATTTTTGTGCTAAAAAAAGGTACATTTAAATTATACAACGGGTTTTCTGAAAGAAACAAGTTAAGTTTAAGCAGAACAAAAAAAGCTGGTTTTTTAAGAAGAATTAGACAGCTTAATTATACCTTTTTGCCAGAAATTTAGTAAAAAAAACAATAAAAACTTGCTTCCTTTAAAGAACCTGCGGTCTTATTTAAACGTACCTCTTCTATAACCAAGTGATGCAGCAATTCTCAGTCTGGGAATCTTTGTTTCTTCTGTATTTTCCTAACACAAAGGCGCAAAAAAATACAAAGGGCTTACAATTTTGACCTAAGCATGATATACTAGTGGGCAGCGCGTTAAAACTAAGGAGAGGGAAATATGATTATCTTAACATTAAATTGCGGTTCTTCATCGGCAAAATATCAGGTTTTTCACTGGGAAACCAAGGATGTTCTTGCGGTAGGTATAGTAGAGAAAGTAACTATTGGCGGTTCTTTCATTACACACAAGGCCAAGGGCAGGGAAGAAGTTACTCTGCAGCATGACTGTCCCACACATACAGACGCTGTGCAGCTTATTATCAAAACACTGACAAGCAAGGATTTGGGCGTTATTGACGATATGTCGGTAATAAAGGCTGTGGGGCACCGTGTAGTGCATGGCGGTGAAAAGTTCACCAAATCCGTAATTGTAGACAACTCGGCTATGGAAGCCTTTACGGCAATGCAGGATATGAGTCCCCTGCATAATCCCGCCAATATCATGGGGATAGAGGCCGCCAGACAGGTTATGCCCGATGTACCTCACTGCGCCATTATGGACACGGCGTGGCACCAGACCATGCCGCCCAAGGCTTTTATGTACGCTGTGCCGACAGAATGGTACGAAAAACATCAGGTACGCCGTTACGGTTTTCACGGAACAAGTTTTCTCTATACCGCGAAACGGGCTGCCGTGCTTTTGGGACAAGATCCCTTTAAGACAAATCTGATTATCTGCCATATTGGAAACGGCGCTTCCATAAACGCTGTTAAAAACGGCCTGTCCTTTGATACCTCAATGGGTATTACCCCTCTGGAAGGTCTTGTTATGGGGACACGTTCGGGCGATGTGGATCCGGCATTGCCCTTTTACGTTATGCGAAAAACAGGCATGAGCGCCGCTGAAATTGAAAGTGCGCTGAATAAAAAGTCCGGGCTTTTGGGGCTGACAGGTAATCTTACTGACAGGCGCGATGTCCAGGAAGCCGCCGCCGGTGGAAACGCTCAGGCGCTGCTTGCCCAGCATATCGAAGCTCACCGGGTACAAAGGTATATCGGCGGTTATCAGGCAGTTCTTGGCAGGGTGGACGCGCTGGTTCTTACCGCCGGTGTGGGCGAGTTCGCCTGGTTTATGCGGGAGAAAATTCTTGACGGGCTGGAAGGTATCGGCATTGTGTTTGATCCGGAGAAAAACAATATTTCACGTACCAGAAACGCCGAGACTCTTATCAGCAAACCTGAATCGAAAATACCTATTTACATTATCCCCACGGATGAAGAACTGGTAATGACAGAAGACGCTTACGCTCTTATGCAGGGCGCGTATGACGCTCATACCAACTTTACCTATTCATTCCAGAGCAGGGACTATGTAAACAAAGGCCGCGCAGAAGGCTTAACGCACGATCTGGCAAAAAATCCGGATCTTGCAAAGATAATTGCCAAGCCAAGGTAATTCTGATATATTCTCGCCTTAGTGTCTGTGACTTTTTGGAGGCTTAATTGACTGAGTTATTGTGCATTGGTAATCCTATTATTGATGTGTTCATAAAAATAGATGATACTCTCGCGAGAAAATACGGTATTTTAGAACCTGCTCAACATATAAGCCGAGATCAGGCGGAGGCGTTTTTACGTGAACCGTCAATAGACTTTACAAAAGCGGTGAAAAGTTCCGGCGGCGGCGCGGCGAATGTGGCGAAGATAGCCGCTATGCTTGGAATGAAGGCTGCCTTTTCCGGGTGTGTGGGAACATACGCCGATGGCAGCCCGGACGATCTTGCCGTAATTTTTGAGAAAGAGATTACCGGCGCGGGCGTTTCCACTTTCCTTACAAAGTCAAAGGAAAAGACAGGTATATGTTTCGTGTGCAGTGTAAACGGTGAACTCCGCATTGCTGCCAGTCCCGGCGCGGCGCTCGATTTTACCAAAGAAAATATCGGAGAAGAATTAATAACCGGTATGGGGGTGGTTGTTCTGGACGGCTATGTTCTTGACCGCCGGCCGCTGGTGCAGCATATTTTAATGACAGCGAGCCGCCGGGGAATTCCCGTAGCGCTGGATGCCGGTTCTATTTTTCAGATTGAAAGAAAGGCCGAAGAAATACTGACTTACAGCCGCAGCTTTCCCCTGTTTGTTTTTATGAACGCCGATGAAGTTATAACGTTTTATAATACAATCAGAAAAAGCAGGGACGAGGAAACCAATCTGTCGGAACGGGAAAAAGAAGCTCTGATTTCGCGCGACATTTGCCCGATGTTAAAGATTATTACAGACGGCGAGATATTTCCCATCATAGTTGTCAAACTGGGAGGTCATGGCGCGATTGTAGTGGCGGGCGGCAATGTATACCGCGAGGAAACCTTCACGATTATTCCACGGAACACTGTCGGAGCGGGAGACGCTTTCTGCGCCGCCTTCCTTGCCGCCTGGATACGGGACAAGTCTCTCTCCGAGTGCGCCGCGATGGGCAACAAGGTCGCACGGGAAATTCTGAAAGTTCCTGGAACTAATATCAAAAGCGGCAAGCTAAAATCATTCGCAAAAACGCTTAAGTAATTTTACAGCAGAACTGAGTCGGCGACTTTTTTGCGGGCATCTTCGCCCAGGAGTTGTCCGATAATCGCTGCGGCGAACTCGCCTGTTGTTCCGGCGGCGCGGCTGGTGATAATGCTGCCGTCTGTTACTACCCGGTCCGGCGACCACTTGCCTTCCGTTACCTTTTCTTCCATATCAGGGTAGCAGGTAAACTTTTTGCCGGCAAGCAGGCCAAGCGGGGCAAGTACCACTGCCGGAGAGGCGCAGATGGCACAAACCAGTTTGCCGGCTGCCGCCATTTCCTTTAACAGCGCTCCGGTTCTTTCACAAGCCGCCAGATTTGCCGCGCCGGACATTCCCCCGGGAACAATTACCGCGTCCCAGACATCAGCCCCGGACGCTTTCTCCAATGTGGTATCCGCGAGTACTTGGATACCCCGCGCGCCTTTTACGGTTAGGCTCTCTCCTATCGCGGCGGTTGTTACTTCCACTCCGGCGCGGCGCAAGTAGGTTATGGGCGTTACTGTCTCTACTTCCTCAAACCCCTCCGCAAGCAAAACAAGCGCTTTTTTTGACATACTAGCGGTTCCGTCTTTCTTCTTCGGACTTGCACTCTATACACATCAGGGCATAGGGAATTGCTATAAGCCTGTCCTGTGGTATCCTTTTGTTGCATTTTATGCAGTAGCCGTACTTGCCCTGTTTTATGCGCGTAAGGGCGGATTCTATCAATTTGAGTCTTTTTAGTTCCTGAGATCCGATAGCTTCGATCATCTTTCTGTCAATGTCATCAGACGCGATATCGGCAAGGTCTTTGGAATCCATTCCTTCCATTATTTCCCTAAAATCCTGATTGCTGGTAATTAAATTTTTAACAATCTCAGCTTTAAGGGTCGAAAGAGACTCTTCCATTTTTTCGATAAATTCCTGATCAATCGGCGGAATTTTCTTCTTTTTTCCTGTCGCGGCCATTGCGCACCTCCCTACATTATGACGGTCATTTCTGCCGTAAAAATTTTATGTAAAGTCCGGTTAGTATTGTCCTATGTAGCCGGTTTTGTCAAGTAGTTTTTAACAATGGAATTACCGGTGCGGTTAATTCCATTGCCGCCGGAAAATCTTCGGGCTGTAGGAGAATACTCTCGCCGTCCATTTGGGCAAGAATGGGCTGGCGTCCGACAAATTCCAAACGGTGCGCGCTCAATAATATTACTTCGGGATTGTTTATATGCGTTCCCTTGGTAACCTGCCCCTTAATAGTTAATTTACGGTAAAGAGGCATTTGCTTTAGGCCGCAGACATTGCGTTCGTCCGGGAGTATTTTTTCCTGTGAGCCGTAAGTGCGATGACCGGAAGCGCCCATTGCCAGCAGCAATAATTGTTCGCTAAAAGAAATAATTTCCTGGTTTTGCCAGTCAAGCGCGCGAACATCCATAAAATCCACCTTGTAAAAACGTTCGTAAAACAAGGCGGCGATATCCAGCCAGAGCTTGTAAGAATCGCCGGGGAGTTTTCCTTTCATTTTATTTGTCATGTGGGTAACAAAAGCGTCCAGCCCGACAGAAAGAATGTTGAAGGCAAGGAACGGCCCTTTGTCGCTAACGGGACCGTTGTGGGCGGGTATCAACTGCACAGCCGGGGCGAATTCAACATGGGCTGGCTTTATTAACAACTCAAGCGCCCCTGCCAAGTGAGGGCTGTCGGCGCCGTCATTGCCTGTTCCCATGGGGAGCCTAAGCACAGCTATATTTGAACGGACATGAGGGGGCGCGTTGTAAAGGGCGTACATAACCTCGCTATGGGTTCCGTCTCCGCCAGCACTGATTATCAGATAAAAGGGAGCGGGTTCCTGTATTGCCTTGTTAATTAACTCCAAGGTTATTTCCCCGCCCGAACCCTTGCCATCGGTAAGTACCATGTTGACATTTTTGTTTATCTCCCGCTGCGGATTCGCCAGGGCTTTTTGCCTGTATTCCTCCAGCGTCCGTATATGAGATTTCCACCTGGAACGTATGGCAAACCCGCCGGCAACGGGATTAACGATAATGGTACAGTCCAAAAGACGTCCGGGCGAAACAAGGGAACAACCGCATATTTCAGTAAGCGATTGGGCGAATAAATTAAAATCCATAACAACATTGTCCACCTTTAACGACCGGCAGGTCAAGGTTTTTTTCATTACAATTTAACGGAAATTCATAGCCGTTACTCTTTTGTTTCTGTATAATAGAAAAAAGGGAGTATTTATTTTTTATGTCATCAATTACACAAAACAAAGAGGGTTTAAAGGTCCTTATAACGGGAAGTATTATACAGTTGTTTCTGGGAATCATCTATGTCTGGAGCGTTTTTGTTATGCCGGTCAGCGAGGCTTTTAGCTGGGAAGTTGACAGCGTTAAACTTATGACATCGTTCATGCTCTGTTTCTTTGTTGTAGGTATATTAACAGGCGGTAAGTTGCAAATGAAAATAGGCGCGGAAAAAGTTGTCCTTACCGGCGGATTAATGCTTGCTGCGGGTATGCTTGCATCGGCGTTTTTAACACCGGCGGTAAAACAGCTTATGTATATAACTTACGGTATCATCGGCGGGTTTGGCGTAGGCGCGGGCTACAACGCTATTCTCTCTACCGCGCAAAAATGGTTTCCGCAAAACCGGGGTTTCGCAACAGGGGTCAGTGTTTGTACTTTTGGTTTTTCTACAGTTATTTTCGCGCCGCTGGTTAGGGCTCTTATAAACAATTTTGATGTAAGGAACACATTCCTGATTCTCGCGGCGGGTTTTTTTGTCGTTGTACTTGCGCTGTTCAAATTTGTCCGCCTGCCGGATGACAGCGCCCAGGCAGGAGCGGCATCCGCATCTCTGCTTGAGAAAAAACAATACATGGTAACGGAAACAATTAAAACAAAGAAGTTTTACTTTTTAACTCTTTCGTTGATGTTCGCGACCGCGGCTTATTTTATTCTTAACCCGTCTTTTATAACTTTTTCTGTTGAACGGGGACTTAGCGCAAATATTGGAACAGTAATTGTTATGTTAACCGGCATAGCCAATGCGGTGGGGCGTTTAGTTATGCCAATGTTATCCGATAAAATCGGACGTGAAAAAACCGCTATAATAACTATCCTTGTTACGGCTATTTCCGCCTTGCTTTTATGCTTTGCACAGGGCTTTTTGGTGATAGTGTCAATTGCGGCAATCGCCTTTTGTTTCGGCGGTTATCCCGGTGTTTATGTGGTACTTACGGCAGATTATTTCGGCATTAAAAATGTCGGCTCTAATTACGGGGCGGTCATGATAGGCTTCGCGATTTCGGCGCTCACCTTCCCAATGATCATAGGGATGATAGGCAATGATATAGTAAAGTTCATTGTTCTGGCAGCCATGGCGTTAGCCGGTGTACTGCTGATGTTTATATTAAAGGCATCAAAGAATAAGGGATAAACAACTTACCCCGCGCCCCACAATTCGTTCTTCTCTACCCCAACGGCGAACAATACGTCTGCTGTTTCCTGTTCGGTCAGCCTGTCAATGCTGCCGTTGGATTTGAACTCTTCAATTCCCTTTAAGACCGCATCGAACCGGCGTTTGTTGATTCTATTTTTTAAAGCGAAGAACAGACAAACCGCCAGGAGTACGAGGGGTATGATAACAAACATCCATTTAATGCCCGACACGACATCGCTTCGTGCGTATACAACCGGGTCAAAGTCCACTATTCTGGCTTTTAATTCCGAATACTCATTCTGATCAAACCCCATCGCACGGAGTCCAAATCCCATCAATAGTACCGCTACGCCGCTGGCAAGCTTGCGAAGGAATGTCGTCATTCCGCTGTAGATTCCTTCACGGCGTTTGCTCGTACGAATCTCATCAATATCGAATATGTCGGCAAGCATAGCCCAGGTAGAAAGATTGCCTGCCGAAGACCCAACAGCGATAAATGCGGCAAGCACGCACAGTACTACTACGGAAACGCTTGAGTCCAGCCAAATGAAAACAATTGTCGAAAGCATCCACACAGGCATCCCGATATAAAGCGGAAACGCCTTGCCCTTTCTCTTGGCGATCTCGCCCATTACAGGCATTAGAAGAACAGAACAAACTAGAAGCAAGCCGACTATAAGTTCATAATTTTTGTATTGCAAAACAACTATGTCGATATAAAAAATAAACAGAGCCAATACAAGATCCACCGCTATCTGGAATGAAAGAAATATACCTAGAAAATTTTTGTAAGCCTTGTTTGAAAAAACTGACAGCCAGAACTTTAGCGTAATTTTTTCCGGTTCGGGAAGATCTTCCCTTTCCCTTGTCCCAAGAAAAGCTATAAGCCAGCCAATCCCGAAAATGGCGCCGAAAATAAGAGCCATGACAAAGTAGCCCGGAATTTGCTCCGGCCCGTTTTGCTCGCTGCCTATCGACTTGATGATAACGCTGGGGATAACAGCGGCCAGCAATGACGCGCCTCCAGAGAACAGCATCCTTATAGTAGTAAAGCTTGTACGCTCGTTATAATCGGATGTAATATCCGACAGGATTGCGTTGTACGGCACCATAACTATAGTGAACGCTGTTCCAAAAAACATGTAAGTGAATGTATAATAGAAAACTTTGGCAGCCACGCTTTCAATACCGAAAGAATAAAAAAGCATAACAAAAGAAAGGAAAACGGGTATTATACCTATCAGAAAATATATCCTGCGCCTTCCATACTTTGAGCGCGTCCTGTCGGATATTCTCCCCATTAACGGGTCAGTAACTGCGTCCCACAGTTTTCCGATAAAAATGATTAATGAGGTGGAAACAACAGGCAGCCCTTCCACCAATACCAGAAAATTCATAAACAGAAGGCTGAATATCATAAACGCCCCGCCGCCGTAAATATCCCCGCTGGCATAACTTAGTTTTATTTTAAGATTATTTTTCATACACTTCCTCCTTTAATATTTTACCCTAAATCTATTGTATACTTGATATTATTGTTTTTAAAAGATATGTTATATACAAATGTATAAGCCTTATAAAGTTCCTGTTACGCGGGTTTTTCCTGACATTAAAGTTCCACAGCCGCGAATTTCAAAGGTTGTTCTCCTGTTAGTCAGACTACTTGTCAGACTGTATCTTTTTTTGCTTTTTGGGGTAGTTAAAGTTCTTCACCAGGGAGATTCCCTTTATGAAGCGTTCCGGCGGGCATTGGCCGGAGAAAGCCGCTGTATTATCGCGTTTCGCCATCCAAACGGGGGAGAACCTCAGATTCTTGGATGGTTTTTTCTTTTTAAGCTCAAAGCCCTTGCCGCAAAAAAAGGGATACGCTTTGCGCGTAAACCTCACGCATTGTTTGTTTACGGGTATGAGGTAGTCCGCTGGGGCGGCAGGCCGGCGCGCCTTGTTATGCCAAATGTGGGAGCGATGCCCATTCATCATTCAAAGATGGACTCTCAGGGAATGGCAAGGATATACAAGGCTATAACCGAAGGTACATATCCGGTGGCGCTGGCGCCCGAAGGGCAGGTATCATATACTACTGATTCCATTCCCCGGCTTGAACCGGGAGCGGTACGCATTGGTTTTCACGCAGCCCAGCAGCTTGCGGACAAGAATATAAACTGCCCTGTAGAGATTCTTCCGGTATCAATTCATTTCCAGTTTGGCTGGGTGGGAAAATTATCTATGGAAAGGCTCCTGAGAAAAATTGAAAAGTACTGCGGCTTTTCCGGCAAGGCAGAAGGGAAACATCCTATCGAAGAAAGACTGCGGAAATGCAGAGATTATATTCTAAAGATGAACGAAGACCGTTACTGTATCAAAAGCGATGATTCCCTTTCTTTCAATGAACGTCTTGAAAGAGTAGTAAACGCCGCTGTGGAAAACGCCGAACGAATGTTAGGGATAAAAAACGAGGGAGATTTTTTCGCACGCCTGTATAAAATACGCCAGGTCTGCTGGGACAGAATCTTTTTACCCAGCCTGGACAATATTAACAATATGTCACGTGTAGAGCGAGGTATAAAAGATATTGCGGCGGGAGAAGCCTGGCATATAGCCCGCCATCAGGAACTGGCGGATTTTGGCTGGTACTTCCGCCACCCGGTTCCGACTGAGGATTCTCCTCTTCACAGCAAGGTAGAGTATGTTCAAAATCTTTGGGATTTCGCCAACCGTACAATGGGCGGCGCTATATCCGGCAGGAAAAATATTCTTATACGAAAAGTTATTATCCAGAGCGGCCCTGTGGTTAATTTAAGCAGGCGGCTTCCCGAATACAAGGAAAACAAAAAAGCCGCGATTAATGAAAGCCTGTCAGAGCTTGAAAAAGCCTATCTTTATTGTATCAACGAAGCGAATAAGTCTCTCGTTAAACTCGATTAGTTTTGAAAAAGGTGTACCAAGGCTGCCTGAAAAGACAGCCCTGGTGTTCTGTAAAGTTTTATCCTTAGAAGCAACAATGTCTGCGATTATAACCGCCCCAGCCTCCTTGTCCTCTACGATCATGGCCATGCCATCCACGTCCTTGGGGATTGCCGCCCCAGCCAGGTCCAAAACGATCATTTTGGAATCCGGGATTGGCGGGACCTCGGCCGTATACCGGAAAATCGTACGACTTACCGTCTACAGTAAATTTTGTGGGATGAATAACATTTCCGTACTCAAATCCTTCGACAGAAATCTGGTTTCCTTCCTTTAGCCCGTCGATAAACCCGGAAAAACGCATCAACATGGGAACATAGTAAAGATTACTGCCGCTTGCCACAGCGATAGAACCCCTTACCAACTGTAAAGTTCCCTGTATGTTTACGGATTCCGTACTATTTCGTAAACCACCCCGGTTTTGAGCGGAGACAGTCCCCGCGAGTACAACGACAATGATCAGGAAAAATAAGATTTTTTTCACAAACACCTCCAAAATAAATATAAATACATTCTGTTATATATAACCAAAAATGGTCAATTATGTTACAATTACAGCAAGGTATGAAAAGCGTATATTATTATAATTACAATTTATGCAAATTGGGAATCGCGGAAGAAAACGGCGCCATTTGCCGTGTATTTTTCGCTGCGGGTAAAGCGCCGGACAATTTTGAAAACACTGAAACTCCTTTGATAAAAAAAGCGGCGGCGCAGCTTGAGGAATATTTTGAAGGTAAACGAAAAAATTTTGATTTGCCGCTTGTCCTGAACGGGACAGATTTTCAGAACAGGGTCTGGGAGGCGCTGCGGAAAATTCCCTACGGCAAAACCCGCAGTTACGGTGAACTAGCCGCCATGACAGGAAACCCAAAAGCGAGCCGTGCGGTTGGCATGGCGAATAACCGCAACCCCATTGTGATTGTCATTCCCTGCCACCGGGTAATCGGCAGTGACGGCAGTCTGACAGGTTTCGGCGGCGGACTGGAACTAAAACAGCGATTACTTGAACTGGAAAGTTAGAGCTTACCCGCGTTGCTGCGAGGCCAAAGCTATCATGGAAACAAACAGGAGCAATACCAGAGCAACAACAAGCGCGGCAAGGGCGGAAGTAAACCCAAGGCTTAGGACAAGCCAAATACCCAAACTGTTTAATATTTTACGATAAAGAAAAACTATACCATAAAAAACCACAGGCATAACAAAAAGCAGCAGCATAAAGAGATAACGCGGTTTCGTTTTGGCGCGGAAACGCCAGCCAAAAACAATTACAAAGATAGCCATTGGCAAAAAGAATAAAATGGAACCAAACCTGTTCAGTATTTCCGCTTCAAAGATTTGCGGAATATATCCCATAGAGCCAAGTTTTTTGGAAGCTAAAAAAAGCTCATTTATATGAAGGTTTGACAATCCCTGCCGTACATGAAAAAGAAGTATAAAATCTTCAAAACTTATATCCAGAATTATTCCGCCGGGCGTTTCCGTTCCAAGAAGCCATTCACTTTCCCAGCTATGATTGTTATCGTAACGGTCCAATGCGTGTGTCAGGACAAGTACCCGCGGTCTTTCATTAAGCGTAATGGGAAGAAGTTTTGTATAAGGCGCCCTTACGCTTTTTACCGGACGGGCAAGCTCGTCAAAATCCATATATTCAAACCCAATACCATAGGCGACATCCGCCGATATAGACAAGCTGAAAAAACGCGCCACTACCCTGTCTATATTTCTATGCCCAGGCAGGGAAAATACAGCCCCGGTTAATATTTCCCCAAAAGCCATTTCAATCTCATCCAGGAAAAAAGCGACTTCTTTCGCGCCTCGTTCACTGGCAGCGAGGAAATTTATGGCATCGGGATCGTCGGGAGTTAAAATAAGCAATTCCCGGAAAATGTAATACGCCCGTACCCAGTCGCCGGAATTCATAGCCTGATAGCCTGAAAGTTTCAGGTTATATATATTAAACATACGCGTTTCCCTAAAGTCAGGCGCCTGGGAAGAAATTTGATTCCACGCATCACTGGCGCGGCGAGCGGCGTTGGCGGCCTCGGGACTGCCATCTATCGCGAGTCGTCCTGCGACAACGGCAAGCCAATGAGCGTCAAAAAAGCGCCTTTCCCTGAAAGCGGTTTCGGACAAGGCGATAGCCTGTGTCGCGTCTAACGGCTGCCACCCGTTATAGAGAGATGTAATATCCGAGCCGCGATAGTCCCTGGCCAATGCGGAACGGGCAAGAGACCTTTCCTCAATTTCCGCGATACGAACTCTGTCAAGATTGATGTTAACCTCGGTTCTAAGACTGGCCAATTCAGGACTGTCAGGCCACACCCTGTCGCAAATAGCAATAAATTGAGAGGCTTCCAGCCAGTCCCCTGCTCTGCCGCGTAAATGCGCGTTTTCTTTCGCGAGATGGTACAGCTCTCCCTTAAAGCGCATATTCTCTTCGTTATTTTTAACAAGCGGAAGAGCGAAAAAGAAAATTCCTCCATAAAGAGCCGCAGAACATATAGCGACTATTACGGAAACCACCAGACGTTTATAAAAAATCTCGGAAAAACTCTGGTAATCTTCTTCTATAGTTGCCAGACCAAAGGGAATTACCAAAGCGGAAAAAGCAAGCGCGGGAAACAGATTAAAAAACGTTACAATTCCCCGCGTTAGCCGCCATGTACGTGAAAAAACCAAAACCGGTATTTCCGAACCCGGGAAAATAAACCGAAAAATCATTATCAGCAAGGCTGAAACAAGCATATAGATGATAAAAATGCCGTAAGGCGTACGGAGTTTTTCCACGCTAAAATTCATTGTCGTCCCGCCTTTTCGCGATAAAAACCAAAATTGAATAAGTGTTCACAAGTAAAGCAAAAAAGAAAAATATGATCGGAACAGCCATAACATTTGACATTATATTCCCTGGAAGCGAGCCGAATACATCCCGCATTTCCGGAGAATTTAAAAAAGTTTCAAGCGCCAGAACACCTCTAAAAGCGAGAATGCCAAGAAACAGATTAGCCAACGGCCACACGCTGAGTTTGATTATAAAACCCAATGAGCTTAACATAAAAATCAAAGCGCCGACATAAATAAAATAAGAGAGAAAGCTTTCGTTGAACCGCTGCTGAAGCTGCTCGGCGTTAAGCCTAAGGTCAATTATAGCGCTTTGTAAAAGCCAGGGGGTATCATCTCCAAACGGAATTGGCGGCAGGCTGATATTCACATTTGCCGTTGATTCGTGAAACATTAAAGGCCGGTCAGGTATCGAAGTTACCCTAGGACCAAGCGGTTCGGCAGTTCCCTTTAAAAGAATAACTGCGGCCTCGTTTTTGTTAAGCGAACTGGAAAGAATCAAACCGCTTTCCCCCATTTGCCTGCCAGTAACCTCGGCTGGGGGTACATGCTTCCAATTATACAGAAGAAATGAAATACCAAAATTTAAAAACAACGAGACGATTATCACGCTAATCATAGTCACGGGTATGGAATAATTTTTTCTTGCCGCATAGCTTAAATTTAAAAGTATGGTAAAGTACATTGTCAGTGACAAAGCCCAATGAGCAGCCGTTATTAATAAGGTTAAGGAAGATTCGGGCTTTGGCGGCAGATACCGTACCCATTCAACCCATAGGGTCAGAAATCGAATACCTGTCGCTGCCAAAAAAATTATAGTGAAACTAAGGCTGAAAAAAAGCAACAGCTTAGCCAGATTTTTCATTAATTATAGATTATCACGGCAGAAACGCCCACGCAAGACCTTCATTCGCGTAATAAGTATCAGAAGACTCATAATCCGGTTGAGATTTTAAAGGAAAAACGTCATAATAAAGCATGGAAAGTAAGATAGCGGTACTTGGGGCGGGAGCCTGGGGAACAGCCATTGCCAAGGTGATTGCCGAGAAAGGAAATAAAGTAACCATCTGGAGTTACGAAGAGGAAACCAAGGACGATATAAACCAGAAAAGGCGAAACAACAGATTTTTACCGGATGTTGAACTGCCGGAACTATTGACTTCTACTACCAATATAGAAAAAGCGGCGGAAGGCAGTAAGTATCTGATTTTCGCTGTTCCGTCCTTATTTTTACTGGATACACTTAAAAAGATCCTTAATGTAAATTCCATCCGCGATGGGAAAACCGCCATCGCGGTATTAACCAAGGGGTTTTTGCCGACTTCGAACGGTCCCAGACTAATCCTTGAAACCATGGAAGATTACCTGCCCGGCTTTTACCAGCAGGCCCTTGTTTATATATCCGGTCCCAGCCATGCCGAAGAGGTATCCTGCGGAAAAATTACAGGGCTTATTGCCGCCAGCGAAAACGCGAAAAACTCAATCCGGTTCCGGGATTTATTAAGGACTCCCCAGCTTTTTGTATTTTCATCTTTTGATGTCCGGGGTGTGCAGGTCTCGGCTGCGTGTAAAAACATAATTGCCATAGCGTTTGGTATGTTAGACGCCATCAAATCAATCGGGGGTTCCAGCGTGTTCGGCGATGGGACAGATTCCCTGTTGCTCGCTGCGGGGTTAAACGAAATACAGCTTCTGGGCAACGCTCTGGGAGCGACTCATCCCGAAACATTCACTTCTATCGCGGGTATCGGCGATTTGGATGTTACCTGCAGATCCGCTTACGGCAGAAACCGGCGTTTTGGCAGGGATATTATCGAGAAAAATATTCTTGAGCAATATAAGGACATTGATGATCTTTTGACGCGCATTGGCGAGTTGGGCTATCTCCCAGAAGGCGTGGCAGCCGCCAAGTATGTCAGGTATCTTTCGGTAAAACATAAATTAAAAATGCCTGTATCCGCGGGGCTAAGCCGGATTCTTAACCGCGAATTAGACCCGTACGAATTTGTACAAAAGTTCTTTGATGATTTAAGGTAAGGTTATCGTCTTCGCTAACGCGACTTATAAGGAAGGTTAAAAATGCTTGAGAGATTAACTGGGAAAATCACGGATGCTCTTCGTTTTGTTACGGGTAAATCGACAATTACCGAAAAAAACATTGAGGACGCGGTAGAAGCGATTAAAATGGCGCTGCTGGAGGCGGATGTAAACCTGCGTGTTGTCCGCCGTTTTGTCAATTCGACTATCGAAGAAGCGAAGGGAGAAAAGGTACTTCGTTCTGTTGATCCCGGTCAGCAATTTATCAAGGTTGTCCATGACAAGCTTGTTTCGTTTCTTGGAGATGCAGACCCGTCAAGCCGCGCTTTAAAACTGCGGGGACCGGATGTAATAAGCACGATACTTATGCTTGGGCTGCAAGGTTCTGGTAAAACCACAAGTTCGGCGAAACTTGCGCTGCGTCTTAAAAAAGAGGGGCGTAAACCTTTGCTGGTTGCCTGCGACCTTATACGTCCAGCCGCAATGGAACAGCTCGCGGTTCTTGGCAATCAGATTGGTATACCGGTTCACAGGGAAGAAGGCGCGAAAGATAGTGTCAAGGTATATCAGAACGCTCTCTCATGGGCAAAACAAAACTTGATAGACACATTAATTATTGATACTACCGGTCGTCTGCAAATTGACGAAATCATGATGAAGGAGCTTTCCCGTCTTAAAGATGCCGCGAAACCCGAAGAATTGCTGCTGGTCGCCGATTCAATGACAGGTCAGGCCGCCGCAGATATTGCTAAAACATTTGATGAAAAGATAGGGCTAACCGGGGTGGTGCTTACCAAGTTCGACTCCGATACACGAGGCGGAGCGGCGCTCTCGCTAAAGACAATTACCGGGAAGTCGTTAAAGTTTACCGGCACCGGCGAAAAACCCGAAGACTTTGAGCCTTTCCACCCTGAACGCATTGCCGGGCGAATCCTGGGGATGGGCGATGTTGTCAGTCTTGTAGAAAAAGCGCAGGAAGTAATTAATGAAAAAGAAGCTCTGGAACTTCAGAAAAAAATGGAGAAAGAAAGTTTTACTCTGGAGGACTGGCTTGATCAGCTTAGGGCTGTAAAAAAAATGGGTTCCCTGCAATCAATGCTGGAGATGATCCCTGGAATGCAGGGTCAGATAAGCGAAGATGACATTGATAAAGCGGAACTTAAGCAGCAGGAAGCTATACTTTGTTCGATGACTCGCAAAGAGCGCGCCAATCATCTAATTATCGGACCTCCCCGCCGCAGCCGTATAGCCCGAGGGTCTGGAACTTCTGTAGCGGAAGTAGCCAGGCTGATTAAAAAGTTCGAGAAAATGCGCGGCATGATGAAGAAGATGGCAAAGATGAGCAAGGGCGGCGGAATGCCATCAGGCGGCTTGCCAGGGATGTTTCGTTAGAAATGAATATACGCATGGATTCCTTTATTAAGGTTATAGCTATGGCTCTGGATATGGTGGAAAGCGAACTTTTGGGTGTCAGTACTAACCATAGTAAGCGGGTTGCTGTTCTTTGTTCAAAAATGGGAAAGGTTCTGGGAAAAAGCCCGGAAGAGATTACAGCTCTTACTGTTTGTGCAATGCTTCATGACAATGCTCTAACCGAGTACATACTTTCTGAACGAATTGGCAAATACCGCGACCCAGCATTAAAAAAACACTGTGAATATGGTCAACGTAATCTTGACCTTCTTCATTTTAAAACCAATGTTAAGGATTTTATTCTATACCATCATGAACGCGCAGACGGGAATGGGCCTTTCGGAATACGGGAAGGAGAAGGTCCAATAGAAGCGGAGCTTATCTGTATAGCCGATTCAGTTGATCTGTGCATTCATTTACAGCGATTGAAACAGGAAGACCTTTCCTCCACCAGAAAGTACATCGCCGAAAAAACCAGAAAACGTTACAGTCAAACAGCGGCGCAAGCTATGTTGGAAATACTCGACTGGCCTACAGTTCTTTCCCTTAAGGATGATGTAATAAATGAAACTTCAATGTCCGCCATTGATCCATGGATTGTCGATATAGAAACAGATACCATATTTGGTTTTGCCGGTTTTGTGGCAAAAATTATCGATTACAAATCGGTTTTTACTCAGGTTCACTCAACCCAAATTGCCATTAAAGCTTGGTTTATGAGCGAATACTATCAGAATGATCCAACACAACGGGCGAAATTTTATCTGGCTGCAGCTCTTCATGACATTGGTAAACTGGCAATCCCGACTGCAATTTTGGAAAAGCCGGAAAAACTTAACGATGTTGAATTTAAAATTATCAAGGAACATGTCCGTCAGACATATGAATGGCTCAAGGATATTGAGGATGGCGGCTCTATCTGCGACTGGGCTTCCAATCACCATGAAAAACTGAACGGTCTAGGTTACCCGTTTGGAAAGAAAAAAGATGATCTGGATTTTCATTCCCGCCTTTTGGCCTGTATAGATACTTATCAGGCAGTAAGCGAGCAGAGGCCTTACCACCCAACAAGAGATCACTCAAATACAATGAGGATACTCTACAAGATGGCAGACAAAGGCGAGATAGACGCAGACATTGTTAAGGATTTGGACACTGTTTTGGCTCCTTATGACGGTAAAGAACTGCTGGCGCCTGGGAAGTTTTAACCATTATCAATTAAAAAGCGCGTATTGCACGGACTAAGTAACTTGGTTGATTCCTGTCCGGCATTCTCTGGCCGGGAATTGAGAACATTACAGCTTAGTTTATTTACCAATTTTTACTATATTATAATTTCTAAAATTTTGTCTATAATATTAACGTGTCAAAAAAACCTATTTTAGGTAAATTTTACAATTTACTTTCCCCTGTAAATTGTGTATACTATTTTTAGGTGATATTATGCAAAGAGATATTTCGGGAATAAAGCAAGATTTAAACATTCTCTTAAAAACAATAGCGGAAACGGTTCCTGTAGACTCTATATATCTTTTTGGCTCTTATGCCTATGGCACACCGAAAAAAGACTCCGATTTGGATATATATGTTGTCTTTAAAGATGAAATGTCAAAACGTGAACTTGATGCGATTGACGATATTCGTCTGGCTATATATCCGGTAAAAAATATGTCCATTGATATATTAGGATTAAAAAAGAACCGTTTTGATGATAGAAAATTGTATGCAACGCTTGAGCGTAAAATAGCCAGAGAGGGTGTAAAACTTTATGGATAGAAAAGAAGAATTGCGACAATGGCTTGAAAAAGCAAATAGTGATTTAAAAGTAGCGGAACATTTATCTATTACGCACCACCCAACCCCTGATGAGATAATTTGTTTTCATTGCCAACAATCGGCAGAAAAATATTTAAAAGCATTTATATTTTACAATAATATAGAACCAGAAAAAACACATGATCTGGAAGAACTTTTAAATGTGTGTATAAATTTTAAAGCAGAATTTTCAACATTATTAACAAAGGTTACAAGATTAACAAAGTATGGCGTATTACCTCGTTATCCAAATGAACTTAAGATAACAGACGAAGATATGAAAGCTGCTTTAAATTATGCAAAGAGTGTACAGGAATTTGTATTAAAAGTTTTTAAAGAGATTGAAGAAGAATTAGAAAAAGAACAATCTCAGACATAAATTACTTATCGATTAAAAGGTTATATCATGGCGAAAGAGATTTACAGGAGACCGGTTGGTACAGGGTTAACCCCTGAAGAATTCTCAATGCTTGAAGAAGCTGAAAAATATTCTCCGGTATATGATGAAGATAGCCCTAAACTTACCCCGGAACAACTGTCTCAATTTAAGCCGGTTCATTATAAAACAATGGAAGATCGGAAGTGTGCAATGAGACGGCAAAATACCCCATTACAGACACCTCTTCTCCGCACATTTAGTTTTGCGGAAGCTCTTGCAATAATTATATTTAATGAAACATAAATCCCATACGAACACGAAAGTGTCTGCATCATGGCTCAATTTGTCTAAACAGAGCAAATGTTTAGACAAATCAAGTGGTGCCAGGCATTTTTTTCGATTGTAGCGGAGCCGTTCGATTGACGTCGCCGCTCTCGCGGCTTATAATAAAGATTATGTCATTAGCTTTAAGACAAGATCAGGCACAGGCAAACCCTTTTGCCGGAAAAAAGAACTTTACATATAATGATTATCTTAACTGGCCGGAAGATGTACGGGCGGAGATTATCTATGGTGTTGCCTATATGATGGGGCAGCCTTCAACTTCTCATCAGAGGATTATTGGCAGGTTATTCAATGTATTGTCTGCTTTTCTTAAGGGAAAAACTTGCGAAGCCTTTATCGCTCCTTTTGGGGTCAGGCTTTTTCCAAAAGAGGACAGAACCGATGATACTGTTGTAGAGCCGGATATTGTCGTGGTCTGTGATCCTTCCAAAATTGACGAGCGCGGCTGTAATGGTGCGCCGGATTTGGTTATCGAAATTCTTTCTCCTTCAACCAAACGTAAAGATAAACATCTTAAACGCGAGCTTTACCAAAAAGCAGGGGTACGCGAATATTGGATAGTTTCTACGGACGACAGTGAAATAGAAGTTCGTCTTTTTGAAAATGATTCAATCAAATATTACGGGAAAAATGAATCAGAAATGCCGGATGATGAAAAACTGCCGGAAATGGTCCCTGTAACAGTACTGCCCGGCCTTGAAATCGATGTGAAGGATGTTTTTTAGATACAACGACAGTTTTACTTTGTTTTTATTATCTGCCTTTCAGCATTTGCCTGATGGTGTCTATGGAGAAACAACGCTGTTATCGGCTCTAAAATAAACATCAACTCTGCCATTCTCAGTATATGCAGGTGTCCACACTATTGTACCGTAATCGGCATGGCTGCCTCGAATTATTTCGATGCGGCTTGACCGAGCTTCTATAATAATGCGCGGGGATGTGGGCATGACAAAAGCAGGCCCCGGTTCCAAGGGCGCCTTTTGCGGAGGTTCTTCGCAAGCATTAAAAAGCAACGCCGGCAATAATATCGCATAACATAAAAAAAATCTTTGTTTCATAAGACGCCTGCCTGTTAATGGGGCTCCAATGTCCATGTAAAAGTCCAACGATAATTAGGCATACCGCTATAACTGGCGGTATAGGTATATTTTCCCGCCTGCCTGCCGTTTTCATTATAAAATTGAACAAAACCCATGTCTTGCCAAAAGCCGGTTCGCTCGCCTTCATACCCTACAAAGTTGGATTCGCCTATCTGTACAACATCAAGCGCACCCCAGTTTTGATCCCAGCCTGACGCTGCATTTTCATCATCCATTCAAGCTCGTAACGACATTCGTTCAGGATATCAGGTATGCCGTTTCCGCTTTCGGGTATATTCAATTCATCTCCAAATGCTTTCGGGAAAAGTTCATAGGCATAGAGCAGATGCCCTACTGTTACTGCCGCAGGAACAATGTATCTTCCATAGTCGCCGGCATCATGCCAGCCGCCCGATACATCCATGACAACACTTTTGTCGTCAATTAACGTAGCTTTGCCTGTATGGCATATTTTGTGCTGAAAAACTCCGGCATGTTTTTCATCAAGCGCACAGCCGCAGCGCTGGTAATACATACCTTTCACAAGCGCGCCTGTAAGGGCACGATAAGGTCTTTCGTTAATATAAAATGTTTTTTTCAGACCGTCTGCAAACAGAAAATATTGCCCCGGCTTTTTGACTTCTGTAAAATCCACGATTCGTACAGTATCCTCCGAAGCGGAGTCAAAACACGGCTCGGTTATCGACGGCTCGAATACCATCCCGTTATCGGCGGATACAACAAAACAATTTTCGCCTTTTCCGGTGATAACCGCCTTTTTGGGCATATCCGCGCCGTAGCCAACCTGATTCAAATGAATCATACAATCCCCCTGCAAAATTGATTTCATCCTGGATTGTACAACCTTTAAAAATTTATTCCAAGAGCAGTTGGAATGTTACCAGCAATTTTTGGTTTTACCGTACTTTAGCCATATCTTCTATAGCTTTATTAGCCTGATTGAGGCAAATATGAATTTTACTTCTGTCTCGATATAATGAGTCATTATTAGGATCAAGTTCTATTGCATCTGTTAAAGTTTGTTTTGCTTTTTGGTATTTACCATCGTTTGCTTCACTTTCTGCTATGGCCTGATTTATAATAGCATAATTGGGAAAACCACAATGAGCGCAAACACCATCTTTGTTAAAAAACTCGTTTTCGCAACCTATACATTTCATTTTTCTCTCCTTAACTATTTACTCTACGCGGCGCGGGCTGACAGCCCGCTTTGCACTGCGTAGTCAAAACATTACACTTTGGTCATGATTACCAATCCCATACCCGCTGCTCTCGCCGCTCTCGATACTCTCGCTCTCGCTGCTCTCGCTCGGCTGCCTCGACTGCCTCGGCTGCCTCGATTGCGCTCTGGCCGGTAAGCTGTATCTCCGCTTCCCTTGCCAATTCGGCTTCCCAATCCCAAGTTCTAAAGTTTCTATCATTATAATGGTTAAAAAGCCCACGTGATACTTCCATATAAATAAGACTATCTCCCATACTTCTGATGACTCGATCTACTGAACCTATCATGACCTGTTCACGCGGTCCGCGGATGTTGACGGAGTTCCTCCCGGTTAGACTCCTTCCGTTTACACTGGTAAGCCGCATGGTTAGGGTGTCGGACAAGTTATCCGGGTTTACAGTAAAAACCTCTCCAGACGACAAGATGCGCCTGAAACCAAACGGGCCTGAGCCCGATCGCACTAGCACTATAATAATATTCAAATGATCACTTGCATTACGATCAATTGCATTATCAATTGCATTCAGATCTGCATTCATCATATTAAACGTTACTTTCTGGATAACCCTTCCGCGTTCATTGAGAATGTCTGCCTCAATTCTATAGATAATAACTCTTTCTAGAGGATCCTGCTCCCTTAGATCCATGTCCAGATTCATAGAATAATTCCAAATGGGCGTTAGTGCTCGTTCTCTATGATAATTGAGAAACGGCCAGCCATCCACTTCATTTTGTTGATTGCTTGGTATTCCGCTCTGCCTATCTGGCCTGCTGGCCACCCCTTCTCGTTGGGCCAGCAATGCTAGTTCGCGAATAACTGCAAATTCCGAGGCTATCGGAGTCATGCTTATTGAAACTCTAACGTCGGCGGTACCTGCGCGGTGATCAATGTTGCCGACAGCGAATTTGTCGTCTATGGCGATGTGGAATGGCGGGTTTTCTATATAAAACGCGGCAGCTTTATTTATCAAATTAATCACTTCCTGCCTCCGCTCTGCCGCAAGCCTGTCAGCTTCCCGCCGCTGCGCTATTTCGCCGGTAACATAATCTCTCAGAGCGCTGCCGGTATTGACCCCTCTGTTAGCGGTCAGTGTCTGGGAAGCGCTGACGAAACGGGTAGAAACTTCGGGTATTCTGGCATCGAATGTCCGCGCCTCAAAATAATTTGTCAGTGCTTCAAATTCGTTGCCCTGCCGCTGGTTGACGATGCCCTGCGAAAGGGCGGTCATGGCGTCGATATGGCTTCTCTCCGCCGCTCTGGTCAGTTCCGCTCTGGCGCGGGCGGTCGGCTGCACTTCCAGTTTTTGAAGCAGGTCAAGCGAAGCGCGGCGTATGCCGCTAAAGTTTTCAAGTTCGGCGCGGCTGACCGTTGCCGAGTACCTGGCTACGGTCATTTTGTCACTGTTCTGTGTAACGCTCAGTTGCAGGTGGAAGTTGGAGCCGGTGCGGGTGATGTTCCCGAACATGAGGTAATCTGTTGCGGGCAGGCGGCCCAAGTCCCATCCGGCTTCCTCATTGTCGGAGTAGTAGCCGGACAACAGTTCGGCGTACTGCCTTTCAAGCGTTACGCGGTCAAGTACGCTTATGGCGGAATAGCCGGAAAAGTTGCTGACCAGTTCGCCCTGCACCAGATTGGTAAGGTTGCGTTGGCCTTCGTCAAGGCCGGACGCGCCCAATTCCAGTATGGCGATGCTCCTGCCTTGACCGCCGTCCCCTTCCCATAAGGGGCCTGTTTGCTCGCCGCCGCCGCTTGTCCCGCCGCTGCTGGCGCAGGTGGTTACGGTAAGTGCGATAACGGCTATTGCCATAAATGCTAATAAAACTGATAGTTTCTTCATGTGTTTCCTTCCTTTGGGAGAATATATGCTAAAAGGGGTATTTTACCTCCTGTTAAGCCAGAAATGGGGATATATGCTGGTGTGGTGAAATATATGCTATTAGATAGTTGACACGAATTTATGTGTAGTTTAAGTATAATTAAGGCAATCGGCAATCGGCAATCGGCAATCGGCAATCGGCAATCGGCAATCGGCAATCGGCAATCG
>Ga0099364_10000789_pt1 | contig 53740 bp, 51 predicted proteins | sample TergutTh196P3_FD_73070 | JGI IMG/M metagenome (GOLD analysis project Ga0099364, IMG submission 73070) | Microcerotermes parvus P3 segment gut microbial communities from Pointe-Noire, Republic of the Congo - Th196 P3 | ecosystem: Host-associated > Arthropoda: Insects > Digestive system > Gut ... | reverse complement strand
CTACAATGGTAACTATTGAAATAATAAAGGCACGTGGACCTCCTAAAATAATAGATGATAATAATAATATAATAGAGTTTATGCAAATTTTAAACAACTGATTTATCTAATAAATCTAATCTGTCTTCGCTGACGGACTGTGATTGTTGTGCCGTTAAATAAGAAAACTAAGAAAAGTGAGCCTATTGTGATGTAATTGTCAGTTGTCAGTTCAAACATTTATACAGAAACGAAACTAAAAACATCAAAAATGACCAAAAAAAGTCAAAAATTGTCATAAAAAAACAAACGACGGAAACACAAAAAAATGAGATAATCCTACTCAATACCCATAATAATGAAAATTGTGCGGAACAAGTCGGTTTCGTTCAACAGGGTTTTCATTGTTTGTGCTCACGCACACAACGAAAACCTTGGTGTTAAATTGTGCGGAACAAGTCGGTTTCGTTCAACAGGGTTTTCATTGTTTGTGCTCACGCACACAACGAAAACCTTGGTGTTGGCTGAAGTGCATTTTGTCTATTTTCTGTTTGTCAATCGTTTAGTCTTATTTTCGGACAAATTATAAATTAAAATCCGACAACAAAAGATTTTCAATTGCTTTTTTTATCCATTTCGCATTCACGCCCAATTTTTCTGTATTGTCAGTAAAAGGGTCTATGATAAAACAAGGTTTCTCCGTTCCAAACTCCTCGAGAATGTAACGATTAATTTCTAAATCTTTACAGCCATATCCAATAATTATCAATATTTCCGCTTTGTTCAGATTTTCCTTGAACAACTCAAATATTTTCTTGTACAACAAAGGCTCTTGGTATCTGCTTATTTTGGAAGTTGTACCTGTCAGAAAATTGGGGTGATAATTGATAAAATCTGTTTCATATTCAATAACTCCTCCTTTCTTCTTGATTTCCTTGCGAAAAGCGGTAGTGTCTATTCCCCAACGAGATTTTATGAATGTTTCGGGATACAAAATCGCATCCTTATTAGTGTGATAAACAAAATAATCCTTACTTCCGTGCAATTTATATAGGCGTATTTTTTTCTTGTATTTTCCTGTATATTTTGATAATCGGCATTTGTAAGTTCTGTTTTTGTGCAATAATTCGCCATAAAATGGTGACCCCAACTCTTCAAAACCATCGCACAATTCTCCGTTTATCCATTCTGTACGATTTAATCGTTCAAAAAACAAATCGTGATTAAGGGTGTGAACATTTACAATATGATTTTTAGATAATTCCTCAATGCAATTAAGAAATCCTGTATATCCGTCAAATGTTGGTTTCAAATGCGTAGGTTCATCATCGTACCAACTTTTCCCTGTTTCATCTTCCAAATAAAATGCAACTATTTGATTATAAATGTTGTCAATTTGAGATACATATCTGTCAAAATTCTCAAATTCGCTTTTGCTGTAATTGCCCTTTTCAAAAAGTTCTTTTAATCCCTTATCGTTTTTTGCTACTTCTTTCAGATAATCATAAAACTCCTCATAGTCAAATGTCTTGACATTGTCATTGTAATAGTGAATAACATCTTTACAAAAATCAAAATACCAATCGTATGAGTTTTTATAACCTAAATCGGGCTTTGCTCCGTCTTTACAAATACATAATTCGCCCGCAGAACTAAAAGCAAAATCATCGCCCATACAATTTAAAAGTTTTGTATTCAATTGATTGCCGATAGGATAGCCTATTGGCGCAGAAAAACCTGCTCCCAATAGTAAAGAAATGGATTTTCCTTCTTTTAGGCGTTTTAGTATTTCCTCGTTTTTCGTAATTCTACTCATTTGCTTTTTTCTACTTTTCGTTGATTTATGGTGTTGTTTTCGCATTTTAATCAAATATTTGCTTGCAAATTATCATTTAATTTTTATCAGTACAACATAGTCCGATAAAATTTTTATTTTCTCGGTCAAAGTTTTCGTGGCGATTGTTTTGTCATTTGGCAATCGTACTGACACGGGCAAAACTTCTATTAGATTTTTCAGATACGAAGATTTGATTGCATAATTGACATTTTCCGAATTAAAGTAATCGCGATTTAGTCCTGCCGAAGTAACCCCGACCAAATTTCCGTCATAATCAAACAATGCTCCTCCGCTATTTCCTGATTGTATCGGAACTGAAATTTGATACATTGTAATGTCGCCTTGTACGCCTGTTCTTGAACTGATTTTTCCGTCTGTAAATTTGATTTCACTACCCATAATATTTGCCATCGGATAACCCAAAGCAAATATGTTTGTGCCAACATCGGAGAGCGTTGTTTGAAAATTGTAAGGAACATTCGTGAAGGGTTTGAACGAACTATCGCTTATTTTTAAAATTGCCAAATCGTTTTGCCTATCGCTCTGAATGACTTCGGCATTAAACGCTTGCTGTTGTCCGTCTCGAATAAAATTAATCTCGATTTGAGTTGCGTCTTTTATAACGTGGTAGTTTGTAGCAATATATCCTCTGTAATCTATGAAAAATCCAGAGCCGTTTCCTCTCCAATCAGAATTTGAGTTTGTTTTGCTCGCATTAGAGTTTTCGCTATTGGAAAAATCTTGTTTGACTATCAGATTTTCATATAAAACTTCTTTCTTTCCTAACGTATAAAATCCGATATTATTTCCTCTAAATCCGTAAAAATTGTCAGAATAAACAAGTTGTTGGTTTATTGAAAAGTAAATTTTATCGTCAATTCTCAATAATTTAAGCATATTTCTTTGTTTATTCTGGTTTATTATATCCGATTTTGTCCATTCTTTAATTGTGAGCGAAACTCCCTCTGTTTGTGTCATTATCACATAATAGCCATTGGCACTTATTCCAAAGAACGAATAATTATCCCAATCCTTAAAACCCCATATTATTCCGTGTCCGTTATTCGTTTCTCCGTTTTTGAAATCTACAACAGTTTCAATTGAAAAATTTTCGGTCAAGTTTAGAGGGATATTAATTGAGTTCCTAAATCCATTATGGTCTGTTTTAAATTTCATTAATAATCCTTTTTCAGGAAGTATTTCGCTTGATAAATCTTTGTTATTCCCTATAATCCATTGATTTACATTGTCAGAAGAATAGAAGTTTTCATAAAACACGTTTTGGCATTTGCCAAATTCATCGCATTCGAGGAAAAATTTGTCTGCAAGTTTGCCGTCTGTGAAAATGAATTTTCGATATAATTTTCCGCTTTCATAATAATAAGTTGCATTACCTTCATATTTCCCGTTTTCAAATTTTTCATCACTCATTAAGTTTCCATTCCTATACCACTTTTTGACAGTAACAGGTTGTTCATTCTTGAATGTGCCATCTGCACTTAAATTCCCATTTTCATACCATATTTTGTGTGTTATCGTTTTGCCTTGGTTATCGTTAAATCTTTCAAATTCTTTTGCACCACTCTTGAAAAAACCTCTACTGAAACCAATGAATACTGATTTTGTGTCATCATTTTTGTCAATATACGTGGCACCATCTATTTCTGACTGCAATTCTCCCGTGATAAAATAGTCCATGACTTTTCCAACCGGTTTTCCGTTTGCATCATAGTTGACGACACGATAAAATTCGGCTTTCGATTGGGAGCAGCCTTTCCAATCTTTGTCGTAATAGATTTTTTCCTGTTTTTGTGCGAACAAGTACATACTCGCAACTAATGCGATTGATAAAAATAAAATTTTCTTTGTCATATCTCTTACATTTTTAATTATTAGCACTTTCGGTTGTGTCGCCCGCGCATTGCAGCCAACTCATAAATATACGAACTTAAACGCACATTTTTTTTACATTGTTACAATTATTTAAAAAAAAATTGATTTTTTTTATTTTTTCTTGTTTTTTTTTCTTGTTTTTTTTCTTAAAGTATTGTTATTGAATAATATATAAAAAAAACTTTTTTCTTTAATTTTGAAAAAAAGTTTATTTTTATAATTTTTGAGATGCGTATTTTGAATATTTTTTCCTTCTTGAGATGCGTATTTTGAATATTTTTTTTAACTTTGCAAAAAAATATATTCAAAATACGCATGTCATTTAATTGTAAAACTTTTATATGATTATAAAAAACGCCGCAAAATTAAAAAATATTTTTGAAATAAATAAAAAAAACAGTTTTCAAAAAAGTAGCGAAAATAGTCTAAAAATGATAAATGTTACAGGTAATGAAGAGTTAGGTGCGTATATTTATGATTACCGCAAAAACGAACCCGTAAGGGCCATGGGCTCTGTATCGATACCGAATATCAGTTATAAAATAGAGTTTTAGTCAAATATAAACATTAGATAAAAAAATAAGGTATGAATAAGGTTATTTTTTGAAAAGGTTAAATTTTAATCATAAAATATTGAAATCCAACTATATAAATATTGAATAAAAATTTAATCGGTAAATTTTGAAAAAAAATAGTACCTTTGCGGCGTTTTTAAAATCAAAAAGGAAAGGCAATAGTAAATTTTTAATTAATTAACAAGAATGCAAAAATTAAGTATTTTATTATTAATGATGTGGTTACACCCTATTTTGACAATGGCGCAACCTGCCGGAAACATTCGAGGCATTGTTACAGACGGCGCTTCGGGACAACCATTACCTTATGTTACTGTAATAATATTGAATTCTGACCTTCCCACCGGAACTACCACCGATGAGTCAGGTAATTTCCGACTGAATAGCCTCCCTGTTGGACGGTATGATATTCAAACAAGTTTTGTGGGCTATGAACCTGCTGTTTTCAAAGAAATAATGGTAACATCGGGGAAGGAAGTTTTTTTGGAAATTTCAATGCTTGAAAATTATCGTGAATTAGACGAAGTAATGGTTCGACCAAAAGTCAATAAAGAAGCGCCTTTGAATACGATGGCGCTGGCGAGTGCGCGAATGTTGAGCGTTGAGGAAGCAAACCGTTATGCAGGCGGATTAGACGACCCTGCACGTTTGGTAACGGCTTTTGCAGGCGTTTCGGGCGGATTGAGCAGCAATGGCATTTCCATACGCGGTAATTCGCCGACGTTCCTGCAGTGGCGTTTGGAAGGCATGGAAGCCGTTAATCCTACTCATTTTTCGGATATTACAGGCATCGGAGGTGGTGTCATTTCGGCGTTAAGTTCGCATGTGTTGGGCAATTCCGACTTTTTTACTGGTGCCTTCCCTGCCGAATACGGGAATGCGCTGTCAGGCGTGTTCGACATGCAACTGCGCAACGGAAACAACCAAAACTACGAACATGCGGCGCAAATCGGTACGCTGGGCATCGAGTTTACATCCGAAGGACCGTTTGTAAAAGGGAAACAGGCATCTTATCTAATTAATTACCGCTATTCGACCATGGCACTTGTGGGCGATTTGTTCCCCGATTTAGTAGGCGAGGCATCGGGTATGCGTTATCAGGATTTGACCTTCAAAATGAACTTTCCAACACAACAAGCAGGAACCTTTACCGTTTGGGCAATTGCGATTAAAGATCATTTCATACAACGCGAACCTAAAGATACAATCGCCTGGATGAACTATTTCGAAAATTATGCGGAACTTGTCGGGAATGAAGCCGATTTTTGGCAAACAAAAGCTGTTGGCGGAATGGGACACCGAATTTTCGTTGGCGAAAAGTCATACCTCAAAAGTGCATTGGTTGCCAATTATGCCCAAAATAAAACATTGGGAGAAGTCATTTACCCACGACATAACTGGGAGAGATATTCCGTCATCGACATGAAAAACACCAATTGGAATGTGGCGTTCAATACTTTTCTGAATACGAAATTCAGTGCGGCGCATACCAACCGGACAGGTTTCAATATTACGCGGCTGTTTTTTGATATGGATTATTGGCTGTATCCTAATCTCTACGACAACCCCGGTTACCCGCTCCCCGACAACATGGTCAATTTTACAAAAGACAATGGCAGCTCCATGGCATTTTCAGCATTTACACAATCGTTGTTCCGGCTGAACAGTCGCCTGACGGCAAATGTTGGCTTGCATGGCATGTATTTTCTTCTCAACGAAAAAGCGACCATCGAACCGCGTATCAGCATCCGATGGCAAACCTTCCCAAAACACGCTTTCGGTCTGGCATACGGCAAACACAGCCGACGCGAAAATACGGATTATTATTTTATAAAAAACCCTTTAACAGGAGAGTTGGTCAACAAAAATTTGGATTTTGCCAAGGCGCATCATTTTGTCGTTTCGTACGATTACGCCCTTTCCGAACATCTCCGACTGAAAATAGAGCCCTATTACCAATATTTATACGATATACCGGTTGAAAAAGGCACTCATTTGTCGCTCATCAATTATTACGATTTTTTGCAGATGCTACCCGGATTGGTCAATGACGGAAAAGGGGAAAATTACGGTATTGACGTTACATTGGAACGATACCTGCACGCGGGTTATTATTACCTTTTGACCGGTACGGCGTTCAATTCGCGATATAAAGACGGAAATGGCGATTGGCGGAATACGCGATTGAACCGAAAGTATATTATCAACGCTTTGGGCGGAAAGGAATGGAAAATGGGACGCCAAAAGCAAAACATTTTGAGCGCCAACCTTCGTTTTACAGTACAAGGCAGCGAATGGTACATTCCTGCGGACGAAGCGGCATCGAAGGCTGCAAAAAATGTTGTATATGACAACTCACGAGCCTACCAACTGCAATTCTCACCCGGACTTCAATGCCATTTCACTGTTGGTTACAAAATCAACCGCAACAGGCTGTCGCACGAGTTTGCCCTGCAAATGATGAATATTACAAGCGACAAAGAGTATTATTACGGTTACAATTACCGTGACGACAAGCCAGAACTGCAATCGGGCACAGGTTCTATACCCAACCTTTATTATAAAATAGAGTTTTAATCAAATATAAACATTAGATGAGGGCGAGAGCCAAGTTTGTTCGATGAAATTGGTTTTGACGAAGTCACACGAAAGATTCTTTTTGTGAGTCTTGTGTAAGATGTGGTGGTTTGTTATAATATTGAATATCAAAATATAAGTGTGTTTCTCTAATTTTATAAAAATAATTTTTTCTGCTTTTTCTATTTGTAATTCAAAAAATTCAATTACTTTTGCAAAATAAAAATGAGTTATATGGAAATAGAAAAACACAGTAAACCGTGACCTATTATTTATAAAAAATAATACGAAATTTAATTGAACAATTTTAATGAAATAAATATGAATGAAAAAATGCCATCAGGTAACGAAGCGGTTTCGCGCAACGGCGGTAGTATCTCCGCATAACGTTTTGTGGGATTTGGGAGTTAACTGTCCCGCTCAAAAAGTTGTCAACCACCGCCTGCGTCAAGCCGCCAAAACGTTGTGTGCATGCGGGAGAAACGCAGTGCAATTAAAAAATAAGTATCAATGTTTAATGTTTTAAAAATATAAATTTATTTAAGAAAATGAGTACAAGTATGAAAAAAAGTATTTATTTGTTTTTAGCAATTTTGATTGCTTTGAGTTCTTGTAATGATTCTTTGGAAGATAGTTTAGATTTATCTGAACAAAAATCTGAAACAGAAACTGTTACAAAAGATGAACTCTTGAGACTATTGTCCTACGCTTATTCAGGTGCCAATTATGGTGTACTTGGAGAATTAAGCAGTGACAATTTGATAGACAACAACTCACCGCACGAAAATGGGTCTTTTTTTGATTTATCAGCTTATGACCCCATTCACGATGAGATGTTTGCATGGGGTCCAATTGTAACTGATAGTGATTATGATTCTCCCTCTTTGATTTGGGAGCAATTCTATCGATCCATTTCAATGTGCAATCACGTATTGAATGGAATTGAAAAATTGGAAACCGAAGGAAAAGGTAACGATGTTCAGGGACTAAAGGGTGAAGCTTTGATTTCGAGGGCATATCATCATTTTATTCTTGTGAATATTTTTTCGCATGCGTACAAAGATGCGAATCAGACTGATTTGGGAATACCCTATTTAACCCAAACAGAAATTGAGCTTACGGTCAACGAAAATCGGGGAACTGTACCAGGAACCTATTTAAAAATTGAAAATGATTTAGTTGCCGGCTTAGAATTAATTGGAAACCTAAATCATGCTCAAGAAAAGTATCATTTTAACAAGCGTTCCGCGCATGCTTTTGCCGCACGGTTTTATCTATTTAAAAGAAACTACGAAAAAGTGATAGAACATGCGGATATAGTTTTGGGTACAAACCCTAGTTTTAGAAATTGGGACGGGATAGAGCCTTCATTTGAAACGCAGGTAATTTGGTGGACTGACATTAATTCAAATAACAATTTATTATTGTTGCCAACGCATTCTCTACTATCTCGACTATTTGGAACACGTTATGGATGTTCAAGAGATGCTCGATCTGGATCATTAAATGCAAACGGACCATCAAATACATTATCTCGTTGCTTTCAAGGAAAACTTTGGTATCGGAACAGTCGAGAATATGGTGTATTTTTTTGTGGTTCAGCGGGTGAATTCTTTGAATATACCAATAAAATAAATAATATGGGTTATCCATATAATGTAAGAGTTGAATTTAGCTCAGAAGAAACTTTACTATGTCGTGCTGAAGCAAGAATTCATTTAGGGCAAATAGATGAGGCTTTTGAAGATTTTTTAACATTTGAAGAAGCAAGAAACACTTACCCTTATAATCCTGTAAATCTAACAAAAGAAGGCATTGTCAATTATTTTACTAACGAGAACAATTTAGGAGTTATGTATAAACACCTGAACACTCAAAATATGTCGTCTTCGTGGATTGTAAGTAGTGAAAAACTTCCTTTTATTCATTGTCTATTGTTATACAGGCGAGTAGAGACAATTCATAACGGCATGCGTTTTTTTGATATCAAGAGATACGGTATAGAAATTACTCATCGAATTGGACAATCAACTGTTGATGTATTAACTTGGAACGATCCACGCAGAGCAATTCAGATTCCCGCTGAGGTCATTTCAGCAAAAGTTGTAGAAATAAGAATCCCATAAAAATTTAAATCACCTTAAATATAATTATATGAAAATCATTAATTTGACCTTTATATTAGCATTATTTATACTTCTTTTTTCAGGGTGCGGAAAGGACGACAATAACTCCAATAATGAAGAAGAATACGTTCCTGTAACAGATATAACACTTAATTTAAGTTCCGCTACAATAAGTGTAGATGGCAAAGTTCAACTTATTGCAACAATAGTTCCTGAAGATGCAACAAATCAAAACATTAGTTGGACAAGTTCAGGAGTTGCAACTGTTGATGAAATCGGTCTTGTAATAGGCAGAGCAGAAGGAACAGCAACAATTACCGTAACCGCCGAAGATGGCAATCTAAGCGCAAGTTGTACCATTACAGTCGCAATTCATCCAAGTGAACCCCAAATGGTTTCTGTCGAGGGTGGCACATTTACTTTTGGCTGTACCGATGATGAGGATTACTATTTTTGGGAATTTCCAACACAACAGGTTACCTTAAGCGAATTTAAAATTGGTAAATTTTTAGTGATGCAGTCACAATGGGAAGCAGTTATGGGAGATAATCCAAGCCGTTTCATAGGTGAAAACCTACCGGTTGAAAGAGTTAGTTGGGATGACGTTCAAGAATTTATCCATAAACTTAATGGTCTGACAGGAAAGGAATATCGACTTCCAACCGAAGCCGAATGGGAGTATGCTGCACGAGAAGGGTCTCAAAGCGGGAATTACAAGTATAGCGGTAGTAACAACCTTGACGATGTGGCATGGTACGAAGAAAATAGTGAAGACAAAACTCACCCCGTTGGAACAAAATCACCTAACAAATTGGGGGTTTTCGATATGAGTGGCAACGTTTATGAGTGGTGTAACGATTGGTACGGACATTATACCAGAGACTCAAAAATTAATCCGACTGGCCCCGAAGAAGGAGAATCCCGCGTACTTCGTGGAGGTGCGTGGCGGGGTGCGGATAGAACGTGCAGGATTTCATACCGGATTAGTAGTGCTCCTGATTCTTTTGCCAGCTATGTTGGTTTTAGGCTTGTTTTGCCTTAGCAAACTGAGCCAGATAAAAATAGAAAATGCCATCAGGTAACGGAGCCGTTTAGCGCAAGCGATGGTGTAGTTCCGCATAAAGTTTTGTGGAATTTGGAGTGTTCTGCCCCGCAGCATCCACTTTTAGCCACCACCTGCGCCAAAGGCTTTTGGTTATTGAATTTATTGAAATGCTTAAAGGACGCAAGAAAAATTAGTGTTATTAATAAGTAGCTAATTGAATTGAGGAGTAATTACAAAAACATAACTATTTTTCACCCCACTAAAAAATAAATCCGCGAAAATCTGTCTAATCCGTGAATCATGCTTATTTCGGACATACCCATTCACTTTTTTAGTCTTTCTTTCAAAAAATTTTTATGAATAATTCATATCGGCTAGTAAATTTTCAAAAATTTTTTCAAAAAAAAGAAAAAAACATAACTTTTTTTAAACTATTACGTATCACCCGAAAAAATTAATTTTTCTTTTATGTATAAACTTTTTTTAATATTTGTTACAATGAAAAAATTTACGTTTAATGTTTTAAAGAACAAAAGTGGTATCATTTTTTGCACTTTTGTTTTATTGTTTGTCGTTTCAACAAAACTTTACAGCGAAACAACAAATTTTAATTGCGAAATTACTCAAGCCGTTATATATGGCCATGAGTTCATCAATGTTTGCGGCGATATAGAAGTCGAATTGACCGCAAATTTGCCCGAAAATGAAGATGAAATATTCTATTGGACCGTTATCCAAGGAGGCGTTACTATTAATTCTCAAAATGAGGATGGAAATGAAATCAGTGTTTTGGTTACTTCGGGAACGAATATAATTCGTTGGACAATAGAAAATAGCGAATGTATGTCTTTTGCGGACGTTACGATTAGGAATAACAAAATTCCTAGTGTTTTTGCAGGCACGGATATGGTTTTATGTCAATCGAGCAACATTCCACTAAATGGAACTCCAATTCCTGATGGCTATAGTGGAATCTGGACTTTCGTCCTTGTCCCAGGTGGTGCACAAAATGTATCAATCTTAGATCCTACTGACCCTAATACTTTTATAATTCTTATGGATTATGGTACAATGGGGTTTGTGTGGACTCTGACTCATTTAGAAACAGGTTGCATTTCAAGTGACACTGTTTATATTACTAATGCAACTCCAGGTCCCGTTGATGCAGGTCCCGACCAATTAGTAATTAATACTTGGGCCCAAATGCAAGCAACACCAGTTATTAATGGAATTGGCTCGTGGTTGGTGATTTCCGGTGGTGCTTCATTATCTCCTCCCGATGATGTACATAATCCTAATGCAACCATTGTTGGACTAACTCCGGGCGCAAATGTTTTTCTATGGACAGTAATTACTGATTATTGTACGGGTTATGATGAAGTTCTTATTTTCAGAGACGGAGGTGAACCTCCATTTGCTGGTGATGACGTTGAAATATGCTCAGATACGTATCAACTTAACGCAAATAGTGTTCCTTATGCACAAGGAATGTGGAGTTTTGGTACGAATGGTTCTGGTATTTTTGATGATATTTCCGACCCAAATACTACAGTACGTTCTCTCGCTTTTGGTGAAAATAATATTGTTTGGACGTTCTATTATACACCCGATATATTTGAATCCCACACAATGACAATTACAAACAGTATGCCTTCTCCCTCTTATGCCGGTCCAGACCAATTTACAACTAATACTTGGACACAAATGCAGGCATTACCTGTAGTTCATGGAATTGGTACTTGGCACTTGATTTCTGGTGGCGGTTCAATTTCTCCACCGGAGGATATACATAATCCTAATGCAACTGTTACAGACCTCTCTCTGGGTTTAAATATTTTTAGATGGGAGGTTAGTACTAGTTATTGTACGACTTATTCTCAAGTAATTATTTACAGAGTTGAGCCACCATTTGCAGGTGATGACTTTGAAATTTGCATTGATACAATTCAACTTAATGCAAATAGTGTTCCTTATGCGGTTTGTTTTTGGTCTGTTGTGGAGGGAAGTGCCGTTTTTGACGACCCCCAAAATCCTAATGCAACTGTAACTCTTGGGAAAGGTTTGAACATTTTATTATGGACAGTTTGTTATTCTGAAAATAATTGCCTATCCGATGAAATTACTATTTTTAACAATTCTCCTTCCCCTGCTTATGCTGGTCCCGACCAATTTATAACAGTCCCTTATACTATTTTAGAAGCCCAACCTGTAACTTTTGGAATAGGAACATGGACGCTAATATCAGGTGCAGTTTTTCTTTCTGACATTCATGACCCGAATGCCGCAATTTTCAACATTTTACCAGGATCAAATATTCTTAGATGGAACGTTATAAATGGAAATTGTGCTGACTTTGATGATGTGGAAATTTTTTATTCGTTACTTGATATTAATGAGACAAATATCTCTTCCAATTTCGCTATTTTTCCTAATCCTGTTACTGATAGGTTAAATGTTATTAATAGCACAAAGCAAAAAGTGCAGGTTGAAATATATAATTCTATTGGATTGATGGTTTACGTTAATAAAATCGATGATTTAGACTTTGAAATTGACATAACTTCTTTATCATCAGGTATTTATACTATTCGTTTGACAAGCGCAAGAGGAAGTTCTACTCAAAAGTTTGTAAAAGAATAAGTAACTGCGTTGTGGGCGTTTGGGTTGAACTATTAATCTCTGAGTAAAGCCGCATACGTTATGCCAAATTGCACTTTGCCTTGAATCGCAGGTCATTAATTAATTAGGTCTCAAAATGTAATGACAATCCATAATCAAAAAAATCAGTTTGGTATAGGAATTGTTGCATGTTATTGGTAAATAATCTTTAGAAAATCTGAGTCATGTTTTGACAGAGAATTTATATGCCTTTATTTGTTATATGTAAGGAATTTAGAGAGTACAATAATTACGCAATCTCTTATTTTTCAAAGCCCTAATAGTAGCAATTAAAAACAAAAGTTCATTTATTCATTTGAGTTTCTTTTTATCTGTATTTTGCCAATAAAGATAATCTTCCCATAATTCGTCTACAAAAACATATTTCATGATAATCTAATATTAATTCTTTTTCAAACGATTTTTCGGTTTTTAATTTTTCTATTGCAGAATCTAATCTCATTTCATTATTCCGAGATGATAATTCATAATTTGTAGCAATCAAAAGCGTTAAATTATGATTTTTACAACGAAATCTATTTAAACAAAAAAACCGATAATTTTTCCAAAAAAGTTCTAATAGGCTTTGAAATAGATGAAACCAAAATTGATAATTTAGATTTATCGGCTGAACACATTTATTTCTTAAGGCATATAGGGGGATACGTAGATTAGACGGATTGGACGGATTTTCGCAGATTTATTTTAGGAGTAATATAATATTAACGCCACTAACTCTTCGAACCTCCCACATGGATTTTTTATTTGGTAACTAAAGAATTACCTACACAACTGATGCTAATTCACGACTGATGGCATGAATTCCTTTTATTATTCTTTCTCTTTGTTTTGGGCGGGGGGTTATACGACCGGAAGCGTAATGACTTATTTGCCTTTGATTTATGCCTGTTGCACGTGAAATAGCTTTCCGAGAAATTATATCATCTAAACTATGAAGCAATGCAGAAGTTTCAAGATTATAATCTAATTGATATTCCCTATTTTTGAGCCACTCGGGTAAATTGTCGCCATCCTTAATACAGCTTCTGATATGAAATTGAAGGCTTGATACTAAATCTTTTTTTAATCCGTCAATAGTTTTGTTGGTTACAATTATAATTCCGTTTAATGCTTCATTTTCTGTTACACAACTGAAATTATTCCCGCTCCATCCAATTTTTACCTTTATTTTTTTCATGTATGTAATATTTTAAATTTAGATAATAATTATTTCCATCCTGCCTGTTTCCATATACTGTTCAAAATTTCCTGACTTAATGTTTCTGACAATTTACCGCTTATAGTTACTTTTGTTCGTTTATCTGGATGTCTGAATTGCCTGTGGTCGCCTTTCCAATAATCTAAAAACCATCTATCTGTTTCTAATAGCCTGATGACCTCGATTACTTTATATCTTTTCATTTAGCATTTTAATTTTACATAGATAGTACATCAACTATCTTTTTCTAAAAATTTTTTACAAAAGTAAAAGAATTTTTTAAACATATTACATATCCGTCCAAAATTTTTCCTATTTTTGTATTCGCTTTAAAAAACAAATTTTTGTAATTAAAATATAAAATATTGATATAAAAACAATTAATAACTGAATTTTTAAGATTTATTCTCATATCACATTTGTTTCAAATTCACCACATTGTCTTGATTCCATTCACTGCGCCGTGTGTTTACTATTTTTCTTCCATATTCGCCGTAAAAATCAATAAATTTTTTATCAATTCGGTCGAAAGTCTCCTCCAAAGTGTACAAATGTTTTTTGGCACCCTTATTTTCTGTTTTTCGTACTGCCGTTTCAACTAACACATTCATATTGATAATTTTTTCAATCCAAAATTTTTGCAAAGTTAAAATAAAAAATATTTTTTATGAAAAAAACCTTTGGGCTGTCAGCTTGTTTTTTAATAGGTTTGATGACACCGGCGACGTAATTGATACGAGTGGTATAGAAAATAACACAATAATAGCCAAAGTCGATGATGGCAGTGCTTACAACGACCTCGTAGATGAAGTACATGTTTATATGGGTATTGGAGGTGGTTTTTTAACTGATTGCGAATATAAGAACGGTGGCTTTGAGTTAAAGCTCCCCGCAAACGTTAGCAGTAGCCGATTGGTCTATATTTTCCGTTATTATGAAGGCTGTGTTATCAGCAATCCTTATGCACAATTAAACTCTATCCAATTATCTGCTTTCAAAAATGGCGAATTTGTAGGAATATTCCATTATTTCAACGAAACTTCTACTAAATTTACAAGAGCTTTGCATTATTATGTTGATGCTGATAAAATGGCAATTGCGTTTAAATTCTTTTTTTACGCAAGAGTCCTATTGCATATAATGGAAAAACTTTAATTTTGTCATATTCAGAAAAATTTTCGAGGGATGTACGAATTCCGTAAACTGATTGTTTTTCTGATAGAAATAAATGCAAACTTTGCATTTTTCCACTTGTACCAGATTTGACTTCTATCGGTATAATTTTTTCGCTCACTTGTATCACATAATCTACTTCTGCTTGACTTTTCTCTTTTTCTCGAGTCCAAAAATAAAGTCGATTTGGCATATATTGTGAAGAACTTTTGATGAGTTCCAAGCCTACAAATTGTTCTGCAATAGCACCTTTATTTACAACGTCGAAGTCGTTTGAAAACAAAATTTCAGATAATTGTAGTCCTAACAAACACTGAAAAATGCCTGTATCAAGCAAAATAATTTTTTGTTTTTTGAAATTCACTTCTGCTCCCAAAGGGATACCATTTGCGGAGGTATGAACGATAGGAAATATCAAGCCTGCTTTTTCTAACAACTCGATACTTTCTTTTACTTGGCGATAATTCAACTGTTCCACTTTAGAATAGTTAAATTTACCACCTGTTTGTTGAACAACAGCCTCGAAAGTAGTTTGTATGCGCAATTCGGGGAGTTTGGGTTTGTATTTTGAAAAATCTGATTTTAACGAATTAATTAAATCGTTAAGTGTTTTTTGACAAGCCAAAATGTCATTAGTTGCTACGAATTTTGCAACAACGGCGGGCATTCCACCGATTACGAGAAACTTTTTTAAGTATTCTAAACATTTTTCGTGAAAAATTGCGAAAAGCGGTTTTTGGGGTGATGATTTACATACCTCATCCCACAACAATTCATGACCACATGCACACATAAATTCGGCAAAAGAAAAAGGATACATAAAAATAGAACTAATGCGTCCTACTCCAAATGAGGGCAATTTTTCCAATGCAAATTCCAATAAAGAGCCAGCAGCAATAACGTGCAATTCGGGATAATCTTCATAGAAAAATCGTAAGGCTGATATGGCGTTGGGACAAGCTTGTATTTCGTCAAGAAAAAGTAGCGTTTTGTTTGGAATTATCTTTTGTTGGAAATGTACAGAAAGGTTTGCACAAATTTCCTTTACATCTAAATCACCTTCAAAAAAACTAGACAAATTGCGGTTTTTCTCAAAATTTATTTCAAAAAAGTTATCAAATTTTTCCGACAATTTGCGAACTGAGGACGACTTGCCTACTTGTCTTGCACCATGCAATAAAAGAGGTTTGCGATTTTCCTCATCTTTCCAAACCGTCAACTCACTATCTATTAACCTATTAAAATACTGTTCTGTCATTTTTTCGTATCTAAATTTAACATTTTTTGCAATAATTTCATATCAAAAATATCTTGTTTTTGCATTATTTTCGGGGCAAATATAATGCTTTTTTTTAATTACCCACAAAAAATTAATTCACGGCTGATGGCATGAATTCCATAAGTAAATCTTTTGCCTTAATTCTTACTATTTCACCGTTTTCTTCAAAAATCAATTCTTTATCATCTTTTGCTTTTTCTCTGACTAAATTTTCAAAAGATATTTGTAACCCTTTGATTATTTTTTCTCTTAAAATGTCTATATCATTAATTTTATTTGATTCCATAAAATATTGTGTTTTACGTTTATTTTTTCTTTTTTTCCTTCTGCAATTATTTCAAAAGGGTTAGTTGTATTATCAAAAAGAAACCAATTATCACATATTTGGATATAAAAATTTTTAAAATTGTATAATCCTCTATGATATCGACGAATAACAATTTCATCAGATATATTATGACCACCTGCTGCTACTCTTTCTTTTATCCGTTCTATTGCTAATTGAGGCGTTTTTAACCAAAAATATAAAAGTGTAACATAATAATTGTGCGCTTTTGCTTTCATAATTATCTGCAAATATGACTTAGATGACAAAGTAGTTTCAAAGGCAAAATCATTGCCATTATTTATAAGGTCGTCAATACGTTGCAACATAATTCGCCCTGCAGAAAAAGCCATAGTTTCAGGTTGAAAAGGGGATAACCCTTTTGCTATTTCGTCTGCGTTTACAAAAATGTAACATTTTAATGTTTTCGGCAAAACTGAAAAAGACGCAGTTGTTTTCCCCGAACCATTGCAATCTGCTATAATATAAAGGTTTGGCATATCACAAATAATTCATCATAATTAAAATCATATGAAATTTTTTGCAAAAGTAAACTAATTTTAAAACATTTTATCTATCCTTGCAAATTTTTCCTATTTTTGTATTCATTTTTAAACAACAAATTTTTGTAATTATTATATAAAATTTTGATATAGAGACAATTAATAATTGAATTTTTAAGATTTATTCTCAAACTGTCGAAATCTCGTAAAATTAAAATTTTGACTTGTCGGGAATATGTCGGGAATATGTCGGGAATGTCATTCACGGATTACAATATTAACACCACTGACCCTTCGAACATCCCACATGGATTTATTATTTGGTAACTAAAGAATTACCTACACTACTGATGCTAATTCACGGCTGATGGCATAAATTCCTTTTATTATTCTTTCTCTTTGTTTTGGGCGTGGAGTTATACGACCGGAAGCGTAATGACTTATTTGCCTTTGATTTATGCCTGTTGCGCGACTTAATGCTGTTTTTGTAAAAATTCCGCTAAGGAATGAAAAATTAACAACATATAAAGGTATTGTAAGCGGCGAAAAGTCCCGCAGGGACGAGATTTTATTAACCGTAGGTTTTAACCTACGGACAAAGTGCGTAATACAAGCGCCCAAGTCCCGCAGGGACGATACTTGAACACTCCGCAAAGTGTCGTCCCTGCGTGACTTTGCTGAACGTGTACATTTTTCCGCTTCCGTAGATTAAAATCTACGGTTAATAGAGTGTCGTCCCTGCGGGACTTTTTCCCTCTATTTTTAATACATGAAATCGTTTTGAAAATCATTATATGTTATTTTTACGAAATATTAACCATCACTTTCGATAAGCAAGATTATGTCTCTAACTTTTTTTACCATAGCGTGTTAAAACTTTCTTTATTATCATTATTATTCAGTAATGATTGTCAATCCGTCTATTCTTTCAAAATGTTTTCGATTAAGTGTGGCTAACGGCATATTGTTTTGTAAGGCTGTTCCCGCTATCATTATATCAGGAATATCAATCAATTTGTTTAGTTGTTTTAGCTGCTTGTATATTCTTACTGCATGCTTTACTACCTTTGTATCAAATGACAAAACAACAACACGAGAAAAGAAATCATCCCAAAACATATTTTGTTCTTGCGAATTGCCGATATGAAATTCATATTCAGTAACGGCAGAAACAGCAAAAAACATATATTTTTTTGTTAATTTGAAAAAAAGACTTTTCGACTTCTCTTTTTTGCGATAAAAGTCAATCAACACAGAAGTATCCAAACAAATTATTCTATTCTCCATCGGTTAAAATGCGTTCTGTGTTCTTTGAATTTAGAATACTGTTCGTCCGACATTGTGGGAGCAGACAATATAAACGTTTGAAAGTCAGACATTTCCGCTTCTGATTTTTCATCAATACTATTTTCAGTAAGTTCGTACTTTATCTTAACTTTCTGATTTGCAGGTAATTGGCTGACAAGATTAAAAATTTGGCTATATGCTAAATCTAATGTTAATTCCATTTCTAAAAATTTTTTGCAAAAGTAAAATAATTTTAAAACATTTTATCTATCCTTACGAAATTTTTTCCTATTTTTGTATTAATTTTTAACAACTAATTTATGTAATAATATTATAAAATATTGATATAAAAACAATTAATAACTGATTTTTTATTCTCATATCTGAAATCTACCGACTTTCTACCCTTGAGAATAAGTTGTAAAAATTTTCGCTCCAGGCGTGAATTTTCTGGCTTATTTAGGGAAAGGGTTTTGGTAGAACCTCAGATAATGATAAGCATTCAAAATAAACATTTTCACGCTTTTTTTGTGCAATCAACTATACATCTCGGAAAAATCATAAAACAAAAATTTGATGAGACATCAATGAATATCAGCGAATTTGCGGAGAAAATTCATGTGCATCGAACTAATGTCAATAATATTTTCAAACGCAAAAGTATTAACTCCGAGTTGTTGTTCGAAATATCAAAAGCTTTAAACTTTGATTTTTACAACGAAATCTATCTTGATAAAAGAACCGATAATTTTTCCAAAAAAGTTCTAATTGCCTTTGAAATAGATGAATCCAAAATTGATAAATTAGGTTTGTCTATGGAACAGATTTATTTGTTGAAGAATCTAGGGGGATACGCGGATTAGACGGATTGGAAGGATTTTCGCAGATTTATTTGAGGAGTAATATAATATTAACGACACTAACCCTTCGAACATCCCACATGGATTTATTATTTGGTAACTAAAGAATTACCTACACAACTGATGCTAATTCACGACTGATGGCATGAATTCCTTTTATTATTCTTTCTCTTTGTTTTGGGCGGGGAGTTGTACGACCTGAAACGTAATGACTTATTTGCCTTTGATTTATGCCTGTTGCGTGACTTAATGCTGTTTTTGTAAAAATTCCGCTAAACTCTTTAATAAGAGCCTCAGTGGATAATCTGTAAACAAATTCATACTCGCTATCAAATACGGATGGATAATTGTAATTATCTTCTCGCATTCCTTCTATATGAAAAGGAACTATTTCCTTTACGTTTGTTTTTATTTCTTCTAATGAACATCCGGTAGTTACACATCCGAGCAAAATCGGAATATGTGCCGAATAATTTTTCCCTGTGAAACTCACTTCTACTAATATTTTTTCCATTTTTATAGTTTTATATCTGCTTGTTTTAAAATTGAGTGTACATCTTTATCATCTAAATCTTTATTTTTGCCGTGGTCAGTAATTGTAACCTTGCCTTTCTTAATAGGATGCTTAAACTGTTTATGCGACCCTTTTTGTTTTACGAAATACCAACCATCACTTTCGATAAGCTGGATTATGTCTCTAACCTTTTTTACAATAGCGTGTTACATATCACGATAATTACAACAGAAAAAATCATTTTTGCTGTCTCGTTATAATAACCAAAAATTTTTGCAAAGTTAAGATAAAAAATGAAATGTACTTGTCATAATAAAAAATTTTTCCTATTTTTGTACTCATTTTTAACAACTAATATAAATAATTATTATATAAAGTATTGATATAAAAACAATTAATAACTGAATTTTTAAGATAATATTCTCACATTGTCGAAATCTCGTAAATTTCACTCGAGAATGAGTTTTCAAAGTTCATGCATCGCAGCGTGGATTATTTGTGCTTGTTTGGGTAAAAAGGTTATACGAGAGCCTGACAATGTAAATAAGCATTTTTATTAACATTTTCACGCTTTTTTTATGCACACAACCATACATCTCGGAAAAATCATAAAACAAAAATTTGAAGAAACATCAATGAATATCAGCGAATTTGCGGAGAAAATTCATGTACATCGAACTAATGTCAATAATATTTTCAAACGTAAAAGTATTAATTCCGAGTTGTTGTTCGAAATATCAAAAGCTTTAAATTATGATTTTTACAACGAAATCTATTTAAACAAAAAAAACGATAATTTTTCCAAAACCTTTGCTGTAGAAAACTTTCTGTTTAAACAATTTAAGAACACTTCCATTTTTCATCCCAACTTACGCAAATGAAAAGATCTCAAATGCGTACTTTAGCCGGCAGTAATTCTTGAAATAGAAAAAAAAGGCAATAAAATTCTATTGAAATAGAAAAAAAAGGCAATAAAATTCTATTTGAATAGAAAAATATTGTATTTTTGCAAAAATTTTTAATTATGATATTTCGAGATATTTTAAAGTTGCTTGTCAATGATTTAGGCAAGCGGAAGGCACTGATACTAATGGGTGCAAGGCACGTTGGTAAGACCACATTATTGATTACGTGGAAGAAGAAGACGGAAATTTGAGTGCTTATGAATTCAAATGGAATATCACAAGCAAAGCAAAAATAAGCAAAACATTTTCAGCAACATATCCCAAAGCAAAGGTTTCAATTATTACACCAGATAATTATGAGACTTTCATTTGCTGATTCACCGATTAAACGGATTAGACGGATTTTCGCGGATTAATTTTTTGTGTAGGGTTGTGTTTTTTACTTTTTAGACATACCCCGAATTGCGCTTTTTGGGCGACCGCAAGGGTACGCCCCTACTGGGTGATATACGTGGCACTCGTACCGAGTGATGCTGCGTGGGATGTTCTGCGGGCTGTGGGGTGATGATAGCGCCAAAAACAGTCACTTCAGTGTCTTCTTTTTTATTAACGGCGATCTTTACCTTACCAGCAGTTATTTGTGAAACTAAAAAATTAAAACGTTTAATTTTTTGATAATTTCGTTAATTTCTTCATCGTTTGCTTTTGCAATAAACTCTGCCTCTCGTTGTTGCCAATCCATACTTTTTACTTGCTCAGACAATACAACGCCGTTGATTTTTCCTATTTTTATTCTTACTTCAAACGGATATCCCTTTTGTTTGGTTGTTATCGGGCAAAAAAGAGCCAATTTCTATTTTTTGTTGTAAGCCTGCGGTGAAAGTACAATTGCTGGCCTTTTTCCGTACTGTTCGTGTCCTATCTGCGGTGTAAAGTTTAACCACACAAGATCCCCACGTTCTGGTATATAATTAATCATTACCATATTTCATTTCCTAAGGGGTTTCCTGTCTCGATGTATTGATGAATGTTATCATCCGTAATTTCAGACAGCATTTCATTTAAGTTGTATGAAATGTGCGATAAAGAAGGTTCGATAATTATTCTGCGACCATTTCTTTGTACATTTACAGAAAGTCCCTCTTTCAGTGACATTCCATTGGCTATTACAGACGGAATATTTATCCCCAAGCCATTACCCCATTGTTCTATTGTTATGTTCGTTTCCATACTTTGTATATGTTTGAAAATACAAAATTAGACAAATTTTTTGAATTTAAACCTCTAATGTAAAAATTTTTTATTTACCAAAAGTCAAGAGTACTGAAATTATTGGGGGATACACGGATTAGACGGATTGGACGGATTTTCGGGGATTTATTTTGGGTAGTAATATCAGAACTCCTGACTTGGTAGTTCCTATTTCCTTAAATCACAAAGAATTATGAAAATACCCTACGAAAATTCGTGTAATTCGTGGCTAAAAAATCCTTTGTGCGACTTCGTGTATTTCAATAAATTCAATAACCAAATCCTTTGTGTGACTTTGTGGTAAAAAATCTAACCACATAAAATCCGCAAAAATCCCTCAAATCCGCGTATCGTTTTTATCCAATTTTTCTTTTTGCCAAAAGCCAAATAACTATTGGTGCGCCAATAATTCCTGTTACGGCATTTATGGGCAATGTTCCGTCAAAACCGGGTAAGCGTGATATTAAATTACATAAAAGAGCAAGTGAAGCACCACTCAACATAACAGAAGGTACTAATTTTAAATGATTTGAGGTACGTAAAACTCCTTTTGTGAGATGTGGAACTGCCAATCCCAAAAAGGAAATAGGACCGCAAAATGATGTTACAACTGATGTTAATAAGCCCGTAACTAATAATATGATAAAGCGAGTCCTTTTGATGTTAATACCCAAATTTTGTGCATAGTTTTCACCCAGCAACAATACGTTCAGCGGTTTTATCAAAAGAAAAGAAAAAAATAGCCCTATCAAAAGTGCGGGGCAAAAAAATAACATCTTTTCCCACGAAACAGCAGAAAAACTTCCTAATCCCCATATTACAAACGAGTGTACATCATCCTTCATGCCGTAAAAATTAAGAATACTTATTAAAGAAGAGGCAACATATCCTATCATAATACCCGCTATTAGTAACATTACGTTATTTTTTAGTCTACCTGCCAAAAATAGAATAACAAAGAGCGAGATAGATGCTCCACAAAAAGCAGCAAAAGTAATTGTTAAACTACCCAGAAAACCCGTTGTCGACAAAACAATTCCTGCAAAACTGCTTGTCATCAAAACCAATGCAACTCCCAATCCTGCGCCGGAACTAACTCCTATTAAAGTAGGGTCAGCAAGAGGATTTCTGAATAGTGTTTGCATCTGTAATCCGCCAACGGCTAACCCCGACCCCGCTAACAATGCCGTTAATGCCTGAGGTAAACGACTATTTTTTACAATAATTGTCCAACTTTCAGGACTTAATCCATCCCCTGATAATATTTCTATTACATTTCTGATTGGAATAAAGACCGTGCCCACCGCTATATTCAGAATAAACAATACAATTCCTGATATAATTATTATTGAAATAGACAAAGTAAAACGCATATTATTTTGAAAATCATTTGTTTATAGACAAAATCACGGCTGCAAGATAGTAAAAAAAATTGGTTTATGATCTGCAAAAAGCGCTGGATGAAATGCTTTTCCTAAATCTTTTAAAATAGTGTGCGGCTCCATCCAACCCCATTCATAATAACCTGAATTATAAGTATTTGAATATATTATCTTATTTTCTTTGAAAGCCTTAAATTGAGCATAACGGGCATCCATGGATTGAAAATCTGCATAAGTGAAATTTCCGGGGTGATTTACCGTAAACATCCAAAAATCACTTTGATATGTATCAAAAAACACTTTTTCAAAATCAAAACCTAATGAGCCAGTTCCTTTGGTGTCGGAATATGGATAATCAGCGCCTGCATCGCGAAACAAAGTGGCGATATAACTGTCGCCGGCAGGCACAAACCAAATATCTTGATAAAGGAATCCTGTTGTAACAGTGGGTCGGTGAATTATTTCAGATAAAATTGCTTTGGTCTCATTATAAGATATTTCCACTTCTTTGAAAATCTTTTTTGCCTCCTCTTCTAAATTAAAGAATGCACCAAAAAAAATAATCCATTCGGCACGTCCCAAAGGCACCGTTTCCAAATATCCTGCATCTGGTATTGTGATTAAACCAACATTATTCAACCTGTCATAATGATTTTCTTTATATGTAGAAACAAAAATAAATTGAGGTTGAGATACAATAAGTGTTTCAATATCAGGCTCATAAACTGTTCCTGCATTTTTTACCGTTCCTGAAATAACTCCTTCTTTTATTTTATGATTTGAAATATATTCGGGGTCTGCAACACTTTTAAGCGTTTCAATAACATCAAGTTTATCAGCCATTACAACCTGCGAAGACGAGAATGCAGACCAATTTGTAACTGGTGCCTTAATTATGGGTAATCCTGAAACATTTCTTAAACCCGTATTGTCAATAAAAAAGAGGTCTGACGGGGCATTTTCATCCCAAGGATTAAGAACTTCAACAATTTTATCAGAACCAAAATAAAATATTTTAAAACCTTTGGAATAAAGCGGTTCATACAACGAATCAGGCTCGCCAAAGTTTGCTAAATCAAAATCTATTCCACGCTTTTTACCCTGAAAACATGATGAAATAGTTATAAATAAAATAGTTAGCAACAAAAAAAGTTGATACCTGCTTTTTATAAAAATCTCTAAAAAAAATTTCATATCTACACTCTGCTTAAAATCAGTTCAGTTTCGGGTCCTTTGTTGAACAACAAATCTAAAATGCTCAAATTTGGTATAAATCCATGTTTTTGTGCAAAAACTTGATGATACTCCATGGGAGTAAACTCTTTATCTTTTTTAATATCTTTTTTATGATTAATGAGTTCTCTAAAATCTTTTTCGTAATAACCGACAGGATTATAATTTTGAGTCAAATTAATTTCACACTCAATTTCGAGGCAATCTGTTATACTATGGATAGATGCAATATTCAAATCTAATAAAAAATTCCATTTTTTTGTAAAAATTGGGCGAATATCATTTTCATAAAATAGAAAATAGGGAGATGAGCTATATGCTGATTCAATTGTTTTCCAATGATTTTCGTTCCAATTAGAATGATAAACAACTCGAACATCTTTAACAGGCTGCTTTAGGTTTATAGATTTTTCGACAGGAACAGAAAGAGTAATAGTTCCGTTAGCACCACAAATCATACAGCGATTTCGGTAACTTTTTTTTTGATAATTTTCATTCGCTTCCATCAAAACATTCTTAGCAGCATAAAGATGCGAAAAATATTGCACAGGTGGAAAAAAAGCAGTGGAAAAAATTGGAGTTTCTAACATTTTGAGTTATCTGTTTATTTTACTGCTACTAAGGTTGTTTTGTAGAAAAAATAAGGTGAAAAAAAGGTTATTCTAACCACTAACCACTAACCACTAATCACTAACCACTAACCACTAATCATTCCCTTATTAACGAATAATACTCAATCAATCCGTCCATTGGACTTTCATGAATTTCGCCGATGTTGATACCTCTATCGTTGGCAATATCTTTGATGGTTTCCTGAAAAATAAATGCAACCGAACCCACAAAATTTACGGGAAATTTTTTATAATCATATTGCAAAATATTTTTACGAAAAAAGTCGGCAAAAGAGTTGCGAACCAAAGATTTTATCGATTCGTCTTCAAAATTCAAAACCAAAAAGTCAGCAATCTGTCCTAAAAACTTATTTGGCATTGGTTCATTATAAACTTTGTTTAAAATTTCGGGAATAGTAAGATTGTACTCTTCTAAAAATTTTTCTTTAATACCTTTTGTAAGTTGGTTTTTCAGGCATTCGTTTAAAAAAGTGCGACCTAAAACTGCCCCGCTACCTTCGTCGCCAAGAATATATCCAAGTGGAGGAATGTGTTCTGTAATTTTTTCACCATCATAAAAGCATGAATTAGAACCAGTTCCGAGAATTCCGACAATACCCGGATTATTTCTGCAAAGTGCAAGAGCAGCACCCATCAAATCGCTGTCAATACGTATATCCTTTACGTTAAAATTTGCGGCAATGGCACGTCTTATAATTTCGTTGGTTTCAGAAGACAAACAACCCGCACCAAAAAAATAGATTGTTTCAATGGAAAAATCTTTTAAATTGGGCAAAACAAAATTTTTTATTTCACCATAAATATCTTCGTAACTTCTGATGAAAGGGTTAATTCCGTAACAAAATGTTGTCTTTTCTACTTTGCCGTTATTAACAATGCACCAATCAACGCTCGTTGAGCCGCCATCTGCTATTAGTATCATATTTTTGTTTTTAAGCCACTAATTATTTTTTCAAACCGTAATTTTTTTTACCACAAAGGACACAAAGGATTCACAAAGTACACAAAGGATTTTTTATAGTCACGAATTTGTTTGTTATTGAACGTATTGAGATATTGAATTTATTGATATACACTAATTTCCACTAATACAATTAATACATTAAGTATACCGAAATATAATCATTTGCAAATAAGGGTCTTCTAAATAAACCAATATCTATTTGTTAGTATATTTGCCTGAATGAACAACCTTACCTTTTTCTTTAACGGCATAAATATAAACTCCTTTTGACAAGTTATCCTGTACGGCAACTATTTCAGATTTTATGTCGTATTGACCCACTTCAACTCCTGCAATATTATAAATAAAGAGTTGCATATTGGGTGATATTTTGTCAAACCTAAAAAATATCTGTCCATTTTGTTTAAAGATAGAAATGTTGTCGTTGTTTGTAATTTTGTCGATGCCAGCTTTCCAATAATTATAAATAATTGTCACTGTAGATTTATCTCCGGGACTATCTATCGGGTAGATTTCATATTGAACTTTTGCAGAGGTGTAGTCCTCAACAATTGGACGAAAAAGAATATGAAACAATGGGACTTCTTCAATGCCGGGTGATAATGTTCCTGGATAGGTTGCATCGTTTAATCCGGGTGCAAAGCAACTGCCGCCCATACAAACTTCAAATTCTCCCGAAGAGGGACTTTCCAATACAGTTTGTACCAATTCTATTGAAAGAGTAGATGAAGTCGTGTTGTTAACATAAACTCCTGATTCCATTGTTGCGCGTCCCCATTCATCTTCATCGACTTCGGTAATCACAACTTGTGCATTGTTTGGCAACGGCTGACCGTTTCTGTAAAACACAATTGATTGCGCAAAAAGAGAGATATTTAAGAATACTCCCAAACTTAAAAAAATTATTATTCTTTTCATTGATTAAAATTTATGTAATTAAAAATATTATTCTAAATTTGCCCTTATACTAAAAGGTTACATAAAAGTTTCAATTTTTTGAAAAAATTTTTATTTTGTTTCGAATTATTTATTAATTTTGCAAAAAATTTAATTAACAAAAAAATACAATTTTTGCGAATTAGCACACAGATGACACAGATTCGACAGATTTACACAGATAAAAAATATGAAAAATTTGAAAGTTAAACGGATAATATATAAATTAAAAAATTAAAGGCAATGGATAAAAGTCAGGAAAAATATACAGATTGGGAAACTATACAAAAACGGTATCCCGATAGTTTCGTTCTTTTAGAGAATCCAGTTTTTAAACCGCGTCCATACTTAAAAGAAGGAATATTGCTATATAAGCACAAAAGTAGAAAAAAAGTTATAGAAAAGGAAGTTCAACAAAAGCCTCATTATTCAACTATTTTGTATACTGGTGGTATTAGAGGTGATAGAGCAAATGAATTCACATTCATTCTATGATTCATAAATTGTTAATTTTGATAAAAAAACTATCGAAACTTGAATAAACACTGCTTACAATTAATATTTTTCGAAGACAAATTCCCTGAAATTAAGCGGAAAAATATAGTTATCACCATTATAATTGGGCTAATTTTTTCATTTATATTCTATTCTTTTTTGTATCTTTCAAGAGAAATATTCAGAATAGTATCAATTAAATTTAATTACGATTTAATGATATTATCCGACGAGGAAGTAAATTTTTATAATTTGTTTTTTGCATATTTATCATTAATTTTTGCGCAATCTTTTTGTCTTTCTCAATGGTTTGGCAAACCTCGAAAGTTTTTTGAAAAAAGAAACATACATAAATCAGTAATAATTAACGACCAAAAAAATCTTAACATCTATTTCTTTAGTTGGTTTACCAGATTAACAACTATCTATGCTTTAGGGATGATGATGTCAATTAGCGGATTTTATGTTTTTAGTTTTTATCCTGAATACAACTACATTTCTGTCCTTATTATAATAGTCTTATTTTTACAAACTTGGGTTTCTATAAGACGCATTTATAAACGAAAATCTTTTAAATGGATGTTGTTTTCTGCGGCAATTATTTCTGTTTTATCTTTTGGGCTTTCAAGAATTAATCTAATTGATTATCAGAAAATTAATCAAATTTACTTGGAACATAATGTCCCACTTAAATATAATTTAGAATTGGTAGAAATAGAAAAAAATGAGAGAGTTTATTCTTCTTTATTGTATCTATACGAAATATATATTGCTAAGCAACAATCAGATACAGTGGAAGATAATAATCCATTATTCATATTTGAGGGAGAAGAATTGTCCATGGATGATTTAAAGCAAAATTTGCTACTTTCGATGGAGTTTGCATTTTTTAATCAAAATACGACTTTCCTACCATTGTACATTGATAAATCAATAAAAACGGAACATGTCAATCGTATTAAAGAGATGATAATAGATGTAGGATTTTTAAATGTAGCCTACGGAGTTATTCCCAAAAATAGAGAATTTGACAAACGTTTTTATTCAAACTATTTTTCTTTATGGCGATTAATAGACAAAAAAGAGTATAAAAATCTTAATTTAGAGGAATTTGAACTGATAACTGTTTGTTATGTTAATGACGTTTTAAAAATAAACGATACAATTTGTTCTACAAAAGATTTCTATTTTAAAATCAAACATCAAATTGAAATAAGTGAAAACTATTTACTTCGGTTCAAAGTTGATGATGAGACAATATTTGAGCATTACATGTTTGTTTTAAACGAATTTAAGAGAGCAGTCGAAAGTATTAGAAACGAGTACGCTTTAAAAAATTATTCAGATGAATTTGACAATTTAGATATTGAAACAAATAACTTTATCAGAAATAAAATACTTTTGAGAATGATCGAAGAGTAATTTTTTGCAATATATTTTTTTTATTTACGTTTTATTAAATATTTTTGCGCATATTGGATATGGCTTAACATTTCTTTCTACTAAGGGAGTCTTTAAAAATAAGAGATTAGAAAAGAAGAAAATCTGTAAAAATCTCGTTTAATCTGTGTCATCTGTGTGCAAAAAAGAAAAATGATTTTTAATAAATATATGAAATATAATCTTTTAACAATATTCTGTCTTCTATTTTGTTTGTCTTTACAAGCAAATGAGGATGAGAATGAGAAAAAATTTCCTATTTCAGTTAATGGTAGTATCCATTCGAACATACTTTTCCCTGAAAAAGATAAAGATATTGGTGCTGATATAGGATTTGAAGATGTTCCCGCACTAACGGCTCTTACAAACACTTATTTGGATTTGAATATAATGAGCCAATATGTTAATGCGGGGGGACGTTTTGAATATTTAAAATACCCTCTACCTGGCTATGAGCCTGATTTTGCAGGGTGGGGAGTGCCTTATCTATATATAACAGGGCACTATAAAAAAATTCGTTTAACAGTAGGTGATTTTTATGACCAATTTGGTAGTGGACTGATTTTCAGAGCATATCAAGAAAGAAGTCTCGGAATTGACAATGCCATTCGTGGAGGACGATTATCTGTTGAGCCTTATAAAGGCATAAATATCAAAGCATTAGGTGGTCAGCAGAGACGTTATTTTGAACATAACCCTAGTTATATTCTTGGTGGGGACTTAGAACTTAATTTTGAGCAATGGTTTACAAAAATGTGCGAAAGTAATACTTTTTTTATGCTCGGTGGTTCTTTTATAACAAAACATGAAGAAGAAAAAGAGCCATATATTGAAATTTATACTCCCTCTGGTTTAAATCGACTTAATTTCCCTGAAGATGTTGCGGCTTATGATATTCGCGCACGTATGCAAAAGGGCAAATACTCGTTTTTGTTAGAATATGCAACGAAAATCAACGACCCGTCGTTTGATAATAATTATATTTACAAAAACGGAACGGCTTGGTTGTTTTCATCCTCTTACGCACAAAGAGGAATGAGTATATTATTGCAAGCAAAACGGAGCGACAACATGAGTTTCAGAAGTTATTGCAAAGATAATTCTACGGCAGCATCTTTTATAAATCATTTGCCGCCATTTTCCATGCAACACTCTTATTCGTTGGCTACATTGTATCCTTATGCTACACAACCAGATGGCGAATGGGCGTTCCAAGGTGTTTTTTCGTACACTTTCCAAAGAAACACAATATTAGGCGGACAATATGGAACAAACATCAAAATAAACGCATCGCACATTAGGGCTATTGATAAGGAATATGTTATCGATTATACCGAATACAGCGACCCCACAAGATTATTATATGGTACTGAAGGTTACACATCTTCTTTCTTTAAAATGGGAAAAGAAAAATATTATCAAGATATTAACATTGCTTTAGATAAAAGAATAACATCTAATTTCAGGCTTAATCTTATGTATATGAACCTATTATCAAACGAATGGGTTATCAGAGCGCATGAAACAGTTACAGAGCCTTATTTAAAGGCAAATATTTTTGTAGCCGAAGGAAAATATCAACAAAGTTTATTATTTACTTTACGTACTGAAATTCAATATCTTAACACAAAAGAAGATCAAGGCGATTGGTGTGCTGCTACCATCGAATTGTCAATTTTATCGAAATTTATGATAACAATTGCCGATATGTACAATCCGGGAGAGACTGATTTACACTATTATAAGGCATTATTAACATATACGCATAAATCTCATTTGATTCAGGCGGGTTACGGTCGTACTCGTGCAGGTTACGACTGTTCGGGAGGCATTTGCCGCACCGTTCCCGCAAGCAAAGGCTTTTTATTAAATTACAACTATAATTTTTAATATTTTTTTGATATGAAAAAGATAACATTTTTTCTGGGAATTATCGTGTCTATTCTGGGAATTGTAAGCTGTGATATTATTCCCGAATCGAATTGGACTAAACAAATAATTGACGATAGCACTCCCACAGATTCTACCATTGTAACTAAAAATGTTTTGGTTGCTTATTTTACCGACCAAACATGCGTAAATTGCCCAGCATCTTCGGTATTTCTTGATTCATTAAAAACTTTACGCGGTGATACTCTCGTAATTGTTACTATTCATTCTCACCCCAATCCAACTGCCGCAATGAATTTGGTAACAGATAAAGGAAGAGAATATAACGCTCATTTTGAGGCTAATTTTCATCCAAGCGCTTCAATTGATGGCGACAATATATTAACTTCTGATTTTTGGGAAGGTGCTATAAACAGAAGAACAAAAGAAGAAACAGAAATTGAAATGCAAATGATTTGCGGTTTTGATGAAAGAATTGAATATATTTTTGTTAATACAACTATAACAAGTACCCAAAATATTTCAGATATAAATTTGCTTTTGTGGATCACTGAAAGCGATATTGTAGCCGCACAAGCGACACCTACGGGTATTAATAGAGAATATGTTCACAAACATGTTTTCCGAGATGCAATAAACGGAACGTGGGGCGAAGAGATTACATTATTAGAAGAAGAAGTTTTAGAAATAACGAAAACCTTTGATATTTCTGAAAAAGAGTGGAAACCAGAAAATATTTCAATAGTTGCATTTATTTATGATGTTAATACTTTTGAGGTATATCAGGTTTTGGAAATGAAATTGTTTAAGGAATAACTATAAAAATTTTTATCCTTTATTGGCTTTGTTGCCTTATAGCATTGTGCCTGTTTCTGTTTTGTCAAAAGGAACGAAAAAGATTATATCAATAATGAAGAAAATGATATTTGGCACGTGATTTCACCATCCGGCGACACTATTTTACACGGTTGGGACCAAATTACCTTTCTCGCAAAAGTAGATGATGAAAATAGAGTTAGAGAAGTTCTTTCTAATGCAATATTTGAAAAATGAACAAATAAGTGCAGGGGAGCGACATTACGTTCGCCCGCTATGATATGCTGAAACATATTTCTACTTTTTCAGCGTTTGTTCGGGTCGCTTTTTTTACCTTTCCAACGTTTGTTCGGTGGCATTTTTTTACCTTTCCAACATTTGTTCGGTGGCATTTTTTTACCTTTATAAAAATATTTATTAAAAAATAAGCGTTGAAATATAAAAAAATTACCTATTTTTGCAAAAATTTATATTATCACAATTATCACAATATGTATATAAAAAGGAACATTGACAAACAATTATTAGATTGGAAATACTCAAAAAAACTCAAACCATTGCTACTGCGTGGCGCAAGACAAGTTGGTAAATCTTCGTCTGTAAGAGAATTAGGCAAAACATTTGAACATTTTTTGGAAATTAATTTTGAAAAAAAAGAACACCAAGATGTAAAAAAAATTTTTGAAAAATATTCTTCTCCAAAACCAATAATAGACGAACTATATGCAATGTTTGGGACTTTCATTGTTTCAGGGAAAACATTAATATTTATGGATGAAATTCAAAGTTGTCCTGATGCAATTTCATCTTTACGCTATTTTTATGAAGAAATGCCCGACCTGCACGTAATTGCTGCTGGTTCTTTATTAGAATTTGCGTTACAGGAATTGCCAATGTTTGGTGTTGGTCGTATTCGCTCGATGTTTATGTATCCATTATCGTTTGATGAGTATTTGAATTCACTGAATTTAAGTAGGTTAGTAGATAAAATTGCAGTTTCGACTCCTCAAAATCCTTTGTCTGAGCCACTTCATAAAGAATGCTTAAAGCATCTAACTCGATTTATTGCAATCGGAGGAATGCCCGAAGTAGTATCTACTTTTGTATCGGGTGGTAGTTTGCAGGAATGCCAACAAATACTTAACGATTTAGTTATGACTTACACAGATGATTTTGCAAAATACAAAAGAAGAGTGCCAACTTCCAGATTACGAGAAGTTTTCATTTCAATTATGGAACAAACGGGCAGTAAATTTGTATATTCAAGAGCGGCAGAAAACACAAAACACGAAAGCATTAAAACGGCAGTTGAACTATTGATAATGGCTGGTTTAGCACATACTATTACTCATAGTGCTGCAAATGGTGTTCCATTGGCGGCAGAACTTAATCATAAACACCAAAAAATCATTGCCCTTGATACAGGAATAATGCAACAAATTTTGAAATTGGATATCTCTAAATTACTTCTGGGCGAGACGCTTGAATCAATCAACAAAGGAGCAATAGTTGAAATGTTTGTTGGTCTCGAAATACTCAAAAAAATGCCCTGCGACGCTCACGCACAACTTTTTTATTGGCAACGAGAACAGAAAGGATGCCAAGCAGAAGTGGATTACTTGATTGAAAATGGTACTAAAATAGTTCCTTTGGAAGTGAAAGCAGGCACAAGAGGTGCAATGCAAAGTTTATACCGATTTATTGATGAAAAAAATGTTGATAAAGGATTTAGAACTTCATTAGAAAATTTTGGAAAAATTGGAAAAATTGATATTTACCCAATTTATGCTGTTTCTAATATATTGTTGGGTAGTGAGTAGTGAGTAGTGATCTTGTCGAAAAATCAGATAAAGAAATAAGAGCGATGATGAATAGCGAAAAATAGGGGATATGAACAAATAATGTAATGTAGATAAAAATGAAACATAATTTATATATTTACGTTTTAATAAATGTTTTTGCACGAAAAATTAAAAAAAAATGGAATTATCAAATAATTCAAAAATAAAACGAATAGGATAATGACGTAAAATTTGCATTATGCCCGAACAACAAAACATAGAGTACAAGACCTCTTGGCACGAGGAATATTTAGATTGGATATGCGGCTTTGCTAATGCGCAGGGCGATAAAATCTACATTGGCAAAGACAAAATGAAAAATCTCTGTATAGATGCTAACATTCCTGTTCCTCATTTTTCGTGCAAAGGTAACGATTTTTGGACTATTTTCCAAAAAATTTTGTACAACAAAGAAGATTTAAGCAAGTTAGGGCTGAATGAAAGGCAGATGAAAGCAGTTTTGTATGTTCGTAAAAATGGAAAAATCACGAATAAAGAATATCAAGAGTTAAATGACACCATTGACAGAACAGCACTGCGAGATATTGAAGAATTGATGAACAAAAACATTTTCAAAAGAGAAGGTGACGGAAAAAAGACCTACTATCGAATTTGATTTGTCGGGAATATGTCGGGTATGTCGGGAATATGTCGGGAATATGTCGGGAATGTCGGGAAAGTGATAAACGCATTGGAAGGATTCTTGCATATATATTTTTGGTAGGGCTGTAAAATAGTAAAAAAAATTATGTAACTGTACCTTACGGAACTCAAAATAATGCCGAAGTTTATCTTGCAGGCACAATGAACAATTGGACTCCCGATGCAACAAGGATGAACAAAGTTGCCGAGAATAAATTTTCAATCACCTTGCACAATTTGTATGAAGAAACATATTATAAGTATGTTTTGTGGTTTAAAAGAGTATTATGATTATTACAAATATGATCAACAAATTAATATTACTGTAGATACTACTTCTGGTTACACAAACAGATATTTTATTGCGAAGTCAGATAATATGATGTGAAAATTAAAATAATTATATATTTTTGCAAAAATTTTTAATATCATATTTTTTATGAACAAAGAGATAATAATACGAATATCGCCGGAAGATTCTTGCAATGAAAACAAAATCAAATCATTGCTTTCAGAAAGTTTAAATATATCAACCGATGACATTTCTGATTTTAGAATAAAACGGAGTTCAATAGATGCTCGTAAGAATCCCGTTTTAATACAATTACAGATAGAAGTATCAGTCGGAAAAGAAAAACTTGCACCAAAAGTGATTATTCAATTAAACTACTCAAATGTAACGAATTCCCCTGAAGTAATTATAGTCGGTGCGGGTCCTTGTGGTTTATTTGCGGCACTAAGATTAATCGAATTAGGACTGAAACCCATTGTTATTGAACGAGGCAAAGATGTTCACGAACGAAAAAAAGACCTTGCGTTACTTAATAAAAATAATCCAATTAATTCCGAATCAAATTATGCCTTCGGAGAAGGTGGTGCTGGTGCTTTTTCGGACGGAAAGTTAAATACCAGAAGCAAAAAAAGAGGAAATGTGAATCGAATTCTACATATATTTTGCTTTCACGGCGCTGACGAAAAAATCACTATTGAGGCCCAGCCTCATATTGGCAGCGATAAGTTACCAATTGTTATCGAAAACATCCGTAAAACAATTACCGACTGCGGAGGTGAAATCAGGTTTAATACCAAAATGGAAGATTTAATCGTTAAAAAAGATAAAATCGAAGGAATTATTACCCAAAAGGGCGAAATAATTAGGAGTAAAGCTGTGATTTTGGCTACAGGTCACTCGGCACAAGACGTTTATAAATTATTACACCACAAAGGAATTACCATTGAAGCAAAACCTTTTGCAATGGGCGTTAGAGTCGAACATCCTCAAAAATTAATTGACCAAATTCAATACCACAATCCCGATGGTAGAGGCAAATTTTTACCACCTGCAACTTACTCTTTTACAACACAAATACGAGAAAGAGGAGTTTATTCGTTTTGTATGTGTCCCGGTGGTTTTATTGTTCCTTCGATGACAAATGCATCAGAAATAGTTGTAAATGGAATGTCTCCCGCAAATCGAAACTCTCCTTTTGCAAATAGCGGTTTTGTAGTGGAAATTAGGTTAGAAGATATGCCTAATTATCAGGAACATGGAGCATTGGCGGGTTTATTTTATCAAAAAAAATTAGAAAAGAGTTGTTTTCAAATAGGTAAAAAGAGTATTATTGCACCCGCCCAGCGACTTACCGATTTTGTTAAAGGGCATATTTCTAACGACTTACCCGATTGTTCCTATCTACCCGGAGTAGTGTCAGCACCCGTTCACAAAATTTTGCCCGTAGATATTTATAAAAGATTAAAAGGGGCATTTCTTTTGTTCGGTAAATGGGCAAAAGGTTTTCTTACCGAAGATGCCGTTGTTGTTGGGGTTGAAACAAGAACCTCATCTCCTGTCCGCATTCCACGAAACAATGATACATTTCAACATATTCAAATTGAAGGTTTATTTCCATGCGGAGAAGGAGCAGGATATGCAGGAGGAATTGTGTCATCAGCAATTGACGGAGAAATATCCGCTCAAAAAGTTTCAGATTTTTTGAAAAAATAATTAAAAAAATTTATATGAACAGTGTAACTAATTATAAAACAGAAAATAATAAATCTAACTCTTTAATAAAGAGCAATGTAGAAAAAATAATTATTTCAGGCGGCGGAACAGGAGGACACATTTTCCCTGCCCTCGCCATCGCTGACGCAATTAAATTGCTGAAACCTGAAATCGAAATCCTATTTGTTGGCGCAAAAGGACGTATGGAAATGATTCGAATACCCGAAGCTGGTTATAAAATTGTTGGACTCCCCGTTGCTGGATTCCAACGAAAATTATCATTCGGTAATATTATTAAGAATTTTGTCGCACTATATAAGTTGCCAATCTGTTTGTTTTTAGCAAAAAAGATTATTAAACAATATAAGCCTGCAATAGTTATTGGAGTTGGCGGCTATGCAAGCGGTCCAATTATGAGAGCGGCAGCAAAAAGGAAAATCCCTACAATGATACAAGAACAAAATAGCTATCCCGGAATAACGAATAAACTTTTGTCAAAAAAAGCAATTAAAATATGTGTTGCATATCCTGAAATGGAACGTTTTTTCGCAAAAGAAAAAATTATTTTTACGGGAAATCCTATTAGAAAAATTTTGCTTAACAAAGTAGACAAAGAAAAAGCATACAGCGAATTTCGTTTAGACCCTAATAAAAAGACAATTTTGGTTTTGGGAGGTAGCCTTGGTGCTAAAAGCATCAATGAAGGAATTAAAGAAAATATTAACCTGCTTAAAGATAGCGACATACAAATGATTTGGCAAACAGGAAATAATTACATCGAAGAAATGAAACATATTGTCAAAACATTGAAAATCAAAAATATAAAAGTCTTACCTTTTATTAGATGTATGGATTTAGCATATCAAATTGCCGATGTAGTTGTTTCTCGTGCTGGGGCAGGGACAATCAGTGAATTAGCTTTATTAAGGAAAGCAACTATTTTAGTGCCATCACCAAATGTTGCCGAAGATCATCAAACAAAAAACGCAATGAGATTAGTCAATAAAAACGCCGCAATTTTAGTTAAAGATAGCGAAACAAAAGAAAAATTATTACCACAGACTTTAGAATTGATTAATAACGAAACAATTCAAGAAAAATTAAGAAAAAATATAATAGAATTTGCAAAACCTAATGCAGATGAAGAGATAGCGAAGGTAGCGATGAATATTATTGAGACCGCACATTGAGACAAATAATCTCAATGTTTCCACCATTTTCGATAGCAAGCAGCTACTGAAAACTCAAACCAATTGCCTAATTTTGTGTAATCTTTTTTGCTGTTTGAAAACAGATTATAATTAATTCGTGATTCGAGGGTCAAAGATATGTTATTAACGGGAACAGTAAAGCTTAATCCACCAACTAAACCAAAGAGTAGATTTCTTTCAAGTAAAATATTTTGACTATTTTGGTCAGTTATAAATTGCAAATAGGATCCAACATTAATGCCTATTGCACTCTTTTTAACTGGTATAAAAAAATGAGCAATGAGTGGTGTTTGAATAAAATCATAAGAATAAAATACTCCCTCATAAGTTGTCATGCTTTTGTTGTAGTTTACTTCCGCAATCAAACCTGCATATTTTTCTTCTGCGTGCAAAAAACGGACTCCAATAACAGAATTATTAAAAACCAAAGGTTTTTTTAGTCCTACAAAAGAGACGTTGTTAATTGGAGACCATCCTGCTTTACCACCAAATTCGCTATATCTCACAAATTCTTTTTGCCCAAAAAGTTGGAAACTACTGATAACCAAAGCGAAGGCGAATAAGAAAGTGTGTTTCATATTATTAAGTATTCAATTACTAAGCGAATACCTTTTGAAATCAGTAACTGTCAATTCTTTATTGTGCTGTTTCAGATAGTCGTTAATAGTAATTTTGTTATCTTTAACGAATGCTTGTTGAAGCAGAGTACTTTCTGCAAAGAATTTTGAAAGTCTTCCTTGAGCAATTCTATCTAACATTGCTTCGGGTTTTCCTTCGTTTCGTGCTTGTTCTTTACCAATTTCAAGTTCTTTGTCAATAACAGATTGCGGAACAGATTTAGCATCAATTGCTACGGGGCTCATCGCTGCGACTTGCATTGCAACGTCTCGTGCCACTTGATATTCAATGTCGGGTAAATTAAAACCTACCATTGTTGCCAATTTGTTACCGGGATGAATGTATGAAACAACATATTCTGCTTCAATAACATCAAAATATGGAAGGTCTAATTTTTCGCCGATGACTCCAATTTGTTCAACCACAGTTTCTGCGACTGTAATGTTGTTCAATTTCAAAGATTTAAGTTCTTCGAGAGTTTTAACTTTGCTATTCAATCCTAGGTCGAGTATTGATTGTGTTAATGCGATAAAGCTTTCGTTTTTAGCAACAAAATCTGTTTCGCAGTTAAGTACCACGATAGCACCCCATTTTTTGCTGTCGTCAACTTTCGACAAAACTACTCCTTCTGAGGCTTCTCTGTCGGCTCTTTTATTTGCTATTGCTTGTCCTTTTTTTCGGATAATATCGATTGCGTTGTCAAAGTTGCCTTCGGCTTCTTCTAACGCTTTTTTGCAGTCCATCATACCTGCGCCTGTTATTTTGCGTAATTTGCTTACGTCTGCTGCACTTATTGCCATAAATTTTTATCTTTTTTTAGTTATTATTATTTTCTTCGGTTATCGGTTCTGGAGTAATTTCTTGAACTTTTAATTCTTCAACTTCTTTAACTTCTTTAACCTCTTTAACCTCTTTTACTTCTTTAACTTCTTCAATTTCTTTAACCTCTTTAACCTCTTTTTTAGGTTTTTTTTCGGTAGTTTTTTCAGAAGATACTTCTTTGGTAACTACTTCTTTTTTTGGTTTTTCTTCTGCTCTTGCTTTTTCGGTTTTTCTCGTTTTCGGTTTTTCCGCTTTTTCCGCTTTTTCCACTTTGGGTGTCTCTACTTCTCCGATGGTTTCAGTTTTAATTTCTGAAATATTATTATCAGCGGGTGTTTCTGCTTCTCGTTCTTTTCGGGCAGATTCTTCTCTACGCGCTTTCAATCTTGCACGTTTTTCGCCTTTAACAGTTTTTTTCTGATCATTATCTACTCTCGGAGTTGGAGCTGGTTCGTGAGTATCTACTTTACGTTCCGAATATCCTTCTTTGATAGCATCGGTCATTATTCCGACGATTAGTTCTATTGATTTAGTGGCGTCGTCGTTTGCGGGTATCACAAAATCAATATTAGTAGGGTCAGAATTTGTGTCCACAATACCAAAAAGAGGAATGCTCAATTTGATGGCTTCTTTAACTGCAATGTGCTCTTTCATAACATCTACGACGAACATTGCTGCGGGCAACTTGTTCATATCTACGATACTGCCTAAGTTTTTTTCTAGTTTTGCTCTTTGTCGTGATATTTGCAGTTTTTCTCTTTTAGACAGGTTTTTCCAGCTTGATTCGCCCATCATTCTGTCTATTGTTGTCATTTTTTTGACAGCTTTCCTAATTGTAGGAAAATTTGTTAACATTCCACCGGGCCACCGTTCTACCACGTAGGGCATATTAACTGCTTTTGCTTTTTCGGCGATAATTTCTTTCGCTTGTTTTTTGGTAGCAACGAAAAGAATTTTCCTTCCCGATTTTGTTATTTGTTTGATTGCATTTGCTGCCTCATCAATTTTTACGGCTGTTTTATGCAAATCTAAAATGTGAATTCCGTTTTTTTCCATAAAAATATATGGTGCCATTGCGGGATTCCATTTTCTTTTGAGGTGTCCAAAGTGAACACCGGCATCTAATAGTTCTTGAAAATTTGTTTTTGACATATAATATTAATTTAAGTCGTTTACATTCTTAATTTTACTCAATCAAAAAGTAGTTTCGGGAGTGAAAATCTTTCTGATTTAGATACTAAACGCTCGCAGCGGATTTTAACGTTTGCTGAATTGGAATCTTTTACGTGCCTTCGGTCTTCCGGGCTTTTTCCTTTCAACAACTCTCGAATCGCGTGTCAGTAGTCCTTTTGCTCGCATGACTGTTTTATTTTCGGGATTAATCTTCACTAATGCTCGTGCAATAGCGAGTCGAAGTGCTTCTGCTTGACCCGTAATTCCTCCGCCAATTAAATTAACTTTAATATCGTAACTATCGGCAACTCCAATCAGGTTAAGTGGTTGGGTTGCAATATATTGCAATGTAGCGGCTGAAAAATAGTTATCGAAATTGCGTTTGTTGATGGTGATTTGCCCTTTGCCTTCACTGACGTAAATTCTAGCGACTGCTGCTTTTCTTCTTCCTATGGTGTTTACTACTTCCATACTTATTATTTAATGGTATTTAAATCTAAAACTTTGGGTTGTTGTGCTTGATGTTTGTGTTCTGAACCTTTGTAAACATAAAGATTCCTAAAAAGTTGTCTTCCTAATTTTGTTTTAGGCAACATTCCTTTGACGGTACGTTGGACTAATTTTTCGGGACTTTTATCAAAAAGCATTTTGGGAGTTACCTCTTTTTGTCCTCCCGGATAACCGCTATGGTAAAAGAATACTCGGTCACTCCATTTATTGCCCGTCAGTTTTACTTTTTCGGCGTTGATTATAATGACATAGTCGCCGCAGTCCATGTGTGGAGTGTAGTTAGGCTTATGTTTGCCTCTTAAAAGTTTTGCGGTCTCTGACCCCAATCTGCCTAATATTTTATCGGTAGCGTCTATAACCAACCATTCTTTTTGAATAGTTGACGGTTTTGCCGATTCTGTTCTATAACTTAATTTTATCACAATTATTTTATATTAAATTTTTACTTAACTATCTGAAATAGATACAAATAACTTCATTTTTCGGATAATAATCGGGTGCAAAATTACTATTTTTTTTTATTTTGACAATAATTGTAATATTTTTTTTTATTTTTTTTCACAACTGACCGATTAAATCTTTATTCAATATTTATATAGTTGGATTTCAATATGTTATGATTTAAATTTAACCTTTTCAAAAAGTAACCTTATTCTTACCTTATTTTTTTAACAGAACAATGGTTCGACATGGCTCACTAACCACCTTAATAGAAAAAGAATATGACAACCCGACCTGTCATTGCGGGCTTGACCCGCAATCCCCTAAAAACAAAGGGGATGCTGAAACAAGTTCAGCATGACATGTAGGAGATTTCATCATCTATTAAGGTGGTTAGTGAGCCATGTCGAACCATTGTCTTGTAGGAAAAATAAGGTATAAATAAGGTAAAAAAGGGTATTTATTCAAACTGTACGTTTCATTAATAGGATGATGCTATCTTTTTGTCGGTCAGTAGTGATTTTTTTTAAAACTATATATTTATTAGGTAAAAATTAGGTTATTAAGTCGCAAAGTTACGACAATCCAGTTTGCGACAAGTCAGGAGTTATGAGATTAGTTATAGGTTAGTACTCATCCGCTGATTTTTTTTATGTTGCCGCTCAATCTTAGAAAGCACATCCTTTATTCCGCTTAATGCTTTAATACCACTTATTATCATCGAAAGTTTTAGATTTTTTTCTTCGAAACGGGCAAGTTTTGAGTTAGATTGTACCCATTGCAAAATTGTGCCGAAAATGTCTGATTGATAGAACGTTGAGGAAGGATTACCTACAAAATAGAGTTTCAAAAGACTGTTTTTGTATATAATTTTTTCAATTCCAAGTTTTTTAGCGATAATGCGTACGTGAACTGCTTCCAACAATCTTTCTGCAGTATCGGGTAATTCGCCGAAACGGTCTCTAATGTTAGTGCGAAATGATTCAATTGTTTCAAAATTCTCAATTAAATCTAATTCGCGGTATAAGTCCATACGTTCTGTAATATTTTCGATATAATCTTCGGGGAAACGCAACTCTAAATCGGTCTCAATTTGACAATCAGTTACATATATTTTAGGTTCATCAGACTGATTATCAGAACTGATATTTGATTTTGCATATTCAGTTTCACGCAGTTCTAACAGTGCTTCTTTTAATATTCTATGATATGTTTCGTAGCCAATATCTTCAATAAAACCACTTTGTTCAGCACCGAGAATGTTACCTGCACCGCGAATATCCAAATCTTGCATAGCGATATTCATTCCGCTGCCGAGTTCCGAATATTCTTCTAAAATTTTCAATCTTTTACGGGCATCACTAGTGATAATTGTTGCGGGTGGTGCAATCATGTAACAAAAAGCCTTTTTATTTGAGCGACCAACTCTTCCGCGCAATTGGTGCAATTCGCTTAAACCAAATAGATGTGCATTGTTGATAATGATAGTATTAGCGTTAGGAATATCAAGTCCCGACTCAATTATTGTAGTAGAAACCAAAACATCGTAATCGCCTGAAATAAAATCAAGCATAACTTTCTCCAGCTTGTTGCCTTCCATTTGTCCGTGCGCAACAACGGTTTTTATATCAGGCAAAATTCTGTTTATCATCGCTTCAATCTCGTCAATATTTTGAATCCGATTATTGATAAAAAAGACTTGTCCCCCACGTTCTACTTCATATAAAATAGCCTCTTTGATAATATCTTCGTTGTATGTATGTAGTTCAGTGATAATTGGATGCCGATTTGGTGGCGGAGTATTCAAAATTGAAAGGTCACGTGCGCCCATCAGAGAAAATTGAAGTGTACGAGGAATAGGAGTAGCGGTCAATGTTAGTGTATCAACATTGATTTTAAGATGTTTTAACTTTTCTTTTGCCGTAACTCCGAAACGCTGTTCTTCATCAATTATCAGTAGCCCTAAATCTTTAAATATCACGTCTTTACCAATGATACGATGAGTTCCAATCAAAATATCTACTTTTCCGGTTTTAAGGTTTTCTAAAATTTTGGAAATATCAGATTGTTTTCTCAAACGACTAATATATTCCACTTTGCAGGGGAAATCTTTTAATCTTTCTGAAAAGGTATGAAAATGCTGTAAAGCCAAAATCGTTGTTGGAACGAGTATTGCTGTTTGTTTATTGTCAGCAGCTGCTTTGAATGCCGCACGAATAGCAATTTCAGTTTTACCGAAACCCACATCACCACAAACTAATCTATCCATTGGATTTATTGCCTCCATATCCTTCTTAATTGCTATTGTGGCTTTTAGTTGGTCGGGAGTATCTTCGTACATAAAAGATGCTTCCAACTCAGTTTGTAGGTATGAATCAGGAGTAAAAGCAAATCCGGGTTCGTTTTTTCGTTTGGCATATAGCATAATTAGTTCACGTGCAATATCTTTGACCCTCTCTTTTGCTCTTTCTTTAAGTTTTTGCCAAGCACTTGATCCTAATTTGTTAATTTTTGGCGGCTCGCCTTCCTGTCCTTTGAATTTACTGATACGATGCAAAGAATGTATATTTACCAACAAAACATCATTGTCTCGGTAAACTAAACGCACCGCTTCTTGTTTTCTACCGTTGGTTTCAGTAGTAACTAATCCTCCAAAACGACCAATTCCATGATCTATATGAACAACATAATCGCCCGGATTCAAACGAGAAAGTTCTTTGATGGAAATTGCCTGACGAGCCGATTTTACCCTTTCTGAACGCAAAGAATATTTGTGATACCTGTCAAAAATTTGATGATCGGTATATATACACAATTTTAAATGATGATCGATAAAGCCTTCATGCAAAGCGTGAGGTATTTCCTTATATTCCAATTTTGAATCTCTATCATAAAAAATTTGCCGCAATCGTTCAAGTTGTTTTTCATTGTCAGACAATATATAAATCTCGTAGCCCGTATTAGATTTTTCACGAATGTTTGTTTCCAACAAATCAAACTGTTTACGAAATAGAGGTTGCGGAGAAAATGAAAATTCTATTGTCAAATCGCGATTAAATTTTTCACAATTTCCGTAAATAATTAAACTTTTTTGTTTCAATGCTTTTTTGAAAAAATGACCGTCAATAAAATGAAGATGCGATGGCACTTCACGTTCATTGTCGACTTCTATTGCCTGAATTCGCAACCTGTCAAAAATCTTGTTCATTTTCCCGATTACAACAGCAGGACTATTTATCCAAATTTTTATATTTTCCGACATAAATTCCGTAATAGGAATAGTATCAACAACTTCTGATTTAGATAGGTTTGGGACTACAAAAACCTCCTTAAAAAGCGATTTCGAAAGTTGTGTTTCGATATCGAAAGAGCGGATGCTCTCTATTTCATCTCCAAAAAAATCAATACGATAGGGATCTTCAAAGGAGTAACTATAAAGGTCTAAAATGGAGCCTCGTTGTGAATATTGACCCGGTTCGAAAACAAAATCAGCCCGCTCAAAGCCGAGAGTATTAAGAAAATCAATCACAAAAAGCATATCAATTTTCTCTCCTTTGGAAATTTTTAATGTCTGATTTTCAATAGTTTTTTCATTTGGAACACGTTCCATCAATGCTTCGGGATACGAAACAAAAAATTGAAACGGCTTTGCATTACTGATAATTCGAAGAGTTTCTGTTCTCATTATCATCTGCGTACTTTCGGGTTGACCAAATTCTGGCGAACGTTTATAAGTTGATGGTAGAAAAAAAACAGTTTCCCTACCAACCAACTGAACTATATCATAATACAGGAACGTTGCCTCTTCTTTATCTTGAGCAATAAACATTTGAGGAGAAATATCTTTCATCGCCGCCGAAAGTAATGAAACAGAAGACCCCGACAACCCTTTCAAAAATAAGTTCTTATCTTTTTTTTCAAAAGAATTTTTTATCTCCTCAAATAATGGATGCCTTTTGTAAAGTGCAAGTAATGAACTCTTTTTCACAAAAAATTTTTTTGCAAAGATAATACTTTTTCGGCTAAATAATATAAATCTTTATTTTTAACCCAAAGTCTCAAAGTTGAATTTTAATAAAAATTGAGTTTTTGTATGAAAATTTTATCAATTTTTTTACCACGAAGTCGCACAAAAAAGCCACCCCGCAAGTGAGGCAGCTTTTATTATTCGAAAATAAGAATTTAGCCACTAATTTGTTTGTTATTGAGTTTACCGAAATATTGAATATATTGAAATTGTTATTGAGTTTTCCGAAATTGTTATTGAGTTTTCCGAAATTGTTATTGAGTTTTCCGAAATTGTTATTGAGTTTTCCGAAATACACTAATTATCACGAATTTCTTTGTGTTCCTTTGTGAAACCTTGGTGTTCCTTTGTGGTTAAGATTTTTTTCGAACAACACTTCAACTGAAATCCATTAATTTCTGCCTGCAATCTATTTTACTTTTATGAAAATAACGCCGTTATCACTAATTCCAAAAGCACCCAATGTTAGAATATCGCCACTAACTTCGAAAGTACATAGACGATTGTCAATCAATAATATATTATCATTAACTGAGTAAACACCCGAAGATGCAGTCCCACGAAGAATGACCTTCTCTTTGGAACCAAACCTATCCGTATAATATCTGCCATCTGCAAAGAAAGCAAGCCTATCAATGATCCCATCCCTATCTTTTGTTTCCGATTCCCAAACACCAATTAGTTTATTGTTAGACGAATACATTGATGATGCTTTATTATTATCTGACAAACAAGAAGTAGTGGAGAACGTAAGAAACATCACTACAGTACATGTTATTAATAATGAAATGTTTCCTCTACACATTTTCAGACTTTTTAAACCCACGCCGTGTTTTACATAGATTTCGGTTTCCCTTGCACGATTTTTTGAATGGTTTGCGGCTTTTATTGCCAAAATATTTAATATTACTTTTTTCATGTATATAAATTTAAGCGATTAGCCTATACTTCGCGAGGTTTTAATTAATAATGAATTTATTATTTTTTCTCGTATTTGAAAGTTTCGATAATTTCGTATCCATTGTGTGCAGTAGTTTTTCGTGTCAAGGGAAAACCGTCATCGTTATAAGTATATGTATATGATTCGGTTGTACGTTTACCATCGTTATCAACCCTTTCTATGGTTAGTACATTGTTTTTATATGAGCGGTAGTCATCATTATAACCACCATTTCCTACAATTAAGTACCATTTTGGCGTTTTACAATGAATAAAAGGTGACTTTTTATTATCATACGTGTAGGCAATTGAACCGTATGGCTCATATTCAGTGTTGTTCATTTGACTACGTTCACATTCAAAATCAACACGCATAACAACTCCGTTCTCATATTGATAAATACTAAAATCACGGTAAAAATACGGAACGTCAGACCATTCTTCAAAATATTTTATTGGAAGACCATCGTCGTTCAGTTCTACTTCTTCGCCAATATAACCTCCTGTTTGATAGTTTTTAAAAATTTCAATTCTATTACCATTTTTGTTATATGTAGTTTCACCTGCAAAATTATAAGTATAGTTTGTTTCACTTTTCAAAACTAAATCCCTTACGTTGTTATATGTGAATGCCTCTTCTGAGGATACTTCATTATTAGGTTTATAATAAGTGATTTTTGAAATACGGTTTTCATTATCGTAATCGAAAACCGTTCGCTCACCACCGTTATCAGATATTTCTACCAACAAATAGACTTCCTCTGTGTTTTCGTCATTGCCTGTTTCATCGTCTTCTTCATCCAAGTCGCAAGAATAAAACATTGCTGATGTCTGTATTAATAAGGCTAAACATAGCACTAATTTTAAAATTTTCTGTTTCATATTATTTATATTATTTATATTATTTATATTTATACTCAACTGTATTTATCCATGTATTTCCTACTTCTTCGGGGTTATCCATTTCATACATTGAATTCGTAATTGTGCACTTTGTAGGAAAATTGTCGCTATCATAAATATATTCGTATTTTGTAATAACATCACAGTATTCTTCTGTCCATTTTTTTTCTGTAACGTTGTTTTTACTACCATTTTCTTCAAACCAACAAAACATAAACCATTTTGGAGTTTTGCAGTTATAAAACGGAGACTTATTATTATCATAAGAATATTCACTTGGATAGTATTCTGACTCATAAAAACCTAACTTATGTTCTAAAAGATTTTCTTCAAAAATAAGGTAATCAATAAACCAAACATTTACTTTTTCCCATTTAATTGGCAGTTCGTAATTGTCCAATTCTATTTTTGATGTACTAACATCACCATTTTTAAGTGTTTCTTTGACAGCGATTTCATTTTCTATTTTTGTGAACTCACGTGTCCAACCTAATTGAGGATTGCTTAAATCTTCGAAAATCAAGTCAATTGATTTTTCTTCGTGATAAATTAGTGTGTGTGTACTTTGGTGGTTGCCTTCGTTTCCGAACTTCGAAATTTGAACGAGTCGTAATTGTTCATCATATTCATACTTGGAAAAACTGCCATCATCTAAATTTTTTATTTCAAGCAATTTAACTTCGTTAACTTCGTTGGTTTCGTTGGTTTCGTTGTTCTCATTGTTTTCATCGTTGTTCAAAAAATCACACCTAAAAAAAATGAATCCGGCAAGTATTAGAAAAAGAACTGATTTTTTATAAAAGTTTTTTCCTTTTTTTGAGTTTTTCGAACTTGTCCATTTTTTCGAATGGTCATTAGACCACATTGTTTTACATCTGCTTAATATTTTTAATAGTACCATTTTAATATCCCTAATTCGTGTCGGGCGCAACTTCTAAATTATTTTTATTAATTATTTATTATTTATAGTTTCACAAACCTAACCATACCTTCATCTGTGTGCAAACCATATACTCCGCTTGGTAACTGCTCAATGTTGATTGTCTCGCCGTCCCGAAATCTGCCTTGAATTACCGCATTACCTACCAAATTGTAAATAGTATAGTCTATTTCTTTATCCGATGAAAATTTAACATATAATACATTATTTGCAGGATTAGGATAGATAATAATTGAATTTGTTTCGTTTGTTAAATGCCAAATTCCTACATCTCCTGTTACTGTTATTGTGGCAGGTCTGCTTGTAACCGAACCATCACTATTGGATATTGTTACATAATAATAGAACGTACCTGCTGTGGTTGTTGGAACGCTAAATGTAGATGAGTTTGTACCAACCGCTGTTCCGCCGTTGTTGTTCGGATTAGTTGCGCGATACCACTGATAAGTCAAAGGAGCAGCACCTGTCGCCGTTACTGATAAGTCGAGAATGCCATCTCCATCTACCACACCGTCTGTTGGCTGTAAGATGATTATGGGTGGACTTTTTACTATTACGTTTGCTGATCCAGATATACTTGTGTTTACGGTTGAAGTTGCTATAACAGTAAGCGATGTTGCTGTTTCATCTGTTGCGATTGTTAACGCACCTGAATTGGAAATCGTTGTTTCGCTAGTATTATTGCCTGTTACTGACCAAGTTACACCCTGCGAGGAGCCGACATTTATTCCTGTTACAGTGGCAGTAAAGGTTTGCGTGAATCCATTTTGAGTAATGAAGTTTGATGGTGTAACGTTTACGCTTTCTACTGAAACGGTAGGTGCCGTATTAGTAAAAATAGTCAAATTGTACGTTCCAGAATAGCCAGAAGAATACGGAGTTATTTCCACATAATAAGTACCAGGTACTAAATTCATAGATTGGTTGTAAGTACCCGTCCAATAATTTGTACTATGAATTTGATTGCCGTCAGCATCATACCATCGTACATACATATCAGTCAATCCCAAACGAATTACATTAACCGTCATGTTCATATCTGCTAACTCATATCTATACATGTCCTTTCTATCTTGATGGCTTATAAAACCTTTTACCGTTTGCCCTGATTCAAGAAATTGAGCGTTAGCGCGTGTTTCGTTTGGCTCTATTTCATTGTTTCCTGCAGAGGTAAAATTTACACTTAAGTTATAAGTTCCAGAATTGCCAGAAGAATACGGAGTGATTTCAACATAATAAGTATCAGGTTCTAAATTCATAGATTGGTTGTAAGTACCCGTCCAATAATTTGTACTATGAATTTGATCGCCGTCTGAATTATACCACCGCACATACATATCAGTCAAGGTTCCCCTTGTTACATTCACAGTCATTATGCCGGGTTCCTGCAACTCAAACCGGTAGGTATCCTTTCTATCTTGATAGCTTATGAAACCTATTGCGGTTTGAGCCGATGTTAATAATTGTGAGTTTAAAAAAGTTTCGTTTGGCTCAATTTCATTGTTTCCTGCTCGCACAAAACTACCATATAAATTATAAGTTCCAGAATTGTTGGAATTATATGGAGTGATCGCTACGTAATAAGTATCGGGTTCTAAATTCATAGATTGGTTGTAAGTGCCCGTCCAAAAATTTGTACTATGAATTTGATTGCCGTCAGCATCATACCATCGTACATACATATCAGTCAATGTTCCTCTTGTTACATTCATAGTCATACTACCAGGTTCCGTTAATATGTATTTATAAACATCAATGTCCGAAGAAGTTATGGTACCATTCACGGTATAACCCCATGGTAAGACTTGTGCAGTTGCCATAGTATTGTTTGGTTCTACCTCATCAACCGAACAAACTATACGAATACTATAATTTCCAGTATTACCGGGGAGTCCGGATATTTGAACCACTTCGATAATATAATTACCTGCTTCAACGTCCATATAATCGTTGTGCGGAAAGGTAAAACCTCCGTTTGTGGTTCGAAGTACCTCATTGTTGCTGGCATTAATCCATTTTACGTCAGCCATATTGTCGGGCAATGCCGCTGTTCCGCCGGGGCTTGTTAAACGCAAATCTAATTTGCCCGGTTTTGGCAAAACAACAGTATAACTGTCTGAAGTATTACTGCTTGTTATAGATGCGTTATACGTCGTGGAAAATGTTATTATCCCGTAATCAGTAGCCCGCACTTTTACTATAAAACACATCAGGGCAATTAACACCACAAAAATTCTCATTTTCTTTAAGAGGTTGAGCGCTTTACTCGCCTGTAATGAATAGTTTTGTTCATTTCTCCCATTTTCGTGCATCTCAATTATGCACTTCTCTAAATTAACATTTAAATTTTTCATATTTAATTACTTGAATTATATAATTTATTTAATTTTATATTTCGTTTTTATTTTATTCCCCAAGGCATTGCCCTGTGCAGAATTATTGGACTAAAAATTGTTTTGTATTGATGTTACTACTAAATTTCTACTTAATAATAGTTTCATACTTTTCAATTTGTTAGTAAAATACATATATCTTTATAAATATTCAATTTTTTTCTCAAAAAAATAATTCGAACGCAAAAATATTTGCAAATTTTTTTCGTTATTATGCGTAATAGTAATTTTTAATTACTTTTACAAAATTTTTAATAATATTTAATAAATTATGGAAATATTAGATAACATAAAATTCATCAGAGAAAAAAAAGGCTATTCTCACGAAGCAATGGGCATGAGTCTTGGTATATCACAAACAGCTTACACCAACATGGAAAATAATAAAACAAAATTGACTCTCGACAGGTTGTACAAAATTGCTGATATTTTAGAAGTAAAAATAGAGGATTTATTAAAAATAGAGCCAAAAACATTTAAGCAAAATATTTATAATAACCAAACTGTAACGGCTATTTCTCAACAACAAGTTGAAAATCTTTATCAGGAATGTAAAGAAGCTTATGAAAAACTAATTAAAAGCAAAGATGACCAAATAGCTTTGCTAAGAGCGATAGTAGAAAAGAAAAATGAAACAGAGGATTAATACATCCCAAAAATCTATTTTCAATTAATTTATACTCCTGTTTTATGATTTTCGTGCAATAATTTTAACCGAATAAATGAAAGGATTCTTAAAATCATCAATAGGTAAAAAGTTCGTAATGGGAACATCGGGTTTGTTCCTTTTCCTGTTTTTGATGATACATTTGCTACTTAACTCTTTTTTATTGATATCCGATAATGGCAAGATGTTTAATACTGGCGCGCATTTTATGGCTACAAATCCTTTTGTGAAAATTATTGAACCACTTTTAGCGATTGGTTTTATAGTTCATATTTTTATGGGAATTATTCTTACAATTCAAAATCGTAAAGCGAGAGGTAATGAGAGATATGCAGTTGTCAGCAAGTCTAAAAATGTTTTATGGGCATCAAAAAATATGTTTATTTTGGGGGTAATGATTTTTGCTTTTCTGCTATTGCATTTATACCATTTTTGGCTGAAAATGAAATTTACAGGAAGCGAACTCCTTAATTATATAACTATTGATATTGGCGGAGTACCAACTCAAGTCGAAAATGTTTACGCGTTAATAAATTTAACCTTTTCAAATTTTTGGATTGTAATCATTTATATTACAGCAAGTTTAGCATTAGGGTTGCATCTATCACATGGAATATGGTCAGGGTTTCAAACAATTGGTCTTAGTAACACAATATGGCAAAAAATAATAAAGAAAATTTCAATTATTTTCGCTATTATTGTCGGAATTGGATTTTCGACAATTGCGGCTGCTCAATATTTATTTTTTCAGTAATTGTACTGATTTATTTTTATTTAGCCACGAATTTCACGAATTTACACTAATTTAATAATAATTTTTTTTGTATGACATTCAAAATCAGTCACTTTAGGGACTTCTTTTTATTAACTACGGGCTTTAGCCTACAGTAATTTATGAATAATTTTCTAAAACAATTTATAATAAAAAAACATTTTATATCTTTGCACCCTAAAATTTAAGTTATGGAAATAGCATTAGACCTCACAAAACGTTACAGTTACGCCGATTATTTGACATGGGCAGATAATAAAATGCGCGAACTTATAGACGGAATAGTTAAGATTGGGGCCCCCGCTCCGGGTACGGATCATCAAAGAGTGAGTATTAACATTGGAGCCAATTTGCAGGGATATATTATGAAAAATAAAGGCAAATGTAAAGTTTTTGCCGCTCCGTTTGATGTGCGACTTCCTATTAACGGTGAAAAATCTGATAATCAAATTTATAACGTTGTACAACCCGATATTTGCATTATTTGCGACAACACAAAATTAGATAAGAGAGGGTGTTTCGGTGCGCCGGATTTTATTGCTGAAATACAATCTTTTTCAACAGCAAGATATGATATGACCGAAAAATTTAATTTGTATGAAGCGGCTGGAGTCCCCGAATATTGGATAGTTTATCCCAAAGATGAAGGCATCGAAGTATTTTTACTGCAACAAAACGGAAAATACGACAACGGAACAAAATATGATGGCGGAAAAATACCCGTTAAAGCACTCGGAGGATATGAAATTGATTTTAAAGATATTTTTTATTAATAATTAATATACACAAAATGATAGTATTAAGCGGAATTAGACCTACGGGCAATTTACATCTTGGCAATTATTTCGGAGCAGTTAAGAATTTTGTAAAGATGCAAGAAACTAATAAATGTTTCTTTTTTATTGCCGATTATCATTCTTTAACAACACATCCAGACCCTAAAATTTTACACCACAACGTAAAAAATGTATTAGTTGATTATTTAGCGTCGGGTTTAGATCCTGAAAAATCTACAATTTATATACAAAGCGACCTTCCCGAAGTTGCAGAACTCGCATTATTGTTGAGTATGCATGCATATTTGGGTGAATTAGAAAGAACAACATCTTTTAAAGAAAAAGCCCGCCAACAACCCGAAAACGTTAACGCAGGTCTTTTGACATATCCTGTCCTACAAGCTGCTGATATTTTAATTCATCACGCAAATAAAGTACCCGTTGGCAAAGACCAACAACAACACCTCGAAATGACAAGAAATTTTGCCGCACGTTTCAATCGTATATATAATAAGGAATATTTCCCAATACCCGAACCTTTCAATTTCGGCGAAGAACTTCTTAAAATACCCGGCTTAGACGGTAGTGGAAAAATGGGAAAATCAGAAAATAACGGCATTTTCCTCATCGATGACCCCGCTACTATCAGAAAAAAAGTGAAACGTGCGGTTACTGATTCGGGCCCAACGGAACCTAACTCCACTGTTTCTGAACCCGTTAATAATCTTTTTACTTTAATGGCTGCCGTTTCTAAAAGTGATACATTACAGTTTTTTAAAGAACAATATGCAAATTGTACTATCAAATACGGTGATTTGAAAAAACAACTTGCAGAAGATATTATTGCTTATACTCAACCTATTAGAGAAAAAATTTTAGATTTATCTCAAAATAATGACTATTTAAAAAAAGTTGTAGAAAATGGAAAAGAAAAAGCAAAAGTCAGCGCAGCAAAAACAATAAAAGAAGTAAGAGAGATAATGGGGATAAAGGAATTTTGATTTTTCTAATTTTTTTATTCATAAGCTTTTGCCCTTGTTTGTACAAAATTTTTAAAATTTCCAATTCTAATAGTCTGAGTATCTCCAAATATGAGACATCTTTAGTTTGCTTGTTTTTTTCGCAATATTTTGTTTTTAATTTAAATGAAAAAGTAACTACTGTAAAGTTATGTGTAAAATGACGCAGACCAAGATTCCTCGCTACGCTCGGAATGACCATTTCATTCCTTTAATGTGGCATGTTTCCGCTGCGGCGCTGCCGCAG
>Ga0099364_10000788_pt1 | contig 53749 bp, 47 predicted proteins | sample TergutTh196P3_FD_73070 | JGI IMG/M metagenome (GOLD analysis project Ga0099364, IMG submission 73070) | Microcerotermes parvus P3 segment gut microbial communities from Pointe-Noire, Republic of the Congo - Th196 P3 | ecosystem: Host-associated > Arthropoda: Insects > Digestive system > Gut ... | reverse complement strand
TTACGGGTCGAAGTTCCGGGTATCTTCCAAGCGCCTGCGAGTAACGCCTACCTCTATTACACCAATGAATATAAGGTGTGGAATGATGGTGTTCGGTTGCAAGTAGCGCCGGAGCTTAATTTTTGTCATATACTAAACTGATGTAATTAATAAAATGGAAATAACAATTGACACATTAACTGCTACCGTTACAGGAGTTGTAGAAGCCATGCCGACAACTCCTTACAGAGATATTTTATTGAATAAAACCATCTCTTTTTCCTTTGATTCTATTGCCATGGGCCTTTTAGGCCTTGCTGTAATCATAGGCTTGGCATGGCTGTTCAGCACTGACCGTAAAGGTGTTGACTGGAAACAGGCGGGCAGGGGCCTATTCCTGCAATTGATGATTGCTATCGCGGTATTGCAGGTAGTTCCGGCCGATTGGCTAAAGCCGGCACTGCTAATTGTCGGTACGATAATAGTAGTAGTTATAGGCCTTGGAATAGCGCGGCGTAAAACTGCATTGAATTTAAAACGGATAACCCATTTATTATCGGTCGGCGCCCTGATGCTGCTTGGTGTACTGGCCTTCTTTTACGCCGGCGAAATAGTTGAATTTCTAGGTAAATGCTTTATCGCTGTATTGGCATGGACTAAAATCGGCTCTGAATTTTTATTCGGCGGCTTAATGGATGCTAATCATTTCGGGTTTATCTTTGCCTTTCAGATTTTGCCTACTATTATATTTTTCGCAGCGCTTACTAATTTGTTCTTCTATTTAGGTGTTATTCAGAAAGTAGTGTGGTTGTTGGCCTGGTTGCTGACTAAGGCGATGCGCCTTTCCGGAGCAGAAGGTTTAGTAGCGGCCGGCAATATTTTTCTTGGACAAATAGAAGCATCGCTCTTAGCAAAGATGTATCTTCCTTCGATGACGCGCTCTGAAATAATGTTGGTGATGACAGCCGGTTTGGCCACCATAGCGGGCGGCGTGCTGGCCGCCTACATCGGCATGTTGGGCGCCGGCGATGAGCTAATGAAATTAGCATTTGCAAAGCACCTTTTGTCGGCTTCGGTGATGGCTGCCCCGGGCGCTGTAGTTATTGCCAAAATTATAGTGCCGCAACGCGAAGACATCAATAATAAAATTGAAGTAGCTAAGAAAGAGGCGGGAAAAAATATATTGGATGCTATTGCCAACGGCGCTACCGAGGGCTTGAGATTAGCCGCTAATGTCGCTGCTATGTTGTTGGTTTTTTATGCGTTGATTGCCGGATTTAATTTCATTATAGATAAAATCGGAATATGGACTAACCTGAACGAGGTAATCGCGAATGCCACCAACGGACAATATCAAGGTTTATCGTTGGAATTTATTTTGGGCTATCTCTTTGCTCCGGTGATTTGGTTAATGGGCGTGCCCTGGTCCGATGTTACCTTAGTGGGACAATTGCTCGGACAGAAATTAATCATGACCGAATTTATAGGCTATCAAAATTTGTCAACCATGATACAAACAGGGGTGTTTTATGACCCTCGTTCTATTATTATGGCTGTTTATGTACTTTGCGGTTTCGCCAACTTTGTGTCTGTGGGCATGCAAATCGGCGGTATCGGCAGTTTGGCGCCCAAGCAAAAAGTATTAATGTCGCAGTTAGGCATGCGCGCCCTGCTGGGTGGTACCTTAGTCGCCATGATAAGCGCCACGATGGTGGGAATGTTTTTGAGTTGAAAAACAGTAACCTGTTGTTATTCAAACAGTTTATCAGTCAAACGACAAAATAGTTTTCTTAATTATCTCTAATGCTTCCTGTAGTTGTTCTTCGGAAATAACCAAGGGTGGCGCCAAGCGAATAATATGGCGATGGGTAGGTTTGGCTAATACGCCGTTTTCAGCCATGCGTACACACACATCCCAAGCCTCGGTACCATTTTTCGGTTCAATGATTATAGCGTTGAGCAAACCCTTGCCCCGCACTAAGGATATGCGGTTAGAGGGAATATCGCGTAACGCCTTCCGACAAATTTCCCCAAGATATTCGGCGCGTTCGCACAGATTTTCTTCCTTTACCACTTCAAGGGCGGCTATGGCTACTTTACAAGCCAAGGGGAATCCGCCGAAGGTCGAACCGTGTTCTCCCGGTTTAATGGTCAGCATAATATCGTCATCGGCTAAAACCACCGATACCGGTAATACTCCTCCGGAGAGGGCCTTGCCCAATAGTACCATATCGGGACGAATACCCTCATGATCAATGCAAAGCAGTTTTCCTGTACGGGCAATCCCGGTCTGTATTTCATCGGCAATAAACAACACATTATGTTGACGGCAAAGCTCGAAACATCTTTTGAGGTAACCCTCATCGGGAACAAAGACACCGGCTTCCCCCTGTATGGGTTCAACCATAAAGGCGGCAACCTGTTTTCCGTACTTGGCCAATACTTCTCCAAGCGCGTTAGCATCATTATAAGGTACCTTGATGAATCCGGGGGTAAAGGGACCGAATTGCCCGTAGCTGTCAGGGTCGGTGGACATAGATACTATACTAATAGTACGTCCGTGGAAATTACCCTCACAAACTATGATAATAGCCTCATTTTCTGCAATTCCCTTGCGGACATAGCCCCAACGGCGAGCTAACTTTAAGCCGGTTTCCACCGCTTCGGCGCCGGAATTCATCGCTAAGGCCTTATCATACTTAAAGTATTCGGTGATATATTGTTCGTAAGGACCTAAGCAATCGTTGTAGAAAGCCCTGGAAGTCAGGCATAACTGTTCGGCCTGAGCAGTAAGGGCTGCCACAATTTTTGGGTGACAGTGTCCCTGATTTACAGCAGAATAAGCTGATAAAAAATCAAAATAACGCTTGCCGTCCACGTCCCAGACAAAAGGCCCTTGGCCGCGCGATAATACTACCGGAAGAGGATGATAGTTATGCGCTCCGTACCGGTGTTCCAAATCAATGAATTGTTGTGCTTTTGACATAATAAATGTAGATTAAAAGATTAAACAAAGATATAAAAAAGTTCGCATATTTACAAATTAGGTAGAAAAATCTCAAAAAAAGTCAGTATTCTTAAAAATTTCGTATATTTGTAGATTATATTCATTTTATTTATGAGCAAGAAATCTACTCGCACTGGTATATTCATTGCCCTTTTGGTAGTGGTATTGATTATTATTTTTGTACCCCGGTGGCTCAATCCTTCGCCCGGTGAAAGCGCACCTGCAGCGCCTAAAGCCAATACAGGAAACAGAAGCGGCGGCGCCTTGCCGGTGAATGTCTATATTGCCGCTCCTTCGGATTTAATTAACGGTATAAGAGCCGTAGGCTCTTTGGTGGCTAATGAAGAAGTAGAACTTACCAGCGAAACAGCCGGTAAAGTAGTAAAAATATCTTTCCACGAAGGCAGTCGTGTAAAGAAAGGCGATCTTTTGGCTAAAATTAATGCCGATGATATTGTTGCCCAATTGGAGCGCGCCGAGGAACAACTTAAACTATTGGGAGAACAACTCGAACGCCAGCGCATTTTGCTGGCGAAAGATGCGGTGAGCCGCGAGTCCTTCGATAAGGTGCAAACCGATTACAATATGACAGCTGCCGATATTAGCCTGTACAAGGCGCGGATTGAAAAAACCGAAATCCGCGCCGCTTTTGACGGCGTTGTGGGATTCCGTTATGTGAGCGAAGGCGGTTTTGTACAGCCCGGCACCAAGGTCGCCCGTATGGTGGATAATTCATCGCTTAAAATAGAATTTTCAATCCCTGAAAAATATATATCCTTACAATTGATGGGACGTGATGTAGCTTTTCAGGTAGAAGGATTTTCACAGGTATTCAGGGCTAAGGTTTATGCTATAGATCCTATGGTAGAGCACAAGACCCGCACTATTGCCTTACGCGCCATCTATGACAATAGTAATGAACAGCTCTTACCGGGGATGTCGGCAACAATAACTCTCATTACTTTTCAATCGGCTCGCGCTATACAAGTTCCGGCAGAAGCCATTGTTTCGGAAATGGACGGCAGGAGTGTGTGGGTAGTACGCAACGGAAAAGCGGTATCCACTAAGATTGCGACAGGCATACGCAGCGAATCTACAGTAGAAATAATTTCCGGTTTAATAGCCGGCGATTCAATAATTACCACTGGCCTCATGCAACTGCGGCCGAATATGCCGGTAAACGCACAGGTGGTAGAGTAAAATGTGGTATGCAACCAAGCAATCGTTAAACTTTGCGCTTAAAAAAGGCTTAATGGTCAAAAAGTATGATATTTTTGCTATCGTTATCATTGCCTCACAAGTTTGGGTTAGTTTTTCGTAATCATTTGATAATCTGCGAAAACCATTTAATCACGCAAAACTTCTTTCAATTACCCATCGCTTAGGCAATGGCTTAAATTCGCTTGCTTTATCGCTTCGAAGTGTTATTTCCAAGTCGTAATGCAACCCGTTTTTCAATTTTTCTACCAACTTATGCCTCGATAGCCACCGTCTGCATATATTTTTTGCAGTCTGTCAAATCTGTCTTTCAATGTTTTAATCACATCAAATGCTTTTTTGCCATCATACTCGTTGGCAGCGCGAACTACCACCGAAAGCAACAAGCCGTTGCTGTCGGTTATCAAATGTCGTTTGCGATCATTTATCTTTTTGTTTCCGTCAAAACCTCTGCTTTCGCCTCCATAAGAGCCGCTTTTAACGCTTTGACTATCAATCACACCCACACTTGGGGATATGTGTTTGCCCAATTTTTGTCTAATTTTATTGCGTATATTTTCAAGAATTTCCTCAAAAACGCCTTCGCGCGTCTATTTTTGAAAATAGTAATAAACCAATTGCCATTTCGGAAATTCCGAAGGCAGCATACGCCACTGACAACCTGTTTTGTCTATGTAAATTATCGTTCTTAAAATCTCTTTTAGAGAGTGTTTGCGATTTCTATTTGGTTGTTTGGTAAAAAAATCCGAATTTTGCCAAAACTTATCAGTTAGGTTGATTAAATCTGTTTTGTTGTACATACTTTGTCATGGTCTTGATAACCACAAAGTTACAAAAACTAATCTAATTAACCAACTGATTTATAATAATTTATGTTAATATTTTGTTAAATTTAAACAGACTCTAAATTAGCCAAATATTTGGCGCTGTAAAAAAGAATGGAAAATGGAAAAATAAACAATATACTTACTTTTGTCATTCAATTATAAAATCATAAAGCTATGATAAAACAACATTTTTTAGTTTTTTTCGCACTATTAGGCGCTGCCCTAATCATCCTCATCTCTTGTAGTAAAGATAAAGGTAATCAATCTAATGCAAGATTAGTAAGTAGTATTGACATTTATTATCATAATGTAGTTGAGCAAAGGTTAGATGTTCAATATGATGAACAAAAAAGGATTGTGCGCCTAACAAACACAGATGCTTTGGGGTATGACGATTTCTCATCAACAACCACTATTAGTTATCCGTCCGCTAATATAATGTTCATTACCGATTCATATAACTCCCAAACCTATACTTGTACGTTAAACAATGATGGATATATTGTATCGTTAACAGAAGGAGGTAACGAAGTAGAGTCATTGGCCTATACTAATGGTTATTTGCAGAAAAAGATGATGTATAGAAGCGACGATGATGGAATAACACTACATGCCGGCACCTATACCGAAACCTATACATGGAATAATGGAAACGTAAAGATCATAGAGAGAGAATGCAACTATCCCACTGCTCCGGAGCTAAACTGGTCATATACGTCAACTTACGAATACAGTGCTGTGCAAAACAAACTGAGCAGCATAGATTTAAGTCGCAATAGCTTCCAGCCTCTCGGCTGGTATGGAAAACCGGACCTGAATTTAATGTCAAAAATCACAGATGAAAATCCATGGGATGAAGATGTTAGAACCTACCGCTACGAAACCGACCAAGACGGATATGTAACAAACATTTTTGTGCGATATAACGGCGGCAGCGAAGAATTAATGGCGACTATTCAGTATTAAAACTGCTCCAATAGCGCAATCCGTTTTTTGATGGGCGGGTGGGTAGCAAATAAGCCGGATAATCCTGATAATGCCTGTCCTTTTCTCTTTTTTTGAGGGTGTTCGATAAATAATTGAGCCACATCATTATTGGTTACTGCCTCTATGTTAGGGTCTTGTGATATTTTTCTAAGAGCGCCGGCTAAAGCGCGCGGCCGGCGGGTCATTTCGGCAGCGCTTGCGTCAGCTAAGTATTCCCGCTTTCGGGAAATGGCAAAACGCATCAGACTGGCAAAGAAATAACCGACAATCGCTACTGCCAAAGCAATCAGTATTATTACACCCGCTCCTTTGCCATCTTTGTTGTTACTACTGCGGCGGGGCGAGTAAATTAGCATACGGAAAGCAAGCTGCGCCAACATGGCGAAGATACCCACAAATACAATGGACACTATCAGCAAACGCACATCGCGGTTACGAATGTGCGACAATTCGTGTGCAATAACCCCCTCTAATTCATCATCGTCTAACTTGTTAATAATCCCGCGGGTAAGCGTAACCGTATAGCTGCGCTTATTGATGCCGCTGGCATAAGCATTTAAGGAGTCATCTTCTATCACATTCACCTTGGGCATAGGCATTCCCTGCGCCATACACAGGTTTTCCACCAAATTGTACACTCGTTTGTTTGCTTTCCGTTTCAAAGAATGCGCTCCGGTAGCTGAGCGGATAATGGCGGTATTCGCAAAATAAGCAATAAGAAACCACAGCGCCACCCCCACCAATACAAAGGGCAGCAAATATTGCAACATCAGCAATGACGGCGCAAGTACATCTGTATAAATCTCATTATCGGATGTAAACAATATAAATAAGAGACAAAATAGATAAGTCAACGCAATGACCAAACAGGGAAAGAGGCAAAGTAATAATACCGACCGGAAGTTGTTGCGTGCTTGCTGTTTATGTAAGCCTATGTATTGCATGAAGTTAAAAGTTATAAAGTTGATTGCTTCGTACCTCGCAATGACACGCAGAATGAGGGTTGGAAGCAGGAAGTTAGAAGCTGATTTGGGGAGCTTGCTCTAATGTTTTGCGTTCAGCAATGCCAAGGTCGAACATCATTTCTTTTTTGAAACCGAACATATTGGCAATAATATTAGCAGGGAACATTGCGATAGCCGTATTCAGCTCTTTAGTGGCAGAATTGAAGTATCGCCTTACAGCTGCTAATTTATTTTCTATGTCTGAAATTTCTTCCTGCAACTGCATGAAGTTGGTATTAGCCTTCAGGTCGGGATAGGCTTCCACTGTAATTTTCAAGCCTGCAAGTGCAGAAGAAAGGGCATTCTCGGCTACAATTTTCTCATTAATGTTCCGAGCGTTAACAGCTCCGGCGCGTGCGTTAACTATGCGGTCGAGCGTTTCTTTCTCGTGTCCGGCATAGCCTTTTACGGTAGCTACCAACTGGGGAATCAAATCGTGCCGCTGTTTCAGTTGCACGTCAATGTCGGCAAAGGCGTTTTCGCGATTATTCCTTAGCTTAACAAAGCGGTTGTACTTGGCTATCGCCCATATAATCAGGAGCGCCACAACTCCTACAATAATCCATACAAGATAACTATTTTCCATATTTTTAAATTGTTTTAAATTTTCACAGTACAAAGATACGAAACAATTCTGTGTAAACCAAATCAACACATAACTTATCACTCATAAAGGTTTATATACTGCGCCGTATAGGAAGCCTTACAATTAAGCAAATCTTCGGGCGTACCTTCAAAGACTAAATGGCCGCCTTGCTCTCCGCCTTCGGGTCCAAGGTCAATGACCCAGTCGGCGCATTTTATCACATCTATATTGTGCTCCACTACCACAATGGAATGTCCGCGAGCAATCAAGGCGTTAAACGATTCGAGCAGTTTGCGAATATCGTGAAAATGCAAACCTGTAGTGGGTTCATCGAAAATAAAGAGGCGGGGATTATTATCATTAGCCTCGCCCAGAAAGGCTGCTAATTTTACCCGCTGACTTTCGCCTCCGCTCAGGGTATTGCTCGACTGTCCTAATTTGATATAGCCCAAGCCAACGTCCTGCAAGGGTTTTAGCCGCAGAGCTATTTTTTTTGCCAAAGGTTCTTTCTGTGCGGCAAAAAATTCTATGGCTTGATTTACCGTAAAGTCCAACACATCGGCAATATTATATCCTTTGTAACGCACCTCTAATACATCATGCTTGAAACGCTTTCCGCTGCAGGCTTCACACAGTAAAGTAACATCGGCCATAAACTGCATTTCCACCTTAATAAATCCATCTCCCTGACACTCTTCGCAACGTCCGCCGTCAATATTAAAAGAGAAATGAGAATGGCCGTAACCATTCTGCTTAGCGTAAGGCTGCTCCGAATAGAGCTTGCGGATTTCGTCATAAGCCTTAATGTAGGTAATAGGATTCGAGCGCGAGGAGCGGCCTATGGGATTTTGGTCTATCATCTCTACTCCTTTCAACTGCTTAGTGTCGCCGCGCAGCAAATCGTGTGCGCCAGGCTTTTCGCCATATTGATTGAGTATTTTATTCAGGGCCGGATACAGAATGTTTTTCACTAAAGACGACTTTCCTGATCCGCTCACCCCTGCAACAGCCACCATGCCGCCCAAAGGAAATTTAACCGTAATACGCTTCAGGTTGTTTTCGCGAGCGCCTACTACTTCAATATAATTAGTCAATTTTCTCCGCTGCTTCGGAATTTCAATCTGCTCTTCACCTAAAAGGTACGACAGTGTTAGAGAGCGAGCATTTACAGCGGCAGAGCTTGTCGAAGTCGCCATTTCCTCATTCGTAGTTTTTCGCACATCACATATCGCATATCGCATATCGCCCGTAACCTTTCCTTCAAAGACTATTTCTCCGCCATGCCGTCCGGCTAAGGGACCTATGTCTATAATACGGTCCGCAGCGCGCATAATTTCCTCATCGTGTTCTACCACCAGCACCGTATTGCCCAAATCGCGTAACTGGTGCAGCACCTTAATCAGGCGTTGCGTATCGCGGGAATGCAAGCCTATGCTTGGCTCGTCAAGAATATACAAAGAGCCCACCAAACTGCTGCCTAGCGAAGTGGCTAAATTAATACGCTGACTTTCGCCGCCGCTGAGCGTATTCGATAATCGGTTTAAGGTCAGGTAGCCTAAGCCCACATTTACCAAAAATTGTAAACGGTTAGTAATTTCTAACAAAGCGCGGCCTGCCACCGATTGTTCGTAAGCGACTAATTGCAGGTTTTGTATAAAGTTCAGTAAATCGTCCACCGAAAGTAATACCAACTCGCTAATTGACTTACCGCCCACCTTCACGTAGCCGGCTTCTTTGCGTAAACGCGAGCCGCGGCAGTCGGGACAAAGGGTTTTGCCGGTATAGCGGCTCAGCATTACGCGGTATTGAATCTTATATTTATTTTCTTCGAGTAAATTAAAAAAGTCATGCAGGCCTGTGAAATGACGATTGCCGTCCCACAGTAGTTGCCGTTGCGCATCGGTCAGTTCATAGTAGGAGCGATGAATGGGAAAATCGAATTTGGAAGCTGTGTGAATTAGCTGTTCCTTGTATCCCTTCATTACCTCTCCCTTCCAACAAGCTACTGCATCGTTAAATACAGAAAGCGAACGGTCGGGAATCACCAAGTCCTCGTCTATGCCTATAATGCGGCCATAGCCCTCGCAGCGGGGACAAGCGCCTAAAGGGTTATTAAAGCTGAACAGGTGCTCGGTTGGCTCCTCAAAATTCATTTCATCGGCCTCGAAATGAGCTGAAAATTCCTGTTTGACAGTTCCATCGGGACTTTCGACCATGCAAAAGCCTTTTCCTTCTTCAAAAGCGGTTTGTATAGAGTCAGCCATACGGCTCAGCGCCTCTTCCTCAGCAGTAGCCGTAAGACGGTCAATCAACAAGCGAAATTTAGCCTTCTTATGCTTATCAATCACTGGCAGCAGTTCTTCAATGCGCCATTCCTTTCCATTGGCTTCCAAGCGGGTAAAACCTTCCTGCTGCAAGAGGGTTAATTTTTCTATAAGCCCCATTTTATCGTTCAGATTTATAGGAGCTAAGATATAAAGGCGGGTACCCTTTGGCAGTCCTACTATATAATTCACCACATCGGTAACGGTATGGCGTTTCACTTCTATTCCGGAAATGGGTGATACAGTGCGGCCTATGCGGGCATAAAGCAATTTCAGGTAATCATAAATTTCGGTAGAAGTCCCCACCGTAGAACGTGGATTGCGTGTATTTGCCTTTTGCTCAATGGCTATGGCCGGAGGGATACCGGTAATAAAATCCACATCGGGCTTAGTTGCCCTGCCTAAGAACTGTCGGGCGTAGGCCGATAAACTTTCCACGTAACGGCGCTGGCCTTCAGCAAAAACCGTATCAAAGACCAAGGTTGACTTTCCCGAACCTGAGAGGCCTGTAACCACAATCATTTGATTTCTTGGTATTTTAACCTCAACATTTTTAAGGTTATGCATTCGGGCTCCCTTAATATGTATATATTCTTGCTCCAAAGGCTGATATAATTTTTTAGAAGAACCTACAAAGGTACGCAAAATTTACCTATCTTTGCACCCATGAATGTAAAAGTTAAACGCGAATATCGTAAGACACTCTTATTTAATGAGGCTGAAATGGAGGCTATACGCAGCTTTTGCAAAAAGTATAAAATTACCAATCAGGCCAAATTTTTCCGCGAGGCCATTATCACTACCATTCTGCAAAAAACAGAGGAAGACCACCCGAAACTGTTTTAGTTCAAGATTTAAGTTGATGCACTGAGCTTTCTTAAGTGTTTAAGGTTCAAATTTATAAATCCAAATCACCTCAACCTGAAAATATAAGTAATGGTGCCGGGTTGCACGGCCTGAGCGCGATTATCGGTATTGAAAATTGTTTTCATCGCGGCTTCTTCGGCAGCTTTCCATAAGGCGGCGTCCTGCACCGTTGAACCTAAAGTGCGGGCAGTTGCCTTAATTACCTTGCCCGACTGGCCCACTTGAATATCTACCACCACGCGGCCTTCCTTATTGCTCCTGTTTTCGGGCTTGGCCAAGCTGCCGCCTACCACCGAACGACCCTCAAGGCTTACAAGCGCATCGCCATCTCTATCGTTCCCCTGCCCTTGGGAGTTATCAGCGTACAGGGCTTGAGGATTTTGACCCACCGTTTGGGCAGTGAGCGTTCCGCTATCATTGCTTTGGTAGAGGCTGCGATTATCAGTAGGTTTGGGGTTCTCCGGAACTTCCACATCGCCCACCTCATCAACCATTGACGGGGCTGTGGGCTTAGGCTCTACCACATCGGGTTTGGCGCTGCTTGAGGTACTTCTCTGCGGATTAGGAGTGAGCGCCTGCGGCTGTCTGGCAGGTAAGGGTGGCGTTACTACTCTTACAGGCTTGGGCATCTCCTGCTCATCGGGTTCTATTTCCAAAGCTATAGACATCATTTCGGGGTGCAGCTCTGCTATACCCATAGTGAACATCAAAACACATAGAATGCAGAGGTTCACCAAAACAGTAGTGAACACGCCTGCCAATCGGCTGCGTTTGTCGTCGTCGCGCTTATCGAATCGAGAACTCATCTTAAATTCTTATAACTTTAAAGTTAAAAACATAAAGCATCAAGACTTATTCCGGCAAGGTTGCTAAAATAATCTTGTACTGATTGCGCTTAGCGATATTCATCATGTCCACCACCTGTTCCACAGGCACGGTACGGTCAACATGCAGAGAGATTGTAGGGTCATCGGCATCTTTCAATACATTTTGCACTGCCGCTTCCACATCGGAAAAGGGAATAGGCTGTTTTGCGCCGTTAATGTGGTAAGAGAAAGTCTGTGTATCTGTATAATGTTTGATAGACACGGTAACCCCGGATTTAGCAGTTGTTTGATTCGTACTTTTCGGCAAGAGCAACTTCAGTGCGTTCGGATTAATCAGCGTAGAGGTTGTCAAAAAGAAAATCAACAACAGAAAGACCATATCCGACATGGAAGCCATGCTGAATGAGGGGTCCACCTTATTTCTTGATTTGATAGCCATAGTACGTTATTCCGAAGGTTCGTTTAAAATATCCATAAACTCAATGGCGTAGGTATCCATCTTGTACACCACTTGTCCTACGCGGGCTGTCAGGTAATTATAGCCGAAATAAGCCATAATGCCCACAATCAAACCGCCTACAGTAGTTACCATGGCTACATACAATCCGCTCGACAACATGGTAATATCAATATTATTGCCTGCCGAAGCCATATTATAAAAAGCCTGTATCATACCTATTACTGTTCCGAGGAAACCAATCATGGGAGCGCCGCCGGCAATAGAGGCTAAGATAGGCAAACCGCGTTCCAAGCGCGCTACCTCTGCATTACCGGTATTTTCTACCGCCTCGCGGATATCCGACAGCGGACGTCCCAAGCGCGACAAACCTTTCTCGATTAAATGCACAATAGGCTTATCGTTATTGCGTTCACATAAACTAATAGCCGATTTAATTTTACCGTCGTGGATAAAATCCTTAATGGTATTCATAAAATTAACATCAATTTTCGATGCCTTACGAATAGCCCACCAACGCTCTGCAAAAATATACACAGCAACAATGGATAGCAGGAAAAGCACTAACATCAGCGGGCCGCCTTTCACAGCCATATCAAACAATGAAATCGGAGGAGCTTCTTGCGTTTGAGTAAGTATTCCCTCGGTAGCAGCAATTTGTAAAAAAGATAAAAGCATAATTTATATTTTGATTTATTTTTGTGCAAAAGTACGATTTTTTTTCATCATACAGTATAAAATCGTCAAAATTTTTCCAAATCTGCATTTGTGATTTGAACTTACATTTTCAGTTCGCTCAATAATAATTCATATATTTCAATCCAGTCTTTTTCATGAAATTTAGTTTCTGTGTCGGAAAGTTTTGCAAAAGTGCTGGAAGAGAAAAAATTATCGGCTGCTGTTTCTTCGTCAAAGCCAAAATCAATTACTAATTTTTCAACGATTGGTTCGCCAATATTCGAAAATTTAGAGATATGTTTCCTATAATCAATCCTTTTTAAGGTTTGTAAAGAGCCTTCTGTACAAAAACAAATTTGGTGTGTTTCTTCATGCCATTTCAATTCTTCTAAAAAATCTTTCTTGGTGATACTTCCTGCCAAATAATGTCCAATTCTATTTTGTATTTTATCATCAGCAACGGGACCTTCCACAATATCAAACTCGTGCGTGGGTTCAGGGATATTTTCGTTTCGATTTAAAACCACAAAATCAAGCCATTCTTCATCATAATTTTCAAAATGTTTTATTCTGCAAATTGATTGAGTGAAAGCATTTTCGTTATATTCAAACTCGGTAACAATTCCTTCTGTTTTATATTTACGTCCTAAAATTTTCGCCATATTTTCGGCATGTTTGCGGAATTTAGTAACATAAAAACCACGACCAAAATCCCTATGTGGTCGGCACTTTGCCAAATCAATGTTCTCTATTTTAATGTTGCTACCGTGATATATAAGCATTATTTCAATCCTCCATTTTGATAGCAAATTTCATAAATATCACGCACCGCCCAAATATCATTGTCCGTATGCAATGCCCACCAATGCGTTGTAAGAAAATCCCAACCTCCATATTTTTTTAGATAAAAATAGGCATCTTGAACATTCATTTTGTACGCATCTGCAAATGCGGGTACTATGTATGTCATAAAACTAATTTTATCACTCGTTGCTTTATCCATGACTTTACTTTCCATTCTTTTAATCTAAATTTTCATCAACATACAAAGATACAATTTATTATTCAAATACAACATAATCATACCGTATTTCCTCTAAGAAAAGTCCTTTTGCGGGGGCGGAAGTTCCTGCCGCTCCCCGCTCCCGCCGCTCAATAATCTGTGCAAAATCGCTGACGGTAATCTTTCCGCGCCCTGCCTCCAGCAGGGTTCCCACAATGGCTCTTACCATATTCCGCAAAAAACGGTCGGCCGCAATGGTAAATACCAAATTGTCGCCCTTTTCTTCCCATTCTGCCTGTAAAATCTTGCAAATGTTTGTTTTATTATCACTATGTAAGCGTGCGAAACTGGAAAAATCGTCATATTCACGCAATTTTGCAGCCGCCTCATTCATTTTCGCAATATCCAAATTATAAGGAATATAGGTCGAGAACTCATGAACAAAAGGATTGGGCGTTAAATGAACGTAATATTTGTAGATACGCAGGCGGGCATCGAAACGGGCATGTGCCGTATCGTGCACAGGTACAATACGATGAATGCAAATATCATCGGGCAGGATACAATTCAACTTATAGACAACATTCAGTCGCTCCGATAAATAGGCCAATCGTTCGCTGTCAAAATGAGCGACATAGTTTCGGGCATGCACCCCTGCGTCCGTGCGTCCGGCCCCAAGTGTCTGAATATCTTCTTTCAATAAAACAGACAGCGTCCTATTCAACGCTTCCTGCACCGTAGCGGCATTTTCTTGCTGTTGCCAGCCGTGGTAGTGAGCTCCGTTAAATGATAAATAAATGAAATAGCGCATAATAGAAAAATTTTTATTATTTTTGCAGTCCTATTTTAAACCTATGGGCTTTTTTTTCGTCAAAAATAAAAATAAAAACAAAAATACATATAAAAAATGGAACCTGTAAATCTAAAGGAATTAAATGAGCGCATACAATTAGAAAGCGCATTTGTTGACATCGTTACCATGGAGATGCAAAAGGTAATTGTAGGACAGAAACAACTCACTGAAAATCTGCTTATCGGCCTCTTGGCTAACGGGCACATTTTATTGGAAGGCGTTCCGGGACTTGCCAAGACATTGGCAATTAACACATTGGCAAACATAGTAGATGCCAAGTTCAACCGTATCCAATTTACGCCCGACCTGTTGCCCGCCGACCTTATAGGCACTATGATTTACAGTCAGAAAAGCGAGCAATTCCACGTCAAGCAAGGCCCTATTTTCGCCAATTTTATTTTGGCTGATGAAATTAACCGTTCCCCGGCAAAGGTGCAGAGCGCCCTGCTTGAGGCCATGCAGGAACGCCAAGTAACCATCGGCGAACAGACCTATAAATTGCCGGAGCCCTTTCTTGTTTTGGCCACTCAAAACCCCATAGAACAGGAAGGCACTTATCCGCTGCCCGAAGCCCAAGTTGACCGTTTCATGCTGAAAGTGGTGGTATCGTACCCGAAAAAAGAAGAAGAAAAATTAATTATCCGCCAGAATGTTATCGGCGAATTTCCGAAGCCTGACCGCCAGATGAAGGCCGAGGACATTATCAAGGCTCGGCAGGTGGTGCGCGATGTGTATATGGACGAAAAGATTGAGCGTTACATTGTGGACATCGTGTACGCTACCCGCACGCCCGCAGACTATGGTTTGAAAAACTTAAGTTCTATTATATCGTACGGCGCCTCGCCCCGCGCCAGTATCTGTTTAGCATTGGCTGCCAAGGCTTATGCCTTTATCAAACGCCGCGCATACGTGATTCCCGAAGACGTGCGCGCCGTATGTTACGAGGTAATGCGCCACCGCATGGGACTTACCTACGAGGCCGAAGCAGAAAATATCACCGCCGAAGACATCATCACCCAAGTCCTGAATAACGTAGAAGTTCCTTAATAGTTTAAAGTTATAAAGTTTAAAGTTATAAAGTTTATAAAGTTCGCTATTATGGACAGTAATTTATTAAAGAATGTAAGAAAAATCGAAATAAAAACTCGCGGATTATCGCACCAGATTTTCGCGGGCGAGTACCATAGCGCCTATAAGGGACGCGGAATGGCATTCAGCGAGGTACGCGAATACCAGTATGGCGACGATGTGCGCAATATGGACTGGAACGTAACAGCCCGCCTGAATGCTCCTTATGTTAAAATTTACGAAGAAGAGCGTGAACTGACCGTTATGTTGTTGATTGACGTGAGCGGCTCGCGCTGGTTCGGCACTACCGAAAAGTTAAAAAAAGACCTGCAGGCCGAAGTAGCTGCCGTTTTGTCGTTCTCGGCTTCTATCAATAACGACAAGGTAGGCGCTTTGTTTTTCAGTGATTCGGTAGAAAAATTTATTCCGCCTAAAAAAGGCCGCAGCCACCTGTTACGCATTATCCGCGAAGTGTTGGAATTTGAGCCCAAAAGCAACCAAACCAACATAGCGGAAGCCCTGCGTTACCTTACTAATGCCTTAAAAAAACGCTGTACGGCTTTCTTGTTGTCCGACATGCTCGACATGGACGCCGAAGGAAATATACGCTATGAGCAGGCGCTGAGAATTGCTGCCAACAAGCACGATTTGGCCGCCATACGCTTATACGACCCGCGGGAAACGGTGCTGCCTAAAGTAGGCCTCATGCAATTGCACGACGCCGAAACAGGCAAGGAAATGTGGATTGATACCGGCAGCCGCAAGGTACGCGAGCAATACGGAAAATGGTGGACAGGCAGCAATGCCACCATCACACAAAGCTTGGCCAAATGCCGAATTGATAATGCTCAGATAAGTACAGCTGAAGACTATGTTAAACCTTTGATTAAATTATTCAAATCGCGCTAATGCAAAAACGTTTATTATTAACAATAGGACTATTATTCAGCCTGTGCCTGCTGCAGGCGCAAGAGGTGATATTAAAGGCCGAAATCAGCCGCGACAGTATCCTTATCGGCGAACAGTTGGAGTGGAAACTGAAAGTTACGCTCGACAAGTCGTTAGCCTCTGCTTTTCCGCATATCGACAGTCTTGGCGACAACAAGATTGAAATTTTGGACATGCGCGCCGACACACTGCAGCAAAGCGCTGCAAATATCACCATGCAAGCCACCTGGCTGATTACCTCTTTTGACGAGGGACTATATACCCTTCCGAAAATTCCTTTTCTTGTCCGCCATCCCAATGGGCAAGTTGATACGCTCTACTCGGAATCGCTGCAACTGAAAGTAAATACCGTAGCCGTTGACACTACTGACTTTCAGCCCTTCGACATTAAACCGCCGATTCAATATCCGATAACCTTTCGTGAAATATTACCTTACGTTCTCAACGGATTGTTGATTCTTGTCATTATAGCCTTGCTTATATACATGTATATACGCTGGAAGCAGAACAAACCGTTATTTTTCGCCTCAAGACCCAAAATTCCTCCCTACGCGGTAGCTTTACGGGAACTGGATAAAATTAAGGCCGAAAAATTGTGGCAAAACAATAAGGTCAAGCTATATTATACCAAAGTTACCGATGTCTTGCGCAAATATCTCGAAGGACAATTTCAGGTGCAGGCTATGGAGCAGACCTCCGAAGAAATCCTGCAATCGTTACGTGAACTGCCCGCAGTATCGGACGAACTGTACCACAAAGTACGCGAAATGTTGAGCCTGTCGGATTTGGTAAAATTCGCCAAGTATCAACCCGATCCTCACGAAAATGAAACTGCGCTAATAGTAGTCAGCGACTTCGTGCAACAAACTAAACCAATGGAGGAAGAAAGTGCAGAGTCGGCAGTAAAAAATTAATCAATAATAAATCATCAATAATAAATAATTAAATGTTTTTCGAGTCGCCAAAATTATTATACTTACTGCTGCTGTTAATTCCGCTTATTGGGCATTATGTCTGGCGGGCGATAAAAGGTTCAACGCCCTCGCTGCAGGTATCGTCCTTAGCGGCTTTCAGCAAAACAGGCAAGGGCTGGAGGTTTTATTTTGAACATATACCTTTTATTTTACGCACCTTGTCTATAGCGCTACTTATTGTAGCTATTGCGCGTCCCCGCTCTTCCAACGAATTTTCCAAATTTGATACTGAAGGGATTGATATTATTTTCGCTCTTGACATCTCAACCAGTATGTTGGCGCGCGATTTCAGGCCTGACCGCATTGAGGCAGCCAAGGATATCGCTATTCAGTTCATAGCACAACGCCCCTACGACCGTATGGGAATTGTAGTATTTGCAGGAGAGAGTTTTACTCAATGCCCGTTGACTACCGACCGCGCGACCCTCATTAATCTGATGAAAGAAGTAGAAACCGGCTGGATAGAAGACGGCACGGCCATAGGCAACGGATTAGCTACCGCCATTGCCCGCATTAAAGACAGCGATGCCCGAAGCCGTGTGATTATCCTCTTGACAGACGGGGTGAATAACCGCGGAGAAATAGCGCCGCTAATGGCAGCCGAGATGGCCAATACCTATGGCATACGCGTATATACCATTGGCGTTGGAACGACAGGTATGGCGCCTTATCCCTTTATGACCGAACGCGGCGTTATCATTCAGCAAGTACCGGTGGAAATTGATGAAGACCTTTGCCGTCAAATTGCCGATATTACAGGCGGACGTTACTTCCGCGCTACCGATAACACTAAGCTCATCGAAATCTTCAACGAAATTGATAAAATGGAAAAAGCGAAAATAACCGTTGATTCCCTGTCAATTTATAAAGAAGAATTTATGCCCCTCGCCCTACTTGCGCTGGCCATATTCCTGTTAGAACTATTTTTGCGATTAGTGGTACTTAAACGCATACCGTAAATAATTATGAGTTATGATTGCTTCGTACCTCGCAATGACGATAAATAACAACTGAATAACAATTAAACGATTAAACAAATAAACAATAGAAAATGCTTCAACTTGCTCAACCCGAATACTTATGGCTACTGGCATTAATTCCGATAATGGTATTCATTTATATATTCCATTTACAAAAGAAGAAAAAAGCCTTGATGCGCTTCGGCAATGTGAATACCATGAGTTCGCTGATGCCTTACGTATCGAAACAGCGCGGTTGGTTTAAACTTATTCTCCTGTGCTTAGCCCTTTTCTTTTTATCTATCGGCCTCAGTCGGCCGCAAATCGGCGCCACTGTTCGCGAGGTAAAAAGCCGCGGCGTGGAAGTGATTATTGCCCTCGACGTTTCAAATAGCATGCTGGCGCAGGACTTTAGACCTAACCGATTAGAACGTGCAAAATTGGCCATTTCCCGCTTAGTCGATAAACTGAAAAACGACCGTATCGGCCTCATCGTCTTTGCCGGAGACGCATACATTCAATTGCCCATTACCGTTGATTATGTTTCGGCTAAGATATTCTTATCTTCTATTTCTCCCGACATCGTGCCCAAGCAAGGCACAGCTATCGGGCAGGCCATTGCTTTGGCGATGAGCTCCTTCAGCGAACAAAGCGAACGAAGCCGCGCCCTGATTATTATTACCGATGGTGAAAACCACGAAGACGACGCCGTAGCGGCCGCCAAAGAAGCCTACAATCAGAAAATTTTTGTACATACCATAGGTATAGGTACCCCCGAAGGCCAGCCTATCCCCCTTAGCGGCGGCGGAATGTTGAAAGACAAAGATGGAAATATTGTAGTTACGCGGCTCGATGAAAAAACCTTACAGGAAATAGCCGCTGCGGGGCATGGCAACTATACCAGAGCCTCCAACGCCGACCTCGGATTAGATAAGATAGTGGAAGAAATCGGCCAAATGGATAAACAAAGCCTGAGCAGTACGGTTTTTCAGGATTTTAACGAACAGTATATGTATCTGTTTATCATTTGTTTATTCTTTTTGATGGCGGAAACTTTTATTCTTGAAAAGAAAAATAAATGGTCAAAAAGTTTCGATATATTTAAGACAAAAAATAATGTTTAGTATGAAAGCTCAATTATTATTCGTATTTTTGTTATTTGTGTCATTATCGGCATTTGCGCAAGCCGATAAGAAGGACGTGCGAAAAGGAAATAAGCTGTACAAAGAAGAGCAGTATAACGAGGCGGCAATTGCATATTTGCGCGCTTTAGAAGCCGACTCGACTTCTATACCCGCTCAGTTTAATTTGGGAAACGCTTTATATAAACTAAAGCAGTATGAACCGGCGGATACAATATTCAAAATGTTGTCAAATCCTAATCTTCCCTTACAGAAAAAGACAAAGGCCAGAATAGCGCATAATCTGGGGAACGCAGCCCTTCAGCAGGAAAAATGGCAGGAAAGCGTTGATGCTTACAAGCAATCGCTGCGCCTTAACCCTACCGACGACGAAACCAGAACTAATTTAGCTTATGCGCAAACGAAATTAGAAAAAGAGCAGCAAGGCGGCGGTGGCGGCAATGACGACAAGAACCAAGATGATCAAAATCAGGACGAGCAAAATCAGAATCAAGACCAACAAAATCAACAAAATCAAGATAAACAAGACGAACAACAAGAACCTAAAATATCGCCTCAGCAAGCCCAGCAAATGTTGGAAGCTATGCAGGCTAACGAAAAAGAGACGCAGGAAAAGGTGAATAAGGAAAAGGCTAAGGCAGCAGTGAGGGTGAGGACGGATAAGAATTGGTAGCAGTTAACATTTATTATTTATGATTGATTATTTATGATTTATAAACAAATAAGCAAATCAACAAGTCAACAAGTAATGAGAAGAACGTTTTTTATATTTATTTTATCGTTTTTCGGTATTTTCACTGCGGCGGCGCAGGACGTCAGTTTTAGTACGGCGGCGCCACGGGTAGTGGGCGTAGGCGAGAATTTTCGTATTACCATTAATCTGAGCGCTGAACCTGAGCATTTCACCCCGCCGGAATTTTCAGGCTTATCCATTTTGGCCGGTCCCTCCAAGTCAACCATGACTAACATACAGATGGTAAACGGCAGGACTACTCAGAGTTTTACCGTAACTTATACCTACATTGTACAGGCTACTGCCGAGGGAAAGGCACAGATTGGCGCGGCTAAGGCTACTGTAGATGGTAAAAGCTACCAAACGCAGCCTGTGTCTATTGATGTAGTGAAAGACGCTCCTGCGCAGCAAGGCGCCCAACAAAGCGGACAGCAGGGCGGGCAACCACAAAACAGAGGAAATACCAATCAGCCTTCAGCAGACGAAACAGACGTTTTTGTGCGAATACAGTTTAATAAATCACAGGTAGTGCGCGGCGAATATCTCACAGCCACCATCAAGCTATATACGCGTCAAATGAATATTCTGGGCTTCGAAAATTATAAATTTCCTACCTTTAACGGCTTTTGGAGTCAGGAAATAGAAAGCCCGCAGCGGTTAAATTTTCAGCGGGAAACCTTTGACGGAAAAATATACAACGTTGCCGTAGTGCGCCGCTATGCGCTTTTCCCGCAACAAACCGGAACGCTCAAAATTGATCCCGTAGAAATTACCTGTGTGTTACAGGTCAAAGGCAACAGCCAGCCTCGCAGTTTCTTTGACAGTTTTTTCGACACGCCGCAGAGCATACGCAAAAATATTGCCTCGCCTATAGTAGCTATAGAAGTACACAAACTGCCCGATGGAGCGCCTGCTTCCTTTAAAGGAACTGTGGGCAGCAACTTCCAGATGGAAGCCCGCTTTAATCGCGACAGCATTCAGGCCAACGACGCCGTTAATCTCGTAGTAAGAATCAGCGGCGAAGGCAATCTCAAACTTTTGGAGTCGCCGCAGGTAAACTTCCCGCCTCACTTCGAAACTTACGACACAAAAATTACCGATAACACTAAGGCTTCCGATTTCGGCATTTCCGGCAGCAAGAGCTTCGAGTATCCTGTCATTCCGCGCAGCGAGGGCAGTTTTGATATTCCCGGACCCGAATTTTCCTATTACGACATCAACAAAAAACAATACGTAACGCTCCGCAGCAACGATTTACATATAGGCGTCAGCAAAGACCCTAATGCCGGCACGGCAGTTACTACTCAAGGTATCAACCAACAATCGGTAAAATCACTGAACAGCGATATCCAGTACATCAAAAGAGCGCCCTTAGCCTTAGGTTCCACTGTTCTTTTCTTTGGCTCTATGCCTTATTATGCAGTGTTCATTGCCCTGTTGCTTTTGTTTTTTATTATTTATTTCCAGTTGAAACGGCACATCAAACGAACACAGGATATTCGGCGCACCCGCCACCGCAAGGCAACTAAGATTGCGAAGAAACGGCTGAAAGCAGCAGGCGAGTTCCTGCGACAACATAATATGAACAGCTTCTACGATGAGCTGAGCCGCGCCATGTGGGGCTTTCTCACCGACAAGGCAGGCCTGTCGGTGGCCGACCTTTCGCGCGAGAAAGCACGTGAAGTAATGCAAGCAAAGAATGCTAAGGAAGAAGATATCACCGCCTACCTTCAGGTGCTCGACGAGTGCGAGTTTGCCCGCTATGCCCCCGGCGCCGGACAATCGGCCATGCAGAAGGTATATGAGGTAGCGATACAAATTATCAGTAAATTCGAACAAACGTTTTAAGGAATGAAAATTATGAAGAAGGTTTTTTTCTTTTCAACTATACTATGTTTGCTTGCACTGGCGGCAGGGAAAAACGCCGCGTATGCACAAACCGCCGACGAACAGTGGATACAAGCTAACGAACTGTATGCCGCAGGCAATTTCGCCGAGGCAGAATCTTTGTATAAAGCCATTGAAAGCAACGGCTATGTATCTGCCGACCTGTACTACAATTTAGGCAATGCTTATTTTAAACAACAGTCGTGGGGGAAGGCTATTCTTTACTATGAGCGCGCCTTGAGGCTAAACCCCGAAGATAAGGACATCGTCCACAATCTCGACATGGCCAACGCTATGATTATAGACAGGAGTGAGGCTGTCCCCGAATTTTTTCTGGCCACATGGATACGCAGTATCTATAGTGTTGCCGGAGCCGATACCTGGGGCTGGTGGGCTATTGTCTTCTTTGCCGCCTGCCTCTTATTAGCCCTGTTGTTTTTCTTTGCCCGCAGCATTACGCTGCGTAAATTTTCTTTCTTTATAGCTATTCTCTCTCTGCTTTGTTGCGGCACGTGCATACTCTTTGCCCACTATCAAAAACAAGCTCTGCACGACCAGTCGAAGGCTATTGTAATGTCGGCGGTGGTTACTATCAAAAGCTCGCCCGACAATAGCGGCAAAGACCTTTTCATCTTGCACGAAGGCACTAAAGTTACCTTATTGGAGAGCTTAGGCCAGTGGCAGCGCATACAACTCACCGACGGCCGCCAGGGCTGGCTGATGGAACGGGTGGTGGAGAAGATATAGAATTCTCAATTATTCTAAATACCCCGGGCCGGTGTTGGCAGCCGTAGCATAAGGCTGAACGCTGTTGCCCCCGCCGTACTGGAAGCAGCCGATATGTTTTTGGAGCTTATCCGATGGACGTGCATTTTTCATCATATCCATCATCAAATTGGCATCAATGTCGATGACGGTAATAGAGGGTAAAAAAGGCAGGGTATAACCCGCCGAAGAAACCGCCATTCCCGAAGTTGCCTGTTTCAACTGTACATAACCATGAGTATTGGTCATCGTGTAATCGGTCATATTAGACACGTAAGTCAAGCCCGAAGAAGGGGTATTCACCGTTGTATTGTAATCAATCACATTCCCTTCAAAAAACTCGCTGCCTGTCCAATATCTCGTGAATGAAGCGCCGGTAAAGCCGCTGTACAAATTATTTACTACAACCACATTCGCGGGTTTGATGGTCTCGCCCGTTGCTTCCAACTCCATAGGCGCGCAGCTCACAAAGGTATTATGGGCTAAAATCAGTCCGTTCACCGAATCTGCAAAACCCAAGCCTGCATTTACATCTCTGTTATGTATGCGAAAAGGCCATCGCGTACCGGTATTAAAATAGTTGTTATATACGGCATGTCCGCTGCCTTCGCACACGCGGAGGCCTCGGCCGTTGGTAAAGAAATTACCGTAAGCAGCCGTTTTATGTCCATGGCGAATACACAAATGTCCCTGTCCGTTATAATTAATTCCGGGCATATTCGGACCGTTATCATCAAAGGTATTATAGCGATAGACCACCTCAGTGGCTTTTGAAGAAATGACCTCATCGTCGCCGCAACAGCGGTAAAAATAGCAGTACTCGACCAAATCGCGGCTGATATTGTCTTTTTGGTGGCTGTAGCCTATTCTGACCGCTTCCATTCCATAATCGCCGGTTGAGGGGGCAAAATGATTTTTAAAAGAACAATAACGCACAATATTATTCCCCGATTTATCGGCCGATACCTGAATTTGAAAAACAGCATTTGCCGGTATCATCTTTTTTGCTTCAAAATTACAATATTCGAACAGATTATCGGAAGCGCCGGGAGTAACTACCAGCATTTGTCTGGCGGTTATTCCGTAAAAATTCAAATGCAGAAATTGATTATTGTTCCCTTTTGTAGCATTAGTATTACCGCCGCTGTTCGAAATTCCATTGCCTACGATAAAGAAATCAACCTTCCCCTCATAAGTAGATGGACTTGTTGCATCTACCGTATTATTTATAAACTGAAAACCGCGAAATACAACGTTATCGGCAAGAATTTTCACCTGCATGCGGCCTGTAAATACTACCTTCCCATCGGTTTGGGCATTCACGCATATAGCATCTTTAGACACCGTCAAAGTGCTGCCGAAGCTATAGGTGCCATTAGCCCAGGTAATGGTAGAACCCGGCTGTGCAATCGATTGTACTACGTTAAATTCAGTCAAAGAAGTAACATAAGAGGTCGGCAACAGGCTATTGCCCTGCTGGTAAACCATAAGCGTTGTCGGCACCTGCTCCCCTACTTTAAATGATAGCATACTCTGGCGCGACGAGCTAGCAGGGTTTGCGTTCAACGCCTGTACCACAACCGTCAAGGTTCCATTACCGGTGGAAGGACTCACGCTGCACCAACTTTCGGCGCTGCTGACTGTCCACTGCGTATTAGATGTTACCGTAAAACTTGCGCTGCTGCCGGAAAGATAGGTTAAACTTACAGCTGCTGTACTAAGATGGACAATAGCTGGAATGTGCGGGTCGGGCGGCGGGTCGTCCTCTGAGCAGGCGCATACGCAAGGCAGGGCAATAAGCGCAATAAGGATAAACAGAAGCAAGGTTTGGTTAGGTTCCATACGAATAGTTATATTGACTTCTTCTTACAAGGGTAAGCTATTTTTTCGAATTAGGCAAACAAGAGCGCTTTCTCAAATAACGACAAGGCCTTACGAGAAAGCCTTGTCGTTATTCATTTTTAAAGGAACGTTCTAATTTAATCGGCGGCTAAGCGCTGTACTTTGACTACTATATCCAAGTACGAATCCCTAATGCTGGAAGTTCCGGGAGTACCAATAAAAGTTGCCTTTACTGTTTTGATATACCCATATCGCGTTTCGGCAGTTTCAATATTAGGATTAGGTATAGTGCCCAGCACGGTTCCTGCTTGTCTTGTTTTGAATCTAAACACCTTATTTTCATGAGCTGCTTCTCCTGCCGCATAGCCGCCGGAATCTACATCTACCGTATTACCTGTAAGATTTGCATTATTAAATGTAGTGGTTAAATTAGTCATTGCATCAAATTGTTCAGCTATAATATTACTGGAGCCCCAAGCGGTCCAGTTCTTATCAACAATATTCCATTCGCCTACAGAGGTAGCAGCGTCCGAGGTACACCTTACATTATTGGTCGTGCCGGTGCTATGAGCCGGATGTGTAAATATCAACCTTGAATCAGAAGAAGTACTCACTAACAGAATGTCTATTTCCGTTTTGTTTATAAGCCCCCCATTCGCATCACAAACACTGAATGTACTTAATAATGTAGTAGATAGTATTGAATTGGCGCCATTGGCATTGGCATAAATACGGTCTTGCATAACATAAAAATCCGTTACGGTAAATTTTCCGTTAGGCTTGTCGGTTTCCACAGGTCCTGTGCCGCCGACATAAGAGAGGGTAAGATCTACTTCTGTACCCGCAGTAATAGTTGCCGGCGCCAAGATCCAAAGTTCTGTCGCCGTTTGTTTCTTGATATTGCCAGCTGGAAGGGGTACGCCGTCGAAGTTCACGCCGATTACATAATCTAATCCCGTACCAATAATTTCTACACGTGCAGAAGAATCGTTAACGGAGGTGATATTAAACGGAGCCGCTGCTGCGCCATTTTGCGAGATAACACAGGTGCCTTTCACTCCGGCGAAACTCGGATTGGTAGCTGCGAAAGTTACTGTAGCGCTACGACTTTCCGTGTCGGTGTTGGCCGCTACATCAAAGGTAGTTGTAGTACCGGGGGTTCCAACCGCAGCTATCCACGAAGCGGCGGAAGCAGGCTCAACGGTGTAAGTGCTGCCCCAGTCAACATTAGCCGTAACAGTAACAGTGTGGGTGCCGCCGGCAGCCTGCACCGGTATTCCTTCCGGCTCCACTGTAATGAACGGTATTGCCGCAGCCTGTATCACCTTAATGCTATTGTCCGAGTGCGTACCGATTATTACGATAGAGGCCTCTCTATCGGTGAAATCAAAATTCTCCAAAGCTGTTGCCGTTAAGGTGGTGGAAGTAACTGTTGATGAAAGGTCCGATGTGATGCTTAACCAAGTAGCTGCACTTTCGATTATAGTTGCCGTCCAGGATTGGTTAGCCACAATTGTATAGCTGATGTCGGTTTGAGCTGCCGTAAGCAGCGTTTCTTTATCCTCATCATAGTTAGTGCCCGATTGAGGGACTATATCTAAAATGGGGGCTTTCCCTATTTGGGTTACAGTGAACGTAGTGCTAAGATCGCCGGCGGTAAAAACCACTGTAGCCATACGCGGATCCAATTCCATTGATTCTTTTATATCTAACTTGGTAACCGCAAGCACAGATGATTTACCTATGTCAGGCGTTACCTCGCACCAACTTGCCGAGCTTTCGGCTTTCCACAGTTGGTTACAGTCAATTTTAAGGGTAAAAGTACCGGCACCGTCTCCCGTAGTCATTTGGGCAATCCCCTCATTAATAATCAGGCGGGGGAGGTCTCCGTCTGTAGTACCGTTATCCTTGTCTTCGCATGATTGCAGGCCGAAAGCCATGGCCGCAGCAACAATAAGCGCCGGGCCAAAGCTTTTCCATGATATGTTGTTTAAAAGTTTCATGTTAAATTATTTTTCGTAATAAATATTCATGGTTATGGTTGAGCGGGCAGCCAAAGCAGTAGTGCTGATATCTTCGGGGAAGGTCAATTTCACCACTTCAATAAAACCGGTTTTCACCGGCGCTCCTGCCTGAAATTCCTGAAACATCATAATTGTTCCTTCTACAAAAGGATTAGAACCGGTGGAGCCATGAGGCGGATAGGCCCTTGGGGCGCTCATAGCCGGAACACGGACGCCGTCCCACAAGTCAGGGGTAATTTTGATGATGGTCTGGTTTCTCACTATCTCTGCCAATGCTGCCTCTGCGGCATTAGGGGTGGTCGTAGGCGTTTCGTTCAGGAATCGGAACATCACATTTTTCGAACCTCCGGAGGGAAGGGCTACGCCCTCGCATCTATACTGCGTATAGCCGGTTCCGTTAGTGGGATTGCTAATCAGGATTCCGTTGCCGCTCCATACCGTATAGAAATCGGTAGCAGTACTTACGCCGTCAACATTGGCCACCATCTGGCAGGGGTCGTAAGTTCGGCCTGTACTGCCCACAAAGAATACGGAGGCTGCATCAGGCACCTGACACTCCATGGTTATATTTTCCCAGAAATATACAGTTTCGCGGCCGGGAATATTAATCACAAAATTATCGTTCAACAACTCCTCGTTTGTTTCATAATACATAACGCGCAACCGCACCGATGTGGGGTTGGTGATCACAAAGGTCAGCGTATCGGGCAGTTCAAAACTGAAGAATGTTTTGGCGGCAGTTTTCACGGGTATTACCAAAGGAACAGGCATACCTGCAGTATCTAAAATCACGTGTTCGATAATACTTAGATTATCGCCCAATACAGTAACCATTGATTCGGCATTGCCTTTATTAGGGATATTGGTAAATTCGGGATACACGCGGTTGATGTGTACGGGCGCGCCTGTGGTGCCGGTAGTTTCAATTCCCGAAGCGGTATAGTAGGCTAAGGATATATCAACATCATCGCCTGCCGACATGGGAAGCGGCGGTACCGTTACCAACATTTCAGAATTTAAATGCGTGGTAATTTGCGCCTTTGTTCCGGCAAAATAAACCGCCGATACCGATTGAAAATTAGCGCCTTTCAATAATACGGTTTCAGTAACCGTAGCGGCTGTAGGATAATCGGTCAATACAGGAATGGCATATTCCATGGTAAAATTACTGCTTGACTCGGCTGTTCCTGCCCGATTTTGCACCTTAATTTTTCCCGATTTCGCATCAACCGTAACTTCAGCAACAAGCAACTCTTGCGATACACGGTTTTTAACCATGGCTTTTACGCCGCCAATCCAAACCGAATCAATGCTGCCCAGATTATCTCCGATAATAGTAATCACCGTGCCTACAGGGCCTGAGGCAGGTGAAAAAGAAGTAACAGAAGGGGGAAACACTTGCCGTAGCGCGTCCAAATCGGTTTCCACCGTATCTTCGTTGCAGGTCCATACTATCGGCAACACGAGCGCCGACAAACTCAGGATTTTTAGATATTTATAGACTGTTTTCATTATATATTCAATGCGTTAAATTAATATCCGGGATTTTGAGCAATGCGAATTTCATTATTCGTATCTATTTCGCGCTGCGGAATAGGCAAAAGCAGCCGCCATTCGTCTACTATATTTCGCGGCGTATAAGCAGGCACATAACGATTGTAATGCAGCCAGTCTTCAACAAAGATATTGTTGGTAAGCACCTGAGTGGCCGTACCCCAACGCACCAAGTCGAAGAAACGGTCGTTCTCAAAGGCAAATTCCAAGCGGCGCTCCAACTGCAAAGCCACCATAAATTCCGCCAATCCGCCGGGTGTCGGCAGCGCCGTAAGTCCGACACGGGTATGTACTTGATTCAGCTTAACCATGCCGGCAGGTATATCGCCCAAACGGGCCTTTACCTCTGCCGACATCAACAACACATCGGAATAACGCAATATGGGCCAGTCGTTTTCATTATCATTATTACCTCTATCGTCGAAGAATTTTTTCACGTATAAAGAGTCTAACCAAATCTTTCCGGAAATAACGCCGATAGCTACATCTCTACGCTGTATATCTCCTGCATTAGTATAAGCCTCATAAATACTATAGCTCGGATTATTTAAACCGGAGCAAGTGCCGGGAATCATTCCACTGCCTAAGGGAGCAAACAGATTGGCAAACTTTGAGCCTAAACCATATCCGCCCGATTTGAAACGCACGGTAAACAATATCTCCCTGTTCATTTCATTAGTCATAGAAAACACATCTGCATAATTATTCAACAATCCTATGCTATTGGTAGCAGGCGCTTGCTGCAATTCGTCCAATAAATAGTCGGCTGCGGTCAGGTAAGCTATATCGTCGTTTTTTCCGCTCCAAGTCAGGTAAACTTTAGCCAATAAAGCCTTAGCAGTCCATTTGGTAGCTCGGCCTACATTCGCATTGTCATAAACTGCCGGTAAATAATCGGCGGCTAACATCAAATCGTCCACCAATTGTTGATATACTACATCAACGGGTTGACGGTTCATTTTTTTGGCGTCTTCAGGGCCGATAGCCTCTGTAGTCAGAAATACAGGGCCGAAGAGGCGCACTAAGTTAAAATAATGATAGGAACGAATAACCAAGGCCTCGCCCTTGTATTGCTTTAACTCATCGGTGAGTTCCAATTTATCAATATTTTGAATAACCTTATTCGTGTTACTGATATTATGGTACAGCGCCGACCAATATTGGAAGATAAAGTTCATGGAAGCCGAGGGGCGGAACATATCCAAGTCGTTATACAACTGGTTTTGCGCATTGGAACTGCCGGCTTGTCCCTGAAGTGCATTGTCGCTACGCAATTCAGTGAACATCCATTCATTGTCCAAAGGTACTTGCATGCCGTTATAACAACCCATAAGAGCGACATTAATGTTCCATGGGGTAGTTATTTTGTCGGCCTCGCCGTAAGATTCGGAAGTTACATTAAGCATTTCGTCACATGAAACGAATGTGAGCGCTGCCGCTAATAAAAAATAATATACTTGTTTCATAATCGTCTGCTATTAAAAGTTAATTTCTAAACCAAGAGAAATAGTACGCTGTATGGGAAAAGCGCCGCGCTGGTAACCGCTCATTAAGGGCGAAGAGTAAGCGCTGGAGGTGGTAAGCGCTTCGGGATTTAAAGCAGTATAACCGGAGGCAAAAATGTAGAACAGGTTTTGCGCAGCAACGTATGCCCGTAGTCCCCTCAGGTGAATTTTATCCGCCAACTTCTTCGGCAGGGTGTAGCCCAAGGTTACATCGCGGAAAGAAATATACGAACCATCCTGCACACAATAATCGGTAAGCATGATTCGCGCATCGGCATTCATACCTTCCTGATGATAAGGCTTCCCATCCATAGGATAAGAGGGGCTAACCCAACGGCCTTTTACATAGTTCCTTTCATATCTCTTGAACTCGTTGTAATAAATGTCGCCATTAATTACCTGCCCTCCCTGTACGCCTTGAATTAAAATATTCAGGTCGAAATCTTTATACTTAAAAGTATTGGTCAAACCCCAAGTAAAATCGGGGAAAGGCGAACCCATCGCCACGCGGTCGTTCATGTCTAATACACCATCGTTATTGGTATCTACCACTTTCAGACCGCCGGGAGCTATTGCCACCTCTGCGGCCGCCGTATTTCCTGCTGCATACCAGGCGTCAATTTCTGCCTGCGACCTCCATATACCATCGGTTTTATACCCATAATACTGAATACAGGGGGCGCCGAGGAAGGCAGCAAATACCTCGCTGCGTTCGCCGTAGTTGAATTGATAAGGCTCTCCGCCCAAGTCAATTAACTTGTTACGGTTAAAAGATAAATTACCCGACATTCGCCATTTAAAATCTTTACTGTCAAAAATATAGCCATGCAGTTCAAATTCCATACCTAGATTACGTACACGGCCAATATTGTTCCAATAGCGCTCGTAGCCCGAAATAGCCATGGCTGATTGTTGAAGCAACAACTGGTCGGTTATGGCATAATAATAATCTACGGTCAGGCCGGCGCGGTCTTTCCACAAACTCAGGTCAAGGCCGTAGTTCCATTCCAAGGTTTGTTCCCATGAAATAAAACGGTTCCCCAAAGAGTTTCCGTTTGGCGCCAAACCGGGTGTAACGCTGCCGTTGCCGGTTCCTAAGATATAATTAGCGCCGTATAACAAATCGGTATAAGCATAAGCCGGAATATTATCATTGCCTGTTACGCCAACACTTCCGCGTAATTTCAACTGCGAAATCCAATCCGCCGATTTCAGGAAATCTTCTTCTGACAAACGCCAGCCAACCGATAGAGAGGGAAACCAGCCCCAATGATTATCAGGGCCAAAGCGCGAACTGCCGTCGGTACGGAGGCTCACGGAAGCTAAATAACGGTCGGCATAACTATAATTGATACGGCCAAAATAAGAAATCAATATCTTGTCGGCGTCTATTTCCGTATAAGTAGCAAGGTTCCCTCCTGCATCATACTGCTTAATAGCGGTCGCTGCATTGAGGGTAAAAATGCCTTCCAAAGGAAAATCTTCGCCATATATGCCGGCTGTTTTAGTAGTAGCCTTGTCAAAAGAGAACCCCACCATTCCGTTAATTTCATGACGGCCGAACTGTTTGGTATAATTAAGCGTAGTTTCCGACAAAATATTTACATATAATTTATTAGAATAATAAGATATACTTGGATTGGCAGCCGCTGTAGCGCCTTCTTTCCGCTGATCGGTATTTTCCGAATAGGTAGTATAAGTATTAATGGTAGAACGAAGCACCAAATCTTTCATCGGTTCTACATTAATATAGGCCGAACCGGATAAGCGGTAATCGTTTTGAAGCCGTTCTATTTTTTCCAACACCGATTTAGGATTCATATTGTTGGAACTGTAAGGATTGGATACTACCTTATCAAAAAGAGTACCGTCCGGCAAATAACCTATATAATGTTTGTCTCTGAAATCGGCATTTACTACCCAATCTCCCACTTTTTTTCCGGTAAAAGCAGCTGTTACCTCATTGTGCCATGGCTGCACGTCGGGAATCCAACGGGTAAAATCGGTAAAATTGGAGCCCGGGCGCTCGCGAATGCTGTACGAGGGCGCTATATTAGCTCCAATTTTCACATATTTACTCAGGTTAGCATCTATTTTGGCGCGGAAAGTAAGTTTATTATAGTAACTGTGCTGCATAATACCCTGGTCGGCAACATAATTCCCCGACAGGTAGTACCTCAGTTCCTTGGTTCCGCCCGATACGCTTAGCTGATAGTTTTGTATAGTAGCCACATCGCGCAAGGCGGCTTTTTGCCAGTCATAAGTTCCACCGAACATTTGGGTGGCGACAATGTATTGTACTCGCTCGTTGTCGGTAATTCTGTTCGTATTACCTGTCCATAAGGGGTCTTGTTCGCGCAAAGAGGCCTCATAATACAGTAATTCGGCATATTCCTTATTCGACATCATATCATAAGTACGCAACAAACCTTTAAATCCCGTACTGGCCGAAACGGTATATTTAGGCGCAGTCGGCTGGCCGCTTTTAGTAGTTACCATAATCACGCCGTTAGCGGCGCGCGAGCCGTAAATGGCAGCCGAGGCAGCGTCTTTCAGCACTTCAATGGAAGCAATGTCGGCTGCATTTACCGAATTTAGTCCATCGGGCACCGGAATGCCGTCAACTACAATCAACGGAGCGCTGCTGGCGCTGATAGAACCCATACCGCGTACACGGACTTGCGGCGCCACACCGGCTTCCGAAGTGGTATTCTGCACCGAAACCCCTGCAATCTTTCCCTGCAGGGCCTGTTCAACGGTTGACACCGGAATATCGTTCAGCCGCTCATCTTGAAACTTAGAAATAGCGCCGGTAAGGTGCGATTTCTTCTGCACACCATAACCAATTACCACTAATTCATCAAGTTGCACTGCCCCTTGAACCATTTGTACATCTAACGCTCTTTGTGAATTAACCACAATAGTTTGCGTTTCGTAGCCGACATACGAAAATATCAGCTTGTCAGTAGAGAGATTATTTACTCTGATAGAATAAAAACCATTCTCGTCGGTTGTTGCCATTAGGGTAGTTCCCATGAGGTTAACGGTTAAATACGACAATGTCTCCCCTGTTTGCGCATCTCGCACTGTTCCCGTTACCGTACCCGACTGCGCAAGGGCAGTAGTTCCGTACAGTAACAGGAAAGCAAGCAGTTGTAAAAAAACAATTTTGTGCTTCATATTTTTAATTCTTGAATTAATATTTACATCTTTTATCGACTGCAAATATAAACATTTTTTAAATTGGTACACCAATTAGGGCAAAAAAATTAACAACAAAATTTTGTTTAATCTCTATTTATTTAATAATCAGAAATTTATATTTTTTTATAAAAAAAAGTGGACAGCCAGCTAACCAATTAAGTTTTTTTTGCTTATTTTTGTTTTTTGAAATTTTAAACTAAAGACAGTCCATGGAGGAGCTACTCAAAAAATTTGAAGAAATTGCTGTTGATAAGCCGTCGGAACTAATTATCCGTCAGATACGCGATCTTATCACCTCAGGAGAATTAAAGCCGGGCGACAAATTGCCGTCGGAGAGGAAACTTACTGAAAAATTGGGAGTTAGCCGTTCCCATGTGCGTGATGCCATCAAAAAATTAGAATTTTACGGCGTTGTAAAAGTGCTTCCTCAATCGGGCACCATTGTTTCCTCTTTAGGGATTCCGGCCATCGAAGGCATGATTGGCAACATTCTGCGATTAGAGAACTACAGTTTCCACTCTTTGGTAGAAACCCGGGTAATGATTGAAATGCAAACCGCCAAGTTAGCCGCCGAACGCCGCACAGAGGAAGATATTGTGGAATTGGAACGTACTTATACCATATACCTTGACAAAACTAAATCAGGCGGCCCGGCCACCGACCAGGACATTATGCTTCACCTGAAAATTGCGGAAGCAGGCAAAAATCCGCTCCTGCGTTCCATGATGCTGCTTATTACCCCCGAAATTTTAACCAACTACCGCAAGTATCAGGTGTGCCCCGACGTTACCGAAGTCGCTTTATTAGAACATAAATTATTAGTACAATATATTAAAGATAGAAATGCTACCGGAGCAATCAATATTATGCAACAACATCTGCGTAATGTATTGGAATTTTCTAAAACATTCGAAATAAAAGATTTAATATTATAACACCTGATTATTATGAGAAAAATTACCTTACTCCTTACCTTAGTTTGTTTTGCTTTCGGCGCTTCGGCGCAAGGACGAATCGTTACTTATAAATATGCCTATATCTGGGCGCAGGGCAACCGCAGCGTATCCGCCAAGGGCAGCGCTTTCAGCTCAAAAGACGGACAAACCTATTCGCTGCTTAATGTAATTAAACGAGTATCGCCCAAGACTATTGACTTCCTTTGCGCCTACGGAAAAGTTGACAAAAAAGCAGGATTCTGCCTCTTTGCCCCCATGAATCCCGACATAGAAGTGAATTGGGACAAGACCTCCGGTACTATCCCCTACCGTTATTTCGAGGCTACGGCCAGCGACGCCTCCGGACAATCAAGCTTACAGAAATGGGAGGTACGCAATGCTACTAAAATTATGGTGGTAAGCGATGTTGATTTCGACAATGCCACTTACGAGAGCATAGCCGCCATTGAAATAGATGAAGACAGCTATATGGCTAAAAATCTTGAAATAGGTTCTATCATTGCTTTTGAAACTGCCGCCACCTCTGCCAATCCGAGCAAAAAAGGCCTCATCAAAATCACTAAAATTAACGATGATGAGCGCGAGGATAAGGCGGGGCAAGGGAATTTTCAGCAGTTGGAGATGATTGTAAAAGTACAAAAGTAGTTCAAAGTTCAAAGTCCAAAGTGTAAATGAGAGGTGTAAAATTATATTGTTTATGGGTATTAGGGGTGTTCAGTGTTGGCTTGTCGGCGGGGAATATTTCGGTAAATAGCATTGAGGCGCTGAATAAAGCAGCGAAAGCAGCTGTGTCGGGAGATACCATTGTGTTGGCCAACGGCGCTTATACTGATGTGAAAATCAGTATTATTGCCCATGGTTCGGAAGCCGCACCTGTGGTAATTAAGGCCGAAACTGCCGGAAAAGTGCTAATCAGCGGTAAGTCAAGCCTTTCCTTAGCCGGCGAGTATGTTGAAATTAATGGTTTGTATTTTACCGCCGGCTATAACGATGGCGATGTTATTGCCTTTCGTAACGGAAAAGAAGTAGCTAACCATTGCCGCATCACTAACTGTGTAATTCACGACTACAATGCCAACCACCGCGCCACCGATAATATATGGGTACGTTTTTACGGCCGTTATAACCGCTTCGACCATAATACGGTTTCGCACAAACTAAACAACGGCTGTTTATTGGTTGTTGAATTGAACGAGGAGTGCAATCGGCATAATTATCATCGGATAGAATATAATATTTTCGGCCGCCGTCCTAATTACGGTTCTAACGGCGCAGAAATTATCCGCGTGGGCAATTCGCAGTATTCCCTGACAGAATCGCACACCATAATATCTCATAACTTTTTTGAACATTGCGACGGCGAAGTGGAAATAGTTTCTATCAAATCGTGCAAAAACACAGTAAGCTACAATACTTTTTTTGAATCGGCAGGCGTGTTGGCACTGCGCCACGGCAACGATAACGAAGTATTCAACAATGCTTTCATCGGCAACGGCAAGGCGCATACCGGTGGTATTCGCATCATCAATGCAGGGCAGAAGGTGCACAACAACTATTTTCACCAACTGAAAGGACGCCGTTTTTTTGCCGCTTTAGCCATTATGAACGGCGTACCCAACTCGCTGCCCAACCGCTACCATCAGGTAAAAGACGCCGAGATATACAATAACAGCTGGGTTGACTGCGACCATTTAATATTGTGCGAGGGGGCCGATTTTGAACGTACCGCCGTGCCTGTAAACGTGCAAATGTACAATAATATATTCTACAACAAACAGGCTGACAATCCTTTTGTTGCTTTAGACAACATTGATGGGTTTATCTTTAAAGATAACCGCATGAAATTGCGTACAACCGACTTTAAACACGCCGATTTTACGCATGTAACCATGCCTCTTCCGAAAAATAATACCGGCGCGGCTACACGCGAAAAATGCGGAGCCTCATGGTTTACTGCCCCTCCCCTTTCGGCGTATAAATTATCCGACAACATCATTGATGTTCCCGCAGGGCAAAACACCTTGGCCAACGCGGTAGAAGAAGCAAAGGACGGCGATGTACTTCGCTTATCAGGCTATTATTTTAACGACAAAACCATTACTATAGAAAAATACCTGCGCATAGAAAAAGCGGCACATCTTCAGGAAAATCCTGTGCTACGATACAACGGCAGCCGATCCAAAACAACTATCATCACTATAGCCGACGGCGGCCGATTGGAAATTGACGGCGTTGATTTCGACGGCAACCCTGTAGAAGGGAAACCTGCACCCGGCGCCGGCATAACTACTGCCGAGAAAATGCGCGGCGGCTATTCGGCTTTTGTTTTCAACTGTTCGTTCTACAACATGCAGGAAGGATCGGCAAGTCCTTTCAAAGCGCTTCCTGCCTCCATGGCCGACACTTTGATCTTTACCAATTGCACTTTCCATGACCTTGCCGGCGACGCCATATCTTTATCTGCCGAAAAAGAAGATGTGGGAAAGTATAATGCCGAATACGTAGGCATCAGCAGATGCCGTTGGAACAGCGTTTTAGGCTGCGCTCTGAACCTTTACCGCGGCGGCAATGACGAAAGTACCACCGGACCCGAGCTGAAGATGAGCGACTGTTCGTTCGACGACGTTAACAACCGCGAACAGGGCAGCGTGGTTCGCTTAGTAGGCGTTCAAACTGTTGATATTGATAATCTCAGATTCAAAGACAGCGGGCGCGGCGGCTGTGCTATTCGTTTTGAAGAACGCCGCTGGGACAAAATCAGCGTGAAGCGTTGTGAGTTTATTAATTCAGGAGAAATAAAATCGTTCTTCGGCCTTATAAAGAATGAAAATTAATTATTAAAACACATATATTATGAAAACACGCAGTAAAGTTTATCAATTGGAAAATGAATTGAAATGGGAAACGGTAGGCGAAGGCGTTCGTCGCCAAATTATGGCCTACGACGGCCAACTGATGTTAGTTAAGGTAGAATTTAAGAAAGGCGGCATAGGCTATATGCACGAACACTACCATTCGCAAGCTACCTACGTGGCAAGCGGCGTTTTTGAATTGACCATTAACGGTGAAAAACAAGTGCTAAAAGCAGGCGAAGGCTACTACGTAGAACCCGATGCCATACACGGCTGTGTGTGCCTCGAAGACGGTGTGCTTATTGATTGTTTCAGCCCTGTGCGCGCCGATTTTCTTACCGCTAAATAAAAAACCATGAAAGTAAAAGGCTTACGATGGTGGGTTTTGGGCTTGATTTTGCTCGTTACCACAATCAATTATCTTGACCGCGGAACCCTCAATTACATGTGGTACACCAAAAAGACGGTTACTATGGAAGTTGACGGCGAACAGGTGGTAACAAAGGTTCCAACCGGAATTGCCCTCGACCTCGGCATAGTTGATGCTTCTTTGTCTGAAAAAGAAGCCGAAGACCAGCAAAAGAGTATTTATGCCATTATTAACATTGTTTTTCTGGCTTGCTACGGCATCAGTCAATTGGTTTCCGGAAAAATTTATGATAAAATAGGCACCCGCAAAGGCTTTGTAATGTCGGTGATTATCTGGGGCGCAGCCGATGCCTTAGCGTCCCTTGCACGCGGGTTCAAATCATTGTGCTTTTTCCGCGGCATGCTGGGTTTAGGCGAGGCCGGCCCCTGGCCCGGAACTACCAAGAGCAACGCCGAATGGTTTCCGCAAAAACAACGCGCTTTAGCACAAGGTCTGTTCGGCGCCGCTGCTTCTGTTGGCTCCATATTAGCGCCTATAATTATTTCCATGCTGTTTTTAGCATTCGGCTGGCAAACCACCTTCATCGCTGTAGGTTGCCTTGGATTGATTTGGATTATTCCCTGGTTAATTGTCAACAAAAAAGGACCCAGAGAACACCCATGGATTACCGAAAAAGAACGGGAATACATTCTCAGCGGCCAGCCTGAGGCAAAAATCACTACCGACAAAGGTAAATCGTGGGGCGAACTCTTGTCGAAAAAGAAAAACTATTCGGTTATCCTCGGCCGCTTATTCCTCGACCCCATTTGGTGGATGTTTGTAGCCTGGTTGCCAATTTACCTGATGCAGGTACACGATTTAGACATCAAGCAAGTAGCCGCCACAGCATGGGTGCCTTATCTCGGCGCCGCTATCGGCAGTATTATCGGAGGGTGGATGTCGGGACGACTAATCAAGGCAGGTTATTCCGTTAATTTTTCCCGCAAATTTACAATGCTTATCGGAGCAAGCGTCATATTAGCCGCCGTCATTTCCATATTGTTTGTTACCAATATTTATGTCATCATTACCCTAATGGCATTTGTACTGGGAGCCTATCAATTTACCATGACCAATATCCAAACCATACCCGGCGATCTGCATTACGGAAAATCAATAGGTTCGTTGGCCGGACTGGGCGGACTGGCTGCCGTTATAGGCACTATTTCATGTATGTTCCTCGTTCCTGTGATTACTCAAGGTGGCAACTGGAGCCTTTTCTTTGTGATGCTGGCTATGTTGGTGCCGCTGTCGCTCATTTCCATCTTTGTATGCGCCCCGAAATTAGAGCATGAAGTTTAAAGTTATAAAGTTTAAAAGTTATAAAGTTCAAAGTTATAAAGTTTGTAAAAGTAAAGAGATATGAAATTAAAAGGAAAAGTAGCTGTTGTAACCGGCGGCGCCAGAGATTTGGGACGTGCAATATCGCTGCGTTTAGCGCAAGAAGGCGCAAAAGTGGTTATTAATTATTTCGACAATGAAGAAGACGCGGTCGAAACATTGGACATTATCAACACCAGCGGCGGCGAAGCCATCATCGTACAAGGCGATATGACCATAGCAGCCGATGTGCAGCATTTGTTTGCCGAGGGTATGAAGGCCTTCGGCAAGGATATTCATATATTGGTAAATGTTGTGGGCGGTATTTGCGGCCGCAAGCCCGTTACCGAGCAGGACGAGGCATGGTATAATTTGCTGATGGACGTTAATATGAAGAGTTGCTGGCTATGTACCCGCGAAGTTGTTCCACACATGCCGACAGGCAGCGCCATTATTAACTTCTCGTCGCAGGCTGCCCGCGACGGCGGCGGACCCGGCGCATCGCTCTACGCTACTGCCAAAGGCGCAGTAATGACCTATACCCGTTCTATGGCTAAAGAATTAGGACCTAAAGGCATACGTGTAAACTCATTGGCCCCCGGAACTATAGCCACTTCTTTTCACGACCGTTTCAATACGCCCGAAAACCGCGAGCGCATGAAACAAATGTACCCTCTGCGCCGCGAGGGTGAAGCCAAGGACATAGCCGATTTGGTACTCTACTTAGCCTCCGATGAGTCGGGCTACCTTACCGGTGTCAATATTGATATTAACGGAGGCGCATTTTTTAGCTAATGAAAAGATTTATTACCGCTATCCTCCTCATCTTCGGCCTTTTTACCTGCTATGCACAAAAGCACCCTAACCTTGTATTTACCCAAGAAGGAGCAGCGCAAATCAAAAACAATTTGGGCAAATACCCTTTGCTCGATCTTAGCATTGCCGAAGCCAAAGCCAAGGTAGCCGCCAACATTGCTCAGGGGATTGAAGTCCCTGTTCCTAAAGACCCCGGAGGCGGTTACACGCACGAAAAACACAAGCTGAACTATGATGTAATGTTGAATGCGGCTATGCTATGGCAAATTACTGGCGAAAAATTTTATGCCGAATTTGTCCGTGAAATGTTGCTCGCCTATGCAAAACTCTACCCTACGCTCGGCATACACCCCGAAGGAGTAAACTCCGGCGTTCCGGGAAAACTGTTCTGGCAAAGCCTTAACGACGCTGTATGGTTGGTTCACGCAGCACAGGCCTACGATTGCGTATATGACTACCTCAATAGTGACGAGCGTAAAAATATTGAAAATAATTTGCTGCGTCTATCGGTCAAATTTTCAATGGAAGACAGGGCGGAAACCTTTAACCGAATACACAATCATGGTCTTTGGGCGATATGCGGAGTAGCCATGACAGGCTATGTGTTAAACGACAAAGATATGGTTGAAAAGGCTATATACGGCAGTAATAAAGATAAAAAAACAGGATTTCTATCCAATATTGACGCGCTGTTCTCTCCCGACGGCTATTATTGCGAAGGCTCGTATTACCTTCGTTATGCCATTATGCCAACTATCTTATTGGCCAAAACTATACAAAACAACCAACCCGATCTGCACATTTATGCTTACAAAGACAGCACCTTAGCCAAGTCAATACCTGCTTTATTGCAACAAACCGACCCTATAGGACAATTCCTGCCCTTTAACGATGCCTTAAAAGACAAAGCATGGACGTCAGGAGAAATTGTTTATGCCGTCAATATTGCTTATAACGATATTGCAGCCGACCCGTTGCTGCTATACGCAGCACAGCAGCAAGGGCGCGTAATGCTTAGCGCCGACGGCGTAGTGGTAGCGAAGGCTATCGGCGAGGGGAAAGCGCCTGCAAACTTCAAATGGAAATCAATGGAACTGCGCGACGGCAGCAAGGGAGACCAAGGCGGCGTTGCCATGCTGCGCTATGGCCAAACTCCGGACGCTATGGCTGCAACCATGAAATACGGTACCTTCGGAATGGAACACGGACACTTAGATAAACTGACTATCGGTTTTTATGATCAGGGCAGGGAAATATTGTCGGACTACGGTTCGGCGCGTTTCATCAATATTGAACAAAAACGAGGCGGACGTTATCTACCCGAAAACAAAACTTTCGTTAATCAAACTATTGCTCATAACACCGTAACGGTTGACCAGAAATCGAACTATGGCGGCAATACAAAGAAAGCCGATGAATGTAATGCAGTGCGCTATTATTTTAATGCCTCCGACGAGCGCCTGCAAATAGTAAGCGCCAAAGATACCACCGCTTACCCCGGCGTAAAAATGCAGCGTACTATTGCGCTGCTGCAACCCGACGACAGCTATTTTACCCGTCCTTTTTTACTTGATTTATTCAACCTGCAATCCGAAAAACCGCATCAGTACGACCTTGCTTACTACTATCAGGGAGACTTTATCCATACCGGCATAAAGTATGACTATGAGCGTGAAATGCAGGCAGCGGGAGGTTCGCAGGGCTATCAACATCTGTGGTTGCGCGCACAGGGAACAGCTGCCAATGATAACGAAAGTTTTACATGGATAAATGCCGCCCGTTTTTACACCATTACAACCATTTGCAAGCCCGAAAAAACACAGCTGCTCATGGTGCAAAGCGGCGCCAATGACCCGGAGTTCAATCTGCGTAACGAGAATGGCATTATCTTCCGCGAGCAAAATTCGAATAGCCGCCTGTTCGCCTCAGTCATTGAGCCTCACGGCTCATTCAGTCCCATCACGGAAGCCAGCCTTGGTTCCTACGCTAATATTGTTCGTCTGAAAGAAGTGGTCAACAATGCGGCTGTTACTGCCGTTACTATTGAAGCGCGTAACGGAAAACGCTGGCTGTTCGCCATATCCAACAACAACACCGACCCCAATGCAAACCATAGCATAGAACTGAACGGAAAGACGGTTAGCTGGGCGGGAACGCATGTATTTATAATGATTAATGATTAGCAATATGATTAATGATTAGCAATCTTTATTAATCTTCATCAATTTTTATCAAATAACCAAATCAACAGTTATGAAAAAAATCTTTTGCAGCATCGTATTTATGCTCGGCACAGGCTTTTTATTGGCTCAGCCGTTTACCCTTGACATGGTTGTATTGGCCAGCAACAAGGCAAAAATAGCAAAGCAGGATAAAAGCATCATGCCGGCTTTTCAGAAATTGATTAGAACCGCAAATAAGGCGCTATCCGTTAAACCTTTTACCGTAACGGACAAGGCCTCGCCCGACCCCAGTACCGATATTCACGACTATGTAACTATAGCCCCCTATTGGTTTCCCAACCCTGATACGCCCGATGGATTACCTTACATTCGTAAAGATGGGGTGCGTACGCCCGAATTAGCTAACTACCCCGATAAAAGTGCATTAACGAACATGGTAAGCGCTGTTCATGATTTAGCTTTAGCTTACTATTTCACCGATGAGGAAAAGTATGCCCTTAAAGCAACTGCCTTAATCAGGACTTTCTTTTTAGACAGTGAAACCTGTATGAACCCGAACCTCAACTATGCGCAAGCCATTAAGGGACAAAACACCGGACGCGGCGCCGGCCTTATTGAAAGCCGTCATTTCGTAAGAGTAATTGATGCTATTGGCCTGCTCAAGTCGTCGCCGACATGGACGGAAAGCGACCAAAACGGCATGGTAAAATGGTTTACCGCATTTTTGGATTGGATGCAAAGCAGTAAAATCGGCAAGGACGAAATGCGGGCTAAAAATAACCATGGCGTATTCTATGACATGCAGCGCATGAGCTTCGCGTTGTTTACCAAGAATATGGAAGCGGCCAATAATGTGGTAGAAAGTTTTAAACGCCGCATCGAATTACAACAAGACGATGACGGCAGTTTCCCCGCCGAATTGGGTCGGACGATAAGCCTCCATTATTCTACCTTTGTTTTAAAGGCATTTTTCGGCATAGCGTCCATGGCCGAACAACTGAACGTTGATTTGTGGAATTACACTTCGGAAAACGACAAAAGTCTGAAAACGGCTATAGATTTTATCTATCCTTATATTACTAAACAGGCCGAGTGGACATGGCAACAAATTAGTCCTTTTAACTATTCATCAACTATTGATTTATTAAAGATAATGAGCCTGAAATATAACGATGCTAAATACGCCAATGCTATAAGTAGTGTAATCGGCTACGAAGCAGCCCTGACCCACTCATCAAATTTGGTGTTGGGGTTAGATATGGAGTAAGCCGCTTTTTACCTCTTCCACACATTCACGATTTCACCCACATACATCTTGTGGTAATCGGACTGAGGGTATATGTTTTCAGCAATAGAGCCGTCAATAAAGGCTTCAGGCTGAAGAAAGTCGCCATAAATTTTCCGACACTCAATAATTACACGAGCTTCGCCGAAAGCTACACCAAGCGGCGTATATAACGGCGTTAAACCCGCTTCTTTCACCTTGTCGGTATCGCGCCCCGACTTAGTGCCGCAAATAGTTAAGGCTTCCCGATAGTTTTCGTTATAAAAGGAGAGTGTAAAATAGTCTTCCCTTTCCAAAAAGTCAAAGGTGTAGCGTTGAGGGCGCACAAAAATAAAAGCTACCGGCTTGTTCCATAATTCACCTAAACCGCCCCAACTGGCAGTCATGGTGTTAAATGCCGTGCTATTGCCGGCAGTAATCAGCATCCATTCTTTTCCTATCATTTGAACAGGACTTTCATGCAATTCGGTAATGTTTACTTGTTTGTAATCGTTCATAGTAGCTGTTGTGTTCGTTTTTGTTTCATTGCCGACACAGGCAAAAAAACTAATAAGGGTAATAGAGATCAGTAATTTATACATAAAAATAGGTTTAAACAAACAAAGATACGAAAAAAATATGATTATGAGATAATGGAATAAAGATTTTGCCATGTCTAAAAAAAATATTATATTTGCATTGGCAGTAGTACAATTATTAAGATAGCAATAAAGTATGAAAAGATTATTATTTATTATTTTCCTCTTGCAAATATTGCTGCTGCAGGCGCAGGAAAATGAATTTCGGCAACATGTAGCCTACTTAGCTTCCGATTCCTTGCAGGGCAGGTTGGCAGGTTCGGCTGGCGACAGTTTAGCTGCCACTTATATCCGTCAGGAGCTGGCTGCCGCCGGCTACCAACCATTAGCAGAAAACGGCTGGCAGTCTTTTAGTTATACAATAGGAAAGTCTATTTCCGGCCAATCGCAGCAATCTGCTAAAAAAATCTATAGCCGAAATGTAGTGATGATGCTTCCTGCCAAAAAGGAACCGACTGAGGAAAGCATTGTCATAGGCGCTCATTTCGACCACATAGGCATGGGAGGTAAAAGTTCGACCAGCCGAAAACGCGACATTACTGCGATACACTACGGAGCCGACGACAATGCTTCGGGCGTAGCCATGGTATTAGCCTTAGCTAAGGATCTGGCCGAAAGGAAGGAACAATTGCGGCGCAATATTGTAGTGGTAATGTTCGGCGCTGAGGAGCAAGGCCTTATCGGCGCCAAACATTTTGTTGAAAATCCTCCGAAAGAAGCAGGTAAAATAGTAATGATGTTCAACTTCGATATGGTCGGACGGCTTGACTCCACTAAGCTCCTGCAAATTCACGGCGCCAAAACTTTCGTTGAAGCCGAAGAATTATTAAATAGCGCTATGCTTAACCATAACGAACTGCGTTTTCAATTTATAGGCGGAGGCTATGGCCCTTCGGACCATTTAGCCTTTTATACAGCTAAAATACCTGTATTATATTTTACTACGGGCATACATTACGATTATCATACCCCCGACGACAATATCGCGAACATTAATTATCAAGGAATGTCGGCGGTTTTTCATTTTACAAAGCCGCTTGTGCTGCAAATAGCCAAGGCCGAACAGTCGCCCACTTTTCGGGAAGCAGGCGGCAGCGAACAGGCGCGTACTCCCGAAAGGTTCAAAGTTACCCTTGGCTTGGTTCCCGATTTTAATGCTGTTTATGAAGGTCCCGGCATGCGTGCCGATTTTATTACCGAAGGTAAGCCGGCGCATAAAGCAGGGCTGAAAAACGGAGATGTAATCATAGAAGTGAACGGTGTTGAAATTAAAAACATTGATGATTACATGCAGCAACTCGCCACATTAGAAGCTGGAGTCGCTATTCCCGTAAAAGTAAAACGCGGCGAAGAGATATTGTTCTTTAGCGTACAATTGTAATAGTTTAAATTTCAAAGTTTAAAAACAATCAAAATCATGACAAAAACAAAAAAAACACTTTGCTGGGCGGCGGCTATAATTATTACGCTTTCTGCAGTACTGTTTCAACGTATGAGCGGGCCTACCCATTCGCTGAAAACACAGTTTACGCTGAACGGCGTAGCTTATAATGCAGCCTTGCCGCGTAGTTTAAACACCGATAAAGACATGAAATTACGCATCAAAGACCTGCCTCCCGCCGTTCAAATGCATTGTGTTTTCGAGCCTTATATCAGCGACTTGCCGCTCTGGGATACGCTTAGCGCCCGTCGTGATGAACACGGCGCTTTTATTATTTCATTCCCGCCTCATCATGCAGCCGAAAAAATCAACTATTTTATCATACTGGCCTCTCCCTCGGAATCAACATTTTTGACTAACAATCCTGTAACGCTTCGTTTTAAAAACAGTGTTCCCGCCTGGTTGTTAATTCCGCATATTCTCTTGATGTTTGCAGCCATGCTCTTTTCCAATCTTTCCGGTATCTTAGCATTCATTAAACAACATTCGTTTTACCGATATGCCAAATGGACCTTGTGGTGCTTGCTTGGCGGCGGATTGCTATTAGGCTGTTTGGTGCAAAAAATGGCTTTTGGCGTATTTTGGTCGGGCTGGCCCTTTGGGCAAGACCTTACCGACAATAAAACCTTATTAATAGCGCTTGTATGGGCTGCTGCCCTGTGGATAAACCGCAAATTGAAGAAACGATACATTTGGGCTGTGATAGCCGCCATTGTCATGTTGGCCATGTATGCCATTCCGCATAGCACCATGGGCTCGGTTTACAATCCGAAGACCGGACAGGTAACAAGTAATCTATGATTGATGATTGCAGATTTATTCTACTATTAACCGATTAGATTTTTAAAGAACTTTATAAAATGAAACGAAAACTGTCTGTTCCACATACTTATGTTATTATTTTTGCCGTTATTGTTTTTTGCACTATCCTTACATGGATACTCCCCGGCGGCCATTATGTGCGGAATGAAACGATAGTGGACGGTGTAATGGTGCAGCAGGTCGAATTTACCTACCTTGATTCAAATCCGCAGAGTTGGCAAATTTTTTCAGCTTTGTATAAAGGTTTTGTACGGCAATCGGGTATTATTATCTTTATCCTGATGATTGGCGGCGCCTTTTGGATGGTCAACTCAAGCAGGGCTATTGATGTGGGAATTTACTCATTCCTGCGGAGCGCTTCCCGTTTAGAGCGCATAGGCTGGGTGAAAAAGTTGGGTGTGGGGAACATGGTTATTGTGATGGTGATGCTTCTCTTTAGCCTCTTTGGCGCCGTTTTCGGCATGAGCGAGGAAACAATCGCCTTTACCATTATCTTAGTGCCTTTGGCTATTTCTATGGGGTACGACTCCATAACAGGGGTTTGTATGGCTTACTTGGCAGCGCACGCGGGCTTTGCGGGAGCGATGCTAAATCCGTTTACCATTGGAATTGCACAGGGAATGGCAGGATTGCCTCTCTTTTCAGGCTTAGAATACCGCTTTTTCTGCTGGGTGGTAATTAATATTTTTGCTATTATTTTTGTATTGAGATATGCCCAAAAAGTAAAACGGAACCCGAAAAAATCACCCATGTATGAAGAGGACGCCTTTTGGAGAGAAAAGAATCGGGAGCATAATGCAGATATTGAGTATCATACTCCCCGTTCTGCGTGGTTCAGCTATGGCTTAGCCCTCATTGTTATGGCTATCTTTGCCTTGCTCTATCCCGCCACTTCAATGAAGATTGGAAATAGCTCCTTTACAATTCCCCGATTGCTACCTGTGATTGCGCTCTCTTTTGCTGTGGTAGCTTTCTTTGCCGCGCGCAAATCGGTGCATTTCTATATTTTGACCCTTCTCGGATATACGATTGTGTATCTGATTGTGGGCGTAATGGGATATGAATGGTATCTTCAGGAACTCTCGGCCCTCTTTTTATGCTTAGGATTGTTAAGTTGTATTGCCATGGGAGACAGCGGAAATGTATTAAGTAAAAAATTTATTGAAGGAGCGAAGGATATTCTTTCCGCCGCCTTGGTAGTAGGCTTAGCCGGCGGTATTATAGTAATTTTAGAAGATGGGAAAGTGGTTGATACCATACTGTTTAAGATGTCGCAGGCGATGAACGGCGTCGGGCAAGTCGCTTCGGTAGGAGTGATGTATCTAATTCAGACAGCCATCAATATCATTATCCCTTCCGGCAGCGCCAAGGCCGCTCTTACCATGCCCATCATGGCGCCATTTTCCGACCTGATTGGCGTGTCGCGTCAGGCTACGGTAATGGCCTTTCAGTTTGGAGATGGATTTACCAATATGATTACCCCCACCTCCGGCGTCCTGATCGGTGTATTAGGTCTGGCCAGAATCCCTTACGGAATATGGTTTAAATGGATATGGAAGTTTATGCTCCTTTTAATACTCCTTGGATTCCTCCTGCTCATTCCAACCGTATTAATGAATCTTAATGGTTTTTAAAATTTCCCAATGAATTTGTTGGGATTCAATTACTCCTCAAACCTCCAAATCTCCTTCAGCCGCTCCAATTCGCGGTAGTTGGTCATGTCTAAATGGTGCGGCACTATGGCTACATATCCGGCATTAATGACATTTTCATCGGCATCTTCAGCCTCCTCTTCATGGTTTTGAAAAACGCCAGTCATCCAGTAATAGTCGAAGCCATGCGGGTCGGTACGTTTTTCAAATTCATCTACCCAGGCGCCGCGGTTTTGCCGACAAAGTTTGAAGCCTTTAATCTCATTGCACGGCAAGTCGGGGAAATTTACGTTCAAAAAAGTATTTTTATCGAAGGGCGCTTGTAAGGCTCTGTCAATAATCATACGGCCATAAAGCACGCAAGCCGTGAAATCGGCAGCAGGCGAATGGTCGTCCAATGAAAAACCGATGGAAGGAATTTCATATAAGGTGCCCTCGGCGGCGGCGGCTAAGGTGCCGGAATAAATAACCGATATAGCAGTATTGGCGCCATGATTAATGCCGGAGACCAGCAAGTCGGGCTTTCGCGTAAACACGTGGTTCATAGCTAATTTCACACAATCAGCAGGAGTTCCGCTGCAAGCATAAATGCTGAGGCCGGGCTCTTCCTTAATTTTACGTAAACGTACAGGGGTTTTTACGGTAAGGGCGCCCGACATTCCTGATTGAGCGTCCTTTGGCGCTACTGCTACGATATCGCCATAAGGCCGCATCATTTCAATCAGGGCAGCTAATCCGCGGGCCTGATAACCATCATCATTGGTAATAAAAATAAGCCGTTTATTCATGTTAAATTCAAGGTTCTACGTTTTTTTCTTTCTTACAAATAAATATACTCAGTTCATACAATAAACACAAGGGAATGGCCACGATAAACAGCGATAACAAATCGGTGGGAGTAACGATAGCCGACAAACAAAACATGGCGACAATGGCATGTTTGCGGTATTTTCTTAAAAAATTGCGGTTAATGATGCCTAAACTCGATAAAATATACATCAGCATCGGTAATTCAAAGACTATACCCATAATAAGAATAAGCGATACGAACATATCGGTATAGGAAGTAAGGTCAATGGTATTCGGCACTATTTCGCTCACCTGATATTCGCCGAAAAAACGAATCACTATGGGAAATAGGAGGATATAACCAATAAATACACCGATGAAAAAGAGGAAAGAGGAAAAGAAGAAAGCTCTTTTTACCGCCCGTTGCTCTTTGGCATACAGCGCAGGTGCAATGAAACGCCAAATTTCCCAAATAACATAAGGGAATGCAAAGACAAGGCTTATCCAGAACGACATACTCAAATGTGTAAAGAATTGCCCCGATACACTTATGTTAATAATATTTAAGGAAAAATCTTGCTCGCAAATAGCCGGAATGTTGAGCCATTGCCCTAAATCGCACAGCCACCGATACAGTATAAAATCGGAAGTACGAGGCGCAAATAACAGCGTATCAAATACTAACGATTTATTCAAAAAAACAACAACCATCAAAAGCGCTACCACCACAGCTACACGGAATAGTGTACGGCGCAACACCTCCAGATGATCCCAGAATGACATTTCCTGAGCCATTCTTCTAATCGGCAGAATCTTTAGCGTTATTCTCTTTTAACTCATCGTCAAGGCCATTCATTCCATCTTTAAACTGCTTCACACCCTTCCCTATACCTTTCATTAATTCGGGAATTTTCTTGCCGCCAAAAAGCAGGAGAACTATCAAGGCTATAACGATAATCTGCTGCATTCCAATTGCTCCTAAAAACATATTCATAATTTTTTTAAATTAAGTTACAAAGATACTAATTTTTATTTGATTTTGTAATTGCTTAAATTTTATTCGCTGTATTTACAGGCTCTGCAGGAGCGAAACTTAGTGACTGTTTCACAACCATAAAGTCTTTTAGAAAGCGAAAAGAATTACATATTTCACTAATTATCAGAATCTTTATTGTATAGCTTAAAAGAAAACACTCATTAAGAGAAGTTTACTCAATCTTTGCTCATGTCGATGGATTCCACTTTTCTGAATTCGATATAATCAGTGTATGAAAGATATTTAGCCGGAATATTTTCGAGTGTATTGTTTTCGTCTACGAAGTAAAAATTCGAAAACTGGATAGACTGCTTCAACGCTATTTCAACCCGCCGTAGTTCTTCGAATCGCAATTGGCTGTCGGGGTCAAGGTCAAATATCACTTCTATAATTTCTCCTGACTTATCAATAAGGCATTTGTAGAGTAATGGCGGTTCGATACTCGATAATGATGCCAATCGCGCCCAGTCATGCTGAAAAACCTGATTTAACACGATTACTTTTATCTCCTCTGTATCAGGTTCTACAGAAAATGGATCTATATACAAGGCCGGTATTTCCTTTTGTAACCAATCGGTAGAATCTTTTAACCATACATTTTTGCTGTTTTGCAGCAATTTCGTGAATGTAGAAGGCGTACTCCGCATAACATAATAGCTATCGCCTACCTGGTATATCTGCATAGCCGTGCAACCAACAATAAAGCAAAGCGAGAATTTCACTAAAAACGCATAAATCCATTTCATAAGTCTTGTATATTATTAAAAAACGGTTTAAATTTAACAAAAAATAAAACAAAACTATCCAACCAACCTAACCGAAAAACAACGGCAAGTTATGAAAAATCTCTTAGATAACAAAAAAAAGAAATCGAAAACATTCATTAAGAGAGGGTTAACATAGGGGGATTCTGACTAACATCAAAATTAGTTATTTATTATCAGGTTATTACCTATCCCAGTTCGTTAGCTCAAAAACTCAACTATCTTTATGGTAGGGGGATTGCATACAACGGCCGAATTTGTGCCATTGTGCGCCAAAAACAGTGAATCAGGCTGCTTTGCCGCTATGGCAGTTCACAATGACGACGAAGCAATCTTTTTCCCTCAAAAATTTTGTAAATTCAAAAAATAGCGCTACATTTATAAACATTAAATTAGCCAAAATATTTGGTGCTATAAAAAAGAATGGAAAATGGAAAAGTAAACAAAAACCAAGGTCGCACAATAGCTACGCCAGTTGTGCGCAGGCATTTCTGCGACAATTCTCTTGTATCTTACTGTATCTTTCCGTCTTTGTTAATTTCATAAAACTCTTTTCTTACTTCTTCCATTATATCTTCATCATCGTTATCCTTCAAGACTGAGTATTGATATTTATTATTGGTTACCCTTCCAAAATTAGAACAGTCTTCCAATCTTTTAAAGTCAAGCACATTAAGTTCTTTATCTAATACGTAAACAAAATTAATAGGATTACACCCTTCTGCACCACAATAATAATTCAAGATACAGTGATAATAACCGTGTGGATTATCAATCAGTTCAATGGAGTAAGCACCTTCATAATCCCATCGAGCATATGACATTTTAGGTTGTTGAATCATTTTCTGCTGTGTATAATAAATATCACCGAATTGCCACGAAAACGACAGTTGATTTTTATAAATTGCCTGTGTCCACAATGCTAACGATATTGTATCACTCCTGCCTAAAATCAATTTGTTTAAGAAAAGTTGCTGAAACGATTTTCTTGTGAGGTTTGCATTTAGTTTTTCGTACCTCAATAATGTATCTACAAGTGCTTTTTCATTAAGTGTTAAAACAATACTGTCCAAGGAGGAAAACTTGGGAGAATACCACTTTTGACGAGTAAAATAATCTCGAAGAAGCGTATCTTTGAAAACGTATCCTTTTTGGGCAAACAACTCGTTACGAACTAATCTGATTTCGCTGGATAAGTTGTATGGTAAAATATTTTTAAATATATAACCGAACTCTTTTTCTTGAAACGACATGAGAATATCTAAATCTAAAAAATTCAACGTGTCAAATGGAGAAACTGTCTTAACAGTATCGACAATAGGATTATTATTACTAATCAACAAAACACTTTCCGAAGATGTTGTGCTTGTTTGCGATTTTGTCTTTTTACGTTCTTTACAAGATACGAAACATACAATTATTCCAATCAATAATACTTTTACAATATTTTTCATTACGTACTTTTATTTTTATTTATCAATTTAATCTCGTGTTCGAAGTTCGACAACAGCACTTTCGCCGCTTGCACTTAACGTCCGAGCGGCTTGGCCGCGGCGGAGGCTTTCACTACCGTTCATGCGGGCTACAAACGTTCATTTTTGCACTGCCTTTTCTGCGGGGCTACTGCCGTCGTTGCGCCAAGCCGCCAGTTGTGCGTTTGTGCTTTATTTAATTTCCTTTCCACTTAATAGTTTTTCAATGTTTTCTTTTGTGTCCGTGTTGGGCTCAATATTTTTTAAATTTTGTATCTCTTTTTCAATTTCCACAGACCAATTTTCCCTTTTCCACTTATCCAAAACCTTGATTGCCATATTTCGATTTCTCGTTATGGGACTTTTCAGTCCTGTCAAAATAATCCTTTCGCCTTTCTGCGGGTAATTCTCTAAATAAGTAATGATTGTGTCAAGGCACATGAACTGTGAATAAGTTGAACCTAAACCCATTGAGTCTTTTGCACCTGTCGCCATTTCATCTAACGGTAGATTTTCAAGTGCAAAATTAATGATTAAATCTGCGTGTTCTGATTTGCTGTACCGAGTTACATCAAACCAAGGGGAACTATCTAATGGATTTTCTTGTAATCTTGTCCAAACAGTTTCCCATAAATCAACTCCTAATTTTTCAGCGGCTTGTTTTGCATTCCAATAAGTTATATTGTCTTTACTTTTCAGACCTTCGTTTGTTTGAACTCTCCAATCTCTACTATTCATAATTTCAACTATTTCAATGATACAGTTTGAAATAATATCTGGTGTCCAACCGTTTTGTTTTTGTTCTCCAATATCGTTCTGTAATTCAGAAAGAAAATCCTTAATTTTGGTTAATGTGATAAAATCCGAAATGTCGCTTGTGTGTTGCTTTGCATGGCGAATAAAATTTTCAACTGCCGAAGAAGCATAAACATAGGAGGTAATGTCTTCGGCAGGTCCGCCGACCGCAATTAATGTTCCAATTATGTCCGCCGAAGCCTTGAATAGATTTTTATCAATTTGTTCGCTTTCTAATTTTTCATGCAATTTTCCATTAACAGCACAAGTAAACGCCAAGTAATCATACATAATATTGTTTTTGTAACCCTCCAAAATCAACCAATCTTTTATTTGTTGGTTTAATTCCATATTTGCCAATCTGTCAACGATTTGAATTTTCCCCCAACCATCAACTCTTCGGGCTAAATCCCAAAGGTCTGAAACAGGATTTTCAGATAAATTTGTAATGGCAACAGTAGAGTAAACAGTAAATTCATCATGCTGTCCTAAAATTTTCAGGTCTTTCAGTACTGATTTATTTTGGCAAAGTCCCAAGATTGCAATTCCAAATTTTACAGCATTTCTTTTATCTGTTTTAGAGGCTAAATCTCTTGCAAAAGAAAATAAGTAAGGTTCTACCGATAGTGGATTTTTTACAATTGCTTGTAAAAAATCGTCAATTATTCCAATAACACTTTCGTCTTCAGTTATCAGTTTGTAAAACTCTTGTTTGTTAATTTCACTTCCTACATTTGCAACTTTTTTTAAATGTTTCGCAAGTTCAATAATTCTCTTTTTTGAATCGTCCGAATCATCTGCTCCGAACATCGCGTCCATAAGTCCGGGTGCATACCTTAACTTTTCTTCGTCTTTGATTTCATCAGGCAAGTCAAGAGCCGTATCTTTTAAATTACCATGATTGTCAATGTTATTCGACAAAAAATTAAAAATAGAATTGTCTGTCCGCCATAGCATAGGCTGTGTTTCGGTTCTATTTCCCAATATGTTTCTAATCCAATGTTTCATATTTCATTTCTATATTCGTTTGATTTTTGCACTGTCGCCCCCGTATGACGCACAACGGGGTGGCGGCTTGGCGAAGGCGGGGCTTCCACTGCACTTGATACGAGGCACAAAACTTCAAAATCCGCACTGCCTTTCGGACGAGGTACTGCCCCGCTTGCGCCAAACCTTAAGTTTGCACTGTTAAACAAAACAGCGAGGTTAAATGCTTACTTTTGTTGTATGAAAGTAAAGATTTAACCGACTGACAAAGGTAAACTTTGCGCGAAACGAGACAATGCAGTCTATGGGCGGAATAAGACCTTTGTCAGTCAAACTGAGGATACTGTATAGAATTTTAGGCTTCAAGCCT